>Ga0182027_10008924_pt1 | contig 14503 bp, 10 predicted proteins | sample 712E1DmetaG_FD_121300 | JGI IMG/M metagenome (GOLD analysis project Ga0182027, IMG submission 121300) | Permafrost microbial communities from Stordalen Mire, Sweden - 712E1D metaG (Illumina Assembly) | ecosystem: Environmental > Terrestrial > Soil > Wetlands > Permafrost | place: Sweden...
GCAAGCAAGTTTAGCCACACCAACATGAGAACCTCCCTTGGCAAACTGCTCTACGGATTCGCCTTTTGCGCAGCCCTTCCGGCCCTGCTGTTCTTTTGGGCGCACGGCCTCAGCGCGAAATGCCCGGAGCTTCCGCGGATCGGAGATTGGCCGCTGGGGCTCGCGGCAATTATTGCGGGCGGCAGCCTTATGTTGGCTGCGATGTGGAATCTATGGAGGCTGGGCGGCGGATTGCCCATGAATGCCTTTCCGCCGGAACGCTATGTCGCGCGGGGACTCTACGGATGGATCCCTCATCCGATCTACCTCGGCTTCGCACTGTTCATGTTTGGAGTCTTCGTCGCCGCCAGATTACCAGCTGGCGTCTGGATCGTCTCGCCCGCGCTCTGGCTCGGCATGGCCGCCCTGGTGATTGGCTATGAGCGGTTGAACCTGCGACAGCGGTTTGGGACGACGCTTCCGCGTCCGCTTCTCGCGCTGCCTCCGGACGCCGCTGAATCGCCGCGCTGGTGGCATCGCGCAGCGGCGTATGTCCTCGCCCTTGGACCGTGGCTCATTGCGTATGAAGGCGTCGCGCGCCTTCTGCGCGGACAGGCTGGCATCGAAACGTATCTGCCTTTCGAACGAGTGTTGCGGCCGGTCGAATGGACAGTCGCACTATACGCCGGAGCATACGCATGGGTGGCGCTCGCTCCGCTGGCAGCCACGTCACAGGCCGGACTACGGCGCTTCATCCGCGATGGCTGGGTGGGATCGGCTGTCATCTTCTGGTGTTTTCTCGTGTTTCCGCTGCGCGCGACCCCACAGCCGCTGGGCGCGACCAACTGGCTGGGCCACCTGCTGGAGCTCGACCGCGCCCATGACACGGCCTTCTGCGCGTTCCCGGCATTCCATGTCTTCTGGCCGCTGCTTGCGGCACGGCTTTGGGCGGGGCGGCTTCCAGCCGCCATTTCGTACGGGCTCGCAGCCGCGATTGCGGCCAGCTGCCTGACCACCGGCATGCATTCAGTGGCCGACGTGGCGGCCGGCACCGCCGTGTTCGCCTTCGTAAACCGCCTCGACGGCGGGTGGCGCGCACTGCTGCATGCGACGGAGAATGTGGCAAACTCATGGCGCGACTGGCGTATCGGGAGCGTCCGCATCATCAACCACGGCGTTTACGTTGGCGCGGCTGCCGCCTTGGGATTGTGCGTGGTTGGCCTCCTCCTCGGACGGGATCATACCGGCTCGATCCTCGTCGTCGCCGGCTGCGGACTGCTCGGCGCCGGAATCTGGGCGCAACTCCTGGAGTCGTCCTCAGGATTGTCACGACCGTTCGGATACTTCGGCGGCATCTTCGGCGGCTGCATCGGCGTGGTGATCGCACAACTCTGGCACAGCGATGGCTGGCTGTTGCTCGGAGGGTTCGCGGTTGCGTCACCCCTGATTCAGGGCCTTGGGAGGCTGCGATGTCTCGTTCAAGGTTGCTGCCACGGAAGCCCTTGTCCCGATCATCTCGGCATCCGCTACCGCCATCCGCTCTCGCGCGTGTGCAAAATGGCGCACTGGCCGGACACGCCGGTCTATCCGACTCCACTGTACTCGATCATCGGCAACACGGTGATTCTCGGCCTGCTCCTCCGGCTCTGGCTGACCAGAGCTGATCTCGGGTTTGTCGCCGGCGGCTATTTTCTCCTGAGCGCCTGCGCCCGGTTTATGGAAGAAGGCTATCGCGGCGAGCCGCAGACCGCGCGGTTTGGCGGGCTTGCGGTTTACCAATGGCTGGCGCTGTCATTTGTGATGGCGGGCGCCGTCCTGACCGTGCTGTCGAGTCCGTCCGCGCCGCCCATCCCCCGCATTGACGCCCATCCGCTGGTCTACGCCGTGCCTTTTGGACTCCTTGTGTGGTTCGCCATGGGAGTCGATTTCCCGGAATCGAACCGGCGGTTCTCGCGTTTGGCGTAGCCGCTCGTCGGGCGTCGCGCCCTCCAATCCGGCAGATCCCAGGCGCGCCCCGCCCCGCTACAAGTTCTTGATCATCTCCGCTGCGAACTCGCTGCATCTGAGTTCGACCGCGCCGGGGATCAGGCGCGCAAGATCATAGGTAACCCTCTTTGCGGCGATGGTCGCCTCGAGGCTCCGGACGATCAGGTCCGCCGCCTCGCTCCAGCCGAGGTAACGAAACATCATCTCACCGGAAAGGATGACCGATCCGGGATTCACCTTGTCCAGGTTCGCGTATTTCGGCGCCGTGCCGTGCGTCGCCTCGAAGACGGCGTGGCCGGTCACGTAATTGATGTTGCCGCCTGGCGCGATGCCGATGCCGCCCACCTGCGCGGCAAGCGCGTCGGAAATGTAGTCGCCGTTGAGGTTCAGCGTGGCGATGACATCGTATTCCGCCGGCCTGGTGAGGATTTGCTGGAGAAACGCGTCGGCGATCACGTCCTTGATGATCAGGCCTGCGCCGGGTTTTCCCTCGGGGATGCGGCACCACGGGCCGCCGTCAATCTCGACTGCTCCATAGAAGTCCTTCGCGACGCGGTAACCCCAGTCGCGGAAGCCTCCCTCGGTGAATTTCATGATGTTGCCCTTGTGGACCAGCGTCACGCTCCTGCGATTCTCGCGGATGGCATAGCCAATTGCGCTGTGCACGAGACGCTCGGTGCCGAGATAGCTCACCGGCTTGATGCCCAGGCCGACTTCGAGTCCCAGTTCGCGATGCGGCGCACCGATTGCCTCCAGCTGCTTCTGCCATGCATGCACTTTCTCCACCGAGCCGAAGCGGATCTTGGCAAATCCCTTGGGAAACTCGCGTGCGAGGAAATCGAGCAGCCTGGCCGCCTCGGGAGATCCCGCAGCGTATTCGATGCCCGCGTAGATGTCCTCCGTGTTCTCGCGGAAGATCACCATGTCGACGAGGTCCGGGCGTTTCACCGGCGTCTCCATGCCCTTGAAATAGCGCACCGGGCGCAGGCAGACGAAGAGGTCGAGCTCCTGGCGCAACGTGACATTGAGCGAACGGATCCCTCCGCCAACCGGCGTCGTGAGCGGACCCTTGATTCCCACCACGTATTCGCGGAAGGCGGTGAGCGTATCCTCCGGCAGCCACGTCTGGAACCGGCTGAAGGCCTTCTCGCCGGCATAGACCTCGAACCAGGAAACCCGGCGTTTGCCGCGATAGGCCTTTTCGACCGCGGCATTGAAAACGCCGACGGCCGCGCGCCAGATGTCCGGCCCGGTGCCGTCGCCTTCAATGAAGGGCAGGACGGGATTGTCGGGAACCTGCAGTCTGCCGCCGCTGATGGAGATCTTGTCGCCGGCGGGAGGAGTCACGTTCTGGTAGGGCATTGGTTGGCGAGGATGTCTTGGGCTGAGAATTGCCGTGTTGTGCAGGCTTTGTTCTGGAGACGCGACGCCCCCGTCGCGTCAAAGTGGGATACACGCGACGAGGGCGCCGCGTCTCCAACGAATCTCCGGGCTAAAGCGAGGCGCAGAAGCGGCCCAGGCGTTCGAGGCCCTTGACGATCGTCTCGTCGCCCGTGGCGTAGCTGAGGCGCAGATAACCCTCCGCCCCAAACGCGCTTCCCGGAACCGCGGCGACCTTTTGCGCTTCCAGCAGGCGGGCGCAGAAATCCTGCGAACTGAGGCCGAATTTCGCCACGTTGGGGAACAAGTAGAACGCGCCCTGGGCAAGCAGGCAGGTGACCCCGGGGATCTGGTTGAGCCCCGAATGCAGCAGTTTACGGCGCCGGTCGAACGCCACCATCATGCGCCCAAGCGATTCCATCGCCCTGGCCCGTTCGCGAAGGGCGGCAAGGGCTCCGTACTGGGCAAACGTGGTGGCGTTGGAAGTGGTCTGGCTCTGGATCTCGCCGCACGCTTTCGCGATCGCCGTCGGCGCGACAAGAGTCCCCAGGCGCCAGCCGGTCATCGAATAGGGCTTGCTGAAGCCGGAGACAACGATCGTACGCGCCTCGAATTCCGGACCGAAGGTCGCAACGCAGCGATGCGTCACGCCATCGTAGACGAGGTATTCGTAGATCTCGTCAGAGAGAATATAGAGGTTGTGCCTCACCGCGACCGCCGCGAGCGCCTCCAACTCGGCGCCGGTGTAGACCGCGCCGGTGGGGTTCGAGGGGGAATTGATGATCAGCAGCTTGGTGCGGGGCGTGATCGCGGCCTCGAGCTGCGCCGGCGTGATCTTGAATCCCGTCGAATCGTCGGCCAGGACAAACCGGGGTTCCGCCCCGGCCAGCTTCACCATCTCCGGATAGCTGACCCAATAGGGCGCCGGCACGATCACCTCATCTCCCGGGCTGCACGTGGCGAGGATGGCAAGGTAGCATGAGAACTTCCCGCCGGGGCTCACGACCACCTGGCCCGGCGCGACCTTCAAGCCGTAGTCGGCGCCGTAGCGCTCCGCGATCGCCGAGCGGAGCTCGTCGATGCCGGGGGTCGGAGCGTACTTGGTCTTGCCCGCCTTCAGCGCGGCGACGCATGCGTCCTTGATGAAGTCCGGCGTGTCGAAATCGGGTTCGCCGGCGCCGAATCCACAGACATCCTCGCCGGCGGCCTTCAACGCCTTGGCTTTGGCGTCCACGGCGAGCGTCGGCGATGGCGTGATGTTGCGGGCCCAGGTGGATAGCGATTGTGGAGGTGTGTTCATTGGAGGCGGAGTCTTGCGGAGGAATCGTCATTCCCAAATGCAGGCCGTGAGGCAAGCTTCAATGCATTCGACTTGCCTCGGCAGATTTCCTTGAGTCACGAGCCACACAGCGTTTCCCGTGTCTACCCGGCGATCCAGGGCCAAGGCGCCACTCTGACCGCCATCAGCCCTGCTTCCTGCCCGCCGCCTTCTTCGCCAGCGGCACGCCGGCCTTCTTGGCGGCCAGACGCGGTCCGGTCTTCCCGCCGCCATCTTTACGGTTGGCCGCCGCTCCGTTAGAGAGCGCTTCGATCGCTGCGCGCAACAACTCGCCGGCGCTCACCTTTTTCAGGCGCGCAGTCTTGAACAGCGTCCGTTTCTGATCCGGCGCCAGCCGGACGGATATCTGGCATTGATCGCGGGCGGGAGCCTGGAAACCGGCGAAATCGAAACCGGTGATCGCGTGACGCACCACATCGCTGGCTGACTTCAGGCCCAGCCGGCCACGACAATCGTGGATCTGGCTGACCAGGGAGCCAGGAAGTTCAAACGTCAAAGGAGTCGAAGCGAGAAGACGATGAGAGGACATGCGACGGAAAGGGTCGATTCGTGGAGGGGCAGTCCGACTAACGGCCCTACAAGAGGGCCACCGACGCGCCAAGGGCAAACCAAATCTGCACGGGTTCGGGGTTGACTACGCCCGCAGACTCCACGGACTCTCGACGGCCCGGCGATCGACGGCCGGGGATGATCGTCATGCCGACCAAGACCGTGCTACTGCCCCTCCACTTCGTGGTGCGCCGCGGCGATTCTGCCTCTTCACCGGCAGAGCCGGGCCATCAAGTGGCGCCGGCCTTCGACTGGCGCAGTCGCCGGGCCGAAATTCGACCGAGAAACGGCCCGCCGACAAGCGGCGGCCCTGCATCGACTGCATCGATCCGGCTCAGTGTGAAACATGCAGGTCACGGGCCTCCGTGTGCCCCCGACCCAGCGCAGCCATGGCAAAAGTCGTCATCGAGAACCTCCTGAAGATCTTCCCGGAGAAGAACGGAGCCGGCATCCGCGCGGTCGACGGCATCAGCCTCGCGATTGAAGACCGGGAGTTCATGGTGCTGGTCGGGCCTTCCGGCTGCGGCAAGTCCACGACGCTCCGCATGATCGCCGGGCTCGAAGAGATCACCGCAGGGACGATCGCCATCGGCGGGCGGATCGTCAACGAGGTGCTGCCCAAGGACCGCGACATCGCGATGGTCTTCCAGAATTACGCGCTCTATCCGCACATGTCGGCCTATGACAACATGGCGTTCGGGTTGAAGCTGCGGGGTCTTCCCAAGGACGAGATCGCCGCGCGCGTTCGGGATGCCGCCGCTCTGCTGGGGATCGAATCCTACCTCGCGCGCAAGCCCAGGGCCCTTTCCGGCGGACAGCGCCAGCGCGTCGCCGTCGGCCGCGCGATCGTCCGCAAGCCGAAGGTGTTCCTCTTCGACGAGCCGCTGTCCAATCTCGACGCCAAGATGCGAGTTTCGACGCGCACCGAGATCTCCAAGCTGCACGCGCGCCTCGGAGTCACGATGATCTACGTGACGCACGACCAGGTCGAGGCGATGACAATGGGCGACCGGATCTGCGTGATGAAGGCCGGCTGCATCATGCAGGTGGCCGAGCCGCTCACTCTCTATAATAATCCGGCCAATCTTTTCGTCGCCGGCTTCATTGGCAGCCCGTCAATGAACCTCTTCAAGGGCACGGTCGAGCCGGCCGGCAGACAGCTCGTCTTTGTCGAGGCGGACAATCCCGGCGTGCCATTGCGCATCCCGCTCGGCGAGGCGCTCTCGAAAAAGGCGGCCTCACATGTCGGCCGGCCAATCATCCTTGGCATACGCCCGGAGAACGTCACCGAGGTCCCGACGACGGCCGACGTCGATCCGGAGCGCACCTCCGAGGTGAAGATCGAGGTCGTGGAGCCGATGGGAGCGGAGACGTACCTGTATCTCCACACGGGCGCCAATTCATTCGTTTCCCGCGTGCGGGCCGGCGGCCGCTTTGCCCCGGGTCACCGGATGAAGGTTTCGTTCGTGGTCGAGAATGCGCATCTTTTCGACGTCGTCACCGGGGACGTATTGAGGTGAGTCCGGAGCGTCGCGCCCCGGCCATCTCCCAAACCAGTATCGTCCGACCGTAGCGGAGCCGCGTTCATGGCCGGAGCTTCAGCGAAGGCCGGCCTGCCGCGCCGTAGCCTCGCGCGAAGGCCGGCGTCCGGCTCCGGCGGAACGGAACGCCGTTCCGCTACAGCCTGCATCCCCCTTCGGCAGGTCTACGGAGGACAGATCGCGAGCATTCTGCAGGCCGGCAGAATGCTCCTACAACTGCCTCGACCCGACTGAGAACGGCCCTGGCGTGCAGGCTGCGTCCTGGAGACGTGGGCTGAACCGCCGCGTTACTCTTGTCCGGGCAGGACCAGTTCCCGCACGAGCGCATACGCCGCCGGCGGATTCGGCGCCACCGCCAGGGGATGCCGAAGGAGCCCGGCTCCGATGCGCCGCCCGTGACCGATCGCCACCATCGGAACTCCGGCCGCCCGTCCCCCTTCAAGATCCTGATCGGAATCGCCGACGAACAATGCCTCGCGCGGCGTCAGCCGCCAGGACCGGAGGATCTTCAGCAAGCCTTCCGGGTCGGGTTTGTGCGATGGCAGGTCGTCGCCGCAGACAATCGGCGCGAAGCATCGCTGCCACGACAGCGCCCGCAGTCGCGCCACGCTCGAGTCCCGCTCGCGCCCGGTCCAGATGCCAAGGCGGACCGAAGCAGCCTGCAGGTCGTTCAGCAGCCGGCGGGCGCCGCGAAACGGACGCAACCGGCCCTCATTCTCGCGCAGATAACCCAGGTACATCGTCAGGGCCTCGGCGAGGTGTTTCCGGCCGCCGAGCAGGCGCCGCAGACATGCGTCCGATGGCCCGCCCAGGCTGCCCATCACCTCCTCGGTTGTCGGACGGGGCCGGTACGGCGAGACCGCCGTTGCGAGCCCATGGAATACAAACGGCATGCTGTCCAACAGCGTCCCGTCGAGGTCGAACACGACGCCGCGAAACGGAGATGCCCCGCGGCTCATGGCGGACCCAGCGTCACCAGTTGGGTTGGAACCGGGGCCTCTTCCGACAGATGCAACGGATCGAGGACCGTGGCCGGAAACGTCTGTCTCAGCGCTGCCGCCGTCACGGCAAACCGGGTCTTGTTTCGCGTCGCCTCGTCGCGCAGATCGATCGACTTCACGATCCACTGGTCGCCGATCTTCTTGAGATCGACAACGCTGACGGACTTCAACGACTGGTCGTTATCGCCGATCAACTCGACCTGCACCAGCGCGGTGTACTGCGTGTCGAGGTAGGCGCGGATTCCGCGGAGCGCCGGATTGCGCCGGGTAACATCCGCGGGGGGATGGAACAGGAACCGGTGCGCCGGCCGCCCATGCATGCGCGTGAGCCCTTCGTAGGTGAACTCAGGCCAGTACAGAAACGGCATCTGCAGATCAAATGGGGTCAGATCAGTGCCGGCAACCGGCTCGAACAGCCCCGCGACACCGAACTGCGTCGCCGCGGCGCCGGAGCCGTCCGCCCATCGCCAGAGTTCCGGCTTTGGTCCGCCCTGGATCAGCAGCCGCACCTCCCCGGAACGGGGGTCGGAAGGCGGCGGGCGCACGCTGACTCGCGAGATGGGACCCGCGGAGTTGCGGCTGCCCCACAGCCGTCCAACCAAGACCCGCTCGGGTCCGCGCCGGGGCAGCACGCGCAGCTCGAATTCGAGATAGTAATCTCCCGCAATGCCCTGTTGGCGGAAGCTCTCGAGCACTTCGCGGCCCTTTGCCTGGTCCGGGGGGCCCAGTTGCACGTAATCCGGTGGCGGGCGAATCCCTGCCTGGGCGCGGACAAACGGCGCCAGAACACAGAACGTCAGCAGCGCCACGCAGCGCGCTGGAGTCCTCAGCCTGCGAAACATGTTGTCTCCTGTCTTCGTAGTGCTATCTCCCAAAATCCTCTATTTTTTGCATGATCTTCCTATGCCGCGAGGCGGGTGAATCCCGTAGGGGCGCAGGCTTGCTGCGTCCCTTTGAAGGGCGCGACAAGATCGCGCCCCTACCTTTGGTTGCGGCGGAGCCGCGCTGGGTTCTTCGTTGCCTCGTGCAAAATGGATTGGGTTTCTCGCCGCGGTTTCCCGATTCCCCGGTATCGGGGTTTCTCAGCCTCTCCGCTTCCTCCATGTAAGAGGGTTTGGATTTGGCTGTGGCTCCGCCTTGTCAGAGAACACGCGGGCTGGAACGAGAGCCCGACTGGTCGCGATCAGGGCGCCTTGGTGGTTGTGCCTCCCTGCCCGGTCTTCGCAGCGGCATCGGGGGCGGCGTTCGTGGCAGCGGGAACCGGAGCCGTTGGGGCCGCAGGCTGCGCTGCGGCGGGTGTCGGGCTGCCGGCTGGAACTGGCGGTAGTCCGGCCTGGGCGGAGATGTTGGGCAGGGTGCCCTGGCCTCCGGCGCCGTGACTGCGGATGTGCACATACCCAAGATAGAGCAGGAAGCTGACGACGAAGAACACGATCGTCGCGCGGATCGTGAACTTGCTCAGGACGTTGCTGGTGTCCGGACCGAAGGTCGACTCCATCATGCCGCCGCCCATGGCCGCCATGCCGCCGTCCGACTTTGCGCGTTGCGCCAGCACCACCAGGATCAGGGCAACCGCCACAATGATGAGGACGAAGGTTCCAATACCGATGAGAACCGAGATCATAAAGGGCGCATGACAACAGGCTCCGGCACGCAATGTCAACCTGAGTTCTTGGGCATGTTGCCTCGTGCGAGCTGTAGGAGCCTGCTCGCAGGCGATTCCCCGCCTAGTATCGCGAGCACGCTCGCTCCTACAACTCACGGGAAACAGCAATTGCCAGCGGCCGGTAGCGCCATCGAGTGGATCTGGGATCGGCCATCCGCTCGCCCATTCGATACGCTCAGGGCCCCGAATCGGTCGGGGCTGGCGCTCGCAGCTACACCCGGCAAGGTCTTTTCCCGTCCGAGGCACAGCGCCTTTTGCCGTGGGGCCTGCATTACCCGGCCAAAGCCCAGCGCCGCTAAATCTCGTAATCCCCCGGGGATGAGGTCCCGTCGGGGGACGGCGCCACATCCGAAGCCTTCTCCTGTTTTTTGCTGTAGAAGAGACGCACGTCTGCCTTGCGGGTGTGCAACAGTTCGGTGGCGCGTTTCAGCGCGCGCTGCGTGCTCATCGTGAGATTGACCTCGGCGGGAAAGACGTTCTCCGGGCCGATTTGCGCCAGCACGCCGCTGTTTCGGAGGACATTCATCACCTCGATATTGCAGCCGCTGATGAGCATGTAGCGATTGCTGCGGCGCAGGTAGTCGTTCAGGTTGTCCATCGCCATGACCGTGGAGGCATCGAGATGGCGGGCGTTCTTCATCCGCAGGATGAAGACGCGGATGTGGGCGTCCTCGGCCAGGCGCCGGATCTGCTCTTGAAACAGGTCGGCGGCGCCGAAGTACAGCTCGCCCTCGACGTGGATGATCGAGATCTGCGGGTTGGCGCGGGCGGCGGGATTTTGCAATTCGGCGAGCTGTCCGCTCTCGTTGAAGGCGTATTCGACCAGCGACGGTGTGGTGGTCTTCTGCAGGAACAGCACCAACGCCGCGCCGATGCCCACATAAATGGCGGTCTCCAGCTTGAAGAAGAGCGCGGCGCACAGGGTGACAGCGAACACGACGCCATCGGACCGCGTAGAGCGCAGGGCCACCCGGATCTGCGATTTGTTGATCAGGCGCCACCCTACCCGCATGAGGTGGGCCGCGAGTGCCGCCACCGGGATGTAGTTGAAGACCGGCGTGACCAGAAACAGGATCATCAGCACCACCACGCTGCTGAGCATGGAGGACAGCTGGGAGGTCGCGCCGCTCTGAAAATTGACCGCCGAACGGGTGAACGAGGACGAGCCGGGGGTTGCCCCGAAGAGCCCGGCAGCCATGTTCCCGACTCCCATGCCCAGCAATTCCTGGTTGGGCTCGAGCGCCTGGCCGCTTTTGGCGGCCAGCGACTTCGTGATCGCGGTGGCCTCCAGCATCCCGATGATCGCGATCGCGACCACGGTGCTGGCCAGTTGGGGCAGCACCTGCCATTGCGTTGCCAGCGATGGGAGCCGCGCCAAGTGGGGAATCAATGCGGTGAGCGCCCCTTCGTCCTGCACCATCTGGAACGGCACCTTCGCAAGTCCGAAGATGTGTTCGCGCGCGATCAGGTCCGCAAACAGCCGGGCCGCGACGCCAAGAACCGTGAGGCCGATCAGCGCGTCCGGCCAGGATTTGCGCCAGCGCGTGACGGCCTCGAAGATCGCCAGGGTCAGCAACCAGATGCCAATCGCCCACCAGGAGATGTCATAAGTGCGGACTGCTGTGACGACCATTTCCAGCACCGTCAGGAAGCTCTGGCCTGCCGGCACATGGAAACCCAGCAGGTTGGGGCTCTGGCTCGCGATCAGGATGAGGCCGATCGCCGTGGTGTAGCCGATGACGACGGAACGCGATATGAACTTGGTGACCTCGCCGAAGTTGAACAGACCGGCCAGAAACTGCACCACGCCGATCAGAAATGCCAGATAGGCCGCCAGTGCCAGCGGATGCAGGCCGAGGGCGGCATTGCCCGCAATCGTGGCCGCGGTGATCAGGCAGACGGAAGTGGTCGGGCCAAAGACGTGATAGTGCGAGGAAAAGAACAACGAGCTGAAGAAACCGCCGACCACGACCGAGAGGATCACGGGCATGGGCGGCAGGCCCAGGATCAGGGCAAAGCCGATGGCCTGGGGGACGGAGACGAGTGTCAGCGTGGCCCCCGCAATCAGGTCGGCCCGGAACCGCTGCCATGAATAGTCCCGAAACTCCCCAATGAAGGGAAGGTGGACATGGAACATCTTGGCGCGCAGCGCCTGGGCGTCGGATAGCGTCTCCCTGACAGTTTCCGCAACGCTCATGCAGGAAACGTCAAGATTATGCCTTCAAGCCGACCTTCTCAAGTATCCGCTGCAAATCGTCGTTGCCTGCGTATTCGATGACAATGCGCCCATGCTTCGGCGTGTGCTGCAGGGAAACACGCGCGCCGAGGTACGTGGTCAGACGCTTCTGGATGTCGGCCACTGCTGCTGCTTCGGCTGCCGGCACGGGACGGCCCTTGCCGCGGCCGGCGCCGGAGGAGTCCGGGCGGGCCTCCGCGATTCTCTCAAGCACGCGGACACTCAAGCCTTCTTCGATGATCCGCCGGGCCAGGATCGCGCGCCGGACAACATCCTCCACCCCGAGCAATACCTTGGCGTGGCCGACGCTCAAGAGCCCCTTGGCGAGGTAGCCCAGGATGTCGGCATCGAGCGAAAGCAAGCGGAGGGAGTTGGCCACCGTGGCCCGGCCCTTGCCCACCCGCTCGGCCGTCTGCTCCTGGGTCAGATCAAAATCGCGAATCAGGCTGGCGTAGCCATACGCCTCCTCGACCGGGTTCAATCCCTCGCGCTGCAGGTTCTCGATCAACGTGAGGGTGGCGGAAGAGGCGTTGCTCGCCTCCAGGATGCGGGCGGGGATGGACTTGATCTTGAGCGACTGGAAGGCGCGCCAGCGCCGTTCGCCGGCGATGAGCTGGAATTTCTCCCCGGCTTTTCGCACGACAATCGGCTGCAACAGGCCCTCGGCCCGGATGCTGTCCGCCAGTTCCTTGAGCTGCTCAGGATTGATGTCCTTCCGCGGCTGATAGGGGCTGCGTTCCACCAGATGCACGGGAATTTCCTGGAAGCCGGGCGCGGCCGGAGCGGAGGCCATCGCATGGGCAACGGTCCGGTTCTCCTGAGCCTTCATGTCGATTTTCGGCGCCGCGGTCGCGCCGCTTGCAATCAGCGCCCCGAGACCGCGTCCAAGTCTGGATTTTGGCAGTGCCATGGTGGGTGTTATTTCGGCTGCGGGATGAACAACGTCTGCCCGACCTGCAGCCGGGTGGGATCGGCAATCTTGTTTGCGTTGATGATATCTTGCGTCCTGGCATTCGTTTTATGTGCGATGCTCGAAAGTGTGTCGCCCCGTTGCACGGTATAGCTGACGCCCTCCTTGGAGTAATCGTCCGTGAATGTCGGCGTGCTGACCGCCTGCCGGGTTGCCGCACCCTTGGCAAGCGCGTTGATCGCCGCCTGGGTCTCGTCGGCGAGCTTTCCCAACTGCACACTGACTTGCTGCAGCGTTTCACGCCGCTGGTCCTGCATCGCCGCCTGCAGGGTCTTCTGGATGTCGGCAATGGCCTCGTCCAGTTGCGCGATGGTGACGTAGGTTCCGCCTGCCTTCGAACGCAGTTCATTGTTGTCGCGCTCAAGCTGCTCGACGCGCAGGCTGAGTTCGTTCACACGCTGGCTGAGCATGCGGACGTCTTCGCGAAGGCTGGCCAGTTCGAACGTAGGCGAGTTTGCCTGCGCGGAGAGTTGAAGGGATGTGAAAACGAGCGCGACCACGAGCCCGGCAGCCCAGCGAAAACAGGTGTGACGCTGCATATGTTCTGCAGCATTGAAAGAAACCCCGGCAAAAACAAGCGAAAGCCGGGAAGCGCTTCGCGCTTCCCGGCTGACCAATGGCTCCGCCATTGGGCTCTTAAGCCCTTGAGCCATGAAACACGTCGCCACCGAGTCGTGTTCTCGGGCGGCGCGGGACGCTAGCCCGAAGATTTCACACCCAGAGGGGCGAGATCTTCGCCCTGTCGGCCCGACTTGGTCGGGGCTAGCCGCGACTCGGTCGCTCTGGCCGCAGGCCAGACGGATATTTCGCTCAAGAACGTTATCATGGATATGAAATATCGGGGCTAGGTGGCACGGGCGTCTCGCCCGCGAAATGGCACGGACGCTGCCAGCGGCGTCATCGCCTTCGATGGCAGAATCGTGCCGCCCGGGACCGGGAAGCCGCGCAGAAACTCCGGGGCCGGCAACAGCTTCCCTCCAGGCCGCTGGAGCCTGCGAATGCGCAGCGTTCCTTCGCCCGTTGCAACCAGCAGACCCGCCGCATCCGCGCCAGTCACCGTACCCGGCACACCCGCCGGGCGCGCAAGCGCGTCGGCCTGGCCGAGCTTCACGGCGACCCCATTGATCTCAACCATGCAGCCGGGCCACGGGAATAGTCCGTTGATCCGGGCCGCCAGAGCCGCAGCGGGCGCTGCGAAATCGAGCCGTCCGTCTTCCTTCACAAGCCGGCGGCAATACGTCGCCGCCTGGTCGTTCTGGGCGGAGAATCCCAGTGTCCCGGAGCGCAACCGCGGCAGGGTGCGCGCGAGCAGCGGCACGCACGCCGCAGCCAGCGTACGCTCGACCTCGACTGCGGTGTCGAGCGGCACAACCGGCACGCGTTCCACCTCGGCGACCGGCCCTGAATCGAGTTTGCGCACGACGCGCATGAGGGTCACTCCCGTTTCCGCGTCGCCGCAGGCGATCGCCGTCTGGATCGGCGACGCACCGCGATACCTGGGCAGGATCGAAGCGTGCAGATTGAGCGTGCCCAACCGCGGCGTCGCGATGAAGTCGTCCTTGAGAATCTGGCCATAGGCCATGACCAACGCGAGGTCGGCCTGCTGTGCCGCCAGCCAGACCCGTTCGTCCGGCGTGAGTCTCTCCGGTTGGCGGACGGGGACCTGACGGGCTGCGGCCCACCGGTTGATCGGCCCCGCATCGACTTTCTGCCCGCGGCCGGCCGGCCGGTCCGGCTGGGTGTAGACCGCGACAATCTCCGCCAACGCGCCACCCTCGCCTGCCAGCCATTCCAGAAGCGGCAGCGCGATCGGGTCGGAGCCCATGAAGACCAGTCTCAGCGGTGCGGACATCGCC
>Ga0182027_10008925_pt1 | contig 14502 bp, 13 predicted proteins | sample 712E1DmetaG_FD_121300 | JGI IMG/M metagenome (GOLD analysis project Ga0182027, IMG submission 121300) | Permafrost microbial communities from Stordalen Mire, Sweden - 712E1D metaG (Illumina Assembly) | ecosystem: Environmental > Terrestrial > Soil > Wetlands > Permafrost | place: Sweden...
GTTGTTCAAATTCTTACGGGAGGTTTTCTAAGCAGCATAATGTCACCTTCCACGTCAAGCCGGAGGTCCAACAATCACACTGGAAATAATCGGTCCTTACTTTTTGTAATAGCAGATGTAGGCCACGTCGGCTGCGGCTTCGACGTCAAAGGACGCCTTCGCCGGAACCACAAAGAATTTGCCCTTGGGAAATGTCTGCCATGCGGCACCGGCAATTTCGCCTTCAACGTGCCGGCGACAACGTGCATGTGCTCCTCCGAGTCGGTCTTGAAGGTGTATTTCCCCGGTTCAATCACACCGGTCGTGGCATAACCTTCCGGCGTGTTCAATCCCAGACTCTGAACTTTACCATCAAAATAAGAACTGTGTTTCATGGGCGGACATCATTGCCGGTTCAGGCGTAAATGGCAATCCAGCAACAGGTGGAATGTGGCACAATTTTAGTTTTTGGTGGGGCGAGCGTCCTCGCGAGCCAAATCTTTGGTAGGGACGGCTCGCCGAGCCGTCCGTTTGGGAGATGCAACTTTAGTCGGTCGCCTCGGCGAGGCGACCCTACCTTGCGTCCTTTCATTTCAATTTTGTCCATTTTCCCCTTGCCTGCTACACTACGGTCGTGGTTGAGAAAACACCCAATTCAAATTTATCCTTGCGACGTCAGAGGTTGCTCAGAATGACTGGCGTCATCGTGCTCCTGCTTGGAATCAGCAGCGCGTGCCTTGTTTATTGGATTGGGACGCGTTCCCCGGATTTGAGCGATGACCTTTCAATGGTCAGATTTAACAAGGCTGAATCGCGTCAGATGGCGATGCTTTACGGCAAAATGGGGCTTTTGATCGAGGACTGGGTCAACGACCTTAAACAGCCCGACACACAGGCAATTCTTATCGCATCGGCCACAATTCTCATCGCGCTTGGCTGCTTTTACTTCGCCCGATTATTGGATGATACCAACAAAACCGGCTGATGGAGTTTTCTGCTTTTCTTCCAGCAAAAACCAAAGCAGCATTAAACCTACATGAAACAAATTTTTATCCTCGTTGCCTTTGTTTTCATCATCGCCGCCGCGCGTGCTGATCTTGTCCTGGAGCAAAAGATTGAGAGCGCGACGCTTAATGGCAATATCACAACCAAAATCAAGGGTGACAAAGTCCGCATGGACATGCCCGCCACTTCGCAAGGCACCGTCAGCACGATCATGGATGTGAACACGGGCGATTCGGTCGCACTGGTGCATGGGCAGAAGGTGGTGATAAAAATTCCCGGCGCGGAGATCAGGCAAATGGCCGGGAACATTAAAAAAACACGGGGCAATGGCGCCACCGCGAACGCCGCACCGCCAAAATTTCGTGACACGGGCAAAACCGGGAAGGTGGGCAATTACAGCGCGGAAATTTACACTTGGTCGAGTCCATATGGCGCGACCCAGACCGTTTGGGTGGCAAAAAACTTTCCAAATTACGCCAGGATCAAGGTCCAAATGGACAAGCTGAACAATTCGCCCGTCGCCCAAATGTCCAAAGACACGTCGCCGGACGCCGGCGCGCTGCCGGGCATGGTGGTAAAAACACAAACGGAAATGAAAGGACAGAAGGTCACTTCTTCCCTGGTGTCACTCAAGGAAGGATCCATTGACGCGTCAATCTTTGAGGTGCCGAAAGACTATCACGAAATGATTCAGCCAGCGGTGGTCAAACAGCCCGCCCCTGGTACAAAACAAAAAAAGTAATCGCCGGCGCCAGCACCCATTCCGCGCTTGATAAAAAGGCCGATCACCTCGAAGACAATCCCGATTGCGAATATGAAAAATAAACTTTCAGTCACTCTTGCCATTGCGGTGTTGCTGCTTTCCAGTCCGTGTATTTTTGCCGCAGAAACCAACGACACTGCTGTCACCGACCTTCATAATTTGGTTTCAAAGATCAATACCAAGCTGATGGCGGGCAAAATACAAGAGGCCGACCTTGCCGATAATCTCAAGGAATTCGATGTTTTGCTGGCAAAACACAAGGGTGACAAACCGGAAGACCTGGCGCAGATCCTGATGATGAAAGCCCAGTTGTACCTCGAAGTGCTTCATGATCCTGAAAAGGCGGCGGATGTGTTTCAACAAATCAAGCACGACTTCCCGACAACGGAAATCGGCAAAAGGGTGGACACGATTCTCGATTCGTTGAAGCAGCCGATTGAGGCGCAAAGAATCCGGCGCATGCTGGTTGAAGGATCCCAATTCCAGGATTTCAACGAAAAAGACGTGACGGGCAAGCCGCTTTCCATCGCCAATTACAAGGGCAAGGTGGTGCTGATTGATTTCTGGGCGACATGGTGTTTGCCATGTGTGGCCGAAATGCCGAATGTGATTCAAACCTATCAAAAACATCACGCCCAGGGTTTTGAAATCATCGGCATCAGCCTCGATAAGGACCAGCAAACGCTCGAACGCTTCATCAAGGATAACAACATGACGTGGCCGGAATTTTTCGATGGCCAGGACTTTGGCAATAAACTGGCCGTGAAATACGGCATTATGAGCATCCCGGCTACTTTTCTATTGGATAGAAAAGGGAAAATCATTGCCAAGGATTTGCGCGGCGAAGGCTTGGAGCAAGCCGTTGCCAAGGCACTGGCAAAAAAATAATCGTCGCTACGTGCTAGCGCTGGTGTAACGGCGGATGGAGAACCTCCAAAACCATTCCGAAATCAACGCCCAGACGACAGCCAGGCCGAGAAGCACCAGCCATGTGGCCGGCGAAGTCAATTTATCCGCCAGCACGCGCACCGGCACGTTGGACACGAGCAACACCGGCAGGGCGAAGGTGAACACGGCCTTGAACACGCCTCGAAACGCTTCATCCGGCATCCGCGCGATGTTGAACAGATTGTAGTAGCCCCACACGATGCCTTGTGCGCGCACGGTCCAAAAACTCACCGAGGCGAGCATGAACATCAGCGAGTAATGCACCAAAAGGCCTACAACGCACAAGGCGGCAAAGACGAGCAGTTGTGCGGTGGTTGGATGTAAATGTAATTTCCCTGCCGCAAAAAACATCACGCACACGGCGAACGCCGCGTTGGCAAACGAGGGCAGGTCCACCTGCCGCGTCGAAACAAGAAAACGTGTGTTGACCGGCAGTAACAGCAGAAAATCCATTTTGCCCGTGCGGACGAGTTCGGAAAGGTTCGTGCAGTTCACAAGAAAGAACGCCTGATAAATTTCCTGGATGAAATTGCTCGTGCCGGTCAACAACACCACCTGCCACACTGTCCATGTGCCGATGGTGCTGGTTTGACTGAAAAGCACACCGACGAAAGCGAGTTGCAACCCGAACCACGCCAGCTCGACGACAATCCAAAGGAGGAAGTTGCCTTTGAACGACATTTCGCGCGTCACGGAAGTTTTCCACAGCGCGGCGTAAATGGCGCAGTAGCGGACGAGGGTCGAAGGACGACCGACTGACAACGCGTCAGGCAACTTTGGATTTTGGAATTTGGAATTTGGACTCATTTATCCTCCAAACGCGGCGTATTTCCTGATTCCACGCCGCCATGCGAATCGCGCGAGCGCATAACCAGCCAGCACCCAACCGGTCTGCATGAACAGGCCGCGCACGAGATCGGCACCCGCAATTTCACCGGTGTAAATGCCGATGGGGAAATAAAGCATATACGGGAACGGTGTGAAGAAGAGCGCGTGCTCCAGCGCGGGACTTATGGCATGCAACAGAGGCAGCGGGAACAGATGGCCGCTGGCGATGTATTCAAAGGCGAACAAAATGAAGATGAACGTGGAAATTTCCAGCACCCAAAATGCGAGCATCGCCATCGTGTAGGAGATGAAAAATTGCAACAGCGCCGTCAGCGCGAGCGAAATCACAAAGGCGGGCAGCGCCCCGCCGCCAACCGGCCAGACCACATAATCCCGGAAGCAGAAAATAAAAACCGCCAGCGGCACACACGCCATGGAGATGAACGCAATGCGCCCGGAAAAAAACAGGCACAGCCGGTACCACAGATAATCAATCGGCTTGAGCAGGAACTGGCTGATGTTTCCTTCGCGGATGTCCGCGGCAATCTGCCAGTCATCCTCGTTCACCGCCGTCAGCACGTCCACCACGGCGACGAGCAGGTAATAAAAAATCATTTGCGCCTGGGTGTAACCGCCGAGCGCGCTCCCCTGCTCTTTCCCGGCGTAAATCGTGCGCCAGAGCGACAGCATGGCGAACAGCGGGATGAAGCTGAACAGCGTCCGCGTCAGGTAATTGACGCGATACGTCAGGTTGTTTTGGATCCCGATGCCGATGACATGCCAGTATTTTTTCATTCGCCGCCTGCGGATGGAATTTACCATGCAAAATCAAATTGCGAATGGAAATTTTGTTTGCTGGATTCAGTGTGCGCCTTTACTGTCACCGCCAACGACAGGCCGTTGATCCGGCTGTTAAGGATTTTTTAAGCCTATGACGAAAAACCCGCTGTCAGTTGCGGAATTGGACGATCTAGTTGCGAGATTAAAAAAACTGTCCCGCAATTTGTGGTGGAGCTGGGATCAGGAAGCCCAGGATCTGTTTCAGGAACTCTCCCCGCGCGGCTGGCAAAATCTCTATCACAACGCCGTCGCCATCCTGCATGAGGTGTCGGAATACGAACTGCGCGTGCACTTGCAGGACGCCGATTTCGAGGGTCATGCGCGCGCGGTCTTGCATGACTTTGAAACGTATCTCAACGAGAAAAAAACCTGGGGCGGCCAGAACGCGCCGCAGTTGCTCCAAAATCCTGTCGCGTATTTTTCCGCCGAGTTCGGCTTTCACGAATCACTGCCGATTTCGGCGGGCGGCCTTGGCACTTTGGCCGGCGACTATGCCAAATCCGCCAGCGATCTTGGCATTGGGTTCGTCGGCATCAGTTTGTTTTACCGCGAAGGTTATTTTCAACAGTCCATCGATACGAATTATTGGCAGACCGAATACTACTCGCTGGTTGATCCGAAGAATGTGCCGCTCGAACCGGTGCTTGACGCCGGCGGCCAGCCACTCGTGTGCGACGTGGAAATTGACATGAACCGCGTTTCCTTTCAGGCCTGGCGCGTGAATGTCGGGCGCGTGCCGGTGTATTTGCTCGATGCCAACCGCCCGGAAAACGAACAGCACTTTCGCGATTTGACCACGTGCGTTTATGGCGGCGACAGCACGATGCGCGTCATGCAGGAAATGTTGCTCGGCATCGGCGGCGTGCGGTTGCTCCGCGCGCTCGGCATTCAACCGTCGGTTTTTCACATGAACGAAGGCCATGCGGCGTTTCTTACGCTGGAATTGATCCGTGAAAAAATGACTGCCGGAAAAAATTTTGCCGACGCGCTTGCCGCAACGAAGGCACAATGTGTTTTTACCACACACACGCCGGTGGAGGCCGGACACGACCGCTTCAGCCCGGACTTGATGGATTATGCCCTGCACAGCTACCGGACGTCATTGCCCGTGCCATTCACGGACATCATGGCACTCGGTCGCGTGCATCCGGAAAAGGCGGACGAACCGTTTTGCACGACCGTGCTCGCGCTCAAAGCATCACGCGCAGCCAACGGCGTGAGCGAATTGCACGGGCAAACCAGCCGTCACATGTGGCAGGGCCTCTATCCCGGCATACCGGTCGAAAAAGTTCCCATCGGCCACATCACAAACGGTATTCATCTGCTCGGCTGGATGAAAGGGCCGGTGCGCCAGTTCTGGCGGAAAAAACTGACCAGTGGCGGAGACGGCCCGGTCAAAATGTGGCACGAAAAATACGGGGACGATTGGGCGGCGGCGATTCACCATGCTGAATTTTGGGAGAAAATAGCCGACCCTTCGTTTGTTTCGGACGAGGAACTTTGGGCGCTGCGCTACGAATTGCGCCGTGAAATGATTGAATTCCTGCGACGACGCCTGCAGCTCCAACAACAGCGGCTAGGGTCGGGCGACTTCATCCGCTTCGAGCATCTGCTGAATCCAGACGCGCTGACCATTGGCTTCGCCCGCCGGTTCGCCACCTATAAGCGCGCTCCATTGATTTTCCGGCAACTTAAAAACATCGTAAAACTCGTCCATGACAAGCAACGGCCGATTCAATTCGTCTTCGCCGGCAAGGCGCACCCGCGGGACGACGAAGGCAAACGCTTCATTCAACAAATCATTGAGTTGAGCAAACGCAGCGAGCTGGCGGATTATCTCGTGTTTGTCGAAAATTACGACATTCACGTCGCGCGGCAAATGGTGTCCGGCTGCGACATCTGGCTGAACAATCCGCGTCGTCCGCTCGAAGCTTCCGGCACGAGCGGCATGAAAGCCTGCTGCCACGGCTGCCTGAATTTCAGCATCCTCGACGGTTGGTGGCGCGAAGGCTACGACGGCACAAACGGTTTTGCCATCGGCGGGGATTCGCACCCGGACAATGTCGAGGAACAGGACCGCGTGGACAGCGCCAATCTTTACAAGACACTGACCGAACAGGTCATTCCGATGTTTTTCGACCGCGACGAAAAGGGCATCCCGCGCCAATGGATCCAACGCATCCGCCGCGCGATGGTCACGCTCGTTCCGCGATTCACCACCGACCGCATGGTCAAGGAATACACGCGGAAGTATTATCTGGCGAAGTGAGCAAACTCCGTTCTTGTGCTTCAGCGCATCGTTCGTAACCTTTCCGCCGGTTTAATATGAATTATCGCATTTCCCAGCGTGCCGCTTTGCTGTCGCCCTCGCTCACGCTTGCCATTGACGCCAAGGCCAAGGCCATGAAAGCAGCAGGCGCGGATGTTGTCGGCTTTGGCGCCGGTGAACCGGATTTTGACACGCCGCAATTCATCAAGGATGCTGCCGCCAAGGCGCTCGCCGCCGGGTTCACAAAATACACGCCGTCCAGTGGCATCCCGGAATTGCGCCAGGCCATCGCCGACAAGTTCAAACGCGAGAACGGTCTCACTTACAAGCCGTCGCAAATCATCGTCTCCTGTGGCGGCAAACATTCCTGCTACAATGTCATTCTCGCCACGTGTCAGGAAGGCGACGAGGTCATCATCCCTGCACCGTATTGGTTGAGCTATCCGGAAATGGTCAAGCTCGCAGGCGCGAAATCGGTGATTCTGCAAACGACCGACAAGACCGAATTCAAAGTCACGCCCGGGCAACTTCGCGCCGCCATCACGTCGCACACGCGCCTGTTCATCCTGAACTCGCCGAGCAACCCGACCGGCAGCGTCTATTCGCCGGCGGAAGTCAAGGCGCTCGGCGATGTCTGCGTTGAGAAAAATGTTCTCATCATGAGCGACGAGATTTATGAGCACCTGCTTTACGACGGCGCGGTGCACAAGAGTGTCGCCAGTTTTTCGACGGCACATCAGGAACATACCATCATCGTTCACGGATTCGCGAAGGCGTGGAGCATGACGGGCTGGCGTCTAGGTTTCCTGGCCGCACCGGAGCCGATTGCGAAGGCAATTGACGCGATTCAAAGTCACACCACCAGCAACCCGACTTCATTCGCTCAAAAAGGCGCGCTGGCGGCCATCACCGGATCAATGGAGCATTTGAAAACGTGGCTTGCGGAATTCGACAAACGCCGCCGGTTCGCGCATCAAAAATTGAATGATATCCCGGGCATTTCCTGCGTGAATCCGAAGGGCGCGTTTTATCTGTTCCCGAACATCTCGAAGACAGGCCTCAAGTCCATTGACTTCTGCGCCAAGCTGCTCGAAGCGGAAAAGGTCGCCGCCGTGCCCGGCATCGCGTTCGGCGCGGATGATTACATCCGTTTGAGCTACGCCACCAGCATGGCGAACATCGAGAAGGGCTTGGAACGAATCGAGAAATTCTGTAAGACGCTGGTAAAGTAATCCCGGAGGGACGAGCTCTGCGAGTCCCCAACTCCATTCAGGACGTCGTGGAACCCCGCCCTCCGAACTATGTTCAGAGTGCCGCCGGGCCGCCTAATTTCCCCTGTGCTGTTTCGACCAGATCACGGATGCGGCGGGCGTCGGCTTTCGTGTGGCCGTGACTCGCCAATGGGTCGCTGCCGCCGGAGGATTCAATCAAAATGTCCGACCAGATGATGCCGGTCTTTATGTGGACGGACGCCACTTTGGAGATGCTGATGCTGATTTCGTCCTTGCTGAACCACGACCGTTTGTGCCGGGTGACCGCCTTGTCCGTCACCTCGATGATTGTAGGGAAAAGAAAATTTCCACGTGTCAACCGGCTGGCTTGAAAAATTTCCGAAGGCATGATGGTACTGTGACTTAAAAAACCGGTTTAAGCAAGCCGATGCTGAAGTTGTAGCGTCGAGTCTGTGTAGAACTCCCTGAAAGAGTTAGTGCTAGAAAAGTGACAATTGGGGCTTGACGACGGGCGGGAATGGATTGTAGTTTGGCCGCATCATGGATGCGCTTGAAAAGCGTGTAGCAAACATGACCAGAAAATGTCACAATTCTAGGACTGACCCTTTTATTTGCTTTTATAACCCCTGTTATGAATAAAACAAGAACAACCGTGTATTACACCGATATTCTAATGAGGTTAACTCGCAAGATTTCGTGCTTATCAATCCTGATTTTCCTGGCTACCGGCTCCCCTAGCTACGCACTTCTTATGACGAAGATGCCTCAAGAGATGCAGAGCACTAATACGGAGCCACAAATGAGGACGATTTCCCTGAAACTGCCTTTGCGACAGGCGGAGTTTCATTGGACGTTTATGAGCCGAGAAGAACTTCTCGCGGGGAAGCTTGTGTTGCGGGTTACTCGCAATGGCAAAACAAATGAAATAATGATCTTCGAGAACGGGCAAATGCGGGAAGGTTGGGAAGCAATGAGTTTGCCTAACAACCCGAAAGCGGGTGAAATCTACTTCGGATTCAAGTCCTCAAAGAAATACGCAACCGCGCCAAATGACCAGCTGGAGCTGGAGTTACAGGTTAAGCAGGACTTGAGTGGCATCGGTCCGCTGCAAAAAGGAATCTTGCCTGCCGGGTCTTACAAAGCGCGAGGGACATACTCCGGGTTGCTTGATGAGTACAAGATGCCAGATCAGCTCAAAGAAGCCCCGAAACAGACAGTAGACAAACTCCGTCAGGCGTTGGAGTTCACTGCCTTTCTGGAGAACTGGCAAGAGCAATGGGACCTGCATATCACCAGCGAGGAGGGATGGCTTCCTCAAGAGCAGGGGCAACAATACAAACAAATGCTGGAAAAGATGCGAAAGGAAGATGAATCCGGCAAAAAGTAGATGTGAGTTCATAATCAGGCGCTGCATCGAATGGCGACTCCGCGACACAAAAAAAGGGGGCAGTCCTAGAAAAGTGACATTTTGGGTTTGACGATGGGTGAAATTATAAGGCCCGGAGGCATAACCCCAAGCGGAGGTGGGTGGGATGTGTGTCCCTCCGCCTCATGCCAATTCCCAACTTGGATTGATTTCCTGATCGAGCGATGTCGACTCGACACCGGCCAATAATTTCCGCTCGGCCAAAATGCCAATCATCGCCGCGTTGTCTGTGCACAAATTCGTCTCCGCAAGCCGCAGCGTGAAACCTTCGCGTTTGCACGCGCGCGCCAACTCGCGTCGCAGCGCACTGTTGCACGTCACGCCACCGGACGCGGTCACACAACGAACGTGGTTTCGTTTTGCTGCACGAATTGTTTTTGCAACGAGAACGTCCACAATCGCCGCCTGCACGCTTGCGCACAAATCGCATAGCCGCCGTTTGTCGCTCAATAAATCCGGATGGTCGCGCAAAAAATAGCGCACGGACGTTTTCAATCCGCTGAAACTGAAGTCGTCGCTGGCGTCATTCAACAACGGTCGAGGGAAGTTGAACGCCTTTGGATTCCCCTGCTCCGACAACCGGTCAATCTCCGGCCCGGCGGGATATGCGAGTCCCATCAACTTTCCGGCCTTGTCAAAACATTCGCCGCCAGCGTCGTCCACCGTCGAACCCAGCACGCGATGTTTTAATTCGGATTCGACCAAAGCCAAAATCGTGTGGCCGCCGCTGACAATCAGGGAAACGTTCCGTTGGAAATCCGAAAAATCAGCCATCGGTGGTTCACCATGAATCCATGGCGAATACAAATGCGCTTCGTGATGGTTGATGCCGACGAATGGTTTCCGCAAGGCAAACGCGCCGGCTTGCGCGGCTTTGAACCCGATGAGCAACGCGGTCGACAATCCCGGCCCTTGCGTGGCGGCGATGGCGTCGAGTTGTTCCGGCTGCACGCCTGCTTCGCGCAACGCGGTTTGCGCGACGGGAATCAGGTTCCGCAAATGTTCGCGCGCGGCCAGTTCCGGCACCACGCCGCCGTATTCGGCGTGCAATTCGATTTGTGAAGAAACAACACTGGACAGGATTTTACCATCGCGCACAACGGCGGCGCTGGTTTCATCGCAGGAAGTTTCAAAGGCGAGCAGAGTCATGGGGGTGTCGAATTTTAAGTTGCAAACTACGAATGACTCTTCACTCGACATTCGCAATTCGTCATTTACCTGACTGCCGTTTTTTCGGGCATTTTGCCGAGTTCGCTGTAAAGCAAAAGGCCTTTGATCAAATCTTCGGCGCGTTCGAGTTGCACGTCCTGAATGCCTTCGACACGGGCACGATCTTCCGGACGAAGCGACTCAGTCCCGCCGGGCGCGCGTTTGAATATCAACGCGGCTTCTTCTTCATCGCTCATGGGAACGGTGACGTCAGGCGTGATGCCGTGTTCCTGAATGACCTTGTGGCTGGGCGTGTAATATTTGGCTGTGGTCAGCTTGAGCGCGGAGCCATCGTCGAGAGGGAAAATGCTCTGAACAGAACCCTTGCCGAAGGTTTTTTCGCCGAGAATGATGGCGCGATGCAAATCCTGTAAACAGCCGGCGACAATTTCCGATGCGCTCGCGCTGCCTAAATTCACGAGCACGACAATGGGCGTACCTTTCAATCCATTGCCGTGATTTCCCGCGCGCCGGATTGTATTTTGACCCGGATCGCGTCCTTCGGTGGTGACAACAAGTTCTCCACGTGGCAAAAATTCGCTGCAAACCTCAACCGCCTCGTCGAGCAAACCGCCGGGATTCCAGCGCAAATCGAGAATCAACGCCTTCATGCCCTGCTTTTTTAATTTATTCAGCGCGGTTTCGAGTTCGGTATCTGTCTTGTCTCCAAATTGCGTGATGCGGATATAGCCAATCTTGTTGGCGCCGAGTGGAAATTCCTTTTTGCCGTTGATGTCCTTGACCATGTCCATCTTGACAGTCGCGCGGGTGAGCGTGAAATCCTTCACCGTGCCCGACGAAGGCCGTTGAATTGTCACGGTCACCTGCGTGCCCGGTTTGCCGCGGAGTTGTTTCACCGCATCCGGCAAAGACATTCTCTCCGCGCTCTTGCCGTTGATTTTGATGATGCGGTCGCCGGACAAAATACCAGCGCGAAACCCCGGCGTGTCCTCCATCGGCGTGACTACCGTGACATAACTGTCTTTCATCGTCACCACCAGGCCGAGTCCTCCGAACGCGCCTTCCGTGTCACTTTGCAATTCCCGATACTCTTCCGGGTCCATGAACTCGCTGTGCGGGTCGAGCGAACTTGTCACGCCCTTGAGCGCCGCGTAAATCAGATCTCGATACGTCAAGTTCTGGCCGTTCACGTATTCCGTCCGGACTTTTTCCAGCACGCCGGCAAAAAGCTCCAGGTTTGGTTCAGCCGAATCTTTTCGTTCCGCCGCGTGGGCCGAACTTAAATAAATTCGCGCACCAACGATCAAATTCATCGTCAGCGCCATAATCACAAATCCGTAAATCAGACGTCGTTTCATAAAGAGGGGGAAGCTAGCACAAGCGTGCAAAATTTCGAATCAAGTTTTATTTCGCAGCAGCATTTCGATGAACGGCAAGTCACCCGCCACGGTAATCTTGGGATTGGGCGCGATGCCCGGCACAAGCCGGACCGGCTGGCCGATCAACTCGCACGCCGCCGTATCGTCCGTGAAAACGAGCTTGCGGCGGCGCGCTTCCGTCAGTGCGCGGCGAATCACCTCCACGCGAAACGCCTGCGGCGTTTGCACCGCCCACAATAGCGAACGGTCGAGCGTGAACCGAATCAGTTTGCCGTCGGCGGATTCCTTGATGGTGTCCGTTACCGGTTGCGCCGCCACGGCCGCGCCGGTTTCCTGCGCCGCCTTGACCGTCGCCGCGATCAATTCTCCGCTCGTGCAGGGCCGCGCCGCGTCGTGAATCGCCACTATTTCCGCCGCCGGCGACAATGCCTCCAAACCGTTCCAGACCGAATCCTGCCGTTCCGCTCCGCCAACGACGATGCGGAACGGTTTTTTAAAAAGGAATTTCGCCGCCAGCTCCTTGAAAGCCTCCTGCATTCCGTCGCGCACGACGAGAATGATTTCATCGATGCATTTTGCCTCATCGAACCGCAGCCATGTGTGCGCCACAACCGGACGCCCGGCCACTTCCAGAAATAATTTATCCGCCCCAGCTTGCGTGGCCGAAGCTTTTCCGGCCCGGCGAAGGCCCGCGCCCATGCGGACACCTTTGCCGGCAGCGACGATGATTGCTGAAACCATGGGAACCAGTCTAAAGTCCAAAGTCCAAAGTCCAAAGTCTAAAATGTTCGCAACCGACTTGAACTTCAGACTTCGGAGCCCGGACCATCACGCCGCCCGCCAATCCAAAACTTTCAATTGCACCGTGCGGCGGCCATTGAACTCGTTGATTTGCGGCGCGAACGCCAAATCAAATTTTCCGACCGGCAACGACTTGTCGCCACCATTCCACCAAACAGCTTCGTGTGTCACGGCACCGTCCGTCACCCAAAGTTTGACGTGTTGTTTCTCCTTGCCCATGCGCTGGAGCGGACGCGCGTGGGTGAGATTGCGCGCGCAGAATTGCACGCCGGGATTCCCCTGCCCTGTCGGTTTCAAACGCGCCAGCTCGTTCAGCGTCTCAAGGTTCATTTCGTCCAGACCGACTTCCGCATCGAGACGCAATGACGGTTGCAAATCCTCCGGTTTCAATGCGCGGCGCGCCAATCCGTTCAATCGCTCCCGCAGCGCGTCAATTTTGTCCGGTTGAATGCTCAAGCCCGCAGCCATTGCGTGACCGCCATGGTGCACCAGCAAATCGTCGCATTCACGCAACGCGGCGGCCAGATCAAAACCCACAATGCTGCGTCCCGATCCACGCCATTCATGCCCTTCCCCGCCGATGATGATGGTGGGCCGGTAAAACTCCTGCAACACACGCGACGCGACGATGCCAACCACGCCGATGTGCCAGAGCAATTGTCCTTCGACGATGACGAAATCCTTTTTCGGGTCAAATTTCGCGTGCAAGGCGCCGATAATTTCCTCGACGATGCCGCGCTCGATTTTTTGGCGTTCGCGATTTCGCGAATCCAGATTTTGGGCGATGAGCGTCGCTTCGACCGGATCGTGCGCCAGAAGCAGGCGCAATGATTCCTCGGCTGATTCGAGCCGGCCGGCGGCGTTCAAGCGCGGCGCGAGTTGAAAGCCGACATCGTAAACTCCGGGTTTCTCCGGCGATTGCGCGGCCTTTTTCAACGCAATGAGACCGTGCCGTTTTGTCATGTTTAGCCGCTGCAAACCGGCGGAAACAAGAATGCGGTTTTCGCCGGTGAGCGGCACAAGGTCGGCGATGGTGCCGAGCGCGACCAAATCGAGCAACGGGCGCAAATCGAATTCCGCCGCGCCGGGCAAATTTATTTCGCGCCCGCGTTTGACCAAAGCGTGTGCGAGTTTGAAAGCAAGGCCAACGGAGCAGAGTTCACAGAAGTTTTGAATTTTGAATTTTGAATTTTGAATCAATTGCGGGTTCACCAGCGCAACGGCTTCAGGTGCGGGCGAGGAAATTTGATGATGATCGAGAACAATCACATCCACGCCGCGTTTGCGCAGCCATGAAATGCTTGCGACAGCGGTGGACCCGCAGTCCACGGCGAGCAGAAGTGTTACAGAAAATTTTTTGAGGCAATTTTCGACGCCGTCCTGGCTCAGGCCGTAGCCTTCGTCCATGCGATTCGGCAAATAAAAATCCGCCTTCCAGCCGAGCGTGCGCAAAATTTCAACAAGCAGCGCAGTGGAAGTGACGCCGTCCGTGTCATAATCGCCGAAAATGACGAGCGGTTCGCCGCATTCGCGCGCGCGCAGGAGCCGGTCAACGGCGGCGTTCATGTTCGGCAGCAAAAACGGGTCGGCGAGATTTTTCAGGCGTGGCTGCAAAAAATCATGGATGGCAACCGGCTCGCTGAAACCGCGATTCAACAGGCATTGGGCAAGCAGCGGCGGGATTTTGAGTTGCGCGGCCAGTTGACCGGCGAGCAAAGGTTGCGGTGGCGCGAGCGACCAGTGAAATTTCATCACACGGCCTTTTTCTCACGCTGCGCGGCGAAAACGGAAAGCACGATGGAAATTAAAAGAATTGCAGCCACGATGAGCAATGAAATGCTTGTTGGAATTTCAATTTGAAA
>Ga0182027_10008926_pt1 | contig 14501 bp, 10 predicted proteins | sample 712E1DmetaG_FD_121300 | JGI IMG/M metagenome (GOLD analysis project Ga0182027, IMG submission 121300) | Permafrost microbial communities from Stordalen Mire, Sweden - 712E1D metaG (Illumina Assembly) | ecosystem: Environmental > Terrestrial > Soil > Wetlands > Permafrost | place: Sweden...
TATCCTTCTACTTATTAAATGGACGCTGGAAGAAGCAGATTCAATTTCTCACCATCGGCCACCGGCAAAACTAGATGATGTTCATCGGGTTCTTAACATTCTTCAAGAGATGGGAGCGCATGTCCGGATGCCAACCGAATACGAACACCACTACTTGTTCATGCGCCATCTCGCGTTTCAGCAATTCTGGCTTCAGCAAACAGTAGATGGAGCTGCGCTTGCACGGCAGGAGCTTCTTTTCTGTTGTCTGCCATCAGACCACCCATTTCAGCGTGACTTTTTTCGTCTTGTCGGAATTCGTTGCGCAGACTTCACTTTGTTGTCATTTACTCTAATAGCTTTTTTTCTCGCCGATCCCAAACGCAGGGCAATCAAGCGTGAAAACTTCTCGAATCTCGATCCGAAGTTGATTTCTGAATCGCTGGATTCCTTCCTGTCTAAAACCAGTAAGGATATTGCGAGTCTTCATAACATTCTGACTCTTGGTTCAGAACGGAAACAGTCGATCATGGATCAAATAATTTCGCCGACACCTTTGGTCAATTTCCCGCTTTTGAAAGTTGGGCAAGATTTTATTGCCTACTATCCAACGCTTCTCTTTCGATCTTTGGAAGATTTTATCTATCGCACTTTGAAAACAGACAAGCCGGCCGAATTCCCGGCAAAATTCGGTCCAATTTTCGAACAATATGTCGGAGGCTGTTTTTCCGATGCGAATGTTCCATTCATTGATGAGTCCTCGTTGGCTAAATCATTGTGCGGCTCAGGCAAATGTGTAGATTTCCTGATTGTAGAAGATGACTGCAACATTTTAGTCGATGCCAAAGGCGTCGAGGTTTCACACCTTGGTCGCGTATCACACGAGCCTGAAATTGTATTTCGCTCCCTGAAAGCTTCAGTTCGCAAAGCGATTGAACAAGGCATGGACACTGCACGGCGAATCGCAACAACTATTTCGACGGGAGTAAAGTCTTTTGGAAAATCTAAGAACTTTCTTTTAGTCGTGACATACGATTCTCTCAATCTTGGGAGCAATACTGAATTTGTAAATATGTTCGGACAAAAGGTTGTCGACGGTTTGCAAAGTAAATTTGGCAATCCTTTACCAATTCCCATCGAAAATGTTTTCTTTCTGGAGATTGATGATCTCGAACGACTGCTCGCCAGAGTATGTGAAAAACAAACAACGATTGTGGCTGCACTCCTCCATGCACAAAAGAATGATTCCGACCCCGCTACTCAAAAATTTTCATTTATTCAACATCTCGAAAGCCTATCGCCACAGCTTCGCCGACTTCCACGATTACAATCAGCATTTGAAACGCTTTTCAATAATTGCACCACGCTTCTTAAAAACGAGAAATAAGGTTAATCCGAGTTTAATCCATGTTTCATCTGTGGCTAAATTAAACTGCTTCCGACACGCGTTGAATTTTTATTGCCTGGCCGCTGGCGTTGTCTATTTCAATCATGCATCCGTGAAGCAGCACGCGGTCCTTTGCCACTTCAAACCGCTGCGGCATGCCGGTGAGAAAGCGTTTGAGCACCGGTTCGATTTCGCGGCCCAGCACGCTTTCGTGCGGACCGGTGAAGCCGGCGTCGGTCAAATACGCCGTGCCGCCGGGGAAAATCTGTTCGTCCGCCGTCTGCACGTGCGTGTGCGTGCCCACCACCGCGCTCACCTGGCCATCGAGCATCCGCGCAAACGCGATTTTTTCCGAGGTCGCCTCGGCATGAAAATCCACGAAGATGATTTTCGTCTGCTGGCGCAGGCGTTTGACTTCTTCGGCGGCGAGGAGAAACGGATTTTCCAGCGGCGGCATGAACGTGCGGCCTTGGGCGTTCAAGACGGCAATTGAGCGTTGAGAGTTGAGTGTTGAATGTTGAATGTTGAACACTCCACTGCCCCGGCCGGGCGTGCCGGGCGGATAATTCAACGGACGGAGAAAACGTTTTTCGTTGGCGAGCAGTTCCATGACTTCCTTCTGGTCCCACAAATGGTCGCCGGTGGTGATGACGTCCACACCTGCCGAAAAAATCTCTTCGGCGGTCTTGGGGGTGATGCCGGAGCCGCCGGCGGAGTTTTCGCCGTTGGCGATGACGAAGTCGAGCGCGTGCTGTTGGCGGAGTTTCGGAACAAGTTCTGTAACCGCGCGCCGGCCCGGTTGTCCCACGATGTCGCCGATGAAAAGAATTTTCACAGGGAAAATTTAACCGCGAAACACGCGAAAGACACGAAAGAAAACCAATGGTGGGGCAGAGCTGCCGCTCTGCCTGATTGAGGCGGCGCAGCAACGCCGCCCTACCAATCAGAGCCACCAGGCGATGGAACCGATGACGGCGGCGGCCAGCCAGATGAGCAGCACGGCGCGGGTGCGGCTCAGGCCCGTGCGGACGAGCCGATGCGACAGATGGTTCGTGTCGCCAATCCAGAATGGTTTGTGGGCGCGGGTGCGCAGGATGACGACCCACGCGAGGTCGGCCAGCGGCACTGCCAGCACGAGCAACGGCGAGAGCACGGCCAGCGGACGCGGGTTTTGCTTCGAGTAAAAGTGCGGCAGGATGGCCATCACCGCAAGCAGGTAGCCGACGAGATGGCTGCCGGCGTCGCCGAGAAAGGCGCGGGCGTTCGGAAAATTCCAGGGCAGAAAACCCGCCAGTGCGCCGCACATCAGAAAGCCAATCGTTGCCACGAGATATTCGCCATCCGCCGCCGCGATGACGGCGAACTGCCACGCGCCGATCGCGCCCAGCCCGGCGCACAGGCCGTTCATATTGTCCATGAAATTGAAGGCGTTGACGACCGTGAGCACCCACAGAATGGTGATGGCGTAGCTGAACGTGATACTGGGCACAAAGAGCGTGATGCGTTTGCAGGCGGCGGCCACAAGCACGGCGATGAACAACTGGCCGATGAATTTCGGCAAAGGTTTCAGTTCATGTTTGTCGTCCAGCCAGCCCAATACCACCATCACAATCGCGCCGAATGCAATGACGCCAAGTTCAATCGCGCGGCGATTCAGGCCGTGCGCAATCAGATGCGTCTGGCTGGTGATGTTCAGGCCGAGCTTGATGATGATCGCACCGGCAGCCAGCGGCAGCAACATGCCGGTAAGCACGGCGAGTCCGCCGGCGAGCGGCACGGGCGCGTCGTGGATTTTGCGCTGGCCGGGGTCGTCCACGAGATTGGTGTGTAGGCACCATCGGCGCCAGAGCGGCAGCGCCACCAGCGTGGTCAGCGATGCGCTGGCAAAGGCGGCCAGGAAAAAATTGAAGGGAAAAATCATGGTTGGAGTTCAGGCTTCAGCCTGCTTTGCGCGGCGCACAAGCTGAAGCTTGAACTCCAACTGCTGCGGCCAGTTTCAGGTAGAGATGGTAAAGATTGTCCACCATTTGTTCGACGGTAAAATTGTCGCGGACGAATTGCTGTCCGTGGCGGCCGAGGCGCTCGCGCAGCGGCGCGTCGCCGGCAAGCTGGAGCAGCCGTTGGGCCACGGTGGCAATGTCGCCGGTGCGGACCAAAAACCCGGTTTCGTTTTCGAGACATACCTCGTCGGCGCCGTCGAAATCATAAGCCACGACCGGTTTGGCCGCGGCCAGCGCCTGCGGCAGTGCGCGGGAGAGTGCTTCCCGTGACGACAAATGGGCCAGGCAGTCCATGATGCCGACATAACGCGGCACCTCGCCGGGTGGCACGAGGCCGGTGAAGATGACCTTGCCCTGGAGGCCAAGCGTGCGGACCTGGTTTTCAATCTCATTCCGCAACGCGCCATCGCCCACCAGCAGCAACCGCGCCTGTGGAATTTGCGGCAGGATGGTTTGGAACGCGGCGAGCAGATCGGCGTGGCCTTTGAGTCTGAACAGCCGGGCGATTTTGCCAATGACGAAATGGTCTTCGTCGAGCCCGAGTTGCCTGCGAAGCGCCAGATCGTTCGTTGCTTTTAAAAACGGCTCCACCGGGAAGCCGCTGAAAATGCGCGTGAACATTTCCGGGCGGCCGATTTCAGCCGCGAGGTAGAGCCGCGTCATGGCCTGGGCGGAGCAGACGAAATGCGTGGTGACCCGGGCGGCGTAACGTTCGGCGGCGGTAAAAATCCAGTTGGCCAGCGGTCCTTGGAACGGGCCGAAGGAAGGGCCGTGGATGTGGTGAATGATCACCGGCACGCCCGCGCGCCGGGCCGCGAGGCGGCCGAGAATTCCCGCCTTGCCGCTGTGGGTGTGGACAATGTCGGGCTGTTGTTCGCGCAGAATCTTTTCAAGCTGCCGCAGCGCAAGCCAGTCTTTCAACGGATGAACCGGGCGGACGAGCGCGGGCACGCGCGTGAGGAGGTCCGGCAGGCGGGCCAGTTCAGGTTCCAGCGAACCTTCGGGGCCGGTCGTCGGGCCGGAGAGCAAATGGACTTCGACGCCGGGTTTTTGGCGCAAACCGAGCACGGAAGCGACGGTGTTTTCCTGTGCACCGCCAACGACCAGCCGGGTGATGATGTGCGTGACGCGCATCGGCGCGTATCAGGGTGAATGGCCTTTAAGTTCGCGGAGCCGCCGCATGACGTTGGTGGCTTCTTCGGTGTTGGTGTCCGCGTTGGCCAGGTAAATTTTGTAATTTCTAATCGCTTCGTTTGTGTCGTGCTGGCGCCAGGCGATTTCGCCGAGGCCGAAGGCGACCTGGAACGAGTTGGTGAGCGATTGCTGCTGCAATGTTTTGTAATCGGCGCGCGCCGCGTCGAGCTTGCCGCTGTCGAGGCAGGCCAGGGCGCGATTGAAGAGCGCCGAAGCGTTGTTCGTTTGAGTGGCGAGCACGCGGGTGAAGGCGTCAATGGCGTCATCGTAGGCTTTGGTCTGAATGGAAATGTAGCCCCGATTAAAAATCCAGGCCGCGTCATCGGGTGCGAGCCGGAGTTTGCGGTCAATGACGGTGAGCGCATTGGTGATCAAGCCGTATGACAGATAGGTTTGCACGACATAGGTGAGCAGATTTTCGTCGTTGGGATGGAGGGCAATTTCGGTTTCAAACAATTGTGTTCCCTGCGCGATTTCATTTTTTTGAAGATAGGCGACGGCGGCGATGATGTTCAGTTGAGTTTGATTCGTCTTGGTGAGCGAAAATCTTTCCGGTTGTTCCAACGGGTCGTGCAACGCCTCGAGCGCGCGGTCTGGCAGGCGGGACATCATATAGATCTGGCCGAGCCAGAGCCGGGCCTCCAGATTATCCGGTGCGAGTTTGCGGACGCGTGCGAACGTGACGGCAGCCTGGCGGAGACACTTATTTTGCGCCGCCATCAGAATGCCTTCAGCAAGGCAAAAACCGGGTTCATCGAACGGTCCATTGGCGTTGAGCACTTCGTTCCAATCGTGATATTTGCCAAATTGATCACGGGTGGCTTTGGACGGATCCACCGGCACGCTCTTGCCGGCACGAAGACTTTGATTGAACTGGAGATTGATTTGCGCGACGACGTTGTCAGGGTTGAGTTCTTTTGCCAGGGTGAAAGCAGCGGCGGCTTTTTCCAATTCATCGGCGCGTTGCAATTGCACGCCCCAGTAATCCAGACCGCGCGAATAATAGGTCCCGGCCAGGATGGCATTTTGATTTTGTTCGCGGGGCACGTGAAAACTTATCAGCAACCGCTCGCCCCAACTGCACGGCGCGTTCGGGTCGGGCGGCGTAACCGCGCATTTAATGGGAGCGAACGCCTGCATTTCTGCGCGCGACCAGAAGGCCTCGTTCCCGGCAATTTGATTTTTGTCCAGCAATGGCGGCAGGAGTGAATCTTCCGGCAGGGTTTTCAATTTGCAGACCAGGCCGCGCGGCTCCTGATAGAATTGCTCAAAGTAATAGCCGAAGCTGGGGTGGAGGTAGTAAAACTCGTTGGTTTTGGCGAGCATGGTCAAAACGCCGAGCAGACCAAGCGGACTGACCGGTCTTAATTCTTTCGCAGTTACCAGCTCGGGCCATTTCTTCGGGGATTTATTGTGCAGAAACCGGAAATAGACAGGCGAGTTCAGGGAATGTGTGTCGAGTAATAAAAAATCCTTCGCCCGGCCATCCCGTGTCAACGCCGCCTGCACGAGAAACAGGCGCCACGAATCGTCGGACAACAAAAAGGCGCCCGAACGCGGCAGGTTCTCTTCCACCAATGATGCGTATTTTCGGAATGTATCATCGTTGGCCGCCCGGATTTGCGGCGTATTTCTGTAGATTAGCCCGGTTGCCGCCACCGCTGCCAGCACCCAAACACTGACGAATACCAGGCGGTTTATAAATTTAACGATCGGCGGCAATGTCAATTGATTCCGGCTGCTCGGCTCCTTCCCAAATACCAGCAAAAAAAACCCGCTGAAATAACCGACGCTCAACGCCCCGAGATAATAAAGTGTCAGGGACGGCGTCCCAAGGCCAAGATGCCGCGGGGCAAACGGCGGATCAAACGCGGCCCAGAGGCACACGCCCAGGATGACTCCATGCACCACGCTAAACATGAAACCTGCCAGCGCCACGCCAATCCGGCTGTTGTCACCGAAGGATGAACCCCAGCGAATGGACAGCACAAATACCGGTATCAATGATGTGAGCGACAACAATCCCAGGGCATAACGTATCTGCCGAGCGATGATAAATGCTTTTATCGCAGAAAACGGTAACGACAATTCGTACTTCAACGCCTCCCAGAAAGTCACCGACAGTTTGCCGGAAATCAAGGCCAGCAACGGCAACAAAAGGTAAAGCGTCATTCCCACCAGCCCGCACAACGCCATTCGCTTGAGAAAACGCAAATTGAAAAAGCTGAAACCGCGAATCCAGATGATGGCGGTAATGAACATCGGGAAAAACCCCACCATCGCCCAGTTGTCCGCCATGCCCGCGCCATACACGAATGATGCCAGGAACAAACGCCACTCGCGCTCGTCCAGCCGGTACTCCAGCAGCAACCAAATCACTAACGCGAACAGCAACAAATCGAACATTTCGCCCGTCCAATTCGTCGCATGTTCCCAAAACGTCAGTTGCAAACCGCAAACCAGCACGGCCAGAACCGGCGGCAACCAGGCGCTGTTAATGGTCAAAAACGAAAAATCGCTGTGTTCACGTCTGCGTTGCGCGTCAGTCCGGTCGTGCGGCAACAACGCGACCGACCGCGCCAGCAAGCCGAGCGTCAAAGCCGCGCAGACCGCGGAAAACGCATTCAGCGCCAGTGGAATTTGCGGTGCCGGGAGCCAGTGAAAGGGATACGTAACAAGAAATAAAACCGGATTTGCAACATCCACCTGCCAGGTCCAGCCGGAAACTTTGGCCACGCAGCCGAGGTTGAACAATGATACCCAGTGGTTCAGCGTGAACCAATAAAGCGCGAATGACGCCGCCGCCAAAAGCCAGGGTAAAAAGCGCGGCGCGAATTTGTTCCGCGGGTCAGTTCGTGTTTCAGTAGTCATTGAGTCTGTTTAGTTGAATCCATGCCGTTCATCTTGGCAAGACTTTGTGTGGCGCGCAAATCCGCCACGCACTCGACGTGTTGGGTTTGTGGAAACATATCCAAGGGCTGCACCCGCACCAATTCAAAGACACCATTGCCGCACAAAATGTTCAAGTCCCGCGCCATCGTCGCCGGATGGCATGAAATATAAATAACCTGCGCCGGGTTCATCTCGCGAAGCAATTGCAGCGTTTGCGGCCAGCAGCCCTTGCGCGGCGGGTCGAGCAGAACCGCCGTCTGTTCCGGCGAAAACTTCTTCAGCAACTCCGGCAAAGCCGCCTCCACCGCCGAGGCGATGAACTCCCCGTTGTTGATTTTTCGCGCCGCCGCGTTGCGCCGCGCCGATTGAATGGCGCGCTGGTCGTATTCCACGCCGACGAACGATTCAACCGCGTCCGCGAGTTCGATGCCGAAAAAACCGACACCGCAATACAAATCCACCAGCTGCCTGGCGCCGCTGGCGCCAAGAAATCCGCGCACGGTTTCCACAAGTTTTGGCAGCAAAGACAAATTGTTTTGGAAGAACGAGTCCGGCGGCACGTCCCAATTTTCCGGCGACACGCGCAAAACGATTTTAATCCCGCCCTTCGGTGGCGGATGCGCGCGAACCCGCCGGATCTCCTCGTTGAGAGCCGGTTCGGCGATCTTGCATTCCTCAATGTCCTCGACCAGACCGCAGTCCCAGCGAACAAAACCGATGTTCAGCTTTTGCTCCGGTTTGTTCCACTGGCTGCGGATCATGATGCGATTGCGGTAGCCGTAAGGCTGGGGACAGGGGATGACCGGCGCGACCCGCGCCTGTTCAAACCCGCCGATCCGCTGAAACAAGTCGGCAATCTGCTTGTGTTTCCACTGCAACTGCACAGCGTAATCAACATGCTGATACTGGCAGCCGCCGCATTGGGCGAAATGGCGGCACGCCGGCTCGACGCGCTCCGGCGACGGCTGAACGACGCGCAACAGCTTCGCGCGGGCAAAATTCTTTTTAACCTCCGTGATGGCGACCTCCACCACTTCGCCGACAAGCACAAACGGCACGAACACGACAAAATCGCCCGCTGGTGTCGCCGGAGCCCCGGCGCTCGTGTCGGAGTGAAGGGGCACGCGCCCGACGCCTTCGCCGCCGAACGCGATGTCTTGAATCGTCAAGTTGAGTTGATCGCCGGTTTTGAAAGACACACCGTTAGTTTAGAAAGCCGGACGCGCTCAAAAAAGACTTTTCACCGCGGGGAATCACTTTTTGTGGCGATGGCTTCGGAGAAAATCGCCAGCACTTCCGCCCGGACGACCGCGCCGACCAGCCGGTTTTCCGCCGGATTGTTGACGACGGGCACGTTGCGCAATTCACTTTCCAGCACCGTGGGCAGCGCCTCCAGCAGCCGCTCGCCGGGCGTGAGACATTTCGGCGGCGGACGCATCACATCATAGGCGATGACCGCTCCCAAGTCCTGGTTGGCGTTGAGAAATTCCTTCAAATCCTGCAATGCCACCACTCCCAACAGCCGTTGCTGCGCGTCCACGACGGGCAGAAAATTATTGGAGTTGATCAAGAAGCGGTCGGCGATTTCCCGCAGCGGCGTGTTCTCGCGCACCGGCGTCACCGGCGCGCGCATGAGATCGCCGATAGTTTGGTCCATGGCCGCGCCGGGGCGGCCGGATTCCCGGCCGAGTGCCAGGCCCTTGACGCGGAGATGCTCCGTATAAACCGACTCGCCGTGCAATTGCCGCGCCACCAGGATGGAAACCACACAGGCCAGCATCAGCGGCGGCACGAGTGAATAATCCAGCGACAGTTCAAAAATCATGATCATTGCCAATAATGGCGATCGCGTTGTCGCTGCCAGCACCGCGCCCATGCCCACCAGCGCGAACGCGCCCGCCGGCACAGCCGCCGCCGAACCGCCCAGCTGATGCAAGGTCACGCCGAACAGCGCGCCGGCGCTTGCGCCGATGAACAACGTGGGTGTGAATACACCGCCCACCGTGCCCGCGCCGACCGTTGCCGCCGTTGCCACCCATTTTGCCACCAGCAATCCAGCCAGCCACAGGATCGGATTCGCTACGGTCAGGAATTTTTCGTGCAAAATGTCGTTGGTCATGGAATAGCCGTTGCCGCAGACGCCCGGAAATCCGACGGCGATGATGCCCACGATAAAACCGGCGAACGTCAGCCGGAGATAAATTGGCCAGTTGAGTTTGCGAAACCACTCTTCACCCAGTCGCAGCAATTTCAGGAACACGGCGCCCACCGCGCCGCACAGCACGCCCAGCAGCACAAACCACGGCAGTTGCGACAGCGTGGCGGCGGGAAACGGCGGGATTTTATACCACGGCTCAATGCCGAAGAAAGTGCGCGACACCATTGCCGCGATGACCGACGAAAAAACCAGCGGCGCGAAAAGGTTCATGGAAAAATTTCCCAGCACGATCAGCGAAGCGAACACCGCGCCCGCAATCGGCGCGTTGTAAGCCGCCGCGATGCCGGACGCCGCGCCGCAGCCGACCAGCAGCCGCAGCCGGTAGGGCGGCCATTTCGCGAGCTGCCCGAGCTTGGACGACAGCGTCGCCGCCAGTTGCGTAATGCCGCCTTCCCGCCCGATGGAGGCGCCGGTGGCGATGCTGATGATGGCCGAAACCGTTTTCACCAGTTCCGTGCGGAACGGCAGCCGTCCGTCACCCGCGACGACCACTTCGAGCAGGTTGGTCGAACCTTGCGGGCCGACGATTCGCAAGCCCCAATGCAAAACCAGTCCCGCCGCCAGGCCGCCCAGCGTCGGAACCAGAATGCGTTCCCAATCGTTTAATCGCCCGGCGACTTCCACCGGATCACCCGGTTGAATCAGATGAACTCCGTAATAGAAAACCAGGTTCACCAAACCGCCGATGATGCCTACCAGCCCGGCCAGCACGAGGTGGAAGGCCTCTTCGTTGAGGACCAGTTTTTCGCGCCAGCGCAGCGCGCGCCGCCAGTGGCGGTGAAGATAATCCCGCGCCTTGGTGACCATGCCGCTGTTCATCCACGACTGCACACGGCAAATCTAAACGCGGAACGCAATTTTGACGAGCGGGGACTTTGAGGCTGGCACCAATTGGGCGCTCTCGCGGGCATACTCACGTTCTGTAGCGGCAGGCATCCTTGCCTGCCGTATCCGGCGGCATCTTGCCGCCAGGCCACCAAACCGAACCCACGTCATAACCTCGCTTCCACCTCAGACCATCCGGCTGGAAGCCGGGTCCCGCAGTGCGGGAGCAGCCAAGGATGGCCGCCGCTACGGTGGCGATGCCCGATTGTGTCCGCACCCAACTCACTTCTTTTTCAAACTGGCGATGGCGTCTTTCATCTCGTTGAAATGCTTGTCGGGATCACCGGAGTCGGTGACATGGACAATTTTGCCGTCCAAGCCGATGAGGAAGCTGACGCGGCGCGCCATTTTTCTGCCCGCCACCTGCACGCCGTAGACTTCAACAATCTTGCCGTCGGGATCGGCCAGCAGGCGGAAGTTCAATTTGTTGTCGGCGATGAATTGTTTATGGCTCTCGGCGGAATCAAAGCTGACCCCGATGACCTCGACGTTGTCCTTTTGCAGGTCGCCCATGCGGTCGCGAAAGCCGCACGCTTCCTTCGTGCAGCCCGGCGTGTTGTCCTTGGGATAAAAATACAGCAGCACGATTTGTTTGCCGATAGAACTCTTCAATTTGAAGGTCTTGCCATCCTGGTCCTGGCCAGCGAACAGCGGCGCCTTGTCGCCGGCCTTGGGAACGGCGGCAAAACTTGCCGCGGTGGAAAAGAGGATGGAACCAATGACGAACAGGCTGGCGAAACAATTTGTTTTCATGGGAGCATTTTTCAAAACTGCGTAGCGGCGTCTCGGCAGAGCGCCGCATTCTTTGCTTGAGAACAGGAAGTTGGCGGCGCTCTGCCGAGACGCCGCTACGCCAAGGATTTCTTCAAAGGACTTCATGATGAACAGTTCTTTGCATTTGCGGAATTTAGCTCACAATTTTGCGCCGCGCAATTTCACGTTTTTCAGGCGCTCGACAAAATCGGTGAAGCCATTGGCCTGCGCCTTCAAACGTCCGAGCAATTCGGCGTCTTTCAGCCGGCCCGAGGCGTCGAGCAGATTGTTGATTTGCGGCAGGAAAACGCGCTCCGGATAAAGGTAAGCATTGCGATAGCCAAAGATGGCCTGGAGCTGCTCCACCGGCCGCAGTGCGCCCCACATACCCGCCGCCACGCCGGTGAAACACACCGGCCGGCGCTCGAAACTCTCCGGGAATTTCAGCATATCAATGAAATACTTCAAAACGCCCGGCATGCCACCGTTGTATTCGGGCGTGACCACGTGCAACCCGTCGGATTGCAGGACCGCATCGGCGAACGGCTGGAATGACTTCGGTTTTTCGGCATAGGAAGCCGGTGAAAAAATTTCCGGCGGCAACTGGGCGAGGTCAAGCACGCGCAACGGAACCTTCAGTTCGGCGTAAATTTCTTCGAGCTGCGCGGCGATTTTGCGCGTGTTGCTGCCGGGACGATTGGTGCCGACGATCAAAGCAATCATGGAAACCAATCTAGATTACGCAACGAATTTGGCAAATTTTGTTTGCGTCAATGCTTGCGCGGCCAGCGGCGCAGGCCGTTTTGCAGCCACAGCTTCCAGACCATCCACAGCGCCTCGGTGACAATGTGGCCGGACATCTTGGAATGGCCCTCGGCGCGGTCGGTGAAAATAATCGGCACCTCGACGACTCGGAATCCCTGCCGCCAGAGTTTGTGCGTCATCTCAATCTGGAAGCTGTAGCCGTTGGACTGGACCTCGTCGAGATTGATGGCCTGCAGGGCGCGGCGCCGGAAACATTTGTAACCGCCGGTCGGGTCGCTGAACGGCATGCCGGTGACGATGCGGACATAGATGCCCGCGCTGCGGCTCAACATCAGGCGCTTGAGCGGCCAGTTGATGACGCGCACGCCGCCGGAGTACCGCGACCCCAGCACGAGGTCGGCATTTTGATTTTGGGCAGCGTCCAAAAACTGGGGCACGTCATCCGGGTTGTGCGAAAAATCGCCGTCCATCTCGAAAGTGAATTCGTAGCCCCGTTCCAGCGCCCATTTGAATCCGGCAATGTAGGCGCGGCCCAGGCCGTTCTTTTCCGCGCGATGCAGAACATGGATTTCCGGGTGTTTTAAGGCGAGCTCGTCGGCGATTTTTCCCGTGCCGTCCGGCGAATTGTCGTCCACCACCAGCAGGTCCACCGGCACGGACAACGACAACAACCGCTGCGCCATGCGCGCGAGATTTTCCCGCTCGTTGTATGTCGGTACGATGATGAGGGTCGGATTCATGCTGGACGCCTCAAATAATTATACGCGAACCACGCCGAAAACAAGCCGGCAGTTCAGCAGCGGGCCGGTTGGGGTAAACCATGCACTGTCGCCGATCTGTAGCGGCGGGCATCTTGCCTGCCGTATCCGGCGGCATCCTTGCCGCCCGGGCCACAAAACCGAACCTACGTCATGATCTCGCTTCCGCATCAGACCACCCGGCTGGAAGCCGGGTCCCGCACTGCGGGAGCAGCCAAGGATGGGCACCGCTACGTCAGGCGGGCGGCCCGCCATGAAGTTTGATTGCCCCATTTTGACCGGCCATCTAATCTCAAAGCCATGTTCGCCTCGCTCCTAACGTATGTCACTGGCCTGGGTTTTTTTGGGGTCTGGGCTGTGTTCTGGCTGCTGCTGGCGGTGTTTCAAATCTGGATGTTCATTGACGCCATCCGCCGCGGCGAATGGATTTGGGCGATTTTCATCTGGTTGTTCCCGGGCATCAACGCCCTGCTTTATTACATTTTCGTCTATCGGGGTTCGCTGTCGGCCACGCGCGGATTTGAACTGCCCGGCGCGCACAGCCGCCGCCGCATCAAGGAATTACAGGCGCAAATTTATCATCTCGACAAGGCGCACCACCACTCGCAACTCGGCGACGTTTATTTTCAACAGGGCAAATTAGATAAAGCCGGGGCCTCCTACCGCGCGGCGCTGGAACGTGATCCGCGGGACATTGACACCCGCGCCCACTTCGGCCAGTGCTTGCTTCGCCAGAAACGCGCCGCCGAGGCGCGCCCGCTGCTCGAAGGCGTGGTCGCCGAAAACCCGAAGCATGATTACGGCTACACGCTCATGGCGCTGGCCGAAACGCTGGCCGCGCTTGGCGAAACCGATGCGGCGCTCCAAATGTGGCAGCGGGTCACTGCGGAACATTCCTACGCGCGCGCCAAGGTGCAATTGGCCGAGCTTTACCTCGCCAAAAAGCAGCCGGAACCGGCGCGGACGGAATTGAAGGATGTGGTGACTGACGACATGCATGCCCCGGCGTTCCAGCGCAAACGCGACCGCGTGTGGGTGTGGCGGGCCAAGATTCTGATGCGGAAATTATAGTTGTCGATTGATATTGCTCCAGACTCCCATGAACCTCGTAGCAGTCCCGCAAAGCGGGACTGCTACGGTTCAAACGTTCAATGCGCGAATTCGTTCGGGGGAAATTACAGCCGCAGATTGACGCCGAGGGCTGCGGCGGATAAGAATGGGCGCGCCGGAAGATAAATAAATTCCCGCAACCAGTTTAAGAAACCAACAAAAATGAAAAAACTCGTTTTGCTCCTGATTTTGTGTCTGCCCGCCTCGGTTTTGGCCCAGAAATTCGCCGGACTGGCCCCCACACCGCCGATGGGCTGGAACAGTTGGAACACGTTCGGCGCGAACGTTGATGAAAAACTGATCAAGGAAATGGCCGACGCCATGATTTCCTCCGGGATGCAGAAGGCCGGCTACAATTACATCGTGATTGATGACGGCTGGGAGGACATGGCCAGGGACAAGCAAGGTAATTTGGTTCCCGATCCCAAGCGGTTTCCAAACGGAATGAAGGCCATAGGCGATTATCTGCATTCGAAAGGATTCAAGTTCGGCATCCACAACTGTGCGGGGACCAAGACCTGTTCGGGTTATCCCGGCGGACGCGGGCACGAGTTTGAGGA
>Ga0182027_10008928_pt1 | contig 14497 bp, 12 predicted proteins | sample 712E1DmetaG_FD_121300 | JGI IMG/M metagenome (GOLD analysis project Ga0182027, IMG submission 121300) | Permafrost microbial communities from Stordalen Mire, Sweden - 712E1D metaG (Illumina Assembly) | ecosystem: Environmental > Terrestrial > Soil > Wetlands > Permafrost | place: Sweden...
CGGAGTGTCACTCATGGCGCGACGACCACGCCGCACCAACGACACGCTGGACGAGCGATCGGGCGCCGTCCTGCGGGCCGTCATCGACGAATACGTAACCTCCGCGGTGCCCGTAAGCTCTGGCTCCCTGGTGGCGCACTACCCGCTCGGCGTGAGCAGCGCCACCGTTCGGGGCATCCTGGCGGAGCTCGAGACGCTGGGCCTGCTGACCCATCCCCACACTAGCGCCGGGCGCGTTCCAACAGACGCCGGCTACCGCTACTACGTCCAGGTGCTTGCCGACGAGCAGTCGCTGCCGGCCGTGGAGCAGCGGATGATCCGCCATCAGTTCGGCCAGGTCGAGTTCGCCAGCGAGCAGTGGTTCCGCCTGGCGGCCAGCACCCTCGCGGCCAACACCGGCACCGCCGGCCTCGCCACCACCGCCAAACCGAGGGCCGCCCGCGTTCGCCGGGTCGAGCTGCTCTCGGTCCAGGACCGCCTGGCTTTGATGATCGTGGTCTTCCGCGAGGGGACGACCAGGCAGGTCCTCCACAACCTCTCGATGGCGGCCGACCAGGACGAGTTGACCCGGGTTGCAGGGCTGCTGAACGTGCTGGCGGTGGACCGGACCGCCGACGAGATCGAGGCGGGGCTGGCCGACCTGCCGCTCGGCGACGAGGCCGGAGACGAGTCGGAGATCCTGCATCGCGTCGGCGAGTTGCTTGTCCGCGCCATGCGCGAGTTCGACGCCGCCGTCATCGACGACCTCTTCAGCGACGGCCTGCTCAACGTCATGGCCGCGCCGGAGTTCGATCGCAGCGAAAAGGTCCGTCAGGTCTTCGCGGCGCTCGAGAACCGCGCCTACCTGGGCTCGCTCGTGGAAGCGGTGGCCCGGGCCGGCAGCATCCAGATCTTCATCGGCCACGAGAACCCGCCGCTCGAGATGCAGGACGTCTCACTGATCCTGGCCCCGTACGGGCGGATCGGGCGGGCCGTCGGCGTCGTCGGCGTTCTCGGGCCCACGCGTATGTTCTACCCGCAGGCGATCGCATCGGTCGAATTCGTTTCGGACCTCATGAACGAGCTGGTGGAGCACCTCTATGCCTGATCGACCCACGACTTCGCGAATGCACCACCGCGGCGCCGCCGGCGACTGGCCGGGGCAGCCGACCACCGGTGCCCATCCCGGCGAGCCTGAGACCGACGCCGGCGCCGAGCTGGAGCGGCTTCGGGCCGAGCTCGAGGCCGCCCAGGTTCAGGCGTCCGAGCATCTGGCGAGCCTGCAGCGGACCGCCGCCGACTTCGCCAACTTCCGGCGCCGCACGGCGGAGGATCGAGAGCGCGAGCTCGGTCTGGCCAGTGAGTCGCTGCTGCGCAAGCTGCTGGCCGTGGCCGACGACTTCGATCGCGCCCTGGAGGCCATGCCGGCCGAGCTGCGGGGGATCGGCTGGATCGAGGGCATCGTTCTGCTCGACCGCAAGCTGCGCCAGGTGCTGGAGAGCGAAGGCGTCACTCCGATCGAGGTGATCGGCCGACCCTTTGACCCGCACGAGCACGAAGCGATCGCCAGCGTACCCGCCCCGGGGCGGCCCGACGGGGAAGTCGTGGCCGAGGTCCAGCGCGGCTACCGAGTTCGAGACCGAGTCCTGCGACCGGCGAAGGTCGCGGTCGCCGGCGGCGGCGCGGCCGCACCGGGCGACACCACTCCATACAACAACTGACAAGACCGATCCAACGAGGAGCGACATACAGATGGGCAAGATCATCGGCATCGACCTGGGCACGACGAACTCCGTCGTGGCGGTGATGGAGGGCGGAGAGCCGACCGTCATCCCGTCGGCTGAGGGAGGCCGAACAGTTCCCTCGGTGGTCGCCTTCACGAAGAGCGGCGATCGGCTCGTCGGCCAGCTGGCCAAGCGCCAGGCCGTCACCAACCCCGGCAACACCGTCTACTCTATCAAGCGGTTCATGGGCCGCCGTTTCGACGACCCCGAGGTGGCGCACTCGCTGCCGCTCGTTCCCTACAAGGTCGAACGCGACGCGCACAGCGACGGGATCAAGGTCGTCCTTGCCGACGGCAAGACCTACACCCCGCCCGAAATCAGCGCCATGATCCTGCAGAAGCTCAAGGCCGACGCCGAGGCATACCTGGGCGAGAAGGTCACCGAGGCGGTCATCACCGTCCCGGCCTACTTCGACGACACGCAGCGCCAGGCGACCAAGGACGCAGGCCGAATCGCCGGCCTGGACGTCAAGCGCATCATCAACGAGCCCACCGCCTCGGCCCTCGCCTACGGCCTGGACAAGAAGCACGACGAAAAGATCGCCGTGTACGACCTGGGCGGCGGCACCTTCGACATCTCGATTCTCGAGCTCGGCGAGGGCGTCTTCGAAGTCAAGGCGACCAACGGCGACACCCACCTGGGCGGCGACGACTTCGACAAGCGCGTCATCGAATGGCTCCTGGCGGAGTTCAAGCGTGACGAGGGGATCGATCTGCGGAACGACCCGCAGGCCCTGCAGCGGCTCAAGGAAGCCGCCGAGAAGGCCAAGATCGAGCTGTCAACGACCACGACCACCGAGATCAACCTGCCGTACATGACCGCCCACGAGGGCAATCCCAAGCACCTGGTCATGACGCTGACGCGCGCCAAGCTCGAAGACCTTGTCGCGGACCTGATCGACAAGACGCGCGGTCCGGTCAGCCAGGCGCTCCGCGACTCCGGGCTCAAGCCGTCCGAGATTGACGAGATCGTCCTGGTCGGCGGCCAGACGCGCATGCCCGCGGTCATCGAGGCCGTCAAGCAGATGTTCGGCGGCAAGGAGCCCCACCGCGGCGTGAACCCGGACGAGGTCGTGGCCGTTGGGGCCGCGATCCAGGCCGGCGTGCTCGCGGGAGAGGTCAAGGACGTCCTGCTCCTGGACGTGACACCGCTCTCGCTCGGCATCGAGACGATGGGTGGCGTCTTGACTCGCCTGATCGATCGCAACACAACGATCCCGACGAGCAAGAGCCAGGTCTTCTCGACCGCGTCGGACAACCAGACCCAGGTGGAGGTCCATGTCCTCCAGGGCGAGCGCGACTTCGCCACCGATAACAAGACCCTGGGCAAGTTCATCTTGGACGGGATTCCGACGGCTCCACGCGGCATTCCTCAGATCGAGGTCACCTTCGACATCGACGCCAACGGCATCCTCGACGTCAAGGCAAAGGATCGGGCCACCAGCCGCGAGCAGCAGGTTCGCATCACCGCCAGCTCGATGCTGTCCAAGAGCGACGTGGATCGAATGGTCGGCGAAGCCGCGGCTCACGCGGACGAGGACCGCAAGCGCAAGGACGAGGTCGAGGCTCGCAACCAGGCCGACGCCCTGGCCTACCAGGCCGAACGCACCCTGCGCGACCTGGGCGACAAGGTTTCGGCCGAGGACAGGGCCGAGACGGAGCGCCTCGTCGAGGCGGTCCGGACCGCGCTCAAGGGCAGCGACCTGGCCGCGGTGAAGTCCTCGTCGGACGCCCTCGTCCAGCAGCTGCAGAAGGTCGGCACGGCAGCCTACCAGGCTGCCGGAGCCACCGCTCCGGGCGGCACGGACGAAGCTCAGTCGGGTGGAGCATCCTCCGACGCTTCGTCTGCCCAGGGGAACGAGGAAGTCGTCGAGGGCGAGTTCAAGGAGGCCTGATCGGGCGCCGCGTCATATCGCCCATACGGATCCCAGCGCGTCTGCCCGGAATCCTGGGCCGGCGCGCTGACGTTTCCGGGGCGGGCCACCCACGGCCGCGATCTTCCGACACGGGCCAGCGTCTTGCGCGTCCGCTGCCGCTCTACGAGTTCGATCGAAACAGGTACCAGCAGGCCGATCGCCCCGGCTGTCGTGAGGATCAGGAGCGCGACCATGGCGGCGATCGCCAGCTGGAAGGGGCCGGTGCCCGAGCTGGGCCACGCCAGCAGATCGTTGCGTCCGGCGAGCGTGGCAATCGCGATGATGGCGAAGGCCATCAACGGAACGGCGTAGAGGACGATCGCAAGGACGTTGGCCAGCCGCAGGCAGACCGACCAGCCGCTCCCGATCAACGAGCTGCTCGACCCGGAGACGTCGAGCCTGGCGAAAAGGTCGGGCAAGTGGCGCGCCGGGTTGGTCAGCCAGGCGAATGGGTCGTCAAGGTTGCGCTGGACCAGTTCGACGGCGACGAGCGCGGCGATCAGGCCTGGCAGCGGGTAGTCGCGCCAGAGGAGCGCGGCCGGCACGAGCAGGCCGATCGCGATCCTGGCCTGGGCCCACAGCATGGCCAACCAGCAGGTGCCGGCTTGGTACGGCGTGAGGTACGGTGCCTGGGCTCCCAGGCCCGGGGCGTTGTGAGTCGAGAGGCCGAGGAAGATCGAGAAGAAGAGCAGAGCCAGCGCTCCGATGAGGGAAAAGGCGATGGCCATCACCTCGAGCATCCACTGGTGGCCGTTGTCCACCTGCGTCCAGGCCAGCGTGATCGAGCCGGTCTGCAGGGCCGCGCGCGCCACCGGAGTCATGGTCGTGATGATCAGCGCGCCGTCGAGCAGGAGAAGCGTCAGGAGCCCGGCGGCCAGGTAGCCGACGAACCAGATCGCCACGAACGGGCGGGTCGCCAGCCACCAGGTGATGCGGCGCCGGATCCAACCGGTAAGAGACGGTCGGCGGAACCGCGGCTCCGGCTTGGCCTGAGCTTGAGGTGCCGAGAAATCACGGACCGGCGTGGGGGCCAGGGCGACGGGTCGAGAGTAATAGGCCGGGATATCGTCGTCGGATGGCCCGGCCCCCGGGCCGCCCATGGCCGCGGGGCCCACCGCACCGACTGGGCCCCCGAAACTCGCGGGACCGCTGCTTCCGATCGCGCCGGGAGGGAAGGGCGCGGGGGCCGGCGCTCCGCCCGACCGGACGACCGGTGAAGGCTCCTTCGGCTTGCTGCCGAACTTCTGTCGGCAGTGGTAGCAGCGGCCCGTGCCGGCGCGATTGAGCGACCGGCAATGCTGGCAGACCCAGAATTCGTCCACGCGCGAGCTTCTCTCCTGGCCTGGATGTAGGTTACGGGAACGCCCGTCTTGCCGGCCCCGATGATAGCCTCGCGGACGGGTCGCCGAGACACGCCCGAATGGTCATAGGACCATCCCAACAATGGTTCTGCCCAAAAGCTCGCGGGTCAATGCCTTCCTGGACCAAATCTACGGGTCGTCGGCCCAGGCCGAGCATATCCGCTATCGATTGCACCGACACATCGGCGTTACCATCGCGCCGTGCCCGACTCCCTCTCGTCTCAGGACTATGTGATCCATGCCCGCGGCCTGACGAAACGCTTCGGCGCCTTCGCCGCTGTCGACGGCGTGGATTTCGACGTGGCCGCCGGCGAAGCCTTCGGCTTCCTCGGCCCCAACGGTGCCGGCAAGACTTCCACGATGCGGATGATCGGGACCGTCTCGCCGGTGACCGCCGGGACGCTCACCGTCTTCGGGCTGGACCCGGCCCATCATGGGGCGCAGATTCGGTCCCGACTGGGCGTGGTTCCGCAGGCAGACACACTCGACAACGAGCTGAGCGTCCTCGAGAACCTGCTCATCTACGGCCGCTACTTCGGCCTGCCGTGGCGCGAGGCCCGGCGCCGCGCGGGCGAGCTGCTCGATTTCGTGCAGCTGACCGAGCGTTCCGGCGATCAGGTCGAGCCGCTGTCGGGCGGGATGAAGCGGCGCCTCGTGATCGCTCGGGCCCTCATCAACGAACCGTCGTTGCTCCTGCTCGACGAGCCGACGACCGGCCTGGACCCGCAGGCCCGGCACCTGTTATGGGACCGGCTGTACCGGCTCAAGCAGCGCGGCGTCACCCTCTGCCTGACCACTCACTACATGGACGAGGCGGAGCAGCTGTGCGACCGGCTCGTGGTCATGGACAAGGCGAAGATCGTGGCCGAGGGCTCGCCCCGCCAGCTCATCGAGCGCTACGTCACGCGCGAGGTGCTGGAGCTGCGTTTCAACCGCGAGGCAGGTGCGGGCGAGGCGACCGGCGAGGGCGTCAACCTGGACAGCCAGCTCGAAGGCCTGGCCGACCGAATCGAGCACCTGCCCGACCGTCTGCTCGTCTATACCGCCGACGGCGACGCGACCGCCGCCGCCGCCTTCGAGCGCGGGCTCCGGCCCGCCAGCATCCTGGTTCGCCGGAGCTCGCTGGAGGACGTCTTCCTCCGGCTCACGGGCCGGAGCCTGGTCGAGTGATGACGGCGGGCGCTCCGGTCGCCGCACGCCGCGGCCTCTTGGTCGGACTCACGTCGCACCCCTCGTTCCGATTCCTCGAGCACGACCTGCTCGTCTTCCGGCGCGGCTGGCACAGCTACATCCTCTCCGGTCTGAGTCAGCCGTTCCTGTACCTGCTGTCGATGGGCATCGGCCTGGGCTACTACGTGAATCGCAACGGCGGGGTCCCCGGCGGCGTTCCGTATCTGAACTACATCGCCCCGGCGCTGCTGGTGACGCAGGCCATGATGGCCGCCAGCGCCGAATCGGCCTGGCCGTTGATGAACAAGATCGCCTGGGACAAGACGTACCTGGCGGCCCTCAACACGCCGCTCGGCGCCACGAACCTGCTCGCCGGCGACCTGATGTGGATAGCCTTTCGGGCCGTCCTGATCTCGGTCCTGTTCTTCGCCGTGATCCTATTGTTTGGGGCCGTCAGCTCTCCGCTCGCCATCCTGGCCATCCCGATCGCCCTCCTCACCGCGATCTCCTTCGCCGCCCCGATCATGGCCTTCACCGCGACGCAGAAGACCGACCAGCCCTTCAACATGCTCTTCCGGTTCGGCATCACGCCTCTCTTCCTGTTCAGCGGCACCTTCTTCCCGATCGACAACCTGCCGCTCTTCGTCCGGCCGCTGGCCTGGTTCACGCCCCTCTACCACGGCGTCAGCCTGGCCCGGAGCTTCTCGCTCGGCCAGGTCGACCCTGTGGCGGACCTGATTCACGTGGCCGTCCTCTGCGGCTTCGTGGCTGCCGGCCTCGTCGCTGCCCGGATCACGTTCCGGCGCCGTCTGGAGGTCTGATGCTCGCGCTGCGCCTGTCCGCCCCGGCCGCCCTCACCAGGCCGACGCGCATGGTCGAGCGCAACCTGCTCGTCTACCGGCGGACCTTCATGGTCATCTTCTCCGGCTTCTTCGAGCCGCTGTTCTACCTGTTCTCGATGGGATTTGGGGTGGGCGCGCTCGTGGGCGCGGTCCAGCTGGAGAACGGCAGCAGCGTCCCGTATGCTGTGTTCGTGGCCCCGGCACTCCTGGCATCGTCGGCGATGAACGGCGCCATCTACGAAACCTCGAACAACTTCTTCTACAAGCTCAAGTACGCGAAGTTGTACGACGCGGTCATCGCCACGCCGATGTCGCTGAGCGACGTGGCCCGGGGCGAGATCCTGTGGGCCCTGTTGCGCGGCAGCCTCTATGTCATCGGCTTCCTGGCCGTGATCGCCGTGCTGGGCATCGGCGGCCTGGGCCTGATCAGCTCGCCGCTGGGGATACTCGCGTTCCCGGCCGCGATGGTCGTGGGCTTCGGCTTCGCGGGGGCGGGCATGGCCGCATCCACGTTCGTCCGCAAGTGGCAGGACTTCGACATCCTGCAGCTGGCGATCATGCCGATGTTCCTGTTCTCGGGCACGTTCTACCCGATCACGGCCTATCCGCCGGCGCTGCAGGTCTTCGTCCAGTGCACGCCGTTGTACCGGGGGGTCCACCTGATCCGGGCCCTCACGACGGGCACGCCGGACGTGTGGATGGTCGCCGACGTCGTCTACCTGGTGGTGATGGGCCTGATCGGCCTGGCCATCGTGTCCAAACGGCTCAACCGGCTGCTGCTGGCGTAGTGGGCGGCGCCGCCCAACGCCCTCGTCTCGTATCCTTTCGGCAGATGGCAACCGAACGCAGCTACTACGAGATCCTCGGCGTGGAGCGCAACGCCGAAGACGCTGCGATCAAGCGCGCCTTCCGCAAGCTCGCCCAGCAGTGGCACCCGGACGTCAGCTCCGAGCCTGGAGCGGCGGAGCGGTTCAAGGAGATCAACGAGGCCTACCAGGTCCTGTCCGATCCGAAGCGACGCCAGATATACGACATGGTCGGGCGGTCCGGCCTCGGCGACATGGGCGGCGCGGGCTCGCCGTTCGGCGAGGGCTTCCCCGGGTTCGGCGACCTGTTCGACGCTTTCTTCTCCGGCATGGGCGGCGCCGCGGGCGGTGCCAGGCGCGGTCGACGGCCGGCCGGCTCGGACCTCCGCTATGACCTGCGGATCTCCTTCGACGAGGCGGTGCGCGGGATCGAGCGCGAGATCGAGTTCGATGCTCTCGACCGCTGCGGCACGTGCGCCGGCAGCGGGGCGGCGCCCGGCAGCACGTCCGCGCCCTGCTCGGCCTGCGGCGGACGGGGCGAGATACGGGCCGTGCGCCAGACGATGCTCGGCCAGATGGTCAACGTCACCGAATGCAGCCGCTGCCATGGCGAGGGGCGTGTGGCGGACGCTCCCTGCCAGACGTGCCGCGGCGACGGGCGAGCGCAGAAGCGAAAGAAGCTGCGCGTGACGATCCCGGCAGGCATCGACGAGGGGCATCAGATCCGCCTCTCCGGCGAAGGCGAGGCGGGGCCGCGGGGCGGCCCACCGGGCAATCTGTACGTGGCGGTGCACGTCACGCCGCATGCCACCCTTCGCCGCGAGGGAACGGAGATCTACCACGACCTGCAGCTCTCCATCGCCCAGGCCGCGCTTGGGACGCGGGCGCGGATACCCACGATCGAGGGCGAGGAGGAAATGGAGATCCGGGCCGGGACGCAGCCCGGGACGGAGATCCGGCTGCGCGGCCGTGGTGTGCCGCACCTGCGCCGGCCTGGGACGCGCGGCGATCTCCACGTCATCGTCCACGTCAACGTCCCGACGAAGCTCTCCAGGCGGCAGCGCCAGCTGCTCCAGGAGCTGGCCGCCGAGTCGGGCGAGGCGGTGCTGCCGGCCGGCAGCATCATCGATCGGATGAAGGATGCCCTCGGCTAGAGGGGGGAGTGGCGGCGCCGGCGGCGACGAGGCGGACGCGACGGCCGAGGGTGCGGCAGGAGAGCCGGTCGATTTCGCGGCGCTCGGGCCCGGCGTCTGGGTCGAGCTTTCGGTCGCCGCCGACATCGAAGCAGTCGAAGCGGTCAGCGAAATCCTGACGCGGTTCGCGCCGGGCGGGACCAGCGTCGAGCCGGGCTTCGGGCTGACCAACGAGGGACTCGGCGCCGTCGTCGATCCGAGCAAGCCGGCGATCGTTCGGGCGTATCTGCCGGGGCTCGATCCGGCGGGCGTGCGGCAGGCGATCGAGGAAGCGACGACCGCGCTCGGCCACCTGCAGGCCTTCGGGCTGCGGCCGATCGGCGAGCTGACGACACGCATGGTGCGCGAAGCCGACTGGGCCGAGGCGTGGAAGAGCCACTTCCCGGTGCTGCGGGTTGGGCGCCGGCTGGTCATCCGGCCGACGTGGCGCCGCCACCGCCGGCAGCCCGGCGACGTGGTCCTGTCGCTCGACCCGGGCATGGCGTTCGGGACGGGCCTTCATCCGACCACCCGACTGTGCCTCGCGGCCCTCGAGACCCTCGCCGACGAGGGCCGCCTGGCAAGCGGCGGAGGCCGCGTCCTCGACGTCGGCTGCGGCTCCGGGATCCTCGCGATCGCCGCCGGCAAGCTCGGGGCGCGCGACCTGCTGGGCGTCGACACCGATCCGATCGCCGTGGAGTCGACCCTCGCCAACGCGCGCCTCAACGGGCTGACCCGCCGCATCCGTGCCCGTCAGGGCAGCGTCCCGACCGGGGAGCGCCCGTTCGACCTGGTCCTCGCCAACCTCATCGCCTCGCTCCTGGTCCAGCTGGCGCCGGACTTGCGCAGCGAGCTCGCGCCGGCCGGTCGCATCCTGGCCTCGGGCATCTTCCGCGACCGAGAGGGCGACGTCGTGGGGGCCTTCCGCGCCGCGGGTTTGGAGATCGGGCGCCGCTGGGCAGAAGAAGACTGGGTCGCCCTCGAGGCGATGGAGCCGGTGGACTGAACGGCGCGCCCGACTGCTATCGATCCGGTCGGCCTGCCGCGATTTCCCAATTCACGCCAAACCGACATTGAGCAAGATCCGCGGGCATCCGAGGAGGCCGAAACGACTGAGCGGAGGGGTGTTTCGCCCGCGAGAGCGGATAGCCACGCCCGACTGAGCGTGGACCCCTTGCTGGGAGGGACAACCGTGCCGCACGGCGGTCGCGCGGGCGGTGCGCGTTTGTCGAATGTCGTCGTGATCTGAAATCGGCAAGAAATGAGGCGTCGGGCAGGGAACAGTGCGTGAGGGGATACGATCAGGGACGTGGATCAGATCCTGGCCCATCCTCGCCATGCCACCCGAGGCGCCCCGGTCCGCCGCGCCGCGATAGCCAACCTCGGCTGCAAGGTCAATCAGTCGGAGATGGACGCAGTCGAGCGGCTGCTGCGCGAGCGCGGCGTGGAACTGGTCGACGCGCACGAGGCGGCCGATCTGGTCGTGGTCAACACCTGCACGGTGACCTCGATCGCCGACCGCAAGTCGCGCCAGGCCGTGCGGCGGGCCCGGCGGACGAACCCGGACGCGCAGGTCTTCGTCACCGGGTGCTCGGTCGTGATCGACCCGGAGTCGCTGGCCGGGGCCGATCCCCTGACCCGACTCTTCGACAACGATTCGAAGGGTCGCCTGATGGCTGAGCTGGCAGGCTTGCTCGAGCTGGCCGACGGTCGACCGATGCCGACGCTCTCGGGGGTCGAATTGCCAGGCGGCCGAAACGGCGGTCGAGCCGGCGGTCGAGCTGGCGGTCGGGCGGCCGAGCCGAGCCTCGGCCGGGCGTTCGAGCTGGAGGCGGACGAAGGTTCGGTCGAGGACGCTTTCGGCGATCGAACCGACATCGACCGAACGCGCGCCTTCGTCAAGATCCAGGACGGCTGCTCGTTCCATTGCACCTACTGCATTATTCCGCGCGCTCGCGGCCCCGCACGATCGATTGCCGCCGACGCCGTGCTGGCCGAGGTGCGGCGCGCGATGGCGGCCAGCCATCGTGAGATGGTGCTGACCGGCATCAACGCGGGCACCTACGACGGCGGCCCCGCGGGCGAGGGCGCGGCGGCGGGCCTGTCGCTCGCGGGCCTGGTGCGGCGCATCCTGGCCGAGACGGAGGTGGAGCGGATCCGGCTCAGCTCCATCGAGCCGCAACACGTCACCGCCGAGCTGCTCGACGTCTGGACCGGCTCCGGCGGGCGCTGCCTGCCCCACTTCCACATCCCCCTGGAGTCGGGCGACGACACGATCCTGCGGCGGATGGGGCGCCGTTACGACGCCGCGTTCTACGGGGAGCTGGTTGCGCGTGTGCGGCGGGCCATCCCCGGAGTGGCCGTCCACGCGGACGTGATCGCGGGCTTCCCCGGCGAGGACGACGCGGCCTGGGCCCGAACGATGGCGTTCCTGCGGGTCCTCGATCTGGCGGGAGTCCATGTCTTCCGGTACTCGGCGCGGCCCGGGACGCCTGCGGCGCGAATGGTCGGGCAGGTGGATGGGCGGACGAAGAAGCGGCGAGCGGCCGAAGCGCTGACGCTCGCGGCGGAGGCGCGGCCGCGGTTCGCGGAACGGCATCTCGGCCGCGAGCTGCGGGTGTTGTTCGAGCGGCCGCTCCCCGACGGACGGTGGCTGGGCCACGCGGAGAGCCACGTCCTGGTGGCGGCGGCGCCGAGGGATGGCCGGCCGTTGGAGAACGCGATCGGCCTGGTTCGCGCTGAATCGGTGGATCCCACTGCCGCGGATCGCCTCGCCGGCAGCCTGATATCCATTTCGCGGGCGCAGGAGCCCCTGGCGGAACCGGCCCTCAAGTAGCAAGATCGACGTCGCCACAGCCTCGCCCCGTCGGGAGCATCAGGAGCGCGCCATGCCGTCCGATTGCCTGTTCTGCCGCATCATCGCCGGTGAGCTGCCAGCGTCCCAGGTCTTCTCCGACGAGTCGGTGGTCGCCATCCGCGACATCGCGCCCCGGGCCCCGACGCACATCCTGCTTCTGTCGCGAAAGCACATCGCCTCGGTGAGCCAGGTCGGCGAGAAGGATCGCGATCTGATCGGCAAGATGTGCGCGGTCGGCGCGGAGCTGGCGGCGCGCGAGGGGATCGCCGAGGGGGGCTATCGCCTCGTCATGAACGTCGGCCGAAACGGCGGCCAGACCGTCGATCACCTGCACGTCCATCTCCTCGGCGGCCGTCCCATGGCCTGGCCTCCCGGCTGATCTCCCGCGCCGCCCTCGGCGGCGGCCCCCGGGTTCTTGCCCAACATCACCCGGGGCAATACAAGGCGGTCGATCGCAGCCAATGAGGGCCGAGGGCAGCTGTCCCAGTCGCGCCTCACGCTCGGCCGGCGGCCGATCTGGTCCGATCCTGCTGCCAGGCTGCCGCTTCAGTCGCTTTGCATCGCCGGGGGCGATGTTGGACAAGGACGGGTCCGGGCGTTCCCCGCGGTCCTACCGGCGCCGCCCCTTCGCGGTTGCGACCGGCTCCCCGTCCTCGCGAACAGGGAGCGGCTCGTCGATGACCGCCCAGACTCGGACGCGGTCGCGCTGCACCTTGAAAGTGTGGGTTCGCGGGAAGTCGGCGTCGGGCCAGAGGCGCCACCCGGCGACGCGCTGATGAACCGCCAGGGTTCGATTGGCCGCCCGCACGGCCGCCTCGATCTCGGCCCGGACCCGAACCGGGTCGTCGATCTCGGGCGCGCGGGTCGCGTCGGCCGGCTCGCCGGGCTGGGGCAGCAGTGGAGCGCCGGGCGCCAGCACCACCGCCTCGATCCGGCCGGGCCGCTGCTCGACCACCACCGCGTCGCGGATGCCGGCGGTGCGGAGGGCGTTCTCGACGTCCTCCGGGTAGACGTTCAGGCCGTTGGGCAGGACGATGATGTCCTTCTTGCGGCCCATCAGGACCAGATGGCCGGACGCGTCGTGGCGGCCGATGTCGCCGGTCCGATACCAGCCGTCGGGCGTGAAGGAGCCGGCGCTCGTCGCCGGATCGCGCCAGTAGCCGCTGAACAGCGTCGGCCCACAGACCAGGATCTCGCCGTCGTCGGCGAGCTTGACCTGGACCGGAGGGATCGTCCGTCCCACCGTCCCGAGGCCGTGATCGCGCTGGTTCGTGGCCGAGGCGACGCCGCACTCGGTGGCGCCGTAACCCTGCATGACCACGCCCCCGAGATCCTCCCAGGCCTGCTGCAGCGAGGGCGGCAGGAACGCGGCCGCCGAGACGATGAGATTGAGCGAGCCGCCGAACTGGCGATGAACCTGGGCGAAGAGGCGGCGCCGGGCCGGGTAGGGGAGCCGGCGGGCGATCAGGCGCACACGGTTGAAAGTAGCGAGCTTGCCCTGCCGGGCGACCTCGGCCTCGATGGCCGACCAGAACAAATCCATGATTTGCGGGACCAGCACGAGCGACGTGGTGTGGTGGTCGCGGATGGACTCGAAGATGACCCGCGGGCTGCGGCTGCGGACGTACAGCACGTGCGCTCCGACGCTCATGGCGTAGAAGATCAGCGCGACCTGCTCGAGCAGGTGCGAAATCGGCAGCAGCGATACGGCGCGGTGCTCCTGCTCGGGGAGCAGATTGTGGGCCGCGTCCATTGTCCCGATCAGGTTGCCGTGAGTCAGCATCACGCCCTTCGGCTCGCCGGTGGTGCCGGAAGTGAAGATGACCTCGGCCAGGTCCTCGCGGCCGGGGCGCCGCCAGGCATTGACCTGCGCCTCCCAGTCGGCCGGGAAGGTGGCGTCGGGCTCCGCGGCAAGTTGCTCGGCGACGGAGGAGGGGAAGTGCTCAAGCCGAGCGTCGGCGGGGTCCGGGGTGTCGCGGCCGGTGCCCAGGACGAGGTGGCGGGCGTCCGCGCGGGCCACGATCCGCTCGATCGCGCCGGATGACATGCGCAGGTCAAGCGGCACGGTGGTGACGCCGGCCCGCATTGCCCCGAAATAGAGGGCGGGCACGGCCGGGCTCGAAGGAGCCCAGACCAGCAGCCGATCGCCGGGCGCCAGCCCGAGCGCCCGAAGCCGCCAGGCGATGATCCGGCTGCGTCGGTTCAGCTCGTGGTAGGTCCAGTGCTCGGCCAACCCGTCGTCGCCGCGCATTCCAAAGGCAAGCCGATCGCCGTAGCGGTCTTCGCCCTGGTCGATGATGTCGAGCAGGCTGTCGAGTCGATCCATCCGCCGGCCATGGTACAGGCATCGCGGCCCGAGTCCTCCACGGCAGATGGGTCGGTAGACAACCCTGCGGGGATCGGGCTACACTCCGCGAGCCCTGTTCGTGGGCGGTCTGTGTGCGCTCCTCGGAGCGCGACTCTGGGCCGCGATCGCGGACGGGCCCCAAAGGAGGTGAGTCCCGGATTGGCAGAAGTCCGTGTGGGTGAGAACGAGAGCTTCGAGAGTGCCCTGCGCCGGTTCAACAAGAAGATCCAGCAGAGCGGCATCCTTGCCGAGGCCCGTCGCCGC
>Ga0182027_10008929_pt1 | contig 14496 bp, 7 predicted proteins | sample 712E1DmetaG_FD_121300 | JGI IMG/M metagenome (GOLD analysis project Ga0182027, IMG submission 121300) | Permafrost microbial communities from Stordalen Mire, Sweden - 712E1D metaG (Illumina Assembly) | ecosystem: Environmental > Terrestrial > Soil > Wetlands > Permafrost | place: Sweden...
CACACCCGCCGCTTCTCACCCCACGCCTGAACCACCGGCGCCAGCAGAATGACGGCGCCCAACAACAGCGACGGCCGCGCCCCTACCGCCAATCCGTAGGCCAGACTCGCCGCCGCCAACCACCGCCACCGGCGCCGCTCATCATGCAACGCGCGCCATACCCCCGCCAGCGCCAGCATCGTCAGCGCATACCCGCAACTGATTGCCACTTCATAAACATCACATCGCGCCAAAATCGCCGGCACGAAATTGCCCAGCCCAAGCGCCAGCGTTCCGGCCGCCAACACCCCAACTCCGCATTCCTTGAAGTAACGCCGCCACACCGCCCACAGCAAACCCGCCGCCGCAAGGAAACCCGCCGAGAAAAATATCACCGCGGCGTCCTTGTGCAGCAGGTAATGCCCGGTCAGCGCGGCATAAGGCCAGAACAGCACCACGGCGGGTGTCACCCCAAAATACAAATACAGCTTCCCCTTGTAATAGCTCAGATCGTCCAATCCATAATTCCCCTCCCATTGGATTTTGGGAGGGTCCCCAAGATTGGGCGGCACCTCTCGATTAACGTTGAGATGGCCGTCACGAAAACCCTGCACCAGCAGATTGTAGTAACTGTCCTGCGCGCCGGAACCCATCAACTCCAACGCGCCCGAGTTGGCGCTCCAGGCATAGAATCCAATGACCAATGCGCAAACCACCCCCAAAACGGCACACTGCGTCCATCGGCTTCCTCCTTCAATTGCCACCGCTTTCTTCTCTTTTGACGCGCGACCTGACATCCGGTTGTTAATGTTAATGTGGTTGATCCGGGCCGTGCAAGGGGCTGCCTGCCTGATAGAGTTTTAGCTCCGATTGCAGCGCCCCGGCCAGCACGGTGTTGGATTGCGCTTCGGCCAGGCGCAAGGCGTGTTGCGCGGTTTCCACCGCCTCGGAAAACAGCCCGGCTTCCGCGCAGGCGGCGGCAAGGGTGTGAAGCACGACGGGATCTTCCCCGCCGGTCAGCAGGCTGGCCTGCCGGGCCAGTTCCAACGCTTTGGCGCCGTTGCGCAGCGATGCCTGCGGCGTGGTGGCCAGGAGCCAGGCCAGTTTGTATTGGACTGCCGGATCGGCCGGATTGATTTGGAGACACTTTTGGTATTCGGTGATCGCTTGGTCCACTCTGCCCTTTTGCAGAAGAGCGTCGCCGAGGTTTTGGCGGGCGAGCGCGTCGCCGGGTTTGATTTCCAGCGCCTTTTGAAAAAAAGTGATCGCCTCATCCACTCTGCCTTTGCGCATGAGAGCGTTGCCAAGGTTGTTATGGGCTTCCGCGTAGTCCGACTTGGTTTGCAGGGCCTTTTGGAAGAGAATAATTGCCTCATCCACTCTGCCCTTTTGCAAAAGAACATTGCCAAGGTTGTTGTAGGCTTTCGCGTAGTCCGGCTGGATTTGCAGGGCCTGTTGGTATTGGAGGAACGCTTCGTCCACTCTGCCCTTTTGCAGAAGAGCGTTGCCGAGGTTGTTCCGTGCGAGCGCGTAGTCCGGCTGGATTTGCAGAGCCTGTTGGTATTGGGTGATCGCTTCGTCCACTCTGCCCGATTGCAGAAGAGCGTAACCGAAGCTACAGCGGGCTTCCAAGTCGTGAGGCTGGATTTCCACCGCCTTTTGGTATTGAACGAGCGCCTCGTCCACTCTGCCCTTTTTCAGAAGAGCGTTGCCGAGATTGTTGTGGCCGAGCGCGAAGGCCGGATCTATTTGCACCGCCTTTTGGTATTCGGTGATCGCTTCGTCCACTTTGCCCTCTTGCTCAAGGGCGGCGCCGAGGTCGTCATGGGCCGCCTCGCCCTCGGGCCTCATTTGCAGGGTCTTTTGGAATTGGGTGATCGCTTCGTCCACTCTGCCCGTTTCCAGAAGAGCAAAACCAAAATTCTGGTGGCCGTCCGCGTTGGATTTATAGCTCGCAAACAGGTTGAACGCCACCGTAAAGGCGAGCAACAAACCCCAGCCGCACCGGGCGGCCCGCCGCCAGACCGGCTGGCCGGCCAGCGCGCGCTCCACAGCAAACACGCCAACGACCGCCAGCAACACCAGCGGGGACGCAAACTCCATCTCGTAGCGCATGCACATGGAATCGTGCAGTCCAATGGGCAGCGCGCACATCCCGAACAGCAGCGCCGCCGCCCCGCAAAAACAGCGCAATTTCCACCGCGCTTCCTCCGTTCGGCCCCGCCAGGCCAGCGGCGCGGCCAGCGCCACCCAGACCAGCGGAATATTGGTTAGAACACCAAACGGATCAACAAGCTGACAATAACCCGCCGGCTCCGCTGGCGCCACAATGTTATCCACGAAGGGAAAATGTCCAATCCAATGCGCCGGTTCCAGAAAACCAACCCGGAAATTGAACCACAGGTAGCGCAAACTGAACTGCTGGTGTGCGACGAGCGGCAACTGATAGCGCTGTCCGAATTCCAGCGGATTGTCGAACCGCAACGCGTTGTAAAGCATCAGCCCCGCACCAATCGCCACCATCGGCCCGCCCGCCGCCAGCAACAAGGGCCACACCCGCCGTTTCTCACGCCACGCCTGAACCACCGGCGCCAGCAGAATGACGGCGCCCAACAACAGCGACGGCCGCGCCCCCACCGCCAATCCGTAGGCCAGACTGGCCGCCGCTAGCCACCGCCACCGGCGCCGCTCATCATGCAACGCGCGCCAAATCCCCCCCAGCGCCAGCATCGTCAGCGCATACCCGCAACTGACCGCCACTTCATAAACATCGCACTGCCCCAAAATCGCCGGCGCGAAATTGCCCAGCCCAAGCGCCAGCGTCCCGGCCGCCAACACCCCGACACCGCTTTCCTTGAAGTAACGCCGCCACACCGCCCACAGCAAACCCGCCGCCGCAAGGAAACCCGCCGAGAAGAATATCACCGCGGCGTCCTTGTGCAGCAGATAATGGCCGGTCAGTGCCACATAAGGCCAGAACAGCACCACGGCGGGTGTCACCCCAAAATACAGATACAGCTTTCCCTTGTAATAACTCAGATCGTCCAATCCATAATTCTCCTCCCACTTCAACTTGGCGGGGTCGCCAAGATTGGGCGGGACCTCCCGCCTGACGTTGAGATGGCCGTCGCGAAAACCCTGCACCTGCAGATTGTAGTAGCTGTCCTGCGCGCCCGAACCCATCAACTCCAACACGCCCGAGTTGGCGCTCCAGGCATAAACCCCAATGACCAGCGCGCAAACCACACCCAAAACAGCGCACTGCGCCCATCGGGTTCCGCCTTCAGTTGCCACCGCTTTCTTCTCTTTTGACGCGCGACCTGACATCCGGTTGATAACGTTAATGTGGTTGTTCCGGGCCATGCAAGGGGCTGTTTGCCTGATAGAGTTTCAACTCTGATTGCAGCGCCCCAACCAGCGCGGTGTTGGATTGCGCTTCGGCCAGGCGCAAGGCGTGTTGCGCCGTTTCCACCGCTTCGGAAAACAGCCCGGCTTCCGCGCAGGCGGCGGCAAGGGTGTGAAGAACGACGGGATTTTCCCCGCTGGTCAGCAGGCTGGCTTGCCGGGCCAGTTCCACCGCTTTGCCGCCGTTGCGCAGCGATGCCTGCGGCGTGGTGGCCAGGAGCCAGGCCAGACTAATTTGGGTTGTCGGATTGGCTGGATTGACTTCCAACGCCTTTTGGTACTCGGCAATCGCCTCCTCCACTCTGCCCGTTTGCTGAAGGGCGTTGCCGAGGTTGATAAGGGCGGACACGAAGCTCGGCTGTATCGTGACGGCCTTTTGGTAGTGGGTGATCGCCTCGTCCAATCGTCCCTTTCGCACCAGAGCGATGGCGAGGCAGTAGTGGGCGACCGCGGCGTCGGGTTCGATTTCCACCGCCTTTTGGAACTGAACGATCGCTTCGTCCACTCGGCCCTTTTGCAGAAGAGCGTTGCCGAGGCTATTGTGGGTTTCCGCGTAGTTCGGCTTCATTTCCAGCGCCTTTTGGAAATGAGGGATCGCCTCATCCACTCTTCCTGTTTGCAGAAGAGCATTGCCGAGATTGATATGGGCATCGGTGTAATCCGGGTTGAGTTGGAGCGCTCTTTGGTAATGAGCGATCGCTTCGTCCATTCTGCCCTTTTGCTGAAAAGCAAGGCCGAGATATTGGTGGGCTTCAGCATAGTCCCCCTTCATTTCCAGGCTCCTTTGGAATTGGGTGATCGCTTCATCCACTCTGCCGGTTTTCACAAGAGCAAAACCAAAATTGTGGTGGCCGTCCGCGTTCGATTTATAGCTCGCAAACAGGTTGTATGCCACCGAAAAGGCCAGCAACAAACCCCAACCGCACCGGGCGGCCCGCCGCCACACCGGCTGGCCGGCCAGCGCGCGCTCCAAACCAAACACGCCCACCACCGCCAGCAACAGCAGCGGCGACACATACTCCATCTCGTAGCGCATGCACATGGAATCGTGGAAAACCAGGGGCAGCGCGCACATCCCGAACAGCAGAGCCACAGCGACCAGGAACCAGCGCAATTTGGAGCGCGGTTCCACCGGCCGGCCCCGCCAGGCCAGCGGCGCGGCCAAGGCCACCCATACCAACGGAATGTTGCTCAGAACCCCATACGCTTCATCAAGCTGCCAATAACCCGCCGGCTGCGCGGGCGCCACAATGTTATCCACGAAGGGAAAACGGCCAATCCAATGCGCCGGTTCCAGAAAACCAACCCGGAAATTGAACCACAAGTAGCGCAATCTGAACTGCTGGTGTGCGATGAGCGGCAACTGGTAGCTCTGCCCGAAATCCAGCGGATTGTCGAACCGCAACGCGTTGTAAAACATCAGCCCCAGTCCAATCGCCACTATCGGGCCGCCAGCCGCCAGCAACAAGGGCCACACCCGCCGCTTCTCACCCCACGCCTGAACCACCGGCGCCAGCAGAATGACGGCGCCCAACAACAGCGACGGCCGCGCCCCCACCGCCAATCCGTAGGCCAGACTCGCCGCCGCCAGCCACCGCCACCGGCGCTGCTCATCATGCAACGCGCACCAAACTCCCGCCAGCGCCAGCATCGTCAGCGCATATCCGCAACCGGCCGCCACTTCATAAACATCGCACCGCCCCAAAATCGCCGGCACGAAATTGCCCAGCCCAAGCGCCAGCGTCCCGGTCGCCAACACCCCAACACCGCTTTCCTTGAAGTAACGCCGCCACACCGCCCACAGCAAACCCGCCGCCGCAAGGAAACCCGCCGAGAAAAATATCACCGCGGCGTCCTTGTGCGGCAGGTAATGGCCCGTCAGCGCCACATAAGGCCAGAACAGCACCAAGGCCGGGGTCACCCCAAAATACAGATACAGCTTCCCCTTGTAATAGCTCAGATCGTCCAATCCATAATTCCCTTCCCATTGGATTTTGGGAGGGTCCCCAAGATTGGGCGGCACCTCTCGATTAACGTTGAGATGTCCGTCGCGAAAGCCCTGCACCTGTAGATTGTAGTAGCTGTCCTGCGCGCCCGAACCCATCAACTCCAACACGCCCGAGTTGGCGCTCCAGGCATAGAATCCAATGACCAGCGCGCAGACCGCACCCAAAACGGCGTACTGCGCCCATCGTATTCCGCCTTCAGTTGCCACCGCTTTCTTCTCTTTTGACGCGCGACCTGACATCCGGTTGATAACGTTAATGGGGTTGATCCGGGCCATGCAAGGGGCTGCCCGCCTGATAGAATTTCAACTCCGATTCCAGCGCCCCAACCAGCGCGGAGTTGGATTGCGCCTCGGCCACGCGCAAAGCGTGTTGCGCCGTTTCCACCGCCTCGGAAAACAGCCCCGCTTCCGCGCAGGCCGCGGCAAGGGTGCGAAGCACTGTGGGATTCCCTCCGCCGGTCAGCAGGCTGGCCTGCCGGGCCAGTTCCACCGCCTTGACGCCGTTGCGCAGCGAAGCCTGCGGAGCCGTGGCCAGGAGCCAGGCCAGATTAATTTGGGTGGATGGATCTCCTGGATTGAGTTGGAGGGCCTCTTGGTATTGGGTAATCGCTTCGTCCAGCCTGCCCGTTTGCTGAAAAATGTTGCCGAGGTCAATATGGGCGGGTAGGAAGTTAGGCAATATCTTAGCGGCGTCTTGAAAGTGGATGATCGCCTCGTCCACTCGTCCTATTCGCACAAGAGCGGCGCCGAGGCTGTAGTGGGCGACCGCGGCGTTGGGCTCGATTTCCACGGCCTTTTGGAAATGAGCGATCGCTTCATCCACCCTTCCCGTTTGCAGGAGAGCGTTGCCGAAACTGTTTTGGGCGAGCGCGAAGTCCGGGTTGAGTTGCAGCGCCTTTTGGTAATAAGCGATCGCTTCGTCCACTCTGCCCTTTTGCAGAAGAGCGTTGCCAAGACAGTAGTCGGCTTCCGGGTAGTTCGTCTTGAGTTGCAGGGCCTTTTGGAAAAGAGCGATCGCTTCGTCCACTCTGCCCTTTTGCAGAAGAGCGCTGCCGAGGTTGTTGCGGGCGAGCGCGAAGTCCGGCTCGATCTGCACGGCCTTTTGGTATTGGGTAATCGCTTCGTCCACTTTGACCTGTTGCATAAGAACGTTGCCGAGGCAGAAGTGGGCTTGCATGAAGGCCGGCTGGATATGCATGGCCTCTTGGAATTGGGCGATCGCATCGTCCACTCTGCCCATTCGCAGCAGAGCGTTGGCGAACTGCGTGCGGTTGTCCGCTTGCATTTCGCGGCTCGCAACCAGGTTGAAGGCCACCGAAAAAGTCAGCAACAAACCCCAACCGCAGCGGGAGGCCCGCCGCCATGCCGGCCGCCCGGCCAGTCCGCGCTCCAAAGCCAGCGCGCCAATGACCGCGAGGAGCACAAGCCAGGCTGTGAACTCCACCTCATAGCGCAGGCACATGGCGTCGTAGCAACAAAGGGTCAGCGCCACCATCCCAAAAAGAAGAGCCGCCGCCCCCAAAAAACAGCGCAAAATGGAGCGCGCTTCCGGCGTCCGGCTGCTCCAGGCCAGCGGCGCCGCCAGCGCCAGCCAGACCAGCGGGATATTGCTCAGAACACCAAAGGGATGCTCCACACCATAATAACCCTTCGGTTGCCCGGGCGCTGCAATGTCATGAACAAAGGGAAAAGACGAACTCCAACGCGCCAGGGCCAGAAAACCAACCCGGAAATTGACCCAGAGAAAGCGCGGACTCCAGCCTTGGGACACAGCGTTCGGCACCATGTAGTACTCCCCGAATTCCAGCGGGTTGTCGAAGCGCGCCGCGTTGTAGGCCATCAGCCCCAGCCCGATGAGGACAATCGGACCGGTCGCCGCCAGCAGTAACGGCCAAACCGTCCGCTTTTCCCGCCACCCCTGAACCACCGGAACCAGAAGGATGACCGCCCCAAACAACAGCGAGGGGCGCGATCCCAAGGCCAGCCCGTAGGCCAGACTGGCCACCGCCAGCCACCGCCACCGGCGCCGCTCATCGTGCAACGCGCACCATATCCCCCCCAGCGCCAGCATCGTCAGCGCATACCCGCAACTGACCGCCACTTCATAAACATCGCTCCGCCCCAAAATCGCCGGGGCGAAGTTGGCCAGCCCAAGGGCTAAAATCCCGGCCGCCACCGCCCAAACGCCCGTCTCCGCAAAGTAACGCCGCCACACCGCCCACAACAAACCCGCCCCGGCCAGAAAACCCACCGAGAAAAAAATCACCACCGCGTCCTTGTGCGGCAGATAATGGCCGGTCAGCGCCGCATAGGGCCAGAACAGCACCACGGCGGGTGTCACCCCAAAATACAAGTACAGTTTTCCTTTGTAATAACTCAGGTCATGCACTCCATGAATGTCCAGCCAAATGTCATCGTGGCCGGGTTGGGCGAGATCGGGCGGAACTTCGGTTTTCAGGTTGAGATGGCCGTCGCGAAAGCCTTGCACCAGCAGATTGTAGTAGCTGTCCTTCGCGCCCGAACCCAACAACTCAAACATTCCCGAGTTGGCGCTCCAGGCATAAATTCCAATGACCAGCGCGCAGACCGCTCCCAAAATGGCGCATTGCGCCCACCGGCTTCCGCCTTGAGTTGCCACCACCTTTTTCTCTTTTGATCCGCTATTTGACATCCGGTTGGAAAGTGCAAAATCCACACATTCATATTGATCTTGGGTTGTTCTTCTGGTTAAGTCCATACCAAAAGAGCGGCCCATTATGCGCCTGGAAAATCAAACTGATGCGGAAGTGGAAATCACCGTCGTCATTTCTTGCTACAATGAGGAAGCCTTCATCACCGACACCATCGAACATGCCATTCAGGCGCTGAAGACCACCCCTCACTCCTTTGAAATTATCGTCGTGGACGATGTATCCCGGGATCATTCCGTTCAGAGGGTTCGGGATTATATGAAGGATCATCCGGAGCATCCCATCCGGTTCGTGGAAAACGAAGTCAATCGCGGATTGGCCAACAACTACGTCGAGGCTGCCTTCCTGGGCAGGGGCAAGTATTACCGGCTCTGCTGCGGAGACGACTCGGAGGCACCGGAAGCGCTGTGGAACATTTTCAGACACATCGGAGTGGCGGATATTATCATCCCCTGCCAGAACCAGGACAAGATCCTTGGAAAAAGCCCGGGCCGGAGATTTCTTTCAAAGACGTTCACATTCCTGGTCAATCTCGTCAGCGGTTACAACATCAAATACTACAACGGCATGGCGGTTCATCTCAGATATAACGTGTTGAGATGGCACCCGAGCAGCTATGGCTTCGGTTTCCAGGCCGACATCCTCACCCGCCTGCTGGATGAAGGTGCCAGTTTCGTGCAAGTCGAGTCCTTTGGAACGGACCGAAAAGGCGGCGATTCCACGGCGCTCCACACGAGAAACATCCTCTCGGTTGGCCATACTCTGCTCGAATTGGCAATCCGCAGACTCCGCCGCTTCCTTTATGGCCGGTCCATGAAAAAACCGGTGGAATATCCGGAACTGCCTCCAGCACCCAGGAAGGAAACTGGCTGACCCGATATTGGGGCGCAGGACAAAATTCTTCAGCTTGTTAGTAGGGCAGAGCTGCCGCTCTGCCCTGAATTCTTGGGCGGCGCGGCAGCGCCGCCCTACCGGAGAACCGAAGAAATCGGAGCTGCGCCCCCGATATTTCTGTCATCGGTACCGATACAACTTCACGCGCTGGATGGCGTGTTCGCCAAACTGAAGGCGCACGACGCTGCCGGATTGGCCCGGCGGGGGTTCGGATGAAAATACGGAATCATCGCCCCCCAGGAAATGCGTCGTTACCCACTTGCCGTTTTTGTCAAACCGGCCCGCTGCCTGCTCGCCCAGGCCGGCAATCGGCGGCCCTGGCGAATCCGGCGTGAACGTCAGGCTCACATTATTGCCCGAGAGCAGGTACTCGTCCGGGCCGAGCACCATGAATATGCCATAGCCGATAATGTTGGGAACATTCGTCGAGCCGCGATTGCGCGGCAAGCCCGCGTTCAAGATGTAGTTGCCCAATTTCACCTTTTCGTCCGGTCGCTGCCGGTCCAGCGCGACTCCCGCAATGGTGCCGTTGGTCTGGTGCTCCAGGATTTGAGGCGCGATTTGGGAAAGGGTCAGGTACGCCTGGGAAAGCGGCTTCGCTTCGTACAGGGCAGGCACCGGCGGGAGTGGCGCGGGCGCCGTAGGCCCGCCAAACCCCACCAGCCGTGTCGGATCGTCCATTCCTGCCGGAGTCACCGCATCGGGCAAATTGATGCCTGTCCTTGTGAACCACTCCAGCAAGCCGTCGGTGCCCATCCCGGAAAAACCTATCGCGCCCCGCTGGCCGACGGCATAAAAGACATGGGCCGCGCCCACCGCGCCGTCCTCCGCCTCAACGGTGAAGAACACATTGCCGGCGCGGGTGTAGCGCGTGGTCAAGTCTATTATGTGATTGGCGGCGCCTTGGGCGCCCATGTAAGCATCGGGGCACGACATGTCCACATGCGGAGCGCCCGCCCGCCAAATATCGAGAACATGGTCTATCGCCTCGCCGCGCGGACTCTTCCCCCAGCCGGTCGTTCCCCACACATTCACGAACATCGGGACCGGGTATTCCTTCTTGCCCGCCGCCGCGACGTGTTCGACAAAGCGCGCATAACTCCAGGCCATGAAAACCTCCTCCCCCTGCGGATTCCTGCCGAATACCTCTTCCCAAGTCCCGGAGGTCTTGAAGCCGGCGGTGTCCCAGACTTTGAGGAGGTCGGGATGCAGCTCATTCTTGTGTTTCTGGAGGTAGTTCAACAACTCGGCCGGGACGGGCGCCGCATAAGCCGCGTTGGCCATCGGCGACCGTTCCCGCGAGTCGCCGAAAGTGCCGATTTCATTCTCCACTTGAACCAGGATGACGCGGTGCGACCGGTCCACCTCGCGGATATGGCGCATCAGGGCCGCAAACGCGCGGGCGTCCGCTTCCCAGTTGTTCTCGCTGAAGGGCGAGAGGGCCTCGGCGGTTCTGCCCGCCCCGATTTGCGCGCGCGGGAATTGATCCTGGTCGGCCTTCACCCAAAGCGGCGCGAAGCTGGAGACGCCGTTTTTCCAGCTTCCGAACCAGACCAGGACAATGCGCTGGCCGATCTGTTTGGCGTCCTTGATGGCCGCATCCATGATCTTGAAGTCGAACTTGCCTTTCTCAGCCTCGATCCAGGACCATCCCACGGCAATCGCCGCGGTGTTCTGGTGCGTGGCGGCCAGCACCTCGTCCATGTAGCGCAGGTACTCGAGGTTGGAAGGCGCGCTGGTGGGCGGTTCCGCGCCAAGAACCAGGAAAGGCTTCCCGTCCACGATCAACTGAGTGGCCAAGCCGCGCTTTTCCAGATGGGGGATGGACGGGTCCGCGGGCGTGGTTTGCGCAAAAGCCGCCGGGATGGCCAGGGCGCAGACCACGGCGGCGCCGGTTCGTATCGTGAATTTCATGATGTTATGGGGTGATTGAATTGAATTGACAGGAATTTCCTTTTCGCCGCGCCGCCGGCTTTGCCGATGCGCGGGTGAGGGAGAATTGGATTTCCGCTCGCACTCATACAGACGCCACGGTGTCAAACTGACGAAGAATTGTCAACCGGCAAATGTCCCCGGTTTCTGCCGGGGGCGGCCTCCCACCTTTATCGGGGCCTTGACCTATGCCGCGGATACCCAAACCGGCAGGGCAAGGCCGGTTCCCAAACATATTAGGCTTAATTAGGCTTAATTAGCCTTAATCTACAACACATGATTTAAGTTGTAAGTTATTCATGGAAAGGGATTTGCGATAATTTGTCATATAAATACCCGATATGGGCGGAAAAAACGGGTTTGCAGGGGCTTCGGAATGTATAGTGGCTTGGTAGAGTATCCCCAGGACAAATCCAGAAAGCGGAACGCGGAAAGCAGTAATCCGTCCCGATGAATCGGGCCAATGCGGCCGGGCGCCTCCTCCGGGAAGCGCGCGTTGGTTGTGCCTTCGTGCCTCATGCTGACTATTTAATCATAGGCTCTAATTTTTGTCAAGCCCTTGTTGCGAAGCCAAGTCCCCGCCTGCGGTGGGCGCAAAAGGTTCCGGGGAGCACACGCGCCCTCGCGTGCCGTCAGCGACGCCCTCGTCGCTGACATTCGGGAGCGGGTTCAGCGGGGGCGCTGAACCCTGCATCCCGATTCGGAATCGGGACGTGCGCTCCCAGGACCCAAACAGGGCCGGTTTCTGGCGAGCACACCCAGGGCGTTGAGCAGGCGGGATTCTCCAGTTCTCTTGCGAATAACCTCCGGAAGGCGGGCGGCGTCACCAGGTATGCCGGCCAGCCAAAGGGATTGCGTTCATGGCGCGAGATGTTTGTGGACCAATCCGCAGAGTTTGATGACCAACTGATCCTTCATGCCGTAATAGACACGCTGGCCGTCCCTTTGCCGGGTCAGGATGCCGCCTCCCGCGAGCAAGGCAAGGTGCTTGGAAACATTGGCCTGGGTTGCGCCGACCGCCTTGACAATCTGGCTGACGGTTCTCGGCCTGCCGCAGACGGCCTGCAGGATGCGCAGGCGCATCGGCTCCCCCAGCAGCCGGAAGCGGAGGGCCACTTCCTCGAACTGATTCGCGGACAACAAATAGTTGTTCTTTGCCGTTGACATATTCTTATTTAGTTATATAATCATAAGATGAATAAGAATATGTTGCAAGTCAAATCTTCCATTGCGCCTCGCGAACTCCAGCGCGTGCTGGCGGAGGGCGGCCCCGCCCAATTGCTCGATGTCCGCACCCCGGGCGAGTTTGCCGCCGCGCATGTGCCGGGCGCGAAGTTGATCCCCCTGGATGCCCTTGATGCGGCCTCGTTTGCGCGGGAGCGCGGCGCGGGGGAAATTCCAATCTATGTTCTTTGCCAGTCCGGCGGACGCGCCCGCAAGGCGATTGAGAGGCTGGAAGGGGCCGGGGTTCGCGGTTGCGTGCTGGTGGAAGGCGGCACGCAGGGCTGGATGGACGCGGGATTGCCGGTCAATCGCGGCGAAAGCAAAGTGATGCCGCTGATGCGCCAGGTGCAAATCACGGCGGGCTTGATTTCGGCGTCGGGCGCGGTTCTCGCGCTGGCTGTCAACCCGCTCTTTGCCATTGTGCCGCTGGTCACGGGCTGCGGACTTTTTTTTGCCGGGATCACAGGCTTCTGCGGATTGGCGGTGTTGCTGGCGAAAATGCCGTGGAATCAGGCCCCAAGCTGCGGTTCCTGCTGTGAAGCGAAGGCGGGGGTTGAATTATGAAAAGCCCCGCCTTGCCTCAGGAACGCTCGCCGAGCCATTGAACCGTCTGCGGCTAAACTTCGCGCTGGGCCTGGGAACCGATGGCCAGCCCGATGTGACCGGCTTGGAGGGTGATGAAGCTTCGATCGGCCGGTCCCGAGGGTTGAGGTGACCGTCTCAACGCGCGTTGTTGAAGGAAATTGAAAATTGGCCATTGAGGTGGCCAACAGTGCAAGCGTGTCTCTTCCTCTCCTGCCCCCAGGGTGATTTTTCCAGTTGCTTATTCGTCCGGCTTTGGTTCAAAGTGGGGGCACGCTTGGAATTATGAAGACCATTGAAAGCCAACACCCGCAACCACACCCCCGCCGCTTGTTTCACGCATCGGACATCGCATTGCCGCCGTCTGTTCCAAAAGTCCGGCCCAAGGGAGGTGTTGGCCTGCATTCGTTTGGAATGGCGCTATGCGCGGCCATGTTGCTGGTTTCCAGCCAGGCGAGCCGTGCGGCGGCCGTCACTTGGACCAACGCCAGCGGCGGCAACTGGAACGCCGCCACCAACTGGAGCCCGAACCAGGTTCCCGGCGCCTCCGACGACGCGTTCATCACTAACACCGGAACCTACACCGTGACGCTGAACACCAGCCCGACGGTCAATAGTCTGACGCTGGGCGGCGCAAGCGGAAAGCAGACGCTTTCGACGGCGGGGCAGACCCTCGTGTTCAACAGCAGCAGTGTTGTGAGCAACAACGGCGTCCTGGCGTTGAGCGGCGGCGTACTGGGCGGCGGGGGGACGCTCACGGTGGCCGGTCAATTTACCTGGAGCGGAGGGCAAATTAACGCCGGCCCGACCATTGCAGTGGCGACCAATGGCGTTTTCACGCTGGCCGGAGGGAACGGGATAAGCTACTTCCTCGGATGCCCGTTGAACAACGCCGGGACGGTGCAGTTGGTGAGCGGCAATCTGACGCTGAACGGGATCGCGGACGGCAGTTTGGTCAATTTGCCCGGTGGGTTTGTCGAGCTGACGACCGATGTCTCGATCGTTCCCTACGGTGGCGGGCCGGGGTTTAACAACGAGGGAACCCTGGTCAAGTCGGGAGGAACCGGCGTGAGCACTATTTCGGTCCCGTTCGGCAACAGCGGCACGGTGGAGGCCAACACCGGCATCATCAGCATCAGCGCGGACGCCACATTCAGCGCCGGCAGCCTGTTCATCGGCGCGGGCCAGACCCAATTAACGGCCGGCACGGTCAGCTTGAACGGGAACATGACCAGTTCCAATCTGGTGCTGGCTGGAGGCAACTTCAATGCGAACGGGGTGCTCAACGGGGTGCTGACCTGGACCGGAGGCCAGATCGGCAATGGAAACGTATCTTTGACGATCGCGACCAACTCGACCCTCGTGCTGGCGGGCGTTACCGGCGTCAGTTATTACATGGGGCAGTCTCTGGCCAATGAGGGGACGATTGTTTTGCAGGCCGGCAATCTGGCGGTGAACGGGATCGCCTGGGGAGCGCTGGCCAATCTGCCCGGCGGCGTGGTGGATTTCGCGGCGGATACTTCCATTCAGGCCTACGGCGGGGGGCCGGGATTCAACAACCAGGGGACCGTGCTGAAGTCGGGAGGGACCAATACCAGCACTATTTCAACGGCTTTCAACAACAGCGGCACGGTGGAGGTCAACACCGGCGTCATCAGCATCAACAGCATCTTTTCGGTGACATTGACCACGGGCAGTCTGTTTATCGGCGCGGGTCAGACCCAATTAACCGGGGGCGCGTTCAGTTTGAATGGGAGCCTGACCAGTTCCAACCTGGTGCTG
>Ga0182027_10008930_pt1 | contig 14494 bp, 7 predicted proteins | sample 712E1DmetaG_FD_121300 | JGI IMG/M metagenome (GOLD analysis project Ga0182027, IMG submission 121300) | Permafrost microbial communities from Stordalen Mire, Sweden - 712E1D metaG (Illumina Assembly) | ecosystem: Environmental > Terrestrial > Soil > Wetlands > Permafrost | place: Sweden...
GAGGGCTTTGGCCCGGTCATCGAGCGCCTGACCGCTGAATATCCCGACCTGGAGGGAGCGGCCTTCTGCTCCGTGGTCCCGGCGGCGGCGAAACTGCTGGTGCGGTTGTTCGAACTGCAGAAGTTCGCCCAACCACTCTTCCAGCTCACTGCCGACAAGCGGCTGGGCGTGCCGCTGAACTATCCCAAACCGTGGGAGATCGGGCAGGACCGCCTGGCCGACACCGCCGGCGCCCAGGCATTCTGCGGCGCCCCGGTCATCGTCATCGGCTTGGGCACTGCCGTCACGTTCGACATCATCACACGCGCCCACGGTTACGAAGGCGGCATCATTGCTCCCGGGCTGGATGTGATGCGCCGCTACCTGCACGAGCAAACGGCGCTGTTGCCGCTGTTGGACGATTCGCTGGACGTGCCCCGCGCCATCGGCAAGTCCACCGTGGAGGCGATGCGCATCGGCACCGTCATCGGAATGGGCGGGATGATCCAGGCCCTCCTCACCGCCGTGCTGGCTGAACTGGCCAGCCGGGGCGAACCCCTGCCGAGGGTTCTGGCCACGGGCGGCACCGCACTGCTCATCGAGAAAACGCTTCCACCTTCGGCAACCGTCGTCCCCGATCTCACCCTGCGCGGCCTCGCGGCCGCCTGGCGGCTGAACCCGCCGGTGCAACCTTGATCGCGGCGCGTTGTCCGTCACTCTGCTCCTGCTCGCATGCCCACGACCGACCCAAATCCTGCGCCGCTCACCATCGAAGTCGAACACCTGGTCAAGACCTACGGCGGCGTGGCAGCGGTCGACGACATCAGCTTCACGGTGCGCCGGGGCGAGATTGTGGGACTCCTTGGGCCCAATGGCGCCGGAAAGAGCACGACGATGCGAATTCTCACCGGATTTCTGCCGGCCGCTTCCGGCGTCGTGCGGATCTGCGGCATTCCCGTGGCCTCGCGTACAGATGACGCCAAACGCCACATCGGCTACATGCCCGAGAACAACCCGCTGCCGGAGGACATGCGGGTCAACGAGTACCTCTACTATCGCGGCCGGCTGAAAGAGATCGGACGGGAGAAGCTCCGGACGCGACTCGACGAAGTGCTTGAGCTCTGCGATCTCAAGCGCATCCGCCACCGCATCATCAGTAAACTCTCCAAAGGCATGCGGCAACGGGTCGGGATCGCCGAAGCCATCCTGGGTGAACCGGACGTGATCATCATGGATGAGCCGACCATCGGGCTCGATCCCCACCAGATTCTCATCGTCCGCGACCTGATCGGCGGCCTGCGCGGCCGAATGAGCGTCATCATTTCCAGCCACATACTCCCGGAAATTGAAGCCACCTGCGATCGCGTGCTGATCATCAACGGCGGGCGGATCGTCGCCCAGGGCACGCCGGCCGAACTGCGACGAGAGGTCCTGGGCCGCACCCACTACGACGTGCACCTGGCCGGCGATCTCGCGGCGTTGCCTGCGGTGCTCGCGCAGGTCGAACCCACGCTCGCCATCGCGTCCACCGCCGGGCCGGATCCGGCCGGCTTTCATCACGCCACGCTCATCACGACGCGCGACGACGATCTGGGCGAACCGCTGCTCCAGGCGCTCACCGCCCGGTCTTTTCGCGTCCGGTCGTTCAGCCGCGTCCAGGCCACGCTGGAAGATGTGTTCCTGGCCGCCACCAAGCGCAGCTGGGACGTGGTCGACCAGCCCAAAGTCGCGAACCGGAAGTCAGAGACGGGAGACCGGAAATAGGAAATGGCCCTGGCCCACGAGTAACCAAACCCTAGACAACCGTTCATGAGACCACCCGCTGCCCGGCCGCAGATCCATCCCAAGGTTCGTTGTCCTGTCGCCCCGTAGTCCGGGACCCGGCCCATTTCCATGCGCCATTTTTTCACGATTTTCGGCCACGAACTCCGCATGCTGCTCGTCAACGGGAGCACCTACCTGGCGGCGGTGGTATTCCTCTTTGTCACCGGGTTTGTTTTCACGTTCCTGCTCGAAGAGTACAGTCAGGCGGCTCAGGAAACGTCGCCGGCCTACGATTTCTTCCGCCTTTTTCTGCTGGCGGTTTTTATCATTGTGCCGCTGACCACGATGAAATGCTTCTCGGAAGAGCGGCGCCTGGGCACATTGGAGACTTTGCTGACGACCCCGGTTTCCACCACCGAAGTCGTGCTGGGAAAATACAGCGCCGCCTATTTCATCTACCTGCTCCTCTGGGGCTCGACGGGCGGGTTGTTCTACCTTCTGCATCACTTCGCGTCCGATCCCCGCCTGCTTGATCGCGGCACGCTGATCGGCGGCTACGTATTCATCGCCGTCTCGGGCTTGCTGTTTGTCGCCATCGGCGTGTTCGCCAGCGCGCTCGCGCGCAACCAGGCCGTGGCGCTGGTGCTCGCCTTTGCCCTGCTCTTCATCCTGATCTGGGGCACCAAGCTCTCGCTCGGCATCCAGCTCCTGCAGCTTGATGCCCTGCGCCCGGTGCGCGATGCGCTTGATTACGCCCAGGTGCCCCAGCACCTCGATGATTTCAGCCGCGGCATCATCGACACCCGGCAACTGTTCTTCTATTTCACCGGCACCGCGCTGACGCTCATCCTCACCATCCTGGGAGTCGAGGCGCGGCTGCTCCATAACTAACTGCCACCATGCTGCCGATCGAGAGCTACCGAGCCGCCCGCTGGCTCCGGACCATCAATCTGGCGCTGCAGGCCATCCTTTTTCTCACGCTCTTTGGCGGCCTCAACTACCTGGCGCTCCACTACCACTGGCGCTTTGATCTGAGCCAGCACCGTCGCTACTCGCTCTCCCCCGAGACCATCTCCTATCTGCGGGAGCTGACGCACCCGGTGCACATCGTCGTCACGCTTACCCCCGATTCGGACAATGCCGATGCGGTTCAGGCCTACCACGACGTGCAAAATCTGCTGCGCGAGTATGTCTACGTCACTGCGACCAATTACGACACCAAGACCGATCGCGACGGCCGCATCCAGGTCGATTACCTCGATGTCTACCAGAACCGGCGCGAGGCAGAGGCGTTGAAAATCGACCAATCCGATGTGATCCAGTTCATCGGCCCCCTCGACAGCCGCCGCAATGTGAGACTCAACGAGCTCTATGAATACGAGCATGAGCGCCGGATGTCATTCAAGGGCGAGCAAACGATCACCTCGGCCCTCCTCGACGTTTCCAATCCGCAGAGAAAAAAGATCTATTCCCTTACCGGCCATCGTGAGATGAGCACGGACGATGTGAGTCCGGTGCGCGGCCTGTCGGTGCTGCGAGAGGAACTCCGCCTCCGTAATTTCGACATCGAGACGCTCGATCTCTCCATCACCCGGCGCGTGCCGGAAGACGCGGATCTCATCCTCATCTGTTCGCCCAAGGGACGCGTCCAGCCCTTCGAGGAGGAGTTGTTGCGACAGTACCTCACCAACCGCGTCGGCCGGATCATCCTCACGCTCGAACCCACGCGGGATTGCGGCCTGGACAATCTGTTTTCCGACTGGGGGATCCGGGTCGACGACGATCTGATTCTCGACACCAACCCCGCATACATGACCGACAACGGTGACCTGATGATCCGCAATCCTGATGGCACTCATCCCGTCACCAAGTCCCTGGTCGACTACAATCTGGCGCTGCGCATCAGCATGCCGCGCTCGGTCCGGCCCGATCCGGCGCGGCCGCCAGACCGCGCGCTGAAGGTTTCCGTCCTGGCCGCCTCCTCCCCCAGCTCCTGGGGCGACTTCGGCTATCGGGTGCAACGACAGGCGGTCTTCGACGCCCGAACCGACCTGCGGGGACCGCTGGGAGTCGTGGTGACCTCGGAGCGGGTCAGCCCCGGCCTAAGCGTGCCCGGAGGACGCCTGGTTGTTGTCGGCTCAGGGGACATCTTTTGCAACCGCCGCCTGGCGGACCAGGGTTGCCAGGCTCTTTCGCTCAACGCGATCAACTGGGCTGTTGATCGCGACACCCAGCTTCATTTCCCCCCCCGTCCGATCGAACGGTTCCAGCTGTCCCTTTCTCAGGAGCAGCTCGCCAAGCTCCGGCTGGGACTGCTCTTCGCCCTGCCGGGAGCGGTCGGCCTGCTCGGCCTGCTGGTCTATTGGACGCGACGGCGTTGAGAAAGGCCTGAAAGCCTGAAGACCTGAAAGTCTGAATGCCGGGACGCCGAGCCCTCTTCCACTTACCTTCCGCCCGTCAATCCTTCGCCCTTCTCTGCCCATTCTCCATCTGGTCTCCAGCCTTCAGCCCTTCAATTCTTCAGTTTTTTCTTTTCATGCGCACCAAAGTCACCCTCGTGCTGCTTCTGCTGAATGTGGTTCTTTTCTTCTTTATCTTCACTTTCGTGCGCCGGTGGCAGACCGACACATTGTGGGAAGAAAGCCGGACCCGCGTTCTTGGTCCGGAGGCCGCCACAATCCAGTCGTTTGAGATCAACGGGGGCCGGCTGACCGAACCAGTCCGCCTCGAGAAAAAACCCGAAGGCTGGATGATCACCAAACCCACCGAGTGGCCCGCCAATCCTTTTGCGGTCAACCGGATCCTCAATGAACTGATGTTCCTCGATCACTTCACGAGCTTTCTCGTCAAGGATCTTTCCAAGAGCGGCCTTTCGCTGGCTGATTACGGCCTCGACAAGCCCCAGATCACCCTCACGTTCACCGCCGGCGTCAGCAGCGGAGCCTCCAAGAAAGACGTTTCCGTCCCGCTCAAAACCGTCACCCTGCGCATCGGAGACATGACCAAGGTGGGCAACCGCCTCTATGTCCTTTCGCCCGACGGCACCCGCATCCACGTCGTGCGCCGGAGCCTCGTTGACAGCCTCGTGCTCACTTTGAGTCAGCTCCAGGCTGACACGATATTTAGCATCCCGCTCTTTGAAGTGCATTCATTCAATCTTCAGACGAGCGCGCCCACCAACCTCCGCATCCGTCTGCGGCGCGAAGGGTCCCGCTGGCTGTTTGAAGCGCCCATCCTCGCCCGCGCGGACCGGGTGCAAGTGGAACTCGCCATCAACGGGCTGAACGCGCTTCACACCAAGTTGTTTCTCGACGCCGTGGCGGTGCCCGCATCCGATCGGATCGACCTCAACAATCCCGCCTTTCGACTCACCCTCGAAGGCGACGGCCGCCGCGAAACGTTGTTGCTGGGCAATCCGGTGCCCGTCAATGCAGCCGCCGCCAAACCGGCGACCGATGAGGCCCTGCCTGAACCGGCCACCGAATATTACGCCAAGATGGAGGACCGGGCGCCGGTCTTCACCATCCTGTTTCCCGACAAGCTCTTCGCCACACTGCGGAACTCCCAGGAGGATCTGCGCGACAAACACCCGCTGACCTTTGATCCGCGCGCCCTCACGTCCCTCACGCTGTCCGCGCCGAACCGGCCCGAGCTGACCCTGCAACGACTGGGCAACCCCGACCAGCCGCAAGATACGGACCCGTGGCAAATCGTCACCCACGCAGCGAATCAGGCGCCGCAGACGCTGCCGGCCGAACTCCCCCTGGTCCAGCGGATCATCGAAAAGCTTGGTTCGCTGCAGGCGCTCAAGTTCCTCCGCGACGCTCCCCAGAACAGCGAACTTGAGAACTGGGGTTTCAACCGCCCGGAACGCGAGATCACGCTCAACTTCTCCACGAAAGGTGCGTTCGCAGAAGGCGGCTCGGCGGCCGCGCTGCCGTCGTCGGCCACCCTGCTGATCGGCGTCGCCAGCGAACGCGAAGGTCGCGCCTATGCCAAGCTCGCCAACGAGCAATTCGTATATCTTGTCGATCCGGATATCCTGCGCGAATCGCCCGTGACGGTTGACTATTATAGGAGCCGCCTGCTGCGCGAACTTCCCGCTGGCGCACGGATAACCGGGCTTTCGCTCAAGGACGCGACGACCAAGACCGAGATCTTCGCCCGCCGGCTGGCCGACGGCGAAACCTGGAAACAAGCGCTCGCCACGGAAGCAGAGGCGAAGCGGACCGCACTGCTCAGCCTCCTGGACCAACTGGCCAGCCTGAGGGCACGAAACTTCGTCCTCAACTCGTTCCCTCCCTCCGTGGACATCGGGGGCGAATTGCGCCCATGGAGATTCACCCTCGAAGCAACGATCTCCCTCGTCGGCGGCACCGGCGGACAGACTGATGCAATCACCTTGTTCTTCACCGAACGAACCGGTGGCGGCACGCAGTTTGCCGGCTCTCCCGGTTTCAACGTGGTTTTCGAAGCCGACCAGAAGCTGCTCGACGCGCTCTTCACGCTGACCCACGGCCCACATGAACCCGGCCCGCCCTCCACCCCACCGGCCGCGGTCGACGCCGCGAAGCCGGCGGGTCGTTGACGGTGGCGGCAGACCGCTGCAATCATGAACCTGAAGCCGACCATGCGGTTCGCCTTGCGCGCGTGCGGATCCGGCTTGCTGCTGATCGCCTGCTGGACAACCTGGCTGCTGCTGATCGCCGGACTCGGGTTGCAGGTCTGGATTGTCGCCCGCCGCGAACTGGAGCTGCCCGATTTTGCATTGCGCGCGTTCGAGCGCCAGCTGGCCGCCTCGCAGATCACGGCGCACTTTGGCCGCGCGGTCTTTGATCCCACCGGGCATGTTCTGCTTGAACAGGTCGAGCTGTTCGGCGCCGATCGCTCGGTGCCGCTTGTCTCGATCCGCGCCGCCTACGCCCGCCTGGAATTCCTGCCTCTCCTGGCCGGCGAATTCCGCGTGCACGAGGTACGCCTCACGGGCCTGGAGTTGCGCGTGCCCGCGATGGTGTCGCCCTCCGGCACCGACGAAGCGGTGGTGAGCGACCTCGATGGCCTGTTCCAGGTGCGGCAGTCCGACTACAACGTCGTCGAGTGCACCTTTCGCGTAGCCGGAGTCGCCGTCACGAGCCATGGCCAGTTCCATCTGCCCGCAAGGATCCCTTCCCAACCAGGTTCAATGCCGCTCCTTGACCTCGTGCTCGATCGCTATCTCAAGGCAGGCCGCAAGCTCCTCACGATTCGGCCCCAGATCGAGGCGCTGGAAGAGCCGCGCCTGCAACTGGCACTCACCCCGTCGCCAGACTCCGGATCCGTCGTCGCTGCAGATCTCATGGTCGATTCCTCTCCTTCCAACGCTCCCTGCGTCGTGCAATCGGCCAGGGCGCGCACGGTATTTCCGTTGCTGGGCGACGCCCCGGCGGCCGTGGAAGTGACGATCGATGCGGAGCGGTTGGATTGGAAAACCCAGGCGCACCTTGCACGGCTGCACGGCGTCATAACCGGCTTGCTCGTCCCCGACCGTTTTGTATTTACCCCACAGACAGCGCGTCTGACCGCGAACGAAGGCGGGATCATGGGCCTCTCCTTTGCCGTCCCGGCAGCCAAACTGAGTTTGGCGGAGTGGCCCCGGGTCCAAGGCAACGCCATACTGCAGGCAGGCGGGGCACCCCAATCGGCGCACGCCGACCTCGACACCCGGCGCGGCGCCGGGAGGATCGATCTCTCCATGTCGCTGGCGCCGGATTTGCTGCGCTTCGCCGCCACCGGCTTTGGTCTGCAGGCGGCCAGATGGGTGACGTTGAGCGAGCCGGCGACGCTGCAAGCCCGGGTCGAGCTGACGGACGGTTGGAAGCCGGCGCGCATCGAGGGCGACATCTCTGTCCGCCACGCAATCGCCCACAACGTCTCAATCGACGCCGCAGGCGGACACATCGTTTATGCCGGCCATGGCCTGGACGTCACAGACGTGACGTTATTCCAAGGAGACAACGCCGCCTATGGGTCCTATGCGATGGACACGGCTACGAAACAGTACCGTTTCCTGCTTCACGGTCAGCTGCGTCCGTTCGACATCTCGGGCTGGTTCACGCAGTGGTGGCCGCGTTTCTGGCGCGGCTTCAATTTCGCGGCCGCTCCGCCGGTCGCAGACGTTGATGTCTCCGGTCGCTGGGGCACGGCGCAGGAGTCCGCCGTCTTCTGCCATGCCGATGCAGTCCAGGTGGGCATCCGCGGCGTGCCATTTGACAGGGTGCAGGCCACGCTCTTTTTTCGCCCCAACTATTTTGAGATATCTGGATTCAAAGCAGAACACGCGGGGCATGCCGCCCAAGGCTCGTTCACGGTCGCCGTGGACCCGGAACGTACGACGTACCGCACGCTGGAATTCGACGCCGTGTCCGACCTCGATGTGGGCGAGTGTGCCCGGCTCTACGGCCCCGCCGGCGTCGCGCTCGTTGCCCCCTACCAGTTTGCCGATCCGCCGACCGTGCATCTCGCCGGCCGCTTCGACGGCCCCGCCGCCCCCGGCGGCCCCCACGCGCAGATGCAGGGCACGCTGGCGACGAGCCGTCGTGCCACCGTGTACGGTTTCCCCTTGGACTCAGTAAAGTTCTCCGCCTACTACCACGACAGCTCTCTGGATTTGCAGGACATCGCCGCCGGATTTGCAGACGGCGCAGCCACTGGCTGGGTGCGAATCGACGGTCCCCCGGGAACCCGTGCGATTGCGTTTGGCGCGAAGCTGGGCGGGGCCAACCTGGCCCGTGTCATCAACATCGTCGATGGACTTCAGTCCGCAAACAGACCTCCAGGCACCGAGCGGCCCGGAGAGGGTCTGCTGCGCCGCGCGTCGACCAGCCGCGTCGATGGCCTGCTGGCTGCTTCCGGCCGGCTCGGGGAGCCATTCAGTTTTCATGGCGCGGGCCAGTTGACGGTCGCCGGGCAGGAGCTCGGCGAAATTCATCTGCTCGGATCGCTGTCCGAGAAGCTGAGCAAAACGCCGCTGCTCGATTTCACTTCGCTGCGTCTTGACACAGCCCAGGCAGATTTCCGCCTGGAAGGCAACAAGGTGGCCTTTTCGCAAGTCAAATTGCACGGCCCGCGAACGGCGATCGATGCCAAGGGCGACTATCTCCTCGACACCAAGACTCTCGATTTCAACGTCCGGGTCTTCCCCTTGCAGCAAAGCAAGGTCGCCCTGGACGACGCACTGGGCGCCCTGCTGATGCCGCTTTCCAGCGTGCTCGAACTGAAGCTCAGCGGGCCCGTGGGAAAACCGTCGTGGGCCTTCGCATTCGGGCCAACCAACCTGCTGCGCACCATCACCCACCCGCTCAACAGCGAACCGACGGTTCCAAACGGAATCCCATCACCATTGATTGCTCCAGCCTTGGCGCCGCCAGAAAAATCTCCGTAACGAGGCGCCGCCTCAGCTCAGAATGCAGCCCTTATCCTCCTAAATTCCGCAGTTGAGGCTTCCGCTCCCCCGTAGCTGCGAGCGTGAGCCCCTCGACCTTGCTCGGGGCCCTGAGCTCGTCGAACGGGCGAGTGGATTCCGCCTCAACTGCGGAATTTAGGTTGATCACAACGAGAAATCCTTTGCCCGGCGTCGCCCTCACGCCTAGGCTGCCCATCACCCGGAATGCCCCGCCTTTCTCCCACAACTGCTCGCGACTGGCTGAACCGCGCCTCGGTGCTCGGAAGCGGTCTGCTGGCTCTGACCGGAGCGCTGGTGGTCACAGGCTACCAGCCGTCGCTTGACGCGCTCATCCAGTTGCGGGTTGACGATGCGCCGATGCGTTTGGACACCGCACTGAGCGTCTGCCTTCTGGGTTGCGCGTTGCTCGCATTGGAATTGAAAGCCGGCCGCTTCGTCTGGCTGGCCGTGGCGCCGGCTGGAATTGGTTTTGTCTCGCTCGCCCAGCTGGTGAGCGGCCGGAATTTGCATCTGGATGAGATGCTCGCGCCCCTGCAGACTGCAGCGGACTCGGCGCCAACCGGGCGGATGCCGGGCCTTACCGCGCTCGCCATTCTGACGGCGGCCCTGTGCATCTTGTTGTTTAAGATCTCCAGGTTGAAGCGGTCGCATGCACTCTGCATTGTGCTGGGCGCATCGCTCACCATTGCCATTGGCCTCGCTCCCTTGCTCGGTCGGATTCTCGGACTCTCCGCCGGATCCGCCCTCCATCCCGTTTTGCGGCCGGGCCTGCTGGTTTCCTTATGTTGCGTGTTGCTCGGAGGTCTGCTCCTCGACGATCTCTGGCGCCGCGATCCCGACCCGGCGGTTGGCGTGCCTGCCTGGCTGCCCGTTCCGGTGCTGATAATCGGTGCCACGCTGACGCTGCTGTTCGCCGCCGCCCTGCGCGATCGCGAAATAAGCTTTGTCCGGTCGACCACGCAACTCGCGATCAACAACGTCGCCACGGTACTAAACCTCGAGCTGGACAATGAAACGCAGATTCTCCAGCGCATGGCCGCGCACTGGAGGGGAAGCGTCCCCATCACGGACGCCCAGCAGGATCAGGACGGTGCGGCTTACCGCGAAAATTTCCCCGCGCTTCGCTCGCTGACCCGGGTTAGTGAATCCGGACAGACCGCCTGGACATATCCCCACGCCGGCAATGCCTACCTCCTCGACTACGATTTCCGGACTGATCCTCTGCGCTGGAAGCTCATCCAGCAAGTGAGGGAAACCGGCCGGCCGGCATTCTCCGGTCTCACTCCGCTGCCGCTTGGCGGCCAGGGTTTCCTCACGTGCATGCCGTTGCCTGCTCCCGACGGATCGAGCCAGCAGGTGCTGCTCGGCGAATTCTCCTATCCGACCGTAATCGAAGCGGTCCAAAACCGCCTCCGTCTGCCCGCCCTCTATGCCATTGCCATCGATGTCGACGGCGAGCGCATTTTCGAGCGGTTTCCTGCCGGCCCCGTCCGCCAGGACCTGAGGGAGGAGTCGGTCTTCAATCTTTTCAACCAGCGAATCCGCATCAGTCTTTCCCCGGCGGAGGCCACGCTGACACAGGGACGCCGCTACTTTCCAGAACTGTTCGCCGCCCTGGGCCTCGGCTTGAGCCTGCTCCTCGGGGCCGTGGCCTATCTGGCCCGCACCGGTGGAATGCGGAGGCGCGCCGCGGAACAGGCCAACGCGCAGCTGCAGACCGAAAACGAGGAACGTCGTCGGGCAGAACAGGCCCTGCGAGCCAGCCAGGCGGCAACGCGCAAGCTCTCGTTTGTCGCCAGCAGCACCGACAACCTCGTGGCCATCACCGATGCAGCGGGCCGGCTCGAATGGATCAACGAGAGCGTCGTGTGGCTTTTCCATCTGGGCCTCGCGGACGTGGTTGGTCGCGAGCTGGCCGATTTGTTGGTCAGCTCCGACACCGCCCCACCGACCGCTTCCCGTCTGCGCGACGCACTCCTGCGCGGAGTTCCCTTCAACTCCGACCTAAGCTGCCAGACCCGTGACGGCCGGCGCTGGCATCTCCACGTCGACCTCCAGCCCGTGCGCAACGATTCCGGTGTGGTCGAGAACTTCATCGCGATCATGGTCGACATCACCACCCGCGTGGAGACGGAACAGAATCTGCGCCGCGCCAAAGAGGAGGCCGACGCCGCTTCGCGAGCCAAGTCGGAATTCCTGGCATCGATGAGCCACGAAATCCGCACGCCAATGAACGGCGTGGTCGGAATGACCAGCCTGCTCCTGGAGACCTCCCTCACGCCCGACCAGCGCGAGTGCGTGAACACGATCCGCACGAGTGGCGATTCGCTGCTGTCGATCATCAATGACATCCTCGACTTCTCGAAGATCGAATCCGGCCGGATGGACCTCGAACAGCATCCCCTCGATCTGGTGGTCTGTTTGGAAGAAGCCTTGGACCTCTTTGCCCAACAGGCGGCGTCCAAACACATCGATCTGGCGTACGTCATCGACGCCGACGTGCCGTCCTGGATCATCGGCGACGCGACCCGGGTACGGCAGATCGTGGTCAACATGGTCAGCAATGCCATCAAGTTCACCCCGCAGGGTTTTGTTTCCGTGGAGGTGAGCCGGAGAAACGCGCCCAACGTCGTTACGCCAGAGAGGGGAGTACCCGCCCCGGTCCCAAGCTCGCGTCCGCCGCCACCGGAAGGAGAACTTTTGGGGCTGGCCATCGCGGTGCGCGACAGCGGCATCGGCATCTCCCTGGAAAAGCAACGCCGGCTGTTTCAGCCTTTCTCACAAGTGGACTCCTCGACTACCCGGAAATATGGGGGCACCGGCCTTGGGCTCGCGATCAGCCGACGGCTCTGCGAGCTGATGGGCGGCACAATCGGTGTTGAGAGCGAGCCCGGGCGTGGCTCGGTCTTTACCGTGGTGATCCCGACGCGCCCGGCTTTTCCCCCGACGGCACCGTCGCGCGACGAACCTCCCCCCCCGCTGCACGGCCGCGTGGTGTGGGTAGTGGACGACCACGACGTCAACCGGCGTTTTCTTGCCGCGACGCTGGCCCCGATCGGGCTTTCGTGCGTGATGATGGAATCCGCCGCAGCCGCGCGCCTGCAAGTGCGGAATGGCGAGCCGCCAGCCTTGCTGATTGTCGACCAGTCCCTCCCGGATGGCGAGGGACGGCACCTGGCCCAAGAGCTTCGAGCCAGCTGGCAGCAGCCGAAGTTGCCACTGCTGCTGCTATTGCCGGCCGGCGACCCCCTGCAGCGCAGCTGGATGCAGGAACTGGCGCCCGCGTCGCACGCGCTCAAACCACTGAAGGCTGCGCCGTTGCTGTTGACCATTCGTTCGCTGTTTAGCCCGGCCACCATGCCGTCCGATCCGGCCGCCAGCGTCAGGCAATTGTTGAGCGACGAGATTCCACTCAAGATCCTGCTCGTCGAAGACAACCCCGTGAATCGGAACATCGCCTTGAGTCTTCTCGCCCGACTGGGCTACAAGGCCGATTCGGTCGTCAACGGAGCCGAGGCCGTCAACGCATTCGGTTCGCACAATTACGATCTGGTCATGATGGACCTTCAGATGCCGATCATGGACGGCCTGGAAGCCACGCGCGAACTGCGTCGACGGCTCTCGGCGAAGCACCAGCCCCGCATCGTCGCCGTCACAGCCAATGCCATCCTCGGCGACCGCGAGATGTGCCTCGCCGCAGGCATGGATGACTACGTCACCAAGCCTTTGAAAATCGACGGTCTAGCCGCCGCGATCCGCCGCAACTGCGCGGCCAAAATTGCGAATTGATGCCGGCGCCTCGCCAATTCACAGCCGCTGGCGGAACGCCTCGACCTCCGCGGCGCGCGAAGGATCGTTGCAAAGATTGATCTCCTCGCCGGGATCCCGATCCAGGTCGAAAAAGAGCCACGGAACGCCGTCCGCCCCAAGCACAAGTTTGCGTCCAAGGGTCCGCCCGCCGCGCCACGCGCGGTCGCATTGACGGGGCAACTGCACGACGCTGGGCATCGAGATCCTCTGGAATTCCGCCTCCACGACCGGGGCTCCGCCTTTCGCCCAACCCAACGCAAGGTCGGGCAGATCGACCAGCGACACCAGCGCCGGATCCACCACCCCGCGCCGCGCCATCTCCCTGGCTCCCGGAACGCGGACCAGCAAAGGAACCCGCACGCTTTCCTCATAGGGCCAGCCCTTGCGGAACAGTCCGTGCGCTCCGTGCATGTCGCCATGAACCGACGTGAAAACAACGACTGTGTCTTCCCCTGGCGCCGCGGCAAGCAATCGGCCGATCGCACGATCGGTCGCCTCCACATGAGCGTAGTAGCCGGCTAGTTCACGCCGGGAGATCATCTCAACGTCTCCACCACGAGGGACATTCGGCGGCAGCACGAGGGCACCCGGATTCCATTTTCCCCCGCCCACCGGAACCGGCGCAGTGTAGGGCGGATGCGGCGGCTCGAGACTCACGACACAAAACCAGTTCCGATTTCGGATACCTGACGCCGGCGACTGGCGAACAGCCGTCTGCGAGCCGCAAGAACGTCCGCGGGAGTCCTTTCCGGATTCCGTCATCGGGTTTCCAAAATCATGAATCCAACCGGCCGCCCGATCACAAATAACGTCGGACTGGTACCCCGCAAACTGCGTCGGCTCTGGCAATCGGGTTCCATGCAGCCAGGGATCATTCAGGAGAAACCCACTTTCGAATCCCTCCCAGCATTCGAACCCTCCGCGCCGCTCTGGCGGAACCACGATCCTCGCGTGCGCCGGACCGACCAGGTCCGCCTGCTGATCGCGTTGAAAAAGGTGCCATTTGCCAAAGAATGCCGTCGCATACCCGCACTCCTGAAGTCGATCGGCGATGGTCGGCACTTCCACGGGAAGCGGATCGAAGTAATCGCGCACTCCATTCTCCGGCGAAAGAACACCGGTTAACAGCGCGGCCCGGGCGAACGGGCCGAATGGATGCGGCGTCACGGCCTGCGCGTAATTCACCGAATCAGCCGCCAACGCGTCGAGATGCGGGGTGCGCGCATTGGGATCGCCGGCATAACCCGTGGCCTGTGCTCGCCACTGGGTGGTGACGATCCACAGGATATTAGGAGCTCGTCGGACTTCGTCCTCCGTGCTCCTTGTCAAATGGCTGGCGCCATTTGGGACGGACTTATGCATAGCAGTGCGTGAGACCGAAAAAACGGCTTCGCGGGGGCCGAGGCCGAACGAAGATCCAGTTGGGACCGCTTTTTGTCGACACAGCCCCGGGTTATCAAGCGGCGAGAGGTTCGGGGTGCGGTTTTACGCCGCGGCCGC
>Ga0182027_10008931_pt1 | contig 14493 bp, 12 predicted proteins | sample 712E1DmetaG_FD_121300 | JGI IMG/M metagenome (GOLD analysis project Ga0182027, IMG submission 121300) | Permafrost microbial communities from Stordalen Mire, Sweden - 712E1D metaG (Illumina Assembly) | ecosystem: Environmental > Terrestrial > Soil > Wetlands > Permafrost | place: Sweden...
ATGATTTTGACATCAGCAATCAAATCACCCTTCCGGAGCTTGTTCAATAAATCTTCACTCGTATGAGTCAACTCTGTGATTTGGTTGAAACCAAGAAACGATGAGGTTCCTTTGAGTGTATGGACTCCTCGAAAAATATTGTTTATTAAATTTTCATCGGCGGGATTTTTTTCCAGTGTTATCAAATCCTGGCTCAGATGATCAAGAATTTCTTTAGATTCGACAAGATAACTGTCAAATATCTCGCGCATATCCTCATCGAATCCGGGTATTTCTTGTTTATCGTCCATTTAATGATGTTCCATCTTATTGTATGCTCTCGCCGGGAAAAGACCTTTACTTATATTGATCTTTTTCCTGCCAAGCCGTTACGACTTTGTCAATCTGTGATTGATGTTCCGGTGTCTTCATATATGAGGCATTGACGTCAAACGCTCTTGGTCCTTCAATTTCCGCTTTCGCTTTACGCCGTACATCATCGGTTTTCTGTCTGGCTGTCTCGAAATAGTTCAGCTCGTTTAATAATTCTTTGCGAACCGATTCTATGAGATGATTTGCCGCTCCAATTTTTTGCGCCGTTATATCCTGCACTTGTAAAGCAACAGTAATATTGCTTGTGTTTTCTTTCAATTCAGAAAGCGTCTGCTTGATACCTGTGAGCAGCAAGACTTGCTTTTCGGAAATTCCGATCTTATCGAATTCCTTCATTCCATTTTCTAGTATATGAATCTTCGTTCCCATCAAATCGAGAACGTCAAGAATTTCCACCGTAGCGAGTTCAGTTGCTTGTGTTACTGTATTCAACTGGACCGACGCGTTGGGAATCTTTTGGGAGCTTTCCTCAATTGCATTCTTAATACGGTCAAGTAATATGATAACCTTCTGGAGCGCAGTTATGACGCTTTCTGTAGTCCCCTCAACATTGTCGATTGTCTTTTCATTTGCCATACGTTCACCTTTTTTATGCTGTTAAATTTTCGTTTTCCCGTTAGTTCGGTTTTTCACTTTTCAACTTCTATAATTGTCCTGCTCGCGCTTTACTTAACAAGGCCTCTACCATTTTCTTCCTTTCCACATCACCTACATTCTCCACGTCAGGCTGAATCAGTAGAGGAGGCAATGGCGGAAGATTCTCATCTGCCATAGTACTGAAAAATCCAGTCGTGAGTTTTCGAAGTCCCTCGGCAACAGCTTGTATTGTTCCCATAACGGCGCCAATATGCTGTTGAGTGATATCCTGTACCTGAAGTGCCAGCATAATTTCAGTACAATCATTTTGAAGGTCCTTCAATAATCGTTCAAGGTTACTGGTCGGACCGCTCATTCTCATGCTCTGTAGATGAAAGTCCCATGCTTCTGCAAGTTTTACAATATCTTCATCCCAGCCCGATTTATCTACTAATGATTTTACGATTGCTGCCATTTTTTTTGTTGCCGCGCCTAAATCTGAAGATATCATCCCTGAGGCAACCGATCCGATTACTTCGTCAAGGGTTGCCATCATTCTGTCTAAGGTGTTCAAGATGTCGGTCGATGCTTGTTCAGTTGCTTGTGTAACCCTCCCGAGCTGTTCTGCAGCTTTGGGAATATTAACCATCGACACCTCTACCACCGCCCTGAGATCTTCAATGGCAGGGCTGATTTCCCTGACAAAAGCTGCGATCTCATCAATAACCGGAACGGTGCGTTCGCCATACTCGCAGAACACCTTCAATTCAGCGGCTTTTTGTAAGATGCCATCAAGTTCCTGTTGTTTCATAACTCTATCCTCTCCAGAACAATTGCATTGAGATTGATCTTTTCATCTGTTCTATATAGTATTGACTTGAACAGTTTTCAGAATTCCCTCAATCTTTTCTTTCAGTTCTTGCGGCGTAAATGGTTTTACAATATAGCTGTTCACTTTTGCCTGGAGCGCTTCAATCACATCATGCTCTGTACCGCGTGTGGTGATCATTAAAATCGGTAACGCTGAAAATATCGGATTCGCTCGGACTTGTTTAATAAAATCCAAGCCGTTCATTTCCGGCATATTCCAGTCTGTGATAATGAAATCCACATTGGTGGTAGTTAGTTTTTCGAGGGCATCTCTTCCGTTTGCAGCCTCAACTGTTTCTGGAAAACCTACGGTTTTCAACGCATTCGTTATGATGCGTCTTATTGTGATCGAATCGTCCACAATGAGGATTTTCATTGATGTCATGACATTATCCTTTGTTTGGTGTTATTATTAAGTTGTATTTCATTTTCTTTGCAGAATCTTCACTTTATCGTTGCATCAAAATGGTGTTTTGCGATGATAAAAGATATAAGGAAAGAAACGATTTGTTAATAGGATATTTCCTATGCACCCCCGGTGTGTTGGATTGTTTTATTGACAAATCGAAAAACCTCGCGCTGTATCGCTTCCGTGCTCAGTGGTTTTTCAAGAAATGCAAGTGCTCCCAGTTCCAATGCATAATCTTTGTTTTTCAAATCAGTCATTGAAGAAAGCACAATGATTGGGATTTCACGATATTCCGGTGTTTCCCGAAGCGTCCGGATGAATTCAAATCCATCCATGTCGGGCATATTGAGATCTGTGATGATAAGATCGAACTTTTCCGCAGGCATTCGCTCCAAGGCCTCGACACCATCGGCTGCAGTGACCACTCGGAATCCCTTCATATTCAACGATGCGGCGACAAACTTCCTCACCGTCGTTGAATCATCAACAACCAAAACTACCTTGTCCATACTTTTATTACTCCTTTTTATATACGGTCGTCTTGGGAAAACTCACTATTTTAAATGCACTTGAAATCCTGTGAAGCATTTCCGAAGAACCTATAAAGAGATATCCACCTCGATTGAGACTATCGAATAAATCACCAACAACTTGTATTTTCGCTTTTAAATCAAAATAGATAAGAACATTCGAGCAAAAAATAAAATCGAAGTGCGTCATTTGCCGCATCATTTGATGGTCAATCAAATTATTATATTCGAATCGCACGAGCTCTTTTACTTCTGGTCGGAGCCGGAAAAGCCCATTGGAATTATCAAAATATTTATTCACATATATTTCCGGCAAGGAACGAATCGCATAATGACTATATTCACCTGTGCGTGCCATGTCGACCACTGCAGTGTTAATATCGGTGGCTGTGATTTCAATGTGTAGCCCGGGATATCGAGGTTTGAGGTGTTCTAAATAGAGCATCGCGAGCGTGTAGGGCTCTTCACCCGAAGAACATGCCGCGCTCCAGATCCTCAGGTTCCGGCCACCTTGTGCTTTCTTGGCATCGATGATTTCCCCTGCAAGTTTCTGTTGAAACACGTTCATCTGTGCTTCGTTACGAAAGAAAGAAGTCTCATTGATTGTTACTATGTTGCACAGAGACTCAAATTCACTTTCTCTATGCTGACCATATTTCAATAAGTAAAGATAATCTTCAAATTGAGGGACATTAAGTGATTGCAGGCGTTTTGCAATTCTTCCCTCGATTAAATACTTTTTCTTTTCTGGGAAATAAATACCGGTCTTCGAATAAATAAAATCCCTTAGTAACGCAAAGGTCTCATCAGAAAGCTTTGGAGAAGTTAACAGCTCGGATCGGATTCTATCTGGGGATTGTTCAAGCACGATCATCGACTCTGTTATCAAGGAGTTCATCTCCGGTGATGGGTTTACCAATTTCCACCGGAAATCCAGCAGCGCGCAGAGCTGAAATGGCTGCTTCTTGAACCATTTCATTCTCGTCGTTTATAAAGTGAGAGATACACTCGAGAACACGCCTCGTTGGCATTGTACCCATTTGGTCTATTATATGAACACGAGACCATGGATCCAGCTCAATGAGAGCGTCGTTCAGAAAGTCTGCAGCACTATCGCAATCGAGTCGGAACAGTGTATCCGCAATGATTTCACGATCTTCCTGGCTGGCATCCTGCCATGCTTCCACAGTCACAGCAATGGTCCGTTTCAATTCAGTGTCTTCTATTGGGTAAGCTTCAAAACTTTTGTATGAGTGAATAAATTCGGTCGCAAGCTTTCCAAGCAACATAATTATTTGAATCGTTCCTCTTGACACCCCTCCTTCGAGACACGCAACGGCAATTTGAAAAGCCAGCGGCCTGGCGGACATCTGCGCTATCACAACGAAGTCCATTTCTTCAGAAATACCAAGGGAGAGAAGAAGAGCGCGCGTAACATCTTGATCTTTGAATTGAACCAACCCTTTTGCAGCACTCAGTTGAATATGCTGATTATCACTGCGTAGTGCATGCAATAAATCAACCTGTACTGTATCCTCAAATTGAAATTCTATATTACACCGTTCTATTATGTGCACCATTTCATGCAGCAATACGTCCCGAAGGTGTTCTTTGATATTTTCATAGTATGCGAGAAGTATTTCCAATGTTTTATCATTTCCCACTATTCCAATTGCATCGAGCAGCGCGAAAAGATATACTCCATCGGTATTGCCGGCAGCAAATGCTTCCTTGAATTTATTTTCTAGAAAACTCCGAACGGAGTCGCCGCCGATTTTACCAAGCGCTTCGATTGCCATGATGCGGGCGAACGGATATCGATTATATGTGTCGCCTATTGGCACGATGGCAACATTACTTCCAATATTACCAAGTGCCTCGAGTGCAGCAACTATAACATTGGGATCTGAATCTTGTAAAAGCGGCAACAAATAATAAATGGGCTCTTTGCTCTTTATTTCTCCTAGTATATCAACTGCTAATTTGCGAACATCTTTGTTATCAGATCTTAGATACGGAACAAGTGCATGAACCGAATTTTCTCCTAGTCTTATAAGTAATTTTGCAGCAAGATTTCGGGATGCAATATTTTCATCCTCAATATGATATACTATGGCACGTGCTGCGCCTACTCCTCCAATACTAAGGAATGAACGTGAAACAGCATCTTCAACTCCTTTGTTTTCATCTTGGATGGCAATCGATAGAACCGCTAAGACATTCCGATCGTTGCATTCTGCAAGATCTTCTGCAGCTCTGCGCCGTACATCAGGGTCAGGATCTGTCAGGAGAAGACAAACAAGATTTTTCATTTCTTCATTCATAAAACTTTTTTCGGCTCACAAAGATTTTTATTTGTGTTATTCTGACATCATTGGTAAGGCAAACAATTTTTTAATATCCGGATCGTTGAGGTTCTCACGAGTAATCAGATGCACATCCGTGTCAATCCTCGAAGGAACCTTTTTCCCACGGATGTAATCCACAATCGTTTTGACACAGAGAAAACCCATTCGTGCCGGATCCTGGGCGATGATCGCACTGATTTCATTTTTCTTTAAAGCTTCAATTGCCGCGTCAGGGGTATCAAAACCAATAAATTTGACTTTACCGGCCAGGTTAAGTTTTCGCAAAGCGTACAGCATACCCAAGGTCGATTGTTCATAAGAGCAGAAGACACCATCGGCTTCCTTGAGTTTGTCATCCATCTTCATACATTCACTGGTAGCTTCATCGACAGTTCCGCTCACAAAGCGATTTTTTTCGATAAGCTTGATATCTTTATGTTCAGCTATTGCTTCTAGGAATCCTTCTTCACGATCAGAAATATTTGATTTACTCACCATGTAGCGCAGCATGACAATTTTGCCCTTCCCTCCCAGGAGTCTGGCTAACTGTTCACCTGCAAGATATCCTGCCTTCTTATTATCGACACTGACGAAGCTGATAAAATCTTTTCCCGGCGTTCCTTTGAGCGCACTATCAAAAATTAATACGGGTATTTTATTCTTTGTGGCTTTGGCAACTGCCTCGGATAATGCTTTATTATCCATTGGTGCAAGCGCTATTCCAGAAACACCTTCTGCAACACACTGATCAACAAGTGAAATCTGTTTTGCTACATCATTCTCCGTCAACGGGGATCGCCAAACAAAATCGACACCTCCCGATGAAACGGCGCCTAATTTTGCGCCGGCATGTGTTAATTTCCAGAAGAGAGCCGTGTTGCTTTTTGGAATAACAACGATCTTGAGTTTTTCCTGTGTTAACACTAAGGATTGTAGTCCGACTATCATGATGATAACAAATAAGAAGCGAATGCAAGTGGTTTTCATGGTTTTACCTTTTCGTCTGGATATGGCTTACGTAAGCAATTTGAACGATTTAATTTTCATTGCAATTGAATGTTCGAAGCAACTGTAAATTATTTCTGGTAACCTGCCCATTTCTCATTCAACCTGTATGAATGTGATAAAATTGTTTAACTCTGAATTACACTGCACCGGATAGACTATTGAACTGCAACAAAATTCCATCACAATAATTTATTTGTTGATTCAAGTTCGTGCTTTTCTTTGTCTTTAAGAATTCGTTCGAGGTCTAAAAGAATCAAGAGCCTATTTTCCAGTTTCGCAACTGCGGTGATATACTCCGATCCAATACCAGCAACAATAGATGGGGGGGGTTCGGTGATGTTCTTTGGAATCCGAAGCACTTCACTGACCGAATCCACGACAAAGCCGACAACCATCCCACCCAACTCGACAACTATAATTCGCGTGTTCCGGTCACTTTCCTTTGGAGGAAATCCAAAGCGTTTCCGCAGATCAATGATGGGAATGACTTTTCCGCGCAAATTAATTACACCGCTCACGAATTCAGGTGAATTGGGTACTCGAGTAATCTCTACCATCCGGTTAATTTCCTGAATCCTTTGAATATCCAATCCAAATTCTTCATGACCGATATTAAAACTCACAAGCTGAAGGAGCTCTTCCGTCTGAGTTTTCATTTCCTTTTGAGCTTTTGCATTTATTGAGGTTGTCATGAGCATACTCCTTTTTTTGAGACATAAATTCTCGTTACAGAATATAGCGAATGTGAAGAATCAGCGCATATTTCATCTGCAAAGCGATCTTCATTTTCAACTACAATAATTGTCATTTTACGAGAAACACTTTGAAAATTTGTGAAAAACATATTCCATGCTTTTTATACTTTTTACAACCATTTTCGATGTAATGAATGCGGTTTAATTTGCACAATAGTGGCAAGCAACGAAATCGGTATAACTCTGATTCTTCTATCAGAATAAACCTACTAGGGATACTGCGATTGAGCGAATTCAAGTCCGGAATGCCAATTAACCGTGAAATTCCATCATTTTGCCCGCTTCCATACCATAGAAAATATCAAAGAACGGACTAATCGAATGTGGATCACTGTGGGAGAATACTGAGGGGGAAAAATGGTAAAAAAGAAAAATCGCTAGGGATAATTCATTCAGAAAAAAAATCACTGCCCTTAGAATATTTCGCTCATACTATATTGCGAAAGAATTTCAAAACCCTCGTCCAAATTATCGATGGTTGAACGTTCTCATTCAGGTGTTATGTCAGCAGGTTATTTTGAAGAGCATAGGTTACAATTTGGGCATTATTCTCCAGTTTCATTTTCTGTAAAATGTGTGTCCGATGTGTGCTTACCGTTTTAACGCTTACTGAAAGTTCTGCTCCAATCGCTTTGAGCGACATGCCTCTGGCTATCATCAACATGATTTGATATTCACGATCAGAAAGATGTTCATGAGGAAGTTTTGGTGAACCTCGGCTTACATTTTGTGCGATTGATTCAGCAAGCAATTGTGAAATATACACTTTGCCAGCAGCAACACGATGGATTGCAATAATAAGTTGTTCAAGTGCAGTGTCTTTAGAAAGATATCCCGATGCACCAAGATTCAATGCACGAATCCCAAATACTTCTTCAGGGTTCATACTCAAGACAAGAATAGCTAAATCAGGTCTTTCTGATTTTATTCTTTTAATCGCTTCAAGACCGTCAAGTTTAGGCATTGAGAGATCGAGTACGAGAACATCAAACTCCGCGCTTCGAATTTTATCCATAACTTCGAGACCGTTGCATGCCTCATCTTCAACTTTAATATCAGGAACATCTTTCAGAATTGTTTTAAGTCCTCTTCGGACTATCGGATGATCATCAGCAATGAGAACACGAATCATGATACACTCTCTCCAATCTTTTTATTCTTTATTGGGACTTCCACCGTCAGCACTGTGCCACTTCCTGTCTTGCCTTCGATTGTGAATGTTCCACCAACCATCCGGATACGTTCACGAATACCGACGAGCCCCAACGATGTCGTTCCTTTCAATTCTTTCTTTGTGATACCGCGTCCGTCATCTCTTATGGCAAGTATGATAGAACCCTGCCGCTGAGATAACCTGATAAAAACATGTTCAGCCTGTGCATGACGCAGAATATTGGTCAGAGCCTCCCGAAAAATCCGATAAAGGATAGTACTAATCTGACTTTTTATTTCCATGTCTGCTGGTTCAACTGTTATCATACCTTTCAGGCCCGTCTTCTTTTCCACCTGGTCGATATCCCACTGTATCGCACCAGTCAGACCAAGTGCATCGAGCTGCGGTGGCCGTATCTCTTTCGAGATTCGTTTCACCGAAGCCAGTGCATCATTCACCGATTCCATCATTGCATCAATTCTTACAATAATGTCGGAATCGTTCTTGACACCTTCTAATTTAAGCCAACTTAAATCAAACTTCAAGATGGTTAACAATTGTCCGAGTTCATCATGAAGTTCACGCGAGATTCGTTTTCGCTCTTCTTCAAGAATATGTTCTAGGTGTTCTGTGAAGTTTTGTAGTTGCTTTCGCGAGACTTCAAGTTGTTGCTCGGCTTTCCGGCGTTGCGTGATATCGCGGCTCACCATGACCATCCTCTGTTCACCTGAGGAAGTATAATACACTCGTCCTGAAGACTCAAACCAATGCCAACCGCCCGATCGATCGCGGTATCGGTACGTCGCGCTTCCCCCTAATTTCCTGAGAATCCCTCCAATTACGGCCTTATCTCTCCCATATACCCTTGATAACAAATCAGTACCAACCAGGTCCATTGGTTCAAAGTCTAAAATCGGCTTAACATTCGGACTGACGTACAGGTATTTTTCTTCAGCACTAATTTCGGACACGATATCCGTTGAATTCTCAACAAGCAAACGGTAACGTTCTTCACTCTCGCGCAGTGCTTCTTCTGCATGTTTATGTTCGGTAATATCAAAAACAAAACCTTCGTAATAGAGAATTTCGGATGATTTATCCCGCACATCGTGGATTGTTATTAAAACCCATATAGCGGAGCCATTTTTTGTTTTCCATCTGGTTTCATAACTCAGCGTCATCTTTTTTTCAGCAGAATCATCTTGGGTAATAAACCGTTCCCGATCTTTTTCATCGTAAAAGATCTCTTTCCACATATTACATCCAACCAATTCATTGACATTATCATAACCTAACATATTTGCAATACTACTATTCCCGCTCAGCAGTTTCCCTGAGAGAGTTGATTGGTAAATGCCGATCGGAGCCCACGTCACTATATCTCTATATTTTTTTTCGCTCACCTGAAGCGCCATCTCTGCCCATCTGCGTTCTGTGATATCGGTAGCCGCTCCGACAATAGAAATTGTCTTTCCATCTTTTACGACGGGTGCTTCCTGAATTTCTACCCAGACCCGGCGCCCTTTCCTACTCATGAGTTCAAGTTCATAGGTTTCCTGCCGTACGCAAGTCTGGACCGCTTTTTTTGCAAGGTCACAACCAAGTTTATTAATCGAATTGTCCGTCATAAAATCAGTAAATTGAACTAAAGCTTCATCCGGCTCACAATCAAAAATATCCCTGGCTTGAGGACTGAGGTATGTAAAGACTTGATCGGTATTACGTGAATAGAAAAGATTTGTACTGTTTTCGACGATGTTACGTAATTTATCATCTCTTTCTCGTAATGCTTCTTCAGTCCGTTTGCGGTCGGTGATATCACGTGCAATGACAATAAAGCCTGTCACTTTTCCCTGACTATCCTTCAGCGGTACTTTACTTGTAAGATGCCAACGAAATTCATTTGTATCTTGACGTAGGATCAATTCTTCCTTTTCGATCAAAGGCTCACCTGTGTTGACAAGCTTCATCTCATCCTCGTAATATTGTTTCGCCAACTCAGGAGGATGAAAATCAAACGTTGTCTTCCCAAGAGTATCCTCTTGACTTTTCATTCCGATCGACTTCAAATGGGCATGATTGTTCAGTATGAACCGGCCTTGTGGGTCTTTAAATTGAAAAAGATCGGGTAGATTGTCTATTATAGCTCGAAGTAAATTACGTTCATTATGAAGCTCTTCCTCAGCACGCTTGCGTTCGGTGATGTCGGTGGCAACTCCAACGAGACCAATAGGTTGTTCCTTTTCGTCATAGACGATCGATGTAGAAAGAAATATGGGAAATATAGTACCATCTTTTTTCCTATTCAGCAGTTCTCCCTGCCAGCCACCTTTAATTGTTTCAACAAGGATCGTCCGCTCATGAGTGTTTGGATCACGAGAAACAATGCTGATGGAGTTCCCAATAATTTCTTGTTCGGTATAACCATACGTTTTTAAAAAAGCATCATTGACGAAAAGTAAATTATTGTTAAGATCGGTAATGCTGATTGATTCACCAATGCTTTTGACCATATGACTGAGCAAAGTCAACGATTCCATTACTCGCTTTTGCTCTGTAATTTCTCGTCCTATCCCAACGAGTCCAATAATCCTTCCTTGGTCGTCTCTCATGGGAAGTTTAAAAGTGAGCAGCCAGTTTTTCTTGCCCTCTTTGTCTAGGAAATATTCCTCTTTATTAAGCACCGAATTCCCGGTCTGGATAACAGAGAGGTCGTCAGCATAAAATCCGGATGCAATATCCTTCGGGTATAAATCAAAATCTGTTTTACCCAAAACTTCTGCTTCGGATTGTTTGCCCATATTACGAACATCTGCTACATTAGCAATCGTCTTGCGGCACTCCGAGTTTTTCACATAAATGGCATCCGGCAAATTATCAATTACGACACGGAAGAGGTTCCGTTCACGTTTAAGTGATTCCTCTGCTTGTTTGAGTTCGGTGATATCGGTAATGGTGCCAATATATCCGACGATTTGATTTTCAGAATTTGTTTCTGGAATTGCCTGTCCCATCACCCATGCAATCGTGCCATCAGGCCGCAAGAAACGATAATCAGAATAAGATGAATCGTGAAGCCGTGTTGCTTCCTGCCACCCTTTGAATAATTTTGCCTTATCATCCGGATGCACTGCACTGAACCAACCATCGCCTAAAGCCTCTTCAAATGATAATCCAGAGATTTGACACCACTTCGGATTCACATACGTGGTAGAACCTTGTGCATTAGTATGAAATATCCCGACGGGAGAAATCTCAGTAAGATTTTTATACCGTTCTATACTATCTTTCAACGCTTTTTCACCTAATTTTCGTTCGGTAATATCACGATCAATGCCAATGGTGTATGATTTCCCATGCCACTTGATCGGGACACCGACATATTCAATAATATTGTCTTTTCCATCCGGTCGAATCCACGAGTAGGACCCCCGATATGCAGTCTTGGTGGAAAGAGATTCCAGCCGAGAGATATTTGCAGACTCTTCAAGCGATATCTGGAATGATTGTGTAATTCCGAGATTGAGCAACTCTTCGCGAGACCGCCCTGCCATCGCCGCGTACCGCTCATTGCATTCGACGAGTTTTCTCTTGGTAAGATCAGGATTTTCATCATACATACATATGCCATCGAAGACATTTTCGAACACCATCTGAAATCTTTCTTCCGACTCTCGAATCTTTTCTTCCGTAAGCTTGCGTTCCGTGATGTTGCGAATGATGACAACAATCTGATCCTCGGGGAGCGGTACAAGCCTGGCTTCAAAAAAAAGAATCTGATCTTGTATGGATAATGGATATTCTATGTTAACAATTGTTTTTGATTCTCGTACTTGCTGTATCGCTTCACTAAATTTTTCACTTACCTGCTTTAATGGAACATCCTGAATTCGTTTCCCAAGCAAGTCCTTGGGATTAAACAATAGGTCCGTGGTGGCACCGGCCTTATAATTAAGGATCCTCCCATCGCTGTCAATTCGAAATAGTAAATCAGGTATTGCTAAAAAAATCGCCCGCATTTCAGAATTTGCCTGGAGAAGCTCCTGTGAACTCAGTTCTAAAGACTGTTCAAGCATCCTGCGATCCACATCGGATTCCCGATAAGCATCGTTCACTGCATCAACAAATCCCTGCCATTCCGTTGGAATGCGGAATTGATCGCCGAAGGATTGTCTCAGCTGGTGTTTGAGCAAACTGTGCATTTGTTCCATACCACTATTCCTCTAAAAGAGTTGTAATAGTCATTGTCTGATTATGCAATTCGCACTTGGCACCGGAAATGATTTGGTTCAAATGCCCTGGTTCATTTTAAAGTTTGCATGTACGTGACCTGTGCATTCAGCGATATTTATCGTGTGCTAAAGCCCACTTTCGCCCACAGAGTATATCTATTCATACCATCAATTATTATTGTCAAGCACTCAACATCCGTGTTGACAAATTCAATTCTTTATGAACGATCGATAATAAATATAGCATGAGATTTTTTCGGAGATTTCCACGTAGAGTGATTTTGCACACTTCATCTCATTTGCATGTACCTTGTTCTATACATTCTGAAACTAAAATAGCGTTCAGTGATAGACTTCCAATGATAGCGGCGTTGGACAGCAATGTAAAACTAAAGTGCATTTCCATGTGCGTGATGAACACGTCAGAGAGGAATGGCGTTTGAAGAATGAGTATTCCAAATAAAATGAGACAAAGAGTACTCAAAGAGCTTATTTTCGTCCTTTTATCCTTTATCATATATTGATTCCATCCCAAAGCATGTTGTCTCATTTTCAAACACTTGAATATTATAGTATAAGAGAAACCTGAAATTGTACTTAAGATAGACTAAATTAGTGTTACAAAGAAGCTTTAATTAAAAGTACTCAGCGAGCAACATCCTTGATGTCACTTTCTCGATAATGGGTGAGACAACGCTTGTTAATTTAAATATTGCTGAAATGCTTTCTATTACAATTTGTTTATGATATATTTTGGTATAAATTATGGATAAAGGCAACTTGTATTATTAATTTAGTGCCGGCTGAATACATTCGTAGGCATTTGTAAATTCTATAAGCTGATACAGGATTTATAACCAGCGTAAATCAAAGTAACAGCCTTTTTCTGACAGCTTCCGATTTGTGCGCCCTATGAGAATGTCCGCATCAATCAAAACCAACGGAATCAAATGGCAGCATGGAGAGCAAAACAAAATATTTTTGAAATCACTCACCGTATCGCATAGCACATGGTACTTACTTATTGCGGAAATGGATGGCAATGGCAGCACAGATAAACACTCTTATTGTCGAAGATAGCCCGACACAAGCAAAACTCCTTCGCTTTATTCTCGAAGAAAACGGTTTCATCGTCGATTCTGCACCGAACGGCGTCAAAGCATTGGAATGCGTTCGCATCAAAAAACCCGATCTCATCATCACTGATATTGTGATGCCGGAGATGGATGGTTTTGCACTTTGCAAGACATTGAAAAGTAATCCCGACCTGCGGCTTATTCCGGTCATGCTGCTGACGTCGCTTTCCGATCCTGAAGATGTCATCAAAGGTCTTCAGGCGGGAGCTGATAACTTCCTCACGAAACCTTACGAAGATACTTTTCTTGTTTCATGTATTAAAAATATATTCGCCAATCAGGAACTGCGAAAAAACTGGGGTTCTGGTTCAGAGGTCGAAATCATGTTCGGGGGTCAGAAATACTTCATCGATTCCGACAGAATGCAAATTATCGATCTTCTGCTTTCCACTTACGAAAACGCTGTCCAGAAAAATAATGAACTTAAAAAAACACACAACGACCTCATTTCCGTATTTCTCCAACTTGAGCAGAAGAACATTGAACTCGAAAAAGTCAACCAGGACTTACAGCATGCGTTAGCAGAAGTAAAAACTTTGAGCGGCTTGCTGCCGATTTGCGCTCACTGTAAAAAAATCCGTGACGACAAAGGGTATTGGAATCAAATCGAAACGTATATGGCTAAAAGAATTGATGTTGAGTTCACTCATGGGATTTGTCCGAGTTGTGCAAATAAATTTTTCCCCGAGGCACTACAAAAGTCGTAGTGAATCTTTCTCTCATCTTCAGCATATACACTGATAGAGAACGAGTTGTTTGAATAATAATTCCTGACGGCACATCTACCATACACACAGCGGAAATGGATGGCAATGGCAGCACAGGTAAACATTCTTATTGTCGAAGATAGCCCGACACAGGGAAAACTCCTTCGCTTTATTCTCGAAGAAAACGGTTTCATCGTCGATTCTGCACCGAACGGCATCAAAGCATTGGAATGCGTTCGCATCAAAAAACCCGATCTCATCATCACTGATATTGTGATGCCGGAGATGGATGGTTTTGCACTTTGCAAGGCATTGAAAAGTAATCCCTACCTGCGGCTTATTCCGGTCATGCTATAGACGTCGCTTTCCGATCCTGAAGATGTCATCAAAGGTCTTC
>Ga0182027_10008932_pt1 | contig 14493 bp, 13 predicted proteins | sample 712E1DmetaG_FD_121300 | JGI IMG/M metagenome (GOLD analysis project Ga0182027, IMG submission 121300) | Permafrost microbial communities from Stordalen Mire, Sweden - 712E1D metaG (Illumina Assembly) | ecosystem: Environmental > Terrestrial > Soil > Wetlands > Permafrost | place: Sweden...
ATGGCCGTGCCGCTATACTTGCTTTATGAAATCACGGTCTGGATTGCATGGTATTGGGACCGGCGGGAAAAGAAACGTGTCCGCGCCGCCGAAACGGTTTCCTAGTTGCAAAGGCAACTCGTGTGCGAACCGTAAAACGCGCTTTACATTGGCTGGATTTGCCGTAAGCTTCGTTCGTTCGTCAACTTTAAAATTTATGCGTAACGCACTTACCTTTCTCGGAGTGGTTTCTCTCACCGCGTTGTTCACCGCCGGTTGCGCTGGGCCGGAGCAAAAACTCGGTCGCGGCATAGGAAACACTTTTGAAATCGCCCGCATGGGTGAACTGCGCCGTTCCGTCGAGCAAACGGCCGTGCTCGATTCGCCCGATGCCGGTTACACCACGGGTTTTATTCGCGGTGTTGACCGCTCTGTGGCTCGCGCGGGCATCGGCATCTATGAAATCGTTACTTTCCCGCTGCCGCCGTATCACCCCGTTTGTACCAGGTACTTAGCACCCGAACCTGTTTATCCGGATAATTACACGCCCGGCTTGGTATCCGACCCGATGTTCGACACCGACACCTATGTCGGCTTTAGCGGTGGAGATGTTATGCCTCTGGTGCCCAATAGCCGGTTTCATGTGTTCGACAATTAATTGTGTCCGAACCCGTTTTGCTCAACGCGCCAACAAATTTTCGTTGGCGCGTTTTGTTTTCATGAAACGCCATGCGCCTCGAAAGAAAATCACCGTGCAAGGTCAACTTGCTGCTGAACATCCTTGGCAAGCAACCCGATGGCTTTCATGAGCTGGAAACCATCCTGTACCCGGTCAATGTCTGTGACCGGCTGACTTTCGAGCGCAGTGCGCATGGCATCGAGCTTACGTGTGACAACGTGATGCTGCCGACAGACGGGCAAAATCTCGTTCACCGCGCGGCGACCGCGTTTTTGCAAGCGGCCAGGATTGCCGGTGGTGTCCATGTTCATCTGGAGAAAGAAATTCCACTGGCGGCTGGTCTTGGCGGTGGCAGCAGCAACGCCGCCACAACGCTGCTGGCGCTCAATGAACTCTTCGGCCAGCCGCTGGCTTCGGAAAAGTTGCATGAACTTGCCGTGGCACTCGGTTCGGACGTTCCATTTTTTCTGCAAAACAAACCTGCGCTCGCCACGGGTCGCGGCGAAAAAATCCAGCCGCTCGAAGCTTTTCCGGCATTGCGTGGAAAGGCGTTTTTGCTGATTCATCCCGGTTTCGGCATTTCGACAGCGTGGGCTTACCAGACGCTTGCGCGATTCCCGGCTGCATTGAATGGCCGGCGCGGTCGCGCGCAAAAACTGATTTCAGCGCTTCAAACCGATGATTTGCGCGCTGCCAGCAGCGGGTTTTACAATTCGCTTGAAGCGCCGGCATTCGAAAAGTTTCCAGTGCTCGCTCTGTTCCAGGAATTTCTCCGTGCCAATGGCGCGCTTGCCGCGCTCATGTCCGGCAGCGGTTCGACAACATTTGCCATCGCCGAAAATGTAAAAACCGCTGAAACACTCGTGGAAAAATTCGAATCAAAGTTCGGGCAAAATGGTTGGACTGCTGTCGTGCTAGCGTAAAGGTAGGGCGCGCAGTCTCCTGCGCGCCGTGGTTGGCTGGCATTCTGACGAGCGGCGCGCAACGGAGTGCGCGCCCTACCTTCTGAATCTTGTGAGCGCAAATTCCGCGATTTCCTTCGATGCCGGAATTTTAAATCCAAGTGCCACTAACCAATAAACCAGGCCTGCCGCCATCGCCGGCACAAACACGGCGCCGATTTTCAATGTGATCGTTTTATGGCCCAGTGAATCTTCCCAAAACCGCCAGCCGAACCATGCCAGAAAACCGGCCAGTATCCCGGCGATGGCAAGCGGCAAAAATGTAGCACGCACCGATTCCATTTCCAACGGTCCGAGTTTTTTACGCAGCATGTAAAACAACAGACCTGTATTGCAGATTGAAGTTACAGTGTTCGCAATGCCCAAACCGCCCTGCTGTAACGGCACGACCAGCGCAACGGCCAGAATGAGATTCAAGAAGAGGCACGCAACGCTGATTTTCATCGGCGTTTGCGTGTCGCCGACCGCGTAAAACGCCCGCGCCAGAATGTTGACCGTCGAAAACGCCACCAGCCCCGGCGCGAGGCACACGAGCGCAAATGTCGCGCGGTCGGTGGAGGCGGCGGTGAATGCGCCGCGTTCGAACAGCAGCCGCACAATCGGTTCGGCCAGCACAATGAGCAGAACAGCCGCAATCAGGTTCAGAAAAGTCACCGTGCCGAGGCCATGCCGCAGCGTGGCGCGAAATTCGGAATGATTTTTTTCCACTGCCAGGCTGGCAAGCGTCGGCAGCAGATACGTCGCCAGCGAGATGCCGAACATGCCCTGTGGCAGTTCCATCAGGCGCACGGCATAGTTGAACGACGCGACGATTTGCGGGTTGACCCAGAACGCGATGGCGAGAACCAGCGTCACGTTGATTTGAAACGCCGCCACGCCGATGATACCGGGGATCATACGCCGCACGACGCGCGCGACCGTTTCGTTGTGCCACGGCGAAACCCACTCGTAACGAAAGCCGTCGTGCCAAAGCGTGGGCAATTGAAACACCGCCTGTGCCGCGCCCGCCGCCAGCACGCCGATGGCCAACGCAAAAATTTGCCTGTCCAGTTCATGCCCCATATGCGGCGCCAGCCAAAGCACGGACGCAATCATCACCAGGTTGAGCATCGTTGCGCTCATGGCGGGGATGAAGAAATGTCCGCGGGCATTGAGCATGCCCATGAACGCCGCGGCGAGGCATACGAGCAACATGTAGGGAAACATCACACGCAACAACTGCAGCATGAGCTCCGTTTTGGTTTCAAATTGATGCGCCGCCAGCACGATGGAAATGCCAAGCAGAATAATTCCGACAATAATGGCCGCGATGATGATAAGACCGGAAATCACCGCATTGGCCGTTCGCCACATTTCGGCTTCGCCGTGGGTCTTTTCCTTTTCCTTGAAAACGGGAATGAATGCCGCTGTCAGCGCGCCTTCGCCGAGGAGCCGACGGAAAAGATTGGGGATCGTGAATGCGAGCTGGAATGCGCCGGCCACCCAACCGTCGCCCATGAATCGCGCATAGACGATTTCGCGCACCATGCCGAGCAGACGGCTGGTGAGCGTGGCGGCGGCCATCGAACCGGATGACTTGAGCATTTGCGACATCAGGCGATGGCTAAAGGCTAAAGTCCAAAGTCCAAAGTCTAAAATCCAAAGTCCACACGCCAAGCACGACGAAAGTCGGTGTTGGCATTTGTCCACGGGCAATTTAATCTGTCTGCGTGAGCATCCTGGAAGAATTGAAATGGCGCGGCCTTGTCGCCGATTGCACCGATGCGTCGGGGCTGGCCAAAAAGATTTCCGCGCCCATCACGCTTTATTGCGGCTTCGATCCCACCGCCGACAGTTTGCACGTTGGCAACCTCGTGCCGTTGCTCGCGCTGCGGCGGTTTCAATTGCTCGGGCATCATCCAATTGCCGTTGCCGGTGGCGCCACCGGCATGATCGGCGATCCCAGCGGCAAGACGCAGGAGCGTCAACTGCTTACACCGGAGGTTCTCGCGCGCAACATTTCCAGCGTCAAGGAACAACTCAAGCGGCTGCTGGATTTCGACGCGAAAAAGAATCCCGCACGGCTTGTGGACAACGCTTCATGGACGGCGAATATTTCCTACCTCGATTTCCTGCGCGACGTGGGCAAGCATTTTTCCGTCAACCAGATGGTCGCCAAGGAAAGCGTCCGCGCGCGCATGGAAGACCGCGAGGCGGGCATCAGCTACACCGAATTCAGCTACATGCTGCTCCAGGCGTTCGATTTCCTGGCGCTTTGCCAGAAATACGGATGTGAACTGCAAATCGGCGGTAGCGATCAATGGGGCAACATCACCGCCGGTATTGACCTTATCCGCAAAAAGCTTGGCAAAACGGCTTTCGGTCTCACGCTGCCGCTTATCACGAATGCCGACGGCACAAAATTCGGCAAAACTGAAGCCGGCGCCGTCTGGCTCGACCCGAAACGCACCAGTGTCTACAAATTTTACCAATTCTGGATTAACACCGACGACCGCGACGTCATCCGCTACTTGAAATACTTCACGTTCCTTTCACAGGACGAAATCGCCGCGCTCGAAAAGAAACACGCTGAAAATCCCGGCTTGCGCGAGGCGCACAAATCTTTGGCGAAGGCCGTCACTGATTTGATTCATGGCGAGAGCGCCACCACAGAAGCCATGCGCGCCAGTGAGATTCTTTTTGGCGGTGAACTGAAGGGCGTTGCGGAAAGCACTTTCAATGAAATCGTCGGTGAAGTGCCGACCAAGGAAATTGAAAAATCCAAGCTCGGTGGCGCGGGTTTGCCACTCGCGGAATTGCTCGTTCATTCCGGCTTATGTTCTTCAAAAGGACAGGCGCGGAAGGACATCGAAGGTGGCGGTGTGAACGTGAACAACGTCCGTGAATCAAACGTCCAACGCGCCGTGACTTCAAATGATTTGCTTTTTGGCAGGCACATCCTGCTCCGCAAAGGCAAAAAGAATTACGTCGTCGTGACGGCAAAGTGATCGGCAGGTTCTGGAATTCATCTAATCAAGTGTTAGGCATCATCTTTTTTTCCGAAACGAACGGGTCTAACTCCAAGCCAAATCAATGTCTTCTTTTCCGGGAAACGCCGCTGAAGCAACGACCGGAAAACCTTCCAATCTTTTGAGCGAAAACCGGCAGGTACAATCTGGAACGCCTGCTTATCCTCGAACTTGATCAGAAACGTGCCTCGCCCGTACGGACTCCACGCTTCGAGTTGTCGCCACTCAAAATCTCCTGATCCGGGAAATAGTGCTCTGATCTTAATTGTCTCATCGTCCCATGTGATTTCTCGCGGTGTGAAAGCGATGGCTACAAAAATGCCGAAAAATACGCCTCCGAGCGCTGCCAATGGAAGAATATCACCGACTTGCACCTCCTTGCCTTGGAAATACGGAACAATGCCCGAAATAATCGCGATAAGGACAAAAAACCAGAGAAAGGTCTTAATGAAAGCCAGCAGATAATTCGGCTTTAGCGTCATACGATGCCTAACATGTGATTAAGCTGCCAATTTGCAGCCTGTCTCATTTCATATTTTGAACCTTAAATCCCACTTTTTACATCGTCAACATTGATTTTTATTCTAATTGGAAATTTCCAATTACGGACGTTCCTGCGGGGCGTCCCTACCTCAAAGTTTCGCGAAGATTTTGTTGGCTTCTTCCAGCGTTTCCTTTGAGCCGATATCGAGCCAGAGGCCCGGCACGCGCCAGGTATAAACCGTTGTGCGGGAGTAAAGCCATTGGATGAGGAAGCCGGGCTGGTCGGGATTGTTGTCTTCGGCAATGTATCGCTTGATGAACGGGATGGCAGACTTTGGATAATAATAAAGTGCGATGCCGGTGAGCGTGCTCGTCGGGTGCTTCGGTTTTTCCTCAAAAAAGGTGATGCGACCGGCAGCATCGGTGGAAATGGAATTGTATTTTTTGATCTGCTCCAGATCGCCCACGTCGTAAAGCGCGAGCACGGGCGCATTTTTTCCACGGCAGAAACTGCCGAAGCCATCCAATTTCTCGCTGAACAAATTATCGCCGCCGACGATGATAAGGTCATCATCCACGTTCTGGGTTTTGAGGACAAAATGGATGTCGCCGATCGCGCCGAGTTTGTTGGTGTCGTCGGTTGAGCCGTCGCTGACGATGGTTAAATTCAGCTTGGGCCTGGTTGCGCGGTAATGATCCGACCATTTTTGAAAGTGGCCGGAAAATTTCTCATTGGTCACGATGTAAATCCGGTCAATGCCGCCGATGGGTGTGAGATTATCGAGCACATACTCGATCATCGGTTTGCCCGCGACGGGCAGCAGCGGTTTGGGTTGTGTCAGGGTGAGCGGATACAGTCGCGTGGCGTATCCGGCGGCAAGGACGATGACTTTCATGGTCGTGAGTCAGTTCTGATGTTTGAAATCATTTTGAGCGTTTATGCCGTTGGCCGTTCCTTGAAATGGACTGTCGCGGTTTCCTGCAATTGTTTGGCGGCCTGTTCGGCGGTGAGGTCGCGCTGTGGTTCGGCAAGCATTTCGTAGCCCACCATGAATTTCTTCACCGTGGCCGAACGCAGCAACGGCGGATAGAAATGCGCGTGCAACTGCCAGTGTTCGTAATCGCCATCGTCCGTCGGAGCGCCGTGCCAGCCCATCGAATAGGGAAAACTTGTTTCGAACAGGTTGTCATAACGCGTGAGGCCGCGTTTCAAAATGTCAGCCAGACTCCCGCGCTCTTCAACAGTCAGCTCCGGCAGGCGTTTCACGTGGCGGCGCGGCAATAGCAGAAGTTCAAACGGCCACGTGGCCCAATACGGCACCACCATCACCCAGTGCGGATTGGATTCGATGACGCGCACTTTCTCCCGTAATTCGGCTTCCACGCAATCCAGCAACAGCAGGCGCTGTTTTTTTTCAAGGTACTGCTTCTGGTTGCGGTCTTCCGGCGCCACAAACCGGGGCAGGAAATTGCCGGCCCAGACCTGGCCGTGCGGATGCGGATTCGAGCAGCCCATGATTTCGCCCTTGTTCTCGAAAATCTGCACCCAGCGATATTTGGCGCCGAGTTCGTTGAATTGATCCGCCCAAACGTCCACCACGTGTGCAATGTCCTCCACCGCCATTTCCGGGAGCGTGAGATTGTGGCGCGGGGAAAAACAGATGACGCGGCATTCACCGCGCGCGGGTTCGGAGCGAAACAAGCCATCCGGCGTGCCGCCGGTCAGCGGAACATCGGGTAGTAGTGCGGCATAATCGTTCGCGAATACAAACGTTTCACGGTAGGGAGGATTCACCGGGCCGCCCGCCCGCCGGTTGCCCGGACAGAGGTAACACTTCGGATCGTGGGCGGGACGATTTTGTTGGGCGTTGTTTTCGCGCCGGCCCATCCACGGACGCTGAGTGCGGTGCGGGGAAACAAGAATCCATTCACCGCTCAAGGGATCGTAACGGCGGTGCGGATGCCGATGGGGGTCAAAGTTCAAATTGTGTTCTCAAAAAGGCTTGGCGCGGAGGCGCGCGCCAATTCCTGGCAACGTGCGTAGATTTTTGACGGCAATTCGGTTTGCAAAGCAAACTCAGCCAGTGCCTGGGCTTCACTGAATTTCAGTCCGCGAATCATGTATTTTACGTGTGCAATGACTGTCGGCGCGGCGCTTAATTCATCCACGCCCAGACCGATCAGCAGCGGCACGAGGATGGGATCACCGGCAACTTCACCACACACACCCGCCCAAATGCCGTGCCGATGCGCCGCGTCAACGGTCGCCTTGATGAGGCGGATAATCGCCGGATGCGTCGGCTCATAGAGATGCGAGACCTTCTCGTTCGTACGGTCGGCGGCGAGGGTGTATTGAATGAGGTCGTTGCTGCCGATGCTGAAAAATTTTACGCGCGTGGCCAGGGCATCGGCAATGAGCGCGGCCGACGGAATTTCAATCATCGCGCCAATGTCCATTTTTTCATCGAACGGCACTCCTTCTGCGCGCAGCTCTGACTTGCACTTTTCGACGAGGGCATTGGCCTGGTTCAGTTCGTCCAGGCCGGAAATCATCGGGTACATCATTTTCACGTTGCCCTCGGCGCTGGCGCGAAGGATGGCGCGAAGTTGTGCGCGGAACAGTTCTGGCTGCGCGAGACAAAATCGGATCGCGCGCCAGCCAAGAAACGGGTTGACCTCCTTGGCCAGTTGCAAATGCGATGCGAATTTATCACCGCCCAAATCGAGCGTACGGATGATGACCGGCTTGGGTTTCAACGCCGCTGCGACTTTGCGGTAGGATTGATACTGCTCCTCCTCCGTCGGCAGGCTTTCGCGGTTGATGAAAAGATATTCCGTGCGGAACAATCCGACGCCTTCCGCGCCGTGCGCGATGACAGCCTCGGTGTCCGCCGGGTCTTCAATGTTTGCGGACAGATGAATGGATTTGCCGTCAAGCGTAACGGCCGGCTGCTGCTGGATTTCACGCAGCTTTTCTTCAAGCGAAGCCTTGCGCCGTGAAAGTTGGCCGTATTCAAACAGCGTTTGATCGGTTGGATTGACAACGATCGTGCCGTTGTAACCGTCGAGTAGCGCGTCATTGCCGCTTTCCAGTTCCTGGCTGGCGGTTTGCAATCCCACCACCGCCGGAATGCCCAGCGACCGTGCCATGATGGCGGTGTGCGACGTCTGGCCGCCGGTGTCGGTGGCAAAACCGAGCACAAATTTTTTGTCCAATTGCGCGGTCGTGGACGGGCTTAAATCGTGACTGACCAGAATGCACGGCTCGGTGATGTGACGCAGGTCGAATTCGTCCCTGACCTCAAGCAGATTGTCCAGCACCCGCGATGTCAAATCGCGCATGTCGCTGGCGCGTTCGCGGAGATATTCGTCGTTGGCCGCTACCAACGCCGTCACGTAGCGTTCTCCCACAGTGTGAAAAGCATACTCGGCATTGACTTTTTGGTCCCGGATTGAGCGGATGACCTCGTCCACCAACACTTGATCCTCCAGCATCAGCAAATGCGCTTCAAAAACGTCCGCCTCCGTCGAGCTTAAATTTTCCAGCACCTTGCCTTGTATTTCCAAAATCTGCCGGCGGGTTTCGACCAGTGCTTTTTCAAAACGACCGACTTCTTCGCCGATTGCATTGTCGGCCAGCTCGCGCCGGGCGATGATGTGACGGGCGCGATGCAGCACGAGAATTTTTCCGCGGCAGATGCCTGCGGACGCGGCGATGCCGCGATACGTTTTCTCCCCTTTTTGTTGCTGCCCGGCCATGTCTGAGAAGCTATCCAAATACCCGCGCTTTGGTAAAGAGATTCCCGTCGCAAAATGAAAAAACCCGCTTGTGGCGGGTTTTACTCGTTTTCAAAGGTGTTTATGCGCGTTCCATATATTTGCCGGTGCGCGTGTCCACTTTGATTTTTTCACCGGTTTTAATGAACAACGGCGCCTGCACCGTGATTCCGGTTTCCAGCGTAATGGGCTTCTGCACATTATTCGAAGAATCGCCGCGGATGCCTTCAGGGGCGTCGGCCACTGCCAAGATGACGCTTGGCGGCAATTCGACACTCACAACCTTTTCCTCGACGAACGTCACCGTTACGGTGCCGTTTTCGACAAGAAAGTTTTTTGCATCCCCAACCAATTCCGTTGCCAGCGTAACCGTTTCGTAGGTTTCCGGGTCGGTGAAAACAAAATCCGCGCCGTCCTTGTAGCTGTACTCCATTTTTTTTGTGATCATCGGAACGGGCTCGATCTTCTCGGTGGAACTGAATCGCACGTCGGACGACTTGCCGGTGCGGATGCTGCGGAGCGTCGCCTGTACGAACGCGCGCAGGTTGCCCGGCGTGCGGTGCTGCATGTCCAGCACCACGCAAATGTCGCCGTTGTAACTAATCGCCACGCCGCGGCGGAGATCGTTTGCTGTCGCCATAAATAAAAAAATCAGTCGTTACATTGTTTTCCCGGAACGGGAGCCGCTCAAAATACCCCAAATTTGGGGTAAGGCAAGTCCGGTTTTCTGTGAATAACCGCCCCTTGACACCACAAAACTTGGTGTGGTACAAAAGCTCAACCACAATTAGCTGTGGCTTTATGCGCTGTCCCAAATGCGGCTGTCAGGAAGATAGAGTCATTGATTCACGCGCGTCGCGCGAGGGAACCACGATTCGTCGCCGCCGCGAATGCACCAAATGCGGCCACCGCTTTACGACTTATGAGGAGGTCGAACACGAAGGGCTGATGGTGCTCAAACGCGACAAGCGTCACGAAGAATTCACCCGCGAAAAACTTTTGTCCGGCATCAGGAAGGCCTGTCAAAAACGTCCCGTCAGTCCGCAAGCCATGGAGGATTTGGTGGATCACATTGTCGCTGCCGTGACCGATAAATACGAAAACGAGGTTCCCGCCGAGTTTATCGGCAAAATGGTCATGGAGGGGCTGCGCGACGTTGACGATGTCGCCTACGTGCGGTTTGCCAGCGTTTACCGCCGGTTTCAGGAAGCGACCGACTTCGTGCATGAAGTCAGGAAACTGGAGGCTGCCAAATGATTGCCCTGCAATCCGACTGTCTGCTCTTTCAACTGACGAACGGCGAAAGCGTACCGTGCTCTGCGGAAATGATTTCCGTCGAACTCGTGGGTGGTGGCAACAGCCCGTTTGACCCCGAGGTGCTGCGTCATGCCGCCGCGTCCGTCTTCCACTATTTTAAAAATGAACTGTACCGCGAAACCGTCACTGTGGGCGAATTCGCCGGCGCGCTGGAAAAAGTCATGCGCGGTCTCGGTTTTGCCATTCACGCTACTTCGATGCGCACGGCGGAGTCGCAGGAAGTTGTTGAAACCGATCTTGGTTTGATGGCGCTCGAATCCGGCGACAGCCTCGAACTCTTTTTCTTCCCGCGGCTGCGCGATGAACTGCGCGCGCAACTCCGCCAATCGCCGCGCGTGCTGCACTTTCGTGGATTGCGTGGTTGTGTCAAACAACTTGCCGGCGCGCGCCGTTGGAGCGCCCGTTGCGAGCAATTGCAGGATCAGATCGTTGAGTATCTGCGTCAATGCCTCACCGCCGAGCTGGAGCCGACTGACTGCGCGGTGGTGGTGGAGTGAACGGAGTTTTAAGTTTTGAGTCGAACCGGTATTTCAAACTCAAAACTCAAAATTTAGAACTTAAAACTGAATGAGGACACTTTTTGAAAAAATTGTCGCGCGCGAAATTCCGGCAACGATTGTTTATGAAGACGATTTGGTATTCGCGATCCGCGACATCAATCCGCAGGCGCCGACGCACGTTTTGATTGTCCCCAAAAAACCGATACCGCGCCTTTCCGAGGCTGCGCCGGAAGACCACAAGGTTCTCGGCCATCTTTTACTGAAGGCTGCCGAGGTTGCGAAAAAGCTCGATTTGAAGAACGGTTATCGGCTCGTCATCAACAATGGTCCTGACGCCGGCGAAGCCGTGCCGCACTTGCACGTTCACATTTTGGGCGGACGCCACATGGCCTGGCCGCCGGGGTGAATCCGTCAAAATCCGCGCCTCGACTTCAAACAAACCTTCTCAACACTTTGCCGAGTCGATTGATGCCTTCGCGGATGTTTTCTTCGCTCGCTGCTGGAAAAGTCCCACAGGGACATCGGAAATTAGCCAGCCACAAGGTGGCTGGTCATCGGCAAATAAAAACATGCGTCCTGAAGGGACGCTGGAAAACGTCGTACCGTTCCACCGTGCCTTGTGGCACGGGTTCATTTTGAAAACAAAATCCAGCCACAAGGTGGCTGGGAAACAGGCGAATGAAAACATGCGTCCTGAAGGGACGCTGGAAAATCTCACCACAAATATTTTTCATCGTATTTAATGCCGTGTTTTTGGAGAAACGTCACATATTCCTCTTGAAATGATTTTGTCCGGTGGTGTTCCGCCTGGTTGGCAATGTATTCCTTGACTGCGTCACGATTTGAAACACTTACCGTGAACGCGCCGTAACCTTGCTGCCACGCAAAATTTTTCACACCGATGGTCTCGTGAATCCAACGTGACGAGGTTTGTTTGATGTCCTGAACAAATGATGCAAGCGCAATTGTGGCACGCAAACCCGCAAGCAAATGAACGTGGTCGTTTGTGCCTCCGATGGCTTCCGGAAAACCTTCCACCGCGCGAACAAGACCGCCGAGATATTCGTGCAAACGGTTTTGCCATTCATCGGCAATGAACGGATGCCGGTCTTTTGTGCTGAAGACGATGTGATAATGCAGGCTTCAATGAGTTGCTGGCATTTGTTTTCCGGTGTCCCTTGCGGGACACAATTATTTTTCATAATTTCCAGCCACTTCGTGGCTGGCTAATTTCCTGTCGTCGCTTCGCGACGGAATCACGACAGCACAAACCACCACTCGTCCCATAATTTGGGTTGCACAGCGACGCGACTCGACCTGAAACAAACCATCTCAACACCTTCCCCGGCCCTTTGATGCCTCCACGGAGGTCTTCACTTTACGCCGAAAACGCTGTCAAGAATGATTCCCTTGGTTTTCCAGATCAAAGCCATCGTCATGGCCAATGGCAACAGGGCAAAAAATGTCAGCGTCCACAAACCAATCTGGTTGAGCCAGGCGGCAAGCACGCCGAGTTCCAGCGGCAATTGCAAAGTGTGGGGCAAAACCACATACGCAATGCAGAGAAACAAAAGGCCGGCAATCAGCCAACGGTTGAGCGCGGTGAACAGGCGCATTTCATGCCGGAGTGTTTCTTCCGGCAGCATCGCGGCGAGTTGTTTGAGGACGATGTTCAAGTCGAACAAAAAAATCGCCGCCGACAGCGCAAGCACAAAAACGGCGGCTATAAAAAAAAGCTCCTGCGGCATTTTATTGTGCCAATAAAGAAACGGGCAAAGGCCGAGGTTGACCAGACTGAGCAGTTTTGCGCGGTCGAGTGTGTTGCGCCAGGGCCGTTCCTGTTTTTGAAAATCGCTCATTTGCCAAAGGCCGTAGAGCAGCAGACCCAGGGCAGCCAGCGCGGGAATGATGCCCAAAGGTTTGAGCCAGTCGGTTTTTGCCGTTTCCACGCAGATGACGAGGGACGCGGGCAATCCCCAAAACAGCGCGGATAAACCGCGGGCGAGACGTCCGAGTGAGCGGAGCAATTCTGGATTGGGCGGCGCGTCAGGCATGGCCGAAATGAAGAATGCAAAATGCAGAATGAAGAAACAAGAACAACGCTCGACTGTAATTTAATTCTTCATTCTGCATTCATCCTTCTTCCTTCAGAACGAGAGATAGGTGTAGGCCTTCAAACCGCGCTCGTAATCGTCGAGCAGGCGCATCGCTTCCGACGGTTTCATGCGATCGGATTTGATGGCCTCATCCATCTGCGTCTTCATCTGCCGTTTGAGTTCATTTTCGTCGTATTGCACCGAGGCGAGCGTCTGGACAATGGTCGAGCCTTCGATGATTTCCTCGATGTAATAGCCGGCGGGTTCGTCGGGTTCGAGAAAGACATGCACCTCGTTGACGCGGCCGAAGAGATTGTGCAGGTCGCCCATGATGTCCTGATACGCGCCCATGAGGAAGAAACCGATGTAATACGGTTCGAGCAGGCCGTTCCCGTTTGAATTCAATTTGTGCAACGGCAAAGTGTCGCGCACGTCGCGGAAATCAATGAACTTGCTCACCTGCCCATCGGAATCGCACGTGATGTCCGCGAGTGTGCCCTCGTGCGTCGGTCGCTCGTTCAGGCGCGTGATTGGCATGATGGGAAAGAGCTGGTCAAGCGCCCAGTGATCGAGCAGCGATTGAAAAACGGAAAAATTGCAGAGGTATTGATCGCCGAGGCTGTCTTCAAGCTGGCGGATTTCCTCCGGTGCGTAAGGCTTTGCCTTGTAGCTCTCGACGACGGCGTGGCTGATTTGCCAGTAGAGGTCTTCAATCTTCGCCTTGTCGAACAAATCCAGCACGCCAAGCGTGAACATGTGCTGCGCGTCTTCGCGGCGTTCAAGCGCGTCGTGGTAGGCTTCGAGTTTGTTGTGTTTCGGCAAATTCTGTTTGATTTCCAGCAACTCCTTCACAAGCGGATGCTCTTTGTCGCCATATTTCAGAAAGTCGCCGGGTCTTGTTTTTTCAACCGCGCCGAACACCTCGACAATCAGCACGCTGTGATGTGCGACGATGGCACGACCACTTTCGCTGATGATGTCCGGGTGCGGCACATTTTCCGCGTTGCACACGTCGGCGATGTAAAACACCACGTCGTTCGTGTATTCCTGCAGCGTGTAATTCGTCGAGCTGTCGAACGCCGACCGGCTGCCGTCGTAATCCACGCCCAATCCGCCACCGACATCGAGATACGAGATGGGGAAGCCCATTTTGTGCAACTTGGCGTAAAACCGCGCGGCTTCCTGCACCGCCTTTTTGATGGTGAGAATGTCCGGCACCTGCGATCCGATGTGAAAATGGAGCAGCTTGAAGCAGTGGCCGAGATTTTCAGCCTTCAACATTTCCGTCGCCGCCAGCAGTTCCGCGGTGGTCAGACCAAACTTGGCATTTTCACCGCCGCTGTCCGCCCAGCGTCCGGCGCCTTTGCTCAACAACCGCATGCGGATGCCAATGAGCGGTTCGACGCCCAATTGCTTTGAAATGGAAATGATTTGCCGCAGTTCCTCCAACTTTTCAACGACCATGATGACCGTTTTGCCCAGCTTGATGCCTAGCATGGCCATCTTGATGAATTCCGCATCTTTGTACCCATTGCAAATGATGAGGCTGCCGATTTGGTTTTGCATCGCCAGCCCGGCAAACAATTCCGGTTTGCTGCCGATTTCGAGGCCGAAATCATACGGTTTGCCCGCGTCAAGAATTTCCTCCACGACCTCGCGAAGCTGATTCACCTTGATGGGAAACACGCCGCG
>Ga0182027_10008933_pt1 | contig 14491 bp, 11 predicted proteins | sample 712E1DmetaG_FD_121300 | JGI IMG/M metagenome (GOLD analysis project Ga0182027, IMG submission 121300) | Permafrost microbial communities from Stordalen Mire, Sweden - 712E1D metaG (Illumina Assembly) | ecosystem: Environmental > Terrestrial > Soil > Wetlands > Permafrost | place: Sweden...
GTCGAAGAATATCCGCCGATTGGCCGTCTCGTGGCCATCCTCATTCCGCGTGGTGTTCAGTCGTTGCGTCAGCGTGTCGCCTGTGGCCGGATGCTGGTTTTCGCACAGCCGCAGGAAGTCATCGGCGCGGACTTTCCCGGACAGTCCGAGTCGTTGCGCGCCCAGTCCCAGCCATTCGCCGGCCACCCGCTGGCCTTCATCGTAGTAATCGCCGACGCAGAGGTGTTCCTCGAAATACTCCTGTGCGTTTTTGAGCTTGTATTGTGTCTTGGCTGTGACCACGCCGGGGACACTACATGGGATGCCGTCAGACTCGGTGTAGCTGATGCGCAAAACGCGTCCGGCTTTTGGTCAACGGCGGACATGAGCACGACGCAAAACCTGAGACCCGAGCGCATCAACAACGATCCGGTTTACACCGTCCTCAAAGTCGTCGAGGCGCAATCCGATGGTCACGACGCCACTCACATCGAGACGAAAACCGTCAGACGAATCCATCGAGTGAGACCCTCACCATGCAACAGGAAGACCGACACGACCATGCTCCGTTACCGAGGAGGCTATGCGCTTTTCATCAAGTTTAGTACAGGGCACGCGTTACCCCTTGGACAGCCAAGGAGTTCGTGGTCGCGAAACGGTCGCGGTAATTCCACGGAATGTCCACTGAATGTCCACGGCATTGGCCAGTTTGTGTCCACAAACAGTCCACGTCCACAAACAGTCCACGTCCACAAACAGTCCACGTCCACGGACAGTCCACGTCCATGGACAGTCCACGTCCATGGACACGTCCGCATCCACGGATATTCCACGTCCACGGACGCGTTCACATCCACGGACAGTCCACGTCCGCAAACACGTCCATGTCCACGGACATTCTACGTTCATGGACAAGTCGTGTCCGTGGCCAAGTTCTGGCCGCGTAAAAGCCGCTATGATGTCCGCGTGTGATTCAGCCATAATCCGCCAAGTGGTCGCGGAGTGTACACCGCACTGGCCACAGAAGTCCCAAGAGTTGAATCGCTCATGTCCTCGACATCGAACAGTCCGCAAATAGTTCGCGAGCGTTTCCCGTCCAAGTACAGGAAGTGTCCGCAAGCCGACCGCATTCAGTCCGACTGCATCTTGGGGTGCCGTGACCAACGCGAGCTTTGCTGCGCTCCACGCGCTGCCGGTCTCGGCCCCGTCGCCCGCCTCGACCACGCCCGTTCCGCTGCGCAAAGCACGCGCTCGTCACAGGCCGCACTAATTATTGCAACCGCAGATGCGACGGCTTCCGTCTGTGGCTCGGCGGCGGCGTTGCGCGCCGGCTTCGTTCCGCAAAACTCTCCTCTGCGCCTGTGCTCCACTGTTTCCGCTCGCCGACCACAGACCGAAGCACACAGGGTTGCAGTCGCGATCATTCCCGGTAAATTGGTAATCCGCGCGTTTTGAATTCTATGTCCCCAATCACAGGCGGGACAACCGGCAATCTATCCGACTGCGCCAAGCGCACATGACAGCGAGGTGCGAAGGAGGGGGTGGCAGAAGACCAATGATCGTGCCGTGTAGTAGCTACACCAAGAACAACGGCTGTCCGTGTACTTTCTGATCGTGACTATAGGCAGGACACAGCGGCACGTCAAGCACGCGCAACAAGATTTCGCGGGACATCTCGGCATTTGTGGCTGCGATGGCGAGGTGCGGCGCACGGATGCCCTGGTGCGTTGCCGTCACTCACGCGGTGCCCTGCCATGATTTTGACTCTCGAAAGAGCCCGCGAGCTTCTGCCCCCGGAATATGCCCGCATGAGCGACGCCGAAATCGAGGAGTTGCTCACGTCTCTGGAAGCCCTGGCCGACATCGTCCTCGACGTGTACATCGAGCAGCAGCGAAAGAAGGCTGCGGATTCCGCGTCACCGGCGAAGCGCGCCGCCTGATGCTTGACGCCGCAATCCGTTTGCGGTACATATCAACCAGCATGAACGAAGGCGCCATGGACGAAGCGGTCAAACGATACCTCTCCGGACTCGGGAAGAAGGGCGGAAAAACCGGGGGCCAAGCCAAAGTGCGTGGCGATTCCGCTTACTACAAGCGCCTGTCAGCTAAAGCAGCGGTTGCGCGAAAGCGTAAAGCACGACAGTTGCAGAAGAGGGGCAGGCAATGAAGGCAGTCATTTACATCCGCGTCAGTACCGAGGAACAGGTTAAGAACCTCTCCTTGGAGACCCAGAAGAACGAATGCGTGCGGTATTGTGCGCGCAATGCTCTCGCGGTGGATCGAATCTTCACCGAGGAGGGCGAATCCGCCAAGACCACCAACCGACCGGAATTGCAGGCGATGTTGGCCTACTGCCGTGCCAACAAGGGCAAGGTCGGCACCGTGGTGGTGTACAACATGAGCCGATTCGCCCGGAACGCCTACGACCATCATGCGGTGCGCCATCTGTTGAGCAAGTGCGGGGTCAGGCTGCGCTCCGTGTGCGAGCCGATTGAGGATTCAACCACCGGCAAGTTTTTTGAGAGCGTGTTGGCGGCGGTGGCGCAACTCGACAACGACATGCGCTCCGACCGGAGCCGGGCCGGGATGAAAACGGCAGTGGAGAAGGGGCGTTGGCCATTCCCCGCGACGATTGGCTACAAGAACGCACGCACGGCCAAGGACGAGCCGACGTTGGAGCATGATCCGGTTCGCGCTCCGTTGATTCGGCAAGGCTTTGAACTGTACGCGACCGGGCACTTCACCAAACGTCAGGTGCTCAACAGAATCATGGCGCTGGGCTTTCGATCCCTGTACGGCAAGAAGGTCACGCTCTCGACCTTTGTGCGGATTCTGGCGAACCCGATCTATGCAGGGCGGGTCGAGGTGGCAAAGTGGGGCCAAAAAGTGAAGGGCAACTTTCCGCCCATCGTCAGCCAGGCGCTATTTGACAAAGTGCAGCTTGTTGCGCAGGGGCGAAGAACCAACACGCCGGCCACGCATCTCCGTGAAAATCCGCACTTCCCGCTGCGCGGCTCAATCCGGTGCGGTTGCTGCGACAGCCTGCTGACGGCGTATTTTGCCAAGGGCCGGTCAAAGCATTACGGCTACTATGCCTGCTACAACGTAAAGTGCGGCACCAAGACCAAAGCGAAAAAGGACGCTCTCGAAGCCGATTTCGACGCATACCTGCAACGGTTGCAGGCGAAGCCGGACCTCATGCGTGTGATTCGCGAGGTTGTGCTTGCCCAGTGGAACCGGAAGCGGGACTCGGTTGTGCTGGGTGCGGCAACGCATCAAGCGGCGGTGGACGAGATCGAGCAGAAGCTCACCCGACTCGAAGAGGCGTACATGTTTGAGCGGGTGATCGACAAGGTGCGCTACGATTTGCACCGTGCGAAACTGGAGGAGCAACTTGTCGCGGCCAGGGTTGCGTTGCACGATTGCCAGGTTGAGGAACTCGACATCGAGGTCGCGCTCAATTTCGCCGAGTACGTGATGACGAACGCCGCGTCCCTGTACGCGCAGTTGTCGATTGAGCAGAAGCGCCGGTTCTTGGCGGTTCTAAGTCCAACGGGTTGGGTCGTCGATCCGAAAAAAGGTTTTAGAACCGCTGCAACCTGTCCTGTTTTCAACGTGTTCGAGCAGAATTCCAAGCACAAGTTGCAAGTGGTGGGCCTGGTAGGATTCGAACCCACGACCAAGGGATTATGAGTCCCCTGCTCTAACCAACTGAGCTACAGGCCCACAAGTTCACGCTCGGAGTCCAAATCTACACCAGCTATCGCGACGCGCGAGACAAAAAGCGTGCGGCCAACGGCCTGCAGGCGCAACCACTGCGTCATTTTGGCCGCATCAAAAAAAATCTGGTCAAGAAATGGGCTGGCGTGTAGGCTGATCCCAGTTGGACTTTCAACCGTAGCGCTAGGAAGACACCATGTTTGCCAACGTTCGAGAATACTATCACGCCACATCCTTGCGGGATGCGCTGAAGAAGCTGGGGAAGAATGACAAGCAACTGCCCGTCCCTGTCACGGGCGCATTCCACCTGATTTCGAGCAAATTGCGGGCGGCGACCTGTTTGGTCGATGTATCCGGAGTCGGGCTCGACTACGTGAAGCTCGAGGGCAGGAAACTCGCCATCGGTGGGACCGCTACGTTCCAGCAGATCGTCACGTCGAAGGAACTAACCGAGGCGTTGCATGGGTTGTTACCGAAAGCGGCGCGGATGTATTCGACGAAAATCCAGCGCAACGCGACCACGTTGCAGGATGCGTTGTTTGGCTATGCGACGTACTTCGATTTGTTGACGGCGCTGCTGGCGCTGGACGCGCAAGTAAAGGTGCTTGGGAAGCAGAAACGTGTGGTGCCACTGCAACAATTCTTCGTGAAGGACAACCGCGCCGTGCTGGGCAACCAGGAAATTGCCGCCGAGTTCTCCGCGAAACTGCCGAGTGGCGATGTTGGCGCATCGTTGCAACGTGTCGCGTTGACCGATGGTGATAGCGTGGCGATTTTGAACACGGTCGCGGTCTTGAAGATGACCGGCAAAAAATGCGCCGAGATTCGCATCGCTGTCGGCGGCGGATTGCCCGCCCCGGTGCGATTGATGGCGCTGGAACAAGAATTGACAAGTCAAACGCTCGATGCGGCGCTGGTGGAATCCGTGAGCGCCAAAGCAGGCGAGTTAATCCAGCCCGTGTCCGATGTGCGTGGCACTGCGCAATATCGCAAACGGATCAGCGGCGTGTTGGTGCGCCGGGCCGTTGCCGAGGCGTATCAGCAGGCGAAGGGAAGAGAGTTGTGAGCGGGACTTCCGTGATTCCGATCGAACGCATCGAGCAGCGGATTTTTCTGCTGCGCGGCCACAAGGTGATGCTCAGTCCGCACCTCGCGCAATTGTACGGAGTCGAACCGAAAGTGCTGCTTCAGGCAGTCAAACGGAATGCCGAGCGTTTTCCATCTGACTTTATGTTTCAGCTTACGCACCAAGAGGCTATGCATTCAAGGTCACAAATTGTGACCTTGAAACAGGGGCAAAACGTCAAGTATTTGCCCTATGCTTTCACGGAGCAGGGCATGGCGATGCTATCGAGCGTGCTGCACAGCAAGCGCGCCGTCCGGGTGAACGTCGAGATCATGCGGACGTTTGTCCGCTTGCGCCAACTGCTCGCGTCCCGCGCCGATCTCGCCGCGAAATTGGAAGAGATGGAGAAGAAGTGCGACGCCCAGTTCAAGATTGTGTTTGATGCGATTCGCCACCTCGTGAGTCCGCCGACCGCGGCGCCGCGCAAGCAAATCGGTTTCGGCATCCGCGAACGGCGCGCGGCTTATGGAGTGCCGCTGGCGATTGTTCCAATGAATTCAGTTCCTCGAAGGAGACGGGTATGAATTTGCACGTGACGATTAACAACGAGCCGAAGGATTTCATTTGTCAGCCCACGGATACGCTGCTCGACCTGTTGCGGCGGGAAGCGTACTCGGGCGTGAAAGTCGGCTGCTCGAACGGCGACTGCGGCATCTGCGCCGTGTTGCTCAACGGGCGCACGGTCAACTCCTGCGTCGTGCTCGCCGCGCATTGCCAGAACAAGAAAATCGAGACCATCGAGGGCATCGCGAACAAGGACGGCACGTTGCATCCGCTCCAAAAGGCGTTCCTCGACGAAGGCGGCGCGCAATGCGGTTTCTGCACGCCCGCCATGATCCTGTCGGCGAAGGAATTGCTCGACGAAAACCCGAACCCGACCGACGCCGATGTTCGCGAAGCGTTCTCCGGCATCATCTGCCGCTGCACCGGCTACGTCAAACCCATCGCCGCTGTCCTCGCTGCCGCGCAAGAAATGCGCGACGCCAAGGGGGGCGCGACGGCGTAGTTGGTGTTGAGGAGGATTTTCAGCGATGAACGAAGCAAAGACACTTCCATTTGAAAAGAAGGCCATTGGCAAAAGCCCGTGGCGGGTGGACGGGATTGGGCTGGTCACGGGGACGGCGAAATTCACCGACGACATCTTCCTGAAGAACATGCTGCATGCGAAGATTCTGGGGAGTCCGCATGCTCATGCGCGCATTCTGGAGATCGACACGACCGCGGCGGAGAAACTTCCGGGTGTCGTCATTGTGCTCACGTACAAGAACGTGCCGCGCGTGCCGCACACGACGGCGGGGCAGGGGTATCCCGAGCCGTCGCCGTACGACACGTTCATGTTCGACACGAAAGTGCGGTTTGTGGGCGACCGCGTGGCGTGTGTCGCCGCTGAGACACCCGAGATCGCCGAGCAAGCGTTGAAGCTGATCAATGTGAAGTATGAAGCGCTGCCGGCGGTGTTCGACGTGCGCGAGGCGATGAAAGAGGGTGCGCCGATCATTCACGATGAACCCGATGCGGACGGCATTCACGACCGCAAGCACAACATCGCGGCGCATTACGATGTCGAGATCGGCAATCTCGCCAACGGGTTGAAGGAAGCGGACTTCGTGTTCGAGGAGGAATTCGAGACGCAGTACGCGCAGCATTGCGCGCTCGAACCCCACGTATGCATCGGCTATCTCGACGACAATCATCGCATCGTGTTGCGCACGGCGACGCAGGTGCCGTGGCATGCGCGCCGCATCGTGGCGCAATGCCTGCAAATACCCGTCAACCAGATCCGCGTCATCAAACCGCGCATCGGCGGCGGGTTCGGCTCGAAGCAGGAAGTCCTTCTCGAAGATTTGTGCGCGCTGATCACGGTGCGCACGCGTCGGCCCGTGAAGATCGAATACACGCGCCGCGAGGAGTTCATCGCCAGCCGCACGCGCGATCCGTCGATCGTCAAGATGGCCATCGGCGTGAAGAAGGACGGCACGTTCACAGCAATCGATCAGCGCGTGACGAGTTGGACGGGCGGGTACGGGGGGCATTCGCTGACGCTGCTCACGAACGTCGGGAGCAAGACGCTGCCGTTTTATCACTGCAAGAACGTGCGGTTCTGGGGCGACTCGGTATACACGAATTTGCCGGTCACGGGCGCGTATCGCGGGTACGGCGCGACGCAGGGCGCGTTTGCCATGGAGCAGGTGATGGACATGATCGCCAACAAGCTCGGCATCGATCCCATCGAACTGCGCAAGAAGAACCATATCCAGAAGGGCGAGACAAATCCCGTGTTTGCGGCGCTCGGGGAAGGCAAGGAAGGCCACGATAATCCCATTGAAAGCTGCGGGCTGGATGAATGCATCGACCGCGCCGCGGCGGCGATTGGCTGGAACACGAAGCACCGGCGTTACCAGAAGCGCGATCCGAACGCGAAGATCAAGCGCGGCATTGGCATGGCGTGCCTGATGCAGGGTTCGGGCATCGCGGGCATCGACATGGCGTCGGCCCGCATCAAGATGAATGAGGACGGCTCGTTCAACCTGTTGATGGGCGCGACTGATCTCGGCACCGGCAGCGACACGATATTGGCCCAAATCGCCGCGCAGGTGCTTGGCGTTACCACCGACAAGATGCTCACCTATTCGTCCGACACGGACATGACGCCGTTCGACAAGGGCGCGTACGCGTCGAGCACGACGTACGTGTCGGGCGGCGCGGTGAAGAAAGCGGCGGAAGCGTGCCGCGACAAGATTCTGAAAGTGGCGGCGGAGATGCTGAAGGAAGACGTCGCGAATCTCCGTTGCGAGAACGCAAAGGTCGTCAGCAAGTCCGGCAAGGAAGTGCCATTTCCGAATATCATCAGTCGGTCGTTGTACGGTCAGAACCAATTCCAGATCGAAGGCGAGGCGTCGCATGTTTCATACGTCTCGCCGCCGCCGTTCGCCGCGCATTTTGCCGAGGTGGAAGTGGATACCGAGACGGGCCAGGTGCGCGTGGTGGATTACGTCGCGGCGGTGGATTGCGGCGTGGCCATCAACCCGAAGCTCGCCGAAGGCCAGGTGGAAGGCGCGGTGATGAACGGCCTCAGCTACGCGCTGTGCGAGGAAATGGTGTTCGACGAACTTGGCCGGATGCTCAACCCGAGCTTTTTCGACTATCGATTGTTCACGACGGTGGACGCGCCAAAGATCAAAACGATTCTCGTCGAGACGTATGAACCGAGCGGGCCATTCGGCGCCAAGAGCATCGCCGAGATCGGCATCAACGGCCCGCTGCCGGCCATCGCCAACGCCATCTATGACGCTTGTGGCGTCCGCATGAAGAAAGCGCCGTTCACACCGGAGCGCGTGTTGGCGGCGATTCTGGCCGGGAAATAGCGGCACGATTCGAACAGTCGATGTTACCATTGTGTCGAAACGGGAAATCAACAAAGGAGAGCAGATGAAGAGACTCTTAGCATTTGCGGTGGCCGCAGTCGTCGTGATGAGCGCGGCGGCGGTGTACGCGGGTGAAGGTTGTTGCCGCGGGATGTCAGAGAAGGGCGCGTCGTGCTGTGGCAACATGTTCAGCAAGTTGAACCTCACGCCTGACCAGAAGGCCAGGGTGAACACGCTGATGGCCGAGTGCCACAAGGCGACCTCGACATCGGAGTTCCACCAGATGTTCAGCAGCGGCTTGGAGAAGATTCTGACGCCTGATCAATTGGCGCAATGGAAAGCTATGGGCTGCAAGGCGCCGAAGGTCGGCGGCTGCCCGTTCATGAATTCGACAGGCGCAAAGGCCAACAAGACATAGAAGTTGTAGTTCCTGTTTTAGATCGATGGACCCCGACACACTTGTGTCGGGGTCTTGTTTTGAATTGATTTGTGGGGTGGTTTTGTCACCCTGAGAATGAACAGGAGGTCGCGGTTATGGCGGACGAGAAACCGATTGTCGGGCGGACGAGGCACGGCGAGCTGACGCTCGATCAGATTGCGGAGTTGCAACCGGGGCTGGGCACGTTGATGCGCGACGTGAGCGACCGTTACTGGATCGCTTACTACGCGGCGAAGGGTGGCAACTGGGAGTTGGCGGCGTATCAACTGCGCGGCGTCCGCAGCCTGTTCAAGAAAGGCAACCTGACCCGCCCGAAATATAAGGGTATGGTTGAGGAGTACACGAAGAAGATGCTTGACCCGCTCGACCGGCACGTGGCCGCGAAGAATCTTGCGGGGTTTGAAAAGACGTACCGGGAGGGGATCGATCTGGCCAACCAGATGCACGCCGCGACCCACCACGGTGAGATTGTGTGGAAGCTCCCGCCGAATCCGCCGCAGCACCTCGACCTCGGCCCGTCAGCATAACTCGAAAGAAGCCTCCCAACGTGGCGAGGGTGGGGCGCGAAGAGATGGTACCGCCGGAGGAAATCGAACCCACGCGTCGCCTTCAATGCCACAAGGCGAGCAGAAGCACCGGGCGCAATCGTGGCCGTTGTAGCGCCTTCACCGCCGGCACGGGGACGGCTGAGAGGCATCCCAACGCATCCGGCTGACGGAACGCGCGCATGTTGAGGTCAGTGTTACCGCCGCTGCGCTTGTGGGACCCTAACATCTCCGAACTCGCCTTGTGTGCCCCGTTCCATCTTGAGCCAACTCTGGAAGCCCCGAATTTGCTGGACAGGAGGATTGACTTTGTGATAATGTTCATTAAATCAGAGGGTGCAAGTTGGCGCCTGCTGTCTGGCGTCAGCGCGTCCCGTGTCGCGCAGAGGGATCCTGGGATACAACATCTCAAGTTTTCGCGGGCCGAATGTGCCATGTTCGCACGACGAGCGGTGCATCGCGGGCTCTGGAACGGCAGAATGTGCCGGGCTTCCGGGCGTCACTAACCGCACCCAATGCAAGAGAATCCCCTTATGAAAACCATCGTTGCCAAATCCCTCGCGCGAAACCTGTTTCCCCTCTTTCTCAATGTCGCAGTCCTCTTCTTTGCCGTACAGCAAGCCGCCGCCATCATCGACGCCACCCTGCAGATGCAGCTCGGAAACCTCTCCGGGGCTACCACCGACACCAATAATCACACGCATTATCTCATTCAGCGCACGGTCGAGACCATTGATTATAGCGATACGAATGGCTGTCCCAACTGGACAAGTTGGGATTTGACTACCGCCGATATCAGCGGTGTCACGCGTACGGACGCCTATGCGACGGACACGAACCTGCCGTCGAATTTCCGCACTATCGGCAACGGCACTTTCGGCACGGTCAATGGCACGAGCTATGATCGTGGCCACATGTGCCCGTCGGCCGATCGCCTCGATACGACGCCTGACAACGAAATGGTGTTCTTAATGTCGAACATGATCGTGCAGGACTCGAAGCTTAATTCGGGCATATGGAATACCTTCGAAGGTTACTGCCGCGACCTCCTCGCCACCCAGGAATTGCTGATCATCTGTGGGCCATACGGTTTCAGCACGAATACTGCCGGGTCGAGTCACGTCTACATTGCTTCCAATGTCTTCAAGATCGTCGTCTGCGCTCCGTTGGGTGCCGACACCGCGCTCAGTCGCATTACCAACGCCGATCCCAGCACCATTCGCGTCATCGCCATCGAAACCCCCAACGATGACTCTGTGTCCAGCCCGTGGACCAACTACATCACCTCCACCAAACAGGTCCAACAGGACACCGGCTATAACTTCTTCAGTGCCTTGCCGAACAACCTCGCCTGGGTGCTGCGGAGCAAGGTCGATGGCCAAACCCCCGCCGCTCCTGGCTCCATCAGCTTCTCTCCGGCCAGCGGCATGGCAGACACCGGTGTCACCGTCACCGGCTCGAATCTGGATTCCACTACCAACGTCACATTCAACGGCACCAGTGCGTCGTACACAATCACCGCCACCAACCAGCTCACCGCCATCGTCCCCGCAGGCGCGACTACTGGCCCAATCTCCGTCAAGACACTCGGGGGCACAGCCACAAGCTCCAGCAGCTTCACAGTCACAGAAGGAACCGATCCTGACCTGGCGATCACCAAGATCCATACGGGCAATTTCATTCAGGGCGACACCGGCGATACCTATACCATCATCGTCACCAATGTCGGCAACGCAGCCTCGAGCGACACGGTCACCGTCACCGATGCGCTGCCCGAAGGCCTGACCGCCACCGCGATCAGCGGCAGCGGCTGGACGGCTACGCTCAGCACACTCACCTGCACGCGCTCCGACGCCTTGGCGGCCGGTGCCAGCTATCCACCCATCACGCTTACCGTGAATGTCTCTGCCAGCGCCCCCTCTGGCGTCACCAACAGTGCCACCGTCTCGGGCGGCAGTGAAAGCAACACGGCGAATGATACTGCCAGTGACCCGACCGTTATCAATGCTCCCAGTGCGGCGCAACTCAGCGTGAGCCCGTCGTCCGGGCTTGGTTCCAGCGGCAACGCCGGCGGCCCGTTCAGCCCGAGTAGTCAGATCTACGCGCTGACCAACAGTGGGGGCGTATCGCTGGACTGGACAGCCAACACGACGGCTGCGTGGCTGACCTTATCGGCCACCAGCGGCAGCTTGGCGCCGGGGGCAGGGGCCAGCGTGACGGTCAGCATCAATGCCAACGCCAACAGCCTTGCTGCCGGAACCTATTCTGACACGATCGGCTTCACCAACACCACCAACGGCGCCGGTAACACGACACGAGCTGTCACCCTCAACGTCTCTTCCCTGTCGGCCCTATTGCAGGCGGATGGAGCGACGCTGGTCTCCGAAGGGTGCGCTCCCACCAATGGTGTGGTCGATCCGGACGAAACCGTCACGATCAGTTTCTCGATCCGCAACGTCGGGACCGGTCCAACGGCAAACTTGGTGGCCACGTTGCTGGCGACCAACGGTGTCACCGTCCCGAGTAGCCCGCAAACGTACGGCGCCATCGCCGCGAGCGCGGCGGCTTCGCAGGCGTTTACGTTCACAGCCTCAGGGGTCTGTGCTGGGGCCATCCAGCCAACGCTCCAACTGCAAGACGGCGCGAGCGATTTGGGAACGATCACCTACACCATCGCGCTCGGCCAGGTCCAGGCGATGCTGGCGCAGAGTTTTGATGGCGTGGCGGCACCCTCTCTGCCATCTGGTTGGACGACCGCCGCTTCCGGCGTGGCCTCCAACTGGGTCACCTCCACGGCATCGGCGGATACAACACCGAATGCGGCCTTCTCCGCTGATTCCGCCGCGGTGGGTGTCAACGAGCTGGATGCGCCGAGCTTTACGGCCGGCAGTAGCGCACCGGCGCAACTGACGTTCCGACAGAACTACAACCTGACGGCCTGCGCGACCAGTTTCGCCCTTGGCTACGACGGCGGTGTGCTGGAGATCAGCATCGGCGGCGGCGCGTTCCAGGACATCGTGAGCGCCGGCGGGACATTTACCATCGGCGGATACAGTGCCACGTTGAGTAGCGATTACAGCAACCCGCTGGCCAGCCGACAGGCATGGAGCGGCAATTCCGGCGGTTTTGTCACCACCGCAGTGAATCTGCCCGCGATTGCCGCGGGGCAGAACGTCCAACTGCGCTGGCGCTGCGCGACGGGCAACCCGCCGCCGCCCGCGGTGAATTCTTCCGGCACGCTGGCGTTTTGGAATTTCGACTCGGGAACCATGAGCGCGGCGACCAGTTTGGTGCCCAACTACACCAATTCCTATTTCACGGTCACCTCGTCGGGGTCTTTGACGCCGTTGAACGGAGCCGCGTTCTACACGGGCACCGGCGGCGGTGGGTTTCTCTCGACCGGACCGTTCATTACGGGGAATCCTACCTATGCCGTCAGCGGCAAGTCCTGGAGCACTTCCACCGGACCCGTAACCAACAGCATGTCTTGCTGGGCGTTCGCCCTGACGGTCTCCAACGGAATGCAGGCCGGCTTATCGAGCCTCAGTTTCGATCATCGGGCTTCCGCCACGGGTCCCAAGAACTTTGACGTGCAGATCAGCCAGCAGTCGAACTTCTCGTCGGTGATTTTCGATAGCGGAGCATATGCCACGTCTACTAACTTCATTGGGAACACCTTCACATTGTCGAATACCGGCCTGACCGGCACAGTCTACTTCCGCATCTATGGGTACGCCGCCACCAGTGCCACGGGCACATGGCGTTTGGACAACTTGAATGTTCAGGGCAGCGTTACCAGCGGCGGGGCGACCACCGGCACCGGCTGGTTCATCGACTCAGTTTCGGTGTCGCAGACCGTGTGCTGCGTCACGGCGCCGCCGGTGGCGAGTTTCAGCGGGACACCGACTATCGGCACTGAACCGTTGATGGTGAGCTTAAGCGACACATCGACCGGCACCATCACGGATCGGTTCTGGGTTTTCGGCGATGGCACCCAGATCAACGTCGCGACCAATGCAGTGAGTCATACATATACTGCGGGCGTCTATAGCGTGACGCTGATCGTCAGCAATGCCGGTGGCTCCAGCACGAACACGAAGGCAAGTTACATCACCGTGCTGACGCCGTTCCAGAGCTGGCAGAACCACTACTGGTCGGGCGGGGCGAGCGATCCGAATGCGGCACCGGGTCTTGACCCGTATGGCAAGGGCATCAGCAATACCAACCAGTTCCTGGCGGGCTTCAACCCCACCAACACCGCCGCCTATCCGCACATCATGAACATCATCGTCACAACCAACAAAAATGTGACCGTGACCTATCTGGGCGCCAACGGCGACAACAGTTACTCCGGCGGCCCCGCGTCCCGGACCAATGTGCTCGAGTACACCGGCGGCACGGCGAATGGCAGCTATATGAACAACTTCGCGAGCACTGGCCAAACCAATGTTCTCAGTGGCGGCAACGGCTCCGGTATCGTCACCAACATGACTGATAACGGCGGCGCGACAAACGTGCCGTCGCGGTACTACCGCGTGCGCGTGTTGGTGCCGTAGTGCAAGACAATCAGTCCTGACTGTTTCAAACCGGCCAGGTTCGCAAACCGTTCAAAGCGGGGAGGCAAGTCCGGCGATGAGACTCTTGCCTCAACGTAAGCGGCGGAATGCACGCAGCGGCGCAGTGGACGACGGACTGACAAGCGGCCAGCGAACCGGTCCGCAGTCGCTTGCGCATTTCCTCACGACGCATTCGCCGGGAAGATTCGTCGGATTTATGGGGTCCGGCCTTGTGAATTGTGCTCGACGCCGCTGATCACCGGTCCTAGAGCGTTTCCACGAATGATGTAGCTTTACTAAAGCGGAGCGGTATGGCAAAGTGGGGGCATGCGAGCAATCCCATTGCCGGTACGCCAACGAATCATCCAGCTCTACGAACAGGGCAAGAGCACCCGCGACATCTCGGAGTTTTTGGGTTTTTGTGTGGCGGCAGTGCGCCGGGTTCGGCAGCAGTTCAAGCAACGCGGCACACTCCAGCCCCAAACCCATTTATGCGGGCGCAAGACGCTGTTGACCGGCGGGCGCAAGGCCCGCCTGCAAAAACTGGTGGCCGCGCAGCCCGATGCCACGCTGGCCGAGTTGGGCGCGCGCATGGACCGCCCGTTTCGGACTTCCACGATGGATCTATGGCTGCGCAAGCTAGTGTTGTGTCCCTGAGATTTGTTCACAAAGTCGTTTGAGCTTTGCGAGGATCGAGTCTGCGGTGGCCACCCAGGTGAAGGGGGCGCACTTCTGGTTGTAGTGCTGAACAAAGGCGTCAA
>Ga0182027_10008934_pt1 | contig 14491 bp, 11 predicted proteins | sample 712E1DmetaG_FD_121300 | JGI IMG/M metagenome (GOLD analysis project Ga0182027, IMG submission 121300) | Permafrost microbial communities from Stordalen Mire, Sweden - 712E1D metaG (Illumina Assembly) | ecosystem: Environmental > Terrestrial > Soil > Wetlands > Permafrost | place: Sweden...
ACCGAATGAAAACCGCTTACGAACTTGCGATGGAACGGCTCAACAAAACCGCGCCGACCATCAAGCTCACCGGCGCACAAAAGAAGCAGCTCGCCGAACTGGATTCGAAATACGCCGCGAAGATCGCCGGACTCGAAATGGCGTCGAAGGATGAGATCGCGAAGGCTGCGGCGGCGGATGACGCGGAAAAGGTTGAAACATTGCGGCAACGATGGGTCGCCGAACGTCAGAAACTTCAGGCCGAATTGGAAGAGGAAAAAGAGCGGGTACGTCAGGAAAAACCGTAGCCGCAGACTTCAGCTTACGATTGGGCCAATCCAAAATGTTAATTCTAAGACCGACCCCTTCACTTTCACAGGCAAGCAAAACCTGCTGTGAACCGGAAAAAGGTTGCCTCCCCTATTCAATTGTATCTTAATCTGGGGCCTGCAACTACGGCCAAAGAAACCATGAAAACAAAGCTGCACTCCCTGTTCATCGGGCTGGCGATCCTCGCTGGCGTCCACCAAACCAACGCCCAAGTCACGAATCTGGGCATCGCCCCGGCGGGCGGGCAATCCGTCCTTTATTGGCCCACCAGCCCGACGAATTGTATTTTGCAAAGCACCACCAATCTGGGCTCGCCGAATTGGACCACCGAGAAATATCCCGCGCCGGTGACTGCAAGCACCGTCAGCAACACCACCCCCGCCAAATTCTTCCGGCTGATTTACACCAATCCGCCAGCAGGCATGGTGCTGATTCCGGCGGGTTCGTTCCTGATGGGTAATTCCATCGGTGATAGCGGCATCACGGACGCCAACCCCACCAATGTTTATGTCTCGGCTTTTTTCATGGACACGAATCTGGTGGACCTGGCTGTTTGGCAAGCGGTTCATGACTACGCCGTTGCCTTCGACGGGTATATCTTTGACGATGTCGGGGCCGGCAAGGCCTCGGCGCCGAATCAACCAGTGCAGACGGTGAACTGGTATGACTGTGTGAAGTGGTGCAATGCGCGCTCGCAGGAAGCGGGACTGACGCCGTGTTATTACACGGATGCGGGTTTCACGCAGGTGTATAAAACCGGGGATGTGGATGCCGTCTATGTGAATTGGGCGGCCAATGGCTATCGGTTGCCGACGGAAGCGGAATGGGAGAAGGCGGCCCGGGGCGGGTTGAGCGGGTGCCGGTTCCCCTGGGGCAACTTGATTTCCGAAGGTCAGGCCAACTACAACGGTAACACCACTAACTATAGTTATGACCGGGGGCCGAACGGTTACAATGCCATTGGCAGCATCGGGGGAACGAGTCCGGCGACGAGTCCGGTGGGATCATTTGATGTGAATGGCTACGGGTTATACGACATGGCGGGGAATGTGTTTGAGTGGTGTTGGGATTGGTATGCGGCACCGCCGTATCCGGCCGGCAGTCCGTATTTGGGAGGTGCCAATCCAACAGGAGCGGCGACAGGGAGCTCCCGTGTGTTGCGCGGCGGCTTTTGGAACAACTACGCCTACGTCGCGCGGTGCGCCTTTCGCGTCATCCGCGACCCGATCGTCGCCGACTACAACGTCGGGTTTCGTTGTGTGAGGGGGCTTTAAATTCCGCTCTTTTATTCTTTTGAAAGCCCGCACAGCGGTGAAATTTTTTTAGAAAATTGGCATGGCCGAGAGCGACAACATTTTGACGAAGCTGCAAGACCTGTTGGTCTATGTGATTCCGCAACTCAATAAGTTTCCGCGCGACCAGAAGTTTGTAAAAGTAAAAGGGTAAAAGGGTCAGATTGTGACATTTCATTACTATTTCATATTTTATAAGGTTTGCACGGTATAGGTGCAGGTGTTGTTATTAACGTCCGTACCCATGTCCCGTAGCCGTAGGCTTCTCCGTGGACGGCAGTGCCGGTAACGCTCTGTAGCCCGCCTTCGCACTTCGTGCTTCCGCCTTTGTTTTACTTCGGCGCGACAAGTCGGCGCGGCAATCTTTGCTCTACTCCGAGCGAAGGTTGGCTTGCCGGGTCGAAGCTTGAAGCGTAGCGAAAGCGAAGACTGGTGCGCGCGAGAGGACTTGAACCTCCAACCCTTACGGGACCAGATCCTAAGTCTGGCGCGTCTGCCATTCCGCCACGCGCGCGACGCTGACATCAAGTTGCGCCCCGCCCGCCGGAATCTCAAGCCCGCTTTTTCAGGTTGTCATCAACTCAACGCGTCATTGCAGCCATTGAGAAGTTGGTTTAGATTCCGTCCCATGTCATTTTGCGACCGTCTTGTATTCAGCGTATGTGCCATGGGACTTGGCATTGCGTTGAGCGGTTGCACGCCACCAGATCAGAGCCGGGAGGACGAGAAAAAAGAGCCGCACTTTGTTCTCGGCCAAAATCGCGTTAACTCGATGGATTACCAGGGTGCCATTGAGGCATTCGAAAAATCATTGGAGGCAAATCCGCATTCGGCAATGGCGCATTATCAACTCGCGATGCTCTTCGATGAAAAAGAGCCTGATCCTGTGTCGGCGATTTATCACTACCGGCAATACTTGAAGCTGTGTCCGAAAGCCGACAATGCGGAGGTCATCACGCAGCGGATTTACACCTGCAAAGAACAACTGATTGCCGAAGGGATGCCGCTCTCCAGCGTGCCCGCTGTGCAAAAGCAGCTCGATCAATTGGCCGATCAGAACCGGCAATTGCAGGACGAAGTGAACAGATGGCGTGCCTATTACTCAAGCCAATTGGCGGCGGCCAAAACCAATTCACCACCGGTACCAACCAATATCGTGGTGCGGCTGACGCCGGACAAGCCGACCGTTTCCAATGTAAATACAAACCATTCCGGAAGCGTTACAACCGCCATCAGACCGCACACGCACACGGTTGCTTCCGGAGAAACGGCGGTGGGCATCGCACGCAAATACGGCGTGAAACTAAGCGCGCTGCAAGCGGCGAACCCGGGCATGAACCCTGTCCATATTCACGTCGGCCAAGTGTTAAATATTCCAGCCAAGTAAAGAATTTGCGCATTACGGGCGTAGGGAGGATAAGCGTCATAAAAGCTCTTGCCATATCACATTAAAGTTTTAGTATGTGTCAATATGACACGCTATTTACTGGTGAATTCATTGATTTTAGCCAATGGTTGCAAGTAAATCCAGTTTTCTTGACAAAGTGCTTGGCCGTATTGGGCAGCTTGACCCGGAAGGTCTGCAAACAATCGTCCAACGGCTTGCTCGCGAGCGCAGTTTCCTTGAGACACTGTTCAACACCATTGAAGATGGCGTGCTGGTGGTGGATGAACAGGGCCGCATCCTTTATTTCAATCAAGCTGTCACCCAGCTCATCGGTTTGCAACCGGGTGCCGAAGGCCAGCATATCACGCGCTTCGTGCCTGAACTGGATTGGAAGACTGTTTCACATTTCGATGCCAAAGGCGGTGAACGTGTCGCGCGACACGAATTTGAGGTGCAGTATCCGCGTCTGCGTTTTCTCCGTCTTTACGCCGCACCGCTCGACGGCGAGGCGGCGGGCAGTTCCGGTGTGGCGTTGATTTTGCACGACGCGACCGAGGCGCGGCAGAAAACATTTGAGGCCATCGAAAGCGAACGCATTCAGGCGCTCACGTTGCTTGCCGCCAGTGTCGCGCACGAAATCGGCAATCCGCTCAACGCGCTGCACATTCACTTGCAGCTCATGGAACGCGAACTGAAAAAACTTGAGACAGTCACAGCAAATCCAAATTTCGTTTCAAGATCACACGTGCAAACATCCGCCGCCGTGTCCGATACATCGGATATTTCGCACAAGCTCTCACAGTATCTGGACGTGGCCAAAGGCGAGATTGTCCGGTTGGATTACATCATCACCCAGTTTTTGGAGGCAATCCGCCCGGTACCGCCACAATTAAAACTCATTTCCCTCAACGACGTTGTTGAAAAGACCCTTGAGTTGCTGCAGCCGGAATTGAACAATCGCGGTCTGGACGTGAAGACCCAACTGGCTGGCCGATTGCCAGCGTCGCCGCTTGACCCGGCGCAAATGCAGCAGGTTTTGGTGAACCTCGTCAAAAATGCGATGCAGGCAATGACAAAGGGCGGCACGCTAACGTTGCAAACCGGCGCAGGCGCATATGGCGTTTGGGTGAGTGTGGCGGACACCGGCGGCGGCATTCCACAGGAACAAATCAACCGTATCTTTGAACCGTTTTTCACGACCAAGAAAAGGGGCACCGGCCTTGGCCTGATGATCGTGCAACGCATCGTGCGGGCGCACGATGGGCGCATTGAACTCGAAAGTCATGTCGGTCGCGGCACCACATTCCGCATCTGGCTGCCGTTGCATGAGCGCCTGCCGCGATTGCTCGAAGAAAAAATTGAAACCGCAGATTAGCCCGGATGAATTTCGCATAACACCAAAAGCCTGTGACTGAAAAACCGACATTGCTGATCGTGGACGATGAGAAACCAACGCGCGATGGATTGCGCGCGGCACTCGAAAATCGTTACGACATTTACGTGGCCGAAGACGCGAAGGCCGCGGGGGAGTTGCTTGAGCGCGAACATTTTGACGTGGTACTCACGGACTTTCGCCTGCCGAACGAGGACGGTTTGAAGCTCATCACGCGCGCCAAATCGCTCACCCGTCCGCCGATTTGCATTTTGATGACGGCTTACGGTTCGGAGGAACTGGCGGTGGACGCCATGAAACGCGGCGCGGACGATTACATCGCCAAAGGCCGGTTGCAAATCGACGAGCTGGAGATGCGCATCGCCCGTGCATTGCGGCAGCAAAACCTCGAAGTGGAAAACGTTTCATTGCATCAACAGCTCGATTCGAAATTCGGCATGGAAAACATCATTGGCGAATCGGCGGTGATGAAGGAGATTTTCGAAATTGTCCAGCAAGTCGCGCCAACACGGGCGACGGTGTTGCTTGCGGGCGAGAGTGGTACGGGCAAGGAATTGATTGCCAAGGCGATTCACCAGTTGAGTCCGCGCGCAAAGCAGCCGTTGGTGACGGTCCATTGCGCCGCGCTCGCGCCGACGCTGCTGGAGAGTGAATTGTTCGGCCACGAAAAAGGCGCGTTCACCGGCGCACATGAACGGCGCATCGGTCGTTTCGAGCAGGCACAGGGCGGAACACTTTTCCTCGATGAAATCGGCGAATTTGACGCCGCGATTCAAATCAAGCTGCTTCGTTTTCTGGGTGAACGGACGTTTGAGCGGGTCGGCTCGAATAAGACGCTGACTGCGGACGTGCGTTTGGTAACGGCGACGAACAAAAATCTCGAGGAACTGGTCAAAGCCGGAAGTTTTCGCGAAGACTTGTTCTTCCGGTTGCGAGTGGTGGAAATCACGTTGCCGCCGTTGCGGGAGCGGGCGGGCGACATTCCGCTGCTGGCGCAGAGTTTTTTACGGGAATTTGCGGGCGAAAACAGCAAGGCTGTGAGCACTTTTACAAGCGACGCACTGGAGCTGTTAATGAATTATTCCTGGCCGGGCAATGTGCGCGAGTTGCGTACGGCCGTCGAACACGCAGTGGTGCTTTGCCGGGGCGAAAAGATCGGGGCGCGCGATCTGCCGCCGTCCGTGCGCGGTGTCTCCAGCGGACGCAAAAGCGACGAGAAGACGTTTCCGCAAAATGATCTGACCGTGAAGGAAGCGGAAAAACAATTGATCATCCGCGCATTGAAAGAGACGGATGGCAATCGCACACTGGCCGCCAAAAGGATTGGCATGAGCCGGCGAACATTTCATCGCAAGTTGCACGCATATCATCTGGAAGGATTCTGACCATGCCCTCTCTGCAAGATTGGATTCATAAACTCGAGGAAGGTACTTGGGCGGGGTACTTGAAGATCACCGCTTTTTGCCTTGCGATCCTGGCGTTGGCGGTGCTGTACGATTTGGGCGCGTATCGGAACTTCGCCACGCCGGAGGCCATGGATTCGGCGCAATTAGCGCGTAACATCGCGGAAGGCAGGGGCTATACCACATTGTTTGTCCGGCCATTCAGTCTTTACCTCGTGCAAAGTCATCACCAGGCCAACTCCACAAACGCACTGACAGGCGCCGGCTCGGACTTCGCGCGAATCAAAACCTGCCACCCGGACCTTGCCAATCCACCGGCATATCCGCTGGTGCTGGCTGGATTGATGAAAGTGCTGCCATTTCACCAACCGTTGAACATCGAAAACACTTTTTGGAGCAATGACGGAAATTTCTGGCGTTATGAACCGGATTTTCTGATCGCGATGTTCAATGAAATCCTTTTGCTGGTCGTGGTTGTGATGACCTTTTTTCTCGGGCGGAAATTGTTCGACGCGAGCGTGGCGCGGTTTTCCGCCGTTCTGGTGCTGGGTTGTGAATTGCTCTGGCGATTCAGTGTGTCGGGCTTGTCCACGATATTGCTCATGATCATTTTTCTCGGGCTGACGTGGTGCATTCTGCGAATTGATCAGGTGGCAAGTGATTCCAAGCCCGAGCCTAGGAAACTTCTCTATTTGGCAATCGCCGCGGGTCTGCTGGTGGGTGTGGGCGCACTCACGCGATATGCATTTGGATGGATCATTATTCCCGTGGCATTCTTTCTGTTCTTTTTCAGCGGTCAACGACGGGTGTTGAACATGTTGGTGGCATTGGGTGCGTTCATGCTGGCGCTGACACCATGGGTTGTCCGCAATTTTGTGGTCAGCGGCACGCCTTTTGGCACTGCGGGTTTTGCAATTGTTGAAGGAACGGCATTATTTCCGGGATTTCAATTGGAACGTTCCTTGCATCCTGATCTCTCATCCGTCGCATGGCTGACGCCGTATGTGCACAAACTTTTGCAAAACACGCACACAATCCTACAGGATGCCCTGCCAAGATTGGGCGGCAGCTGGGTCAGCTTGTTGTTTCTTGTCGGTTTGCTGTTGAGTTTCCGAAACGTGGCGGTGAGACGAATGCGTTATTTTTTGCTAATGTGTTTGACTGTCTTCGTTGTGGTGCAGGCTTTGGGGCAGACGCAACTTTCCGAGGAATCGCCAGAAGTGAATTCCGAAAATCTTTTGGTACTGTTTACACCGCTTGTGTTCATTTATGGCGTCAGCCTGTTCCTCACGTTGCTCGACCAGATGGTGTTGCCTGTACGGGAGGCGCGTTATTTGGTGAAGATCGTGTTTGTAGGATTGTGTTGCGCGCCGATGGTTTTTGCACTGTTACCACCCAAAATCGTGCCGGTGGTTTATCCACCGTATTATCCGCCGGACATTCAGCGAGCCGCCGGTTGGATGGAGAAGAACGAACTGATGATGAGCGACGTGCCTTGGGCGGTGGCATGGTATGGCGACCGTCAGTGCGCGTGGCTGACCTTGAACACCCAGGATGATTTCCATGCCATCAATGAGATAAAACCTGTGCAAGCGCTTTATCTCACACCTAAGACGATGGATGGCAAATTATTTTCGGACATGGGGCTTGGGGCGGAGAATAGCTGGGGCAGCTTTGTCGCGAATGCCCTGGTTCAGAAGCAAATCCCCGGGAATTTTCCGCTGCGTTACGCACCGTATGGCTCGGCGACCATTGCATCAGGACTTTTCCTGACTGATGGGGAACGCTGGAGAACAAATCAAAGGTAGGACATCGCGCCGCCGGGAATTTTATACCGCGGCACGTCGTAAACGGTCAGCAATGCCCGACCATTCCGGTGTCGCCGGAGGCGCTTCGACAACGATTATTTTCACGCCCATTTCGTCACAATGGTGCAACTCCGCGTAAATCGCCCGCGCAAATGCCTCCACGTCGTGGGGGATTACACTCACCCGCGCGAATCCTTCCACTGACGGAATGTGCGTGTGCGCGATGATGTGACAAGTGACGGGTGATAAGTGACGGGTGACAAATTGCGACTTCAAATCCGCATCGTTTTGCCAGGAGAGCACGATTAATTTTGCCTTCGGTGAATAATGTTTTTCCAACAAGCCCGGACTGCGCAGCGTGGATTTTGAACTTTGGGCCTTGGACTTTAGGCTGTGAATTTTGCCAACGACAACCGTTAATGATTCAGCGTGAATCATGCCCGGGCGCAAAATTTGCGGCGGCGAAACTGTCAAATCGAGCACGGTGGATTCGATGCCGACTTGCGATTGTCCACCATCCACAATCAAAGAAATTTTTCCGCCGAGTTGTTTGCGAACGTGCCCGGCGTTCGTTGGCGAAACACAACCCGACAAATTCGCGCTTGGCGCGGCGAGCGGGAAACCGCACTCACGAATGACAGCCTGAATGAACGGATGACTCGGCCAGCGGATGCCGACCGTCGTGCCGCCTGCCGTCACGATGTCTGGAATCTCATTTGCGCGCGACAAGACAAGCGTCAACGGACCAGGCCAGAATGATTGGGCCAATTTATCCGCAATTGTCGGCCACGTGGCAACGCACCGTTTTGCCATTTCGACGCTTGCGACATGAACAATGATGGGATTATTTGCCGGGCGGCCCTTGATTTTGAAGATTTTTGAGACGGCTTTTGTGTCAAATGCGTTGGCGGCGAGGCCGTAAACGGTTTCCGTCGGAAGTGCAATGACCTCGCCGGCGCGAAGCAATTCCACCGTCTGGCGGACGGCTTTTTGAAAAAGCTCCGGCGTGTGAGTGGACAAAACTTCAGTGGTCACACGCTATTCATAATGCAAGGCGTCAATGGGGTCGAGCTTGGACGCTTTCCATGCGGGATAAAAACCGGAGAAAACACCGATAAGTGCGCTGGAAATGAACGCGACCACAATCCAGACGGTGGGGGTGACGGTTGGCCAATGTTGGAAGTAGGCGATGAGCCAGGAAAAAGTCATGCCGCCGATGATGCCGATGAAACCACCAATCGCGCTCAAGGTGACGGCTTCAATCAGAAATTGCACGAGGATGTCCGCCGCACGCGCTCCCACGGCCATGCGGATGCCGATTTCGCGCGTCCGTTCGGTGACGCTGACAAGCATGATGTTCATGATGCCGATGCCGCCCACGATCAGCGACACGGCGGCGACGCCTGCCAGCAAACGCCCCATTATGCGGGAGGAAGACGAGACTCTGTCCATTAGGTCAGCTTGGTTGCGCACAGTGAAATCCGGATCTTTACTGCGATGCCGCACCGTCAGCAGATCGGTGATTTCATTCTGTGCCTTAAGAATGGTTTTGTCACTGGTTGCCTCCACCAGGATATCATTCAAAAATGTGCGTGCGGTGATGCGATGCATGTGGCTGGAGTAAGGAACGACCACCACGTCGTCCTGATCCTGGCCAAAAAGATTGAAACCCTTCGGGGTCAGCATGCCGACGATTTGAAACGGCAGATTGCGGATACGGACCGTCTGGCCAACTGGATTTTCGTTGGGAAACAACTGGTCCGCCACGGTTTTGCCAATGACGGCAGATTTGGCAAGACTGCGCACATCTTGATCGCCGAACATCACGCCGCTGGCGATGCTTCGATTGAGAATTTGCGGGTAATCCGGCGATTCGCCCATGACCTGGGTGTTCCAATTCAAGCCATTGGCGAGAATCTGTTCCCGATCCCGTACTTCCGGGCTGACCGCGAGCACATCCGGCAATTGGGCGACGGCTTTGGCATCGTCCAGGGTAAGTGTCGGCGCGCTGCCCCAGCCGCCGCGCATCGCACCGCTGGTGAAATTGCCGGAAAAGACCGTGATCACATTTTCTCCCAGACTGGCAACCTGATCCTCGACTTGTTTGGTGGCGCCTGTGGTAAGACTCACGGAACCGATCACAGCGCCGACGCCGATGATGATGCCGAGCATTGTCAGCAGCGAACGCATTTTATTCCGGCGCAGCGCGCGCCCGGCGATTCTTAATGAAGCAAAAATTCTCATGCGAGTTTAACCGCTTGTTGCGCCTCTTTTAAGCGACCGATTTCAACCTCTGCATTGAGACGATCGGCGACGGTGGAATCCGTGACTATTTTCCCGTCGCGCAAAATGACATTACGCTTGGTGTAACGCGCAATGTCCAACTCGTGCGTGACCATGATGATGGTGATGCCCTGATCGTTCAACTTCTGGAACACGCCCATGATTTCAATGCTTGTCTGGCTGTCGAGGTTTCCGGTCGGCTCGTCAGCAAGAAGCAAAGCCGGCCGGTTCACCAGCGCGCGCGCGATGGCGACGCGCTGCTGCTGGCCGCCGGAAAGCTGGTTCGGATGATGGTCGGCGCGCGGCCCCAAACCAACGAGTTCGAGCGCATGCATGGCGCATTCGCGCTGTTCTTGCGAATGGATACGGTGGCGGTGGTAAAGCATCGGCATCTCGACATTTTCCAGTGCCGACGTGCGTGACAGTAGATTAAAACCCTGGAAGACAAAGCCGATTTTTTCGTTGCGGATGTCCGCGAGAGCGTCGCGATTCAGCGTGGAAATATCAATTCCGTCGAGCCAGTAATGCCCGCCCGTCGGCCGGTCCAGTGCGCCGATCATGTTCATCAGCGTGCTTTTACCGGAGCCGCTGGCGCCCATGACGGCGACGAATTCGCCCGCCAGAATTTCCAGTGAAATGCCGCGCACAGCATGCACGTCCACCTCGCCCGTGTGATACGTCTTGTGGATTTCGTCCAGCTTGATGACGTGAGTTGTTTGCACGGCGATTATCGTCAGTGAATCAGATTCAGCGCCTGGGGAATCCGCCGCCGCCGAATGGATTCGAGGTGGTCGTGGTAGCGGTGCCGGTTAAAACCATGCCGGTGACAACCTTGTCGCCTTCGTTCAATCCCGAAAGCACTTCGGTGGCAATGCCATCGCTGATGCCAGTCTTAATTTGTACCGGCTGCAGCCTCGGGTTTCTGCCACCGCCCGAAAGCACATAAATCGTGTGAAAAACCCGGCGTTCACTGCGTGTGTGGCCACTGGGATGGTTCTGCCCGCCGGTCGCGCCTGCAAAATTAACGCCATTCGTGGCCGGCTGTGTCGCGGTGGAATTGGTTGCCACCACGGTGGAATCCGGCGGATGAAAACGCAGGGCGGCATTCGGAATATTTATAACATTTTCCCGTTGGGCAATGACGATGGAGACATTCGCCGTCATGCCGGGCTTCAACTTGTAATCCGCGTTTGTCACACTGATGACGCAGTCGTAAGTAACAACGTTGTTGACGGTCGTCGGTGAATTTCGCACTTGCGTGACAACTCCGTGGAAATTCCGATAGGGATATGCATCCACCGTGAAATCCACATTCTGGCCTTCCACCACGCCGCCAACGTCAGCTTCGGCCACACTCGAATCAATTTGCATTTTCGTCAGGTCATTCGCAATTTGAAAAAGTGTCGGTGTGTTGAAACTGGACGCCACCGTCTGGCCGAGGTCTATCGCGCGCGAAATTACTATGCCATCCACTGGTGAACGGATTTTGCAGTAGCCCAAGTTCGCAGTCACATTGTCCAGCGAGGCTTGTTTGATTTGCACCGTCGCCTGGGCCTCGTGCAATGTGGCGACGGCCGTGTCGTAATCGGAACTGGAAATCAATTTGTTCGTGAACAACTCGGCGCTGCGCTGCGCCTCGGCCTGCTGCAATTCCAAATTTGCCTTCGCGTTGGCCAGGTCGGCCTTGGCTTGTTCGGCCGCCGCGTGATAAGTCGAAGGATCAATTTCCGCAATGACCTCGTTGGACTTCACCATTGAATTATAATCCACGTTAAGCTTGTTGATGATGCCCGAAACCTGGCTGCCCACTGTCACATTTACCACCGGATTTAACGTGCCCGTCGCCGTGACGACCTGCGTCAAATCCCCGCGTTCAACGGCGGCTGTTTGATAATCCGGTGCAGTGTCATGTCCGCGCCGGAAATACCAGATGCTGCCGCCAATCACCACGATGGCCACTCCGAAGATAATGGCCCACTTTACCCAACGATTACTGTGATTTTCCGCCATATAAAAATTCCAATCCACCTGCCGTCGGTCTTTTTAGACAGCGACAGCGCCTGACAAGTTACGCAATTTTTGGCGCCTGTCCATGTTTTCGTAGAATCACTTTCGGTTTGAGCCGGTCGCCCGAAACCTTAGAATCACTCCGTGCTCGAAAAACTGGCCCGACAACTTGCCGCCGCCCATTCGCTCACGGACGAACAGGTCCGCGAAGCGGTTGAACAACTCGCCGACGAAAAAGTTCCAGCGGTTGTGAAAGCCAATTTTCTGGCGGCGCTCGCCAGGAAGGTTGAAACACCGGATGAAATCGCGGCTTTCGTTCGTGCATTGCGCGACAAATCCATCACTCCCCCCCTTGATCCCGCATGGCGTGACGGGCGTGAAATTCTCGATGTCGTCGGCACCGGCGGCGACCGCCTTGGCACATTCAATATTTCCACCGCTGCAGCATTGATATGCGCCGCCGCCGGTGTGACTGTCGCCAAACATGGCAATCGGGCGGTGACTTCCCAAGCCGGCAGTGCTGATGTGCTCGAAACCCTCGGCGTGCGGATTGATTTGACCCCTGTGGAGGCCGCGCGTTCATTACGCGAACAGAACTTCGCCTTTTTCTTTGCGCCGGCTTACCATCCGGCTTTCAAACACATCGCACCAGCACGGAAACTTTGCGCGGAACGCGGCCAGCGGACGATCTTTAATCTGCTCGGCCCCCTCCTGAACCCGGTGCGCCCTTCAGCAATGCTGGCTGGCGTGCCACAACCCGAACTTTGCAAGCCGCTCGCCCGCGTACTCCAATCGCTTGGCGTCCGGCGCGCGATGGTTGTGTGCGGAAAAGTCCCAGCCGTGGGTTATTTGGACGAACTTTCCACACTTGGTGAGAACACGATTGCTGAATTTTATCAGGAACACGGCTTTGCCGTTTCGACCGGCCTGCCGGAAGCATTTTCATTGCAACGGGCAACGCTGGCGGATTTGCTGGGCGGTGACCGTCAGGCCAATGCTGAAATTATCCGCCGCATTTTACGCGGTGACGAGCGCGGCCCCAAGCGCGACGCCGTTTTGCTCAATGCGGCCGCCGCGTTGTTTGTTGCCGGCAAAACGAAATCACTCGTGGAGGGTTGGAATCTGGCCGATGAAACCATTGACAGCGGGCGTGGAAACAAAAAACTCCTGGAACTCGCATCCTGAACTTTATGGAGATTCGGCTTCTGCCGTTTCTTCTCCATCAGCTTCAGCGGTTTCCTCGGTTTCAACCGCGCCAACTTCAAATTCGGCGTAATGCAAACCGAGATTGTGTTGCGCGGTTTTGTCACCCTGCCGCGCGGCACGGATGAACCATCTCATGGCCTCATGCTGGTTTTGTGCCACGCCACGGCCTGTCTGATAACACAAGCCAAGATTACATTGGGCAGGGGCGCATTCCTGGTCGGCGGCGGCGCGATACCATTTGACCGCCTCTTCAAAATTTTGCGGTACAACCTGTCCCGTCTCGTAAAAAACGCCAAGATTGAACTGTGCCGCCGGGTAGCCGCGCTCCGCTGATTCGCGATACCATTTGACCGCCTCGGCGTAATTTTGTGGAACGCCTTGACCGGTTTCGTAAAGCATGCCGAGGTTGAATTGCGCCGCAGGATCACTCTGTTCCGCCGCTTCGCGCAGCCACTTGGCCGCTTCGCCGAATTCCTGCGGCACCCCCGCGCCGTTCAAATAGCATACGCCGAGGTAGCATTGTGCAACGGGATCATTTTGCTCTGCCGCCTGCCGAAACCATTTGACCGCCTCGTGATAATCTTGTGTCACGCCCTGTCCATTTTGGTAACAGACACCCATGTAGCACTGCGCCTGCGGGTTTCCCTCGTGGGCGGCCTGCCGCATTTCTTCAAACGTCTCCCATGTCTGGCGATTGCTTGCCATTATCAAAAATTCAAAGCCTTTTGGCGACGCACTTATAATAAGTCTTCATCCGATAAATTCAAGCCGTGAATTCACAGCGCGTTTTCGCTTCCGCTCAACAAAACGGCCTGCTACAAAACTTTCATGGCAACCCCATTCACCATCGGTTTTCTCGGTGCGGGCAAAATGGCCGCTGCTCTCGCCAGCGGCTTTGTTCACGCCGAACTCGTCGGCCCCAAAGAAATCCTTGCAAGCGACCCGCACGGCGCCGCGAGGGAAAGATTTGCCGGGGAGGTTGGCAGTGAAACCACTGCGTCCAATGCCGACGTTCTAAAATTCGCCAATGTCGTGATCCTGGCCGTGAAACCCAACCATGTCGTGGAGGTTCTTGCCGGACTGCACGGCAAATTCACGAGTAATCATTTGCTAATTTCCATCGCCGCCGGTGTGACGCTGGCGAAATTGGAAAATGCGTTGCCCGTTGGCGCGCGTGTCATCCGTGTCATGCCCAACACGCCGGCACTGGTCGGCGAATCCGCCTCGGCATTCGCGCTGGGCAAAAATGCGACCGCAGCCGACGGCGAACTGGCAAAGAAACTTCTTTCCGCCGTTGGCATCGCGTTTCAAGTCAAAGAAAACTTGCTTGATGCCGTGACTGGATTGAGCGGTAGCGGACCGGCTTATGTTTTTTCATTCATTGAAGGTTTGATTGATGGCGG
>Ga0182027_10008935_pt1 | contig 14490 bp, 12 predicted proteins | sample 712E1DmetaG_FD_121300 | JGI IMG/M metagenome (GOLD analysis project Ga0182027, IMG submission 121300) | Permafrost microbial communities from Stordalen Mire, Sweden - 712E1D metaG (Illumina Assembly) | ecosystem: Environmental > Terrestrial > Soil > Wetlands > Permafrost | place: Sweden...
AGGCTTAGGCAGTATGGGTATAACGAAATCGCGGAAAGTAAAAGGCTTTCCGGGCTTTTGGATTTTTTGGTGAGGTTTAAGAATCCCCTGGTGTTAATTTTGGTTTTTGCCGCGATTGTTTCCGCCGTGACCGGAGATCCGGTGGGTGCTTCCATTATAATTGTTATTATTTTGCTGTCCGTGGTTTTGGATTTTTTTAATACTTACAAATCCCAAAAAGCCGCGGAAGAGTTAAAGGAAAAAGTGCAGGTGTTGGCCGAAGTACTGCGCGACGGCAAGGTCACTCCCCTGCCTTTGCGGATGATTGTGCCGGGCGACGTGGTGGAACTGGAAGCCGGCGACCTGATTCCGGCGGACGGTAAAATTATTTTGGGCAAAGATTTATTTTTAAACGAGTCATCGCTCACCGGCGAATCTTTCCCTTCGGAGAAGCAAGATGGCGACCTGGCATCTTTAGGCACCAACGTGGTTACCGGCACCGGGCGGATGTTGGTGGAGCTTACAGGACGGCAAACCAAGTTCAGCAAAATCGCGGAGAGCCTGGAGCAGCAGGAGCGGCCAACGGAATTTGAACGAAGCATAAAAGATTTTAGCTATTTAATTATGAAAATAACCATGATTTTGGTTATTTTTATTTTTTTGGTTAACGCCGTGCTCAAGGGCGGCAGTTATATTTTGCAGTCGTTTTTGTTTGCCGCCGCGTTGGCCGTGGGGCTGACGCCGGAATTATTGCCCATGATTATCACCCTAAATTTATCCAAGGGCTCGTTGGCTATGTCCAAGCACGGGGTGATTGTAAAAAAATTATCATCCATCCAAAATTTTGGTGCCATGGACGTGCTATGCACGGATAAAACCGGCACGCTGACCGAGGATAAAATCGCCTTGGTAAAGTATGTTAACGCCGAAGGCGCGGCTGACGAGAGAATTTTTGATTACGCGTACATTTCCAGCAATTTCCGCAGCGGTTTTAAAAATCCGCTGGACGGCGCGGTTAAAGCTTTTAAAAAGTTTGACGTTAGCGGCTTCCAAAAAGTAGACGAAATCCCCTTTGATTACCAGCGCAAACGCGACTCCATCATTGTCAAAACCCCCAAAGGACACGAACTTGTCTCTAAAGGCGCGCCCGAGGAAATGTTCGCGACCTGCGGCTATTATCAGACGTCTGATAATAAACTGACTGCCGAGGTGGCTAAAAAATTGGAAGTCGAGTATCAAAATTTAAGTAAAGATGGGTTTAGGGTTTTGGCAGTTGCACACAAAGTTTTGCCGGAGAAAAAGGTTTATGATAAATTCGACGAAAAAGATTTAATTATTTTGGGATTTATTGCTTTTTTGGATCCGCCGAAAAAAAGCGTCAGCGAAACCTTAAGAGTGCTGGAGAGTTATGGTATTGCCATAAAAATTATTACCGGCGATAACGAAATTATTACCCAAAAAATCGCCCAGGAAATTAATTTGCCTGTTTTAGGCGTTTTGACCGGCGCGGAAATAGAAAAATTAAATGACGTGGCGCTTGGTTTGGCCGTGGAAAAAACCACAATTTTCGCCCGCGTCACGCCGGAGCAAAAAAAGCGGATTATTCTGGCTTTGCAAAAAAATAAGCACGTGGTCGGGTATATGGGCGACGGCATTAATGATGCGCCTTCCTTGAAAACTGCGGATGTGGGCATTTCCGTGGACAACGCGGTGGATGTGGCCAAGGAATCGGCCGACCTGATTTTGCTCCACAAGAGTTTAAAGGAGTTGGTAAACGGGGTCATTCAGGGCCGCAAAACTTTTGCCAATACTTTAAAGTATTTAATGATGGGTTTAAGCTCCAACTTTGGCAATATGTTTTCCATGGCCGCCGCTTCCATGTTTTTTCCGTTTTTGCCCATGCTGCCCACGCAGATTTTACTTAACAATTTGCTCTACGACGGCTCGCAATTTGTTATTCCGCTGGATAATGTGGACGAAGAGGCCATAAAAAAGCCGCGCCAAATGAAAATCCATTTTTTGCGGCGGTTTATGATTGTGTTCGGGATTTTAAGTTCGGTTTTTGATTTTTTAACCTTTTTTGTACTGACTTTTGTCTTCCACTACACCAACCATGCTTTTCAGACGGGCTGGTTTATTACTTCCTTTGCCACGCAAATTTTGGTGGTGTTTGTTATCCGCACTAAGACTATACCTTTTTACAAGAGTAAGCCGGCAAAGTCTTTAATAATTTCTGTGTTTACATTCCTGGCCTTGGCTTTCTTTTTGGCTTTGGGGCCGGTCAAAAAAATCTTCGGCTTTGCTCCTTTATCGATAGCCATGATTTTTTCGGCCCTGCTGATTACCCTGCTGTATTTGGTTACCATTGAGTTTGCCAAGAGGAAATTTTACCAGAAGATAGAAGAATAAGGTCAGTTGATGGGCACCATCTCTCGGCAACTTTAATTTTGCGATGGTCATCGATTTAGGTGTCTATTACCACCAGCGATTGTTTTATTATTATGATGCCCATCAACTATTAAATGAATGTAACCTAACGGTTTGAGTGCTTATTCGCACGAATAAGCACTCAAACAAAAATAGGCCTCTATTTGGGCTTATTTTTTTTGATAAGACTCAATTTTTTAATCCGCGGCCATTTTTTTATTTCCGCTTCTCTTCTTAGGGTTTTTCCCCAGGAGCGGAATTTTTCATAATAAACTATCTTCCCGCCGCCATGGGCGGAAACATATTTGGAGCCCTTGCCGGAATTATGCCTTGCCTCCCTCTCCTTTAAATCCTTCGCACTCCCCGAATACAGCGTCCCGTCTTTGCATTTTAGAATGTAAAAATAATACATATCTTTACTTAAATCTCGATTCCAGTTAAAATTATAGAGTTTTATGGGCCTGTAGTAAAGTGGTATTACGCGGCATTCGCATTGCCGAGGCGGGGGTTCGATTCCCCCCAGGTCCACCAGAAAATCCCCAATTGGGGATTTTAAAATTGTTTACAAAGGCATCAAAAGTAGCTGTGCTTCGCCGTCATCGGGGCAACCGTCGTTATCTATGCCCGCGTTATAAAGCATTTGCTCCGTAGCCGCGTCTAAAGTAAAGCCAGTCCCCGATTCAATCCCCAAATAAATTCCGGGCGGCACCACGCAGTTATTCAGGGGTCCGCGTGTGGTTGCGGTCGGCCAGTAGTTATAATCGTAAACCCCGCCCCAGGGAGTGCTCTGTGGCCATTTAATAATATAAGGCCCCCGCCAATTATTTTGCGCTGTTGTTGTCCAGGTGTTTGTTAAACCCGGAGGCGGTCCGCCGGCCGTGCAGGACAAATAAGTTCCGCAAATGCAGGAAGCCATGTTTGTGGCGCAGTCCTGCCCACTACCAGTAGTGTCATACGGTAAGGCCTTAGCTAGACCCGGATCCCAACCGCGATTAACATCGGGCGGGTAAAAACCCACATCGGTAATATAAATTTCCAAAGCCTTTTGCATTTCTTTAATATTTGCAACGGCGGTAGCTTGCTTGGCTGTCTGCCGGGCTTTGGAAACGGCAACTAAAATTATGGAGGACAGCAAACCGATAATGGCAATTACCACCAATAGTTCAACTAAGGTGAAGCCTTCTTTATTTGCCCCTACCCTAACTCGTGCCGGGCGAGACGCGGGTGACGAGGCGGCCCCTGGCTGTTTATTTTTTGTTTTTTTCATTTTGACGGATTACAATTACAGTATATACTTTTTTATATATGTTTAAAATAAAGATAATTGCTTTAGGAAAATTTAAGGAAAAGGCTTACAAGGAACTGGAAGCCGAGTTTTTAAAGCGCCTATCCCCCTTTGCCAAAATTAAAGTTATTGAACTGCCGGAAATCGGTTACGGGAAAAATCAGGATTTGGAAAAAATTAAAGAACAGGAAGCGGAAAAAATTGTTAAACAGTTGCCGGACGGAGCGGTGGTAATTTTACTGGAAGAAAAGGGAACTTTAAGGAATTCCAAGGATTTATCGGTATTTTTGGAACGGATTGGTGGTTTGGGTAAGGAATTGGTTTTTGTCATCGGTAGTGGTATCGGCTTGCACCAGTCACTTCACCAATACAGCAATTATTCCATTTCCCTATCCCCTCTTACTTTTCCGCACAACATGGCGCGGGTAATTTTGGAAGAACAGATTTATAGGGCTTGCACAATTTTGGCCGGAAAGGAGTACCATAAGTAGTATTTGGTGATTAGCATTTAGCTTTTAGCCAAGCCCTCCGCGGAGGGGTTTTTTATTTCAGATGAGATTATCGCTAACACCATCCAGAGCAGTAATTGGGTTTGCTGGAGGGTGTAAAAGTAGTGGTCGAATTGCATCAGGATCAGGATTGATATCAAAATAGTTGTAAGTAGTAAGTAGTAAGTTGTAAGTTTTTGTTTGAGCAGGCTGATTAAGTGCGACAAAAATATCCAAATTAAAATCAGCATCCCGGGAATGCCAAGTTCGGCTCCGGCCAGCAAAAAATAATTATGTATGGGCTGGATTTGCCAGTACCAAAGTTTAATGGAAGAGTATTGTTGCATGTGAAGGATGCTCTCCCCTATCCCCAGGCCAAAAATAGGATGTTGTATCATTATTTTTAAACTAATTTTAGCGTAGAAAATTCTTTGGAGGGATGAATCGTCCGTGACATTGGCCCGTGTTAGGAGAAAAGGCCTAAAGACCATCAGGGCTAACAAAATTGACGCAAGGCAGACACCGGCTGCCACCCAGGCAGTTTTTGGTAGAGCTGATAATTTTTTGACTGGTTGCGTATAGAGTATGCCGCCAAAAAAGATTATCAATCCAAGCCCATAAGACAAATATCCGGCCCGGGAGAAGCTAACCGTCAAGCCAAAGGTAGTTATAGCGATAGCCAGCCCATATAATCCTTTTAGGCGCCAATTCTTAGCGTTTATAAGCAAATAAAGGCATATTAACAGGCCGGTAGTCAAAAAGGCCGACAAAACGTTAGAATGAGGAAATGTTCCGTATCCCCGGATATAAGTTGTTCCACTTGAAACAATTTTTGCCACCCCAGTTATGGCTCTGGAGAGGTGTTCCTCGCCAAATTTGTATAAACCCAGAGACTTTTGAGTTTTGAACTGCCAAAGGGCTAAAAGTGATTCAAAAGTGGCAAAAAAAGCAAAAAAGTTCAAAAATGTTGATTTTATTGATGTTTTGCTAAAAAGATAGCTAAATGTTCCATATGTAACAATAAACTCCGCATATTTAAGCGAATACCATAAGTTTAGGCTACTTTTGTCTTGCAAATGCCAAATAAGGTCTAAAATAAGCCATATTAGGAATATAACAATTGACAATTGACCTTTGACAATTGACCAGAACTCGCTTATACCACGTGGTAGAAAGCAAAAAAACCATGTGATGATTAAGAAAATATCGCTTAAATATAAGGACACAGAAGTAAAATCTGAATAAACTCCTATTAAATAAGCGCTTTTTGTTGGAATTACATAGCGAATGGGGAAAAATAGGCTAAAAAGGAACAGAAAAAAGAAAGCCTTGGCTAAATTTAATTTATTTATTGAGAGGTTCATAAAATTAACTAGAACTTACATTTTCTATTGAGAAACTTTTACAAGTTCTAATAGATTCGATATAATTGATGTATGAGAATCCATTCCGAAGAAAAAATCAACAAAATTAAGGAGATGCGGCAAGTGGGCAATAGCATTAATGAAATTGTGGCGGCCTTGGGAGTCCCTAAAACTACGGTTTGGCATCACGTTCAGCAAGTCGAGGTTTTAGAGCCTTTTAAACAACTACTTCGTTCAAAAAGGGGTGGAAGAGCGGTTAGGAATAAAAAAGACTGGGAAGAGGCCGAAAATAGAGCAAGGCAAATTTTATCAGGGGATAAAGCCAGTTTGGCCATTGCTGCGGCAATGTTGTATTGGGGCGAGGGAGGCAAAAAGGTCTGTGATATCATAAATACAGACCCTAAACTACTTCAATTATACCTTAAATTTCTTTATGAGGTTATAGGAGTTTCGCCAGAAAATATTAAATTTTCTATGCGGATATTTACAGGCATGGAACCACAGGAATGTTTGAAGTACTGGTCAAATAGTTTAAATATTGATGCAAATAATATCATTATGAGATATAACGACGGAGGAGTGAGTGGTAAAGCAAAATATGGTATGTGCAGGGTAACTCTAAAAAAAGGAAGCAAGCTTTTAAAATTAATGCATTGCCTAATTAGGCTTAGTTTTTCTGACTTAATGGGACTGCAAAATCCTTTACCACAATGGATTGACTATCGGCGTTTAGCAGGCTAAACTGACAAGAGATTTTACTCCCTATAGTTCAATGGATCAGAACAATTCCGTCCTAAGGAATAAATCCAGGTTCGACTCCTGGTGGGGAGACCAAAACTTGATATAATAAAAACATGATCGACCCGGAGTTGAAAATTGAACTGGATCAGCTGAACGAAAACCTCGTCCAAATTAAAAAGAAAAATGCCGGCGGGGGAGTGTGGCGCGCTTTTTTTAACGGCATGTTTGGGGCTTTGGGATATGTTGTAGGGCTCGCGATTGTTGTAGTTATTGTGGGGTGGTTTTTGCAGAAAACTGGCCTTTTAAAACCAGTCCAAGATCAGATTAACAGTTTTGTAGATTTAATTGACTCCGCCAAAAAGTTAATTCCCAGCGATCAGAATTCATCCGCTACTCAATCCAACCAGCAGGGGAGCGGCACTCCAACAATGGTAACTTTGCCGAACGGCCAGCAGTTTCAGGTGCGGATTCAGCAATAGGGGATTGAAGTTTTTTGTGGAATCGTGTAAAATACGTTAGTGACTTTTAACAATTAACCTTTGACATTTGTCTTGCCGCGATTGTTAATTGTCAAATGTCAAAAGTTCCCTAAGGGCCTGTAGTATAATGGTAATACGGGACTATGGCATAGTTCAGTCGGGGGTCCGATTCCCCCCAGGTCCACCAAAATAAAAATATCCCAATGCATGGGATATTTTTATTTGTCCCGAGCGAGGAGCACCAGCAGCGAGTCGAGGGGCATTCAATGGATAACGATAGCCATGTAAAGAAAAACACTCAAATATTTGAGTGTTTTTCTTTTGGTCGGGCTGCTGGGAATTGAACCCAGTCTACACGCACCCGAAGCGTGCGTACGACCGGCATACTCCAGCCCGACGTCACAATGGCCTTCGAGCGTTCAAAATATCGCAAGCGATATTTTTCACACTCTTCGGCATTGTTCCTCTTTCCCAAAAATCCGTTCTCGTTTCCAATAGCAATATGGAAACTGCGCTCCTAATTTTTGGGAACCCTTAAATCTTATAGATTCTTGAATATTATAGCCTTTTAAATGGTTTTTATCAATGGTATGATATAACCATGCACAAGCAGGTTATCGTAAATAATTTATTAATCAGTTACAGCGAAATAGCAGGGGATGGCGGCAAGGCCTTGCTGTTTTTGCATGGCTGGCGGTCGAATAAGGAAGTGTGGGGGGAAGGATGCAAGCTGATCAGCCGATCAGCTGATCAGCCGATCAGCTGTTATGCCCTTGACTTACCCGGGTTTGGCGGATCCCAAATTTTGAAACAACCGATGACAGTAGGGGATTATGCCAATATTGTCGCGGAATTTATTAGAAAATTGGAATTAAAAAATGTAATAATCATCGGCCATTCGTTTGGCGGCAGGGTTGGCATTAAATTATCGTCGCAGCATCCGGAGTTAATCAGTAAACTGGTTTTGGTGGATAGTGCCGGGTTTGCGATGAATGCGCCAAAGAAAAAATTAATGGCCATGGCGGCAAAAGCCGTCAGGCCGATTTTTAAACCACAGATCATGCAGGGCTTGCGAAAGAAAATTTATAAAAATATTGGCGCGGAAGACTATTTGGCCACGCCGGAACTGCAAAAAACTTTCGTTAATATAACCAGTGAGGATTTATCGGCAGACTTAAAAAATATTAAAGTGCCTACGCTTATTATAAACGGTGAAAACGATAAAGACACACCGGTAGAATTTGGTCAGCGGATGAATTCCCTAATTCCTAATTCCAAACTCCAAATTCTAAACAACGCCGGCCATTTCAGTTTTTTGGACCAGCCGGAAGAGTTTGTAAAAATAGTTATAGATTTTATCCAATCTTAACGTTCTCTAATTCGCGCGAATTAGAGACAAGGAATTATGGATTTACTAATCCCCAAATTTATCAGGTATCAATTATATTTGCTCCAGCTGGAAAATTATGAGCTGGGGCGGTATTGGAAGTTGCTGTTTAAAAAAGGGCCGTGGCCAAGGGGACAGCAGCGCAAAGAGCTGGTTTGGTCGGTTAAAGCCAAAGCAATAGTGCTAATGGCTGTGGCTCTCCATGCCTTAATTGTCGTTGTGGCGGGCTTAATTACCTTAAGCTCAACCGGCGTATCGGGTAACTTTTTTATTGCCGCCGTGATTGCGATATTTTTATTTTTACCTTTTTATTTTATTTTGTTCAGCGTGGCTTTGTTGCTTCTTATGCCGCTCGACAGTTTGGCAAAAAAGCAGTTAATTAGAAAAGCCCGGGCAAAAATCGAACAATTATCACAGCCGATAAATCGGCACGCTACAGGGGGACAGGCTGATATTAAGGAGTTAAAAGTTATAGGAGTGGCTGGCAGTTACGGCAAGACAACGATGAAGGAAGTATTAAAACAAGTATTAAGTATTAAGTATAAAGTATTAAGTACTCCGGAGAGCGTAAATACGCCGGTGGGAATTGCCAGGTGGATATTGAATAAAGTCACCGATGATACGCAGGTATTAATTGTGGAAATGGGGGAACATTATGAAAACGATATTAAAGATATTTGTGATATTGTAAAACCCGATATTGCGGTTGTGACCGGGATTAATGAGTCCCATTTGGAGCGGATGAAAAAAATGGATACGGTTGTTGCCACCATTTTTGAAATTGTCAGCAATACCAAGCAGGGCGCGACCGTGGTATTGAATGCCGATGATAATCGCGTAATGGAAAATTATAAAAAATTTGTTTGGCCGGATCATGAAGTTATAAAGTTTTCCGCCGGAGGCGGATCCGCCTCCGGCGGACGAGTTTCGAGTTTCGAGTCGAAACGGTTTAACCCCGAAAAATTATCGTGGATTTGCTCTGTGCAAGGTATGGGGGAGCTAGAAGTTGGATTGTTAGGAGAATATGCGCTTGGCGATGTTGATGCGGCGATAAAAATCGGAAAAAGCTTGGGTATGGGTAATGAGGAAATAAAAAACGGCATCGCAAAAATTAAACCGATAGAACACCGCCTTCAGCCCATGCCATCGGCGGCCAATGTTTTGGTAATTGACGACAGTTATAACGGCAACCCGGACGGGGTAAGGGAGGCAATTAAGGTTTTGTCGCGATTTTCCGCCGGAGGCGGATCCGCCTCCGGCGGAACTAACCGTCGAAAAGTTTATATTACCCCAGGTTTGGTGGAAATGGGAAAAAGCTCGCCGGAAATTCATCGTGAAATTGGCCGGCAGTTGGCCGGGGTGGCGGACGTGGTTATTTTAATAAAAAATAGCGTTACACGGTTTATCGAGGAAGGTCTTCTTTCTGTGTCATCCCGACCGAGCCCGAGTGCACCCGAGGGCGAGCGGAGGGATCCCTTAAACTCGGTTGAACAGATTTCTCGTTCGGATGCACTCACTCGGAATGAAAACACAAAAATTATCTGGTTTAACAGCGCTTTGGAAGCCCACGCCGGGTTAAAGAATATTTTAAAACCCGGCGATGTGGTGTTGTTCCAGAACGACTGGGGAGACCAGTATTTATAATTGACATGATTGACAAGATTGATCATGATTGACAAGATTTATGGGGACAATCAGAAAAATTTTTACTAAGATAGTAACGCCTAAAATAAATTATCAGCCGCTAATTGAGGTGAGGGTTTTTAAAGATGCGCTGTTGTTTAATTTGTACAGCTTCCAACAAAAATATCCGAAGTTATTATTCGCGCCGGTGTTAAAAAGCAACGCTTACGGGCACGGGCTGGTGGAGGTGGCGGGGATTTTGGATGAAGCCAACACCACCCTCTCTGTCCCTCGGATGCACTCGGGACATCTCCCCCAAAGGGGGAGAGGGGGACCCAAAATACCATTTTTTATAGTGGACTCTTTTTATGAAGCTTTGACTTTGCGCCAGCATGGAATCAAGACAAAAATTTTGGTTTTGGGATATTGCCGGGAAAAAGAATTATTATCGGCAAAACTTAAAGATGTTAGTTTTGGAATAATTGATTTACAAATTCTAAAAAATTTATCCATTAAATTAAAAAAGCCGCTGAATATTCATCTTAAAATAGATACCGGTATGCATCGGCAGGGGATTCTACAATCGGAAGTTTCGGAATCCATGGCGGCGATCAAGTCTAACCCGAATATTAATTTAGAAGGCCTGTGTACGCATTTCGCGGACGCGGACGGCGCGGATAATAAATTCACTCTGGGACAAATCGAGAAATGGAATTCGGCCGCGGTGACGTTTAAAAACGAGTTTCCCAATACTAAATTCTTTCACGCTTCCAATACGGCCGCGGCCGGTTACGCCGAGCACATTAACGCCAATGTCAGCCGGCTGGGGATTGGCTTATATGGAATTAATCCGTCGTCGAACATAAAATTGGAGTTAAAGCCGGCTTTGGAATTGCGCTCCATCATCAGCTCCACAAAAAATATCCCGGCCGGGGAAAAAGTCGGCTACGGGGTTACCTTTGAATCGTCAAAGCCAATGATTGTTGCGACCGTGCCGGTGGGGTATAATGAAGGCGTAGACCGCAGGCTTTCCAATAAGGGAGCTTTTAAAGTCAATGGAGTCTTTTGTCCCATTGTCGGGCGCGTGAGCATGAATATGAGCAGTATAGATGTTACCGATGTCATTGATGTAAAAATTGAAGACTTCGTTGTAGTAATCAGCTCCAATAAAACCGACAAAAATTCTGTGGAGAATTTGGCCAAACTTTGCGAATGTATTCCGTATGAAATTTTAGTGCATATACCCCAGCATTTAAGGAGAAGGGTTGTGTAACAATCCAATTTATTAAATTTGTGTCATTGCGAGGAGCCAGGGCTTTAACTGGCGACGAAGCAATCTCCCTATTGTTATAAAGATTGCTTCGGTCGGATGCACTCTCTCGCAATGACACGGTATCATAATTGGCGTAATAAAAAATTTAATTTTATGATTAAAAACATCGGCGTATTTTTTGGCTCCGGTTCAACCGAGCATGACATTTCGATCATAACCGCACAGTTGATCATCGCGGGATTAAAAGGTTTGGACTACCAGGTTACCCCGGTTTATATAACCAAGCAGGGTAAATGGATGCTCGGCGAAGAACTTGGTAATCTAAAATTGTTTACAGATCCAAACAAAAAACCCGAGGACGAAAAAAAGTATTACGAATATTATTTGGACATGCAGGAGTCGGTGGGAAAAATGGTTTTTAAGCGCAAGGGGTTTGCCGGTAAATCAATAACGATTGATCTTGCTTTTCCGGCTTTGCATGGCACTTACGGTGAAGATGGGACCATCCAGGGCATGTTTGAAATGCTCGGCGTGCCTTACGTGGGCTGTGGGGTTCCTGCTTCGGCTGTGGCTATGGATAAAGCACTGACGAAGATTGTCATGCAGCAGGCGGGAATTCCAACCACAAAATTTATATATTTTTATAATGCTGATTGGGAAGCAGGGCGCTCGGGTATCATCGAGAAAATTAAAATACTACGATGGCCGGTGTTTGTGAAGCCGGTGCATTTGGGCTCTTCCATCGGCATTGGTAAGGTTTCCGCCAAAGGCGGATCCGCCTTTGGCGGAAAAGACAAAGACAGCAAAGATCTTGAACAGAAAATAGAAGTCGCCCTGCATTATGACGAAAAGGTTTTGGTGGAAGAAGGCGTGGAAAATTTAATGGATGTGACTTGTTGTGTTATCGGTAATAATGAGCTACGCGCATCGCTACTTCAAGAATCTGTCTTTAAAGACGACTTGTTTAATTTTGAGGACAAATATATCAGTGACGGCGGCAGCCAGACCGGCAAAGCCGTAAATAATTTAGTTATTCCCGCCCGTTTGGACGAGACTACGACATCGGCCATTCAAAATACAGCCAAACAGGTATATAAAGCTCTTGGCTGTTCAGGGATAGCCCGTGTGGATTTTTTATACAATAAACAAACCAAAGAATTTTTTGCCAACGAAGTTAATCCGCTGCCGGGGACTTTGTATCATCATTTATGGAAAGCCAGCGGACTTGAGCTGGATCAGCTTTTGCAAGAACTGATAAAATTCGCGGAAGAAAAATACCGGCAGAAAAGAGAAATAACTTTTACTTTTGAATCCAGCGTGCTAAAACAGCTGGGTGGCAGCAAGTTAAAATCGAACAAACTGGATAGCCCTGTTTCATCATAATTGCGCCGATTTTGTGGGGAAAACCGATGAAACTTTTCACCACGTGGTAAGTTTGATATCAAACATGACTTTTAAATACGAAAACAAAAAACTCAAACAAGGCTTTTGTTACATCATCGGTTGTGACGAAGTCGGTCGTGGTTGCCTGGCCGGGCCGGTGGTTGCGGCGGCGGTAGTTTTTGATCGGTTAAAGATTAAGGATAAAGGATTAAGGATTGTAGAGATAAAAGACAGTAAACTCCTGACTGCCGGCAAGCGTGAAGAATTATCGGAAAATATTAAAACTAATGCCCTGGTGTGGGGCGTTGGGGTGGTTTCGCAGGAAGTGGTGGATGAAATAAATATTCACAACGCGACTTTGCTGGCGATGCGGAAGGCTGTTGAGGGATTGATTGCCCCCTCTGGTGTCATTCCGAGTGCAGCCGAGGAATCCCTTATCGAGGGTGTCACCACAGCCAAGGGATCCCTCCACTCGTCGGATGCACTCCTCGGTCGGGATGACACAAAAAACGTATTGCTTGTCATAGACGGAAAATTTACCATCCCCTCCTTCGATAAAGCTACGGAGGGCGAGCCCAAGTTAAATATGGAACAGGAAGCAGTGATAGGCGGAGACAACAAAATCCTTTCCATAGCCGCCGCGTCTATCATCGCCAAAGTTTATCGCGATGAACTAATGAGAAAACTACACCAGCAATACCCAATTTACAACTTTGCCCAGCACAAAGGATACGGCACCCTGTTCCATCGGACAATGATCCTGCAAAACGGCCTGTCGCCGATACATCGCAAAAGTTTTTGCAAAAATCTGGCAATTTAAGTTGTTGATTCTAGACTCGGCCACGCCAAAAGTCAACAAGACGATAATTGGGTGTTATATATGAAAGTTTATATGCCGCTGACAAACAGCGGCTTTTGTTTTATAGAATATGGGAAGGCTGGCAGAGTAGTTGATGTAATGCTTATCGTCTGTTAAAATATAATTATGAGAATAAAGTTGCAAAAAGATGACTTGAATGAATTATTTGCAGCTATTGCGGAACAAGGGGTTCGGTGGTCAGTTTTGGCTTCTATTTTAAAAATTTCAGACAGGAACCTAAGAGATTGGCGGAGCGGAAAAGTTACCATGCCGCAAGCTGCTTATTTAAAGTGTTTAACAACTGCAAAGCTAAAAGCAAATAAATTTAAACCTGTAATATTAAATGATTATTGGCATATTGAGCAAGCAGCAAAAAAAGGCGGCTATGCTCGTTTAAAATTATATGGGAATTTAGGAACGCCGGAAGGACGGAGCAAAGGAGGGTTGGCTTCTATTAAAATTCATTTTTTAAGAGGAACAAATTTTAAAAAATTGCGCACAATTGTTGAGCCTTCTATTTCCGAAGACCTGACCGAGTTGATGGGAATTTTGATGGGCGACGGGCATTTGTCTGAATTTCAAATTAAGGTGACAACTAATTCTATAACCGATATTCAGCATGCAAATTTTGTAAAACAATTGTTTGTAAAACAATTTAATTTGCCGGTTGCTTTAAGTTTTAGAAAATACGAGAATGCTGTAAATGTAGTAGTATCTTCAAAAAATATGGTAAAGTTTTTTAACCGCCTTGGTATGCCTCTTGGCAATAAAATCCATAATAATATCTCTGTTCCGGCTTGGGTTATGTCTAAAACGAAATATCAAAAGGCATTTTTGCGTGGATTGTTTGATACCGATGGTTGTATTTATTTAGATAAGCATGTAATAAAAGGTAAATTATACAAACATATGGGTTGGACAATTACCAGCTATGCTGGTAAATTAATAGCAGGAATTATTGAAATATTGGAGGGTTTAGGCTTTAATCCGACTTATCGTGCATCTCAAAGGTCTATTTATTTACGCAGACAAAGTGAAATAAAAAAATATTTCACTGAAATTGGGACACATAATAGTAAACACCTGGAAAGATATAAGAAATTTTGTGGAGAGGTACCGAAGTGGTCATAACGGGACGGTCTCGAAAACCGTTTGGCGGCCTTAAAACTGCCCCGAGGGTTCGAATCCCTCCCTCTCCGCCA
>Ga0182027_10008936_pt1 | contig 14489 bp, 15 predicted proteins | sample 712E1DmetaG_FD_121300 | JGI IMG/M metagenome (GOLD analysis project Ga0182027, IMG submission 121300) | Permafrost microbial communities from Stordalen Mire, Sweden - 712E1D metaG (Illumina Assembly) | ecosystem: Environmental > Terrestrial > Soil > Wetlands > Permafrost | place: Sweden...
CTAAGACAAGGTTTGGCCGGTAGCGAAGACTGTAACCAAGCTCGGGAAGCTCGAAGTTTTTTACCCGGTTGCCATCATAGGTGCCATTTACATTTGGGTATCCCGCCGGCAATTGGTTGCCGGTGATGGTTCCGTTGCGCACCGGGCGAAACAGCGTCAACCCAATGTCGAAGCGGTTCCCCACGAGAAAAAGGCTCGCCGGATTGGTTGCGCCCGCCAAACTGTCACTCGGCTTGGCAACACCTGCCCCGCCCTGGCCCTGTTGTTTGGTTCCATATCCAGTTAAGAAGTAACCGTCGGTGGCAAACGAGAGATCGGCAATGGACAGAAACGCCAGAACAACGGGAAACACCTTTTTGAAATCCAGCTTCATGCAGACAATCTCCTCAATTTCTAGTTGCGATGGTTTGAGAGCGAGTGGCAGACGCTGGACCGGAGGACCTCCCTTCCGGGGCATCTTCGTTTTCACTCGCTTGGCTGGGGACGTCGCCGAGGCTGGCAGTGCTCTTACGGGCAATCAATAAAAAACCCACCTGCCAGATCGACTTCCGGCGGTGGGCTAAGAAACTTCTTTAGCTAAGGCTAGGCTCTTATATCGATAAAGCCCTGCCTCTACCTGCCAGAGGATAACCTGTGCGCGTACACGCGCAACAACAGGTCGTACAAGCTATCGTCCTCTGAGGGTTCATTACCATGGATTTAGGCTACAAGAAGGCTCGCTCCATGTCAAACAAATCTCCGATTCACGCCCGCTGAAAGGCGTGCCTTTGGGGAATAAAGAGATCGACGTCGCTGAAGACAGACCGAAGAATTGATTGTGCCGCATGGTACCGAACTGGATTGATTCCGTGAAGCCGGCTGTAAAAGATAATCTTGGCCCTGTGAACGGAATCAAGGCCGCGCTTCGCGCGCCGTGTTTGCTGTCGTAGAGCCTTGACACCGGCCTCCCAGCCTCGGCTTATCGTGTACGTTTGTGTGTCAGGCTCCTTGCAGGAAGTGGCCTATCGCCCAGAACGCAGAGCATCAAAAGCGAAAGAGTCTGTATTGCCAAACCGGAGCAACAAGATTTAGCCGCCCTGGCAGGGGTAGCCAAGCGGTAACTGATGGATTGGCGACCATCTGCTCAGAATAAGATGGAAACCCATGGCGACGATGAAGACTCAACTGATAAGCCAAAATGGCGGGGTCAGAGAAGTCTGAACCGAGAGGTCAGCGCTGCGACCGGAAGAACGGCCCTCTCAACGAAACAAGTACGACAAGACCGGAGCGCCTCACTTGACAAGTGCATCGGCGGCATTCGCCGCCAGAATCCAATCGCTGGTGACGCTGACGGTATATTCGTTCTCAAACCAAAGGAAGCCGAAGTCGTCGATGCACTCCGGGAAGTCCGGCTTGATCACGATATAGCCAGGAATCATGCCGCCGGGAATGAAGGTCCCATCGGCGCGGTTGTTTCCGTAGGCTTTCATCTTTGAAACCGTCCCGACCGAAGAGATATAGGAGGTGCTCGACACCGGATGCGTGCCAAGCAGGTAGTTGGCCGCCCGCAGCGTATACTCCGGCCCTACGATCTGCGGGAATGCCTTGTGGAGGAAGTACATCCGCGAGCCAAATGTGGCCACCTGGCTGGATCCGCCCCAACTGCCCAGGCTAGGCGGAACTCCGAAGGGCGTCTTGGCCAGTTCGGCATCCAGTTCGGTCTTGTACGATTTGACCGCCTCTCCCAACTGTTGCTTGAAATCGGCATCCATGTATGGAAGAGCCAGAACGGCCATCCAGCCGCCGAACTCGAAGTGCTTGCGTACGGTGGGGAAGAGCTCCCTGACCCGCGTTTTGTATGGTTCGCCGCCATCGGTGGCGATCAACAACTTTACAGCGGCCCTCCACTCGCCGATCGCGCCCATCTCCGGAAATCCGAAGATAGGGCGCTCGGAGGGCGTCGGATGCGCGTGTTCCTCATCCCAGAGCTTGACGGAGGTCTCGATGCACTCCTTGGCCAGCGGGTCATCCCAACCTTTCAGCGCCGGGTATGCGGAGGCCAGCGCCGCGGCCGCGCCGTATTGAAGAAACGGCGCCTTGGTGGTGAAGGCCCAACGGTCATCCGGCTTGCCGGAGTAATTGCCGTCGATCTCGTTGGGGGCGAGCTTGTCTGAATAGATGCGCTCGTCGGTAATGGAGGCGGCATCGCCGAGGTGCGTATACTCGCGCAGATTGGGCTCGATCATTCCCATGAAGGGGTGCCCGATGGCCTTGTACTGGGCCAGCACCTGCAGAACGCCGTGCTTGACCTGCTGCACAGCATCCGGGATGCCGTCCGGCCGGTGCATTTCGACCGTACGGGCAGTCTCGTCTACCGTGAGTTCGTCCCACTTCAGGCCGAACTCTTTGTAGGCCAGGGACAGGTTCTCAATGACCGCATATTGGCTTGGGGCTATGTTGTCGTAATCGCCGGCGTCGAACCAGCCGCCTACAGTCAATCCCGGGATGTGCTCACCCGGTTTGTAGGGTGAGTCCAGGTTCGGCCCCATCCGGTAGCCGTCGAAGTGTTCAATGTTGGGCGGCGCCTGGCGGGCATCGTCCATGTGCGAGATGCCGTGCCACAGCCGGTAGCCTTCGCGCACCAAGACGTGGTCCATCTCAACGGCGAGGAAACCGTCCAGGCTCGATTGCCAGCTCCGGCTGTACACGTCCTTGGCGATGGGGAAAAGATCGGTTCTCTGTCCCCCGTACTCGATAGCGTAGAGGCCAGGTTCATTCACCGTGGAAAAATCGAAGTTCGCATAGTGGTAGCGCAGCCACTTCGTGGGCGGGGTGATCGGTCCCTCGAAGACCTGCTTATAAGAACCGTCCGTTTCCAGGCGAAGCACCTTCGCCAACTTCGGCGCATCGTAATTCGGATCGAGCTCGATCACCGCGACCTTCGGGAAGTTAGGTGGATAACCGGCCTGGCTGTGCGCGACCATCGGCGGCCGCGTCCAATTCGGGATCAGGTCAGGATGAATATGCCAGACGACCGCGCCGTCGGTTTTACCGGATGGAATTAAGGTGCGCAACACGAACCAGCCATTCTGGGCGCGATTGCGGCCGTCATAGAGCGAGACGGGCGCGGTTTCGGAGTTGACATTGACGCGGTAGAGCGGATCTTCAGCCGCCAGCGTGATGCTGCCTCCAGTGACCAGCGGAAGCGGCTGCGTGTAGCCCTTCGCCTGGTCCCATTCATCCTGGTAGGGCAGCTTCTTCGGATCGTCGGCAGGTGGCAGCACCTGCTTCATCGGGTCCTGCGGACTGCGTGGAATCACGCCGAAATGCTTGCCATCCACGGCGTAGGTCTTCCCTATGTAGATGGAAGGCAGGAACTCGAGATTGAAGCCTGCGCGGCCAGCCAGCTTCTCCGGCAGCGGCTTGTCGAGGTTGACGCTGACGCGCACGCCGCCCGGTTCGGCGGTCACCTCCAGGGTGTAGTCCATCTGGTAGGCAGGGAAGGAGAGCTGCGCTGTGAGGCGATTGTGCTCCTTGTCGGCCTTGCGGTCCTTGAGCTTGGCCACCAGATCCCATTGCTCCGGTGTGGGCACCAGGCGCACATCGCCGTTGGTGGCGATGCGCTGGCCGTGGAGAATCATCTCCATCGCGGCATGCTTTTCATCGACGAAGACCGGGTGATAGGTGCTTTGATAGAGAATTACGCTGAAGCCCTGCGTGTCCAGGTAGCCGCTATCGTTTACCTTCATCTGTTGACCGGCCCCGCTTGCGGGAACGAAAACAAACAGGCCTGCGAGCAGGATTGCATGAGGTAGAGCCAACAAAGAACGAACAAACTTGGGAGTCATGATAGGTTCCATTTCTGCATTCAGCGTAGTGTTCAAAAGCTCTCAAGGCAAGATGGCAGTCGGCGGCCGTCACTGCCTCAATTCCGTATTTAACCCACTTCCGTGATCTGCCTAACGGGCAGCGGGCCGCTCATCTTGCCTGCTGCGATATGTTGCCACAATTTCGCCGCGCCACCCGTCTGGATGCCGACCGGATTGATTGTACAATCCTGCGTGACCTGTTGGGCAATATGCTCAACGTGAATCAGCACGGGCTAGGGCCGACGTTCCAGTACGACAACCTCTCGCGTCTAACCTATGCGCTGAATCCCGCGGTAGGAACGGACATCTACACCTATTCAAACTCATCGAGCGCCTGTTCCCCAAGCGCCGACGTCCCCTGCAAATGGACCGACACCCGCGGCGTCATTGCCAGCTACAAATAAATACGACAACATGAGCCGCCTGACCGGCTACCCGGAAATTACTATTTGCTTACTGCCGGCTTGGCGACCATCCGGTCCTATCGACTTTCAGCTAACTTCGAGGACCCCACCGGCCACGAGTTGTCAGGGAGCAGCTTCTGTGGCAGGCATGATGATCGTGGTCACCCAGCGCCGCTTGCGACCCTCCCTGGGGCGCTGGTAAGCCTCCATCAAAACTGCGGCCAGCTTGCCCACCAACTCCTTGAATTCTTCGTCGGTCGAGTAGATCGGAGCCTGCCGGTAGCCAACCCCATCGGCTACCAGATCGAATTTATCTCGGCTCAGGTACTCGCCATATTGCCCGAGCAACACCGCGACAAAGCGCGCGAAATAGCGAAACTGATCCTCACGACCGGCGTTCAGCATCTCTTGCGGCGTTTGGCCGATACTTGCGCCCAGCGTGTAGGTTCGTTCAACCACGCCGCGCACCGGGTGTTCGCCGGCGACGGTCGTAATACCCGCATCCGTGAGCAGCTTCAGGTGCCGGTACAACGTGGCCTGCGCCACTCCGGGAAGGCGTTTCAGCATCTCCTGCGGCGTGAGCGGCTCAGAATTCACCAGCGATTCTATGATCCGCAAGCGAAGTGGGTGAAGGATGAGATCGACTTGCGAAGTGCTCATTTGACTATTTTCTCACTTGTGATACCATTCGATTATTCTCATTATTGAGGATATTCTATGGACGACGCTGCAATGCAGTCCACCACTCACCCCTCCATCAACTGGCGGGGGATCGCATGGTTTCTCACCCTATGCCTTGGCTTGACCTGGAGCATTGAAATCATCGCTCTGGAGCGAGGCATCCGTTTCGCCACGCTGACGCCGGGCACAGTGACCATGCTGGCTTTGGTCATGTGGATTCCGGCCGCCTCGGCATTCATCGTGCGCCGCTGGATCACCCGCGAGGGCTTCGCCAGCGCCAGCCTACGCATCGGCCCCTGGAAGCCTTATCTGTATGTACTGCTGGGAGTTCCATGCCTCTTTCTGGTGATCCACGCCGTCACGTGCGCTTTTGGACTCGGCGTTTTCAGTACTGATCCATCGGTGTTTTTGAAGTCGCTTCCACCTATGCCTCCGGGCAAAAAGATACCTTCCGGGCCGATGCTCATAGCCTATATGGGCTTTATCTCGCTCATCGCAGGTCCGTTTATCAACCTCATCGGCACCTTCGGCGAAGAGTTTGGCTGGACCGGCTATCTGCTGCCCTCGCTGCTGCCGCTGGGCCGCTGGAGAGCGGTTGGCATCTATGGCGTGATCTGGGGTTTGTGGCACGCTCCGATCATCATTGGCGGTTTCCATTACGCCGGATATCCGATCATCGGCGTTTTGTTCTTTTGCGCTTTCACCACCGCGATTGGGCTGATCCAGTGTTCGTTGCTGCTGCGCTACCGCAGCGTTTTGCTGACTTCCTTCCTGCATGGCGCGATCAACGCCGAGGCGAATGGAATCTGGCTGTTGCTGTTCACCGGCGTCTCAACCCTCTGGGGTGGCACCGTTGGTCTGGTGGGCATCCTGATCTTCGGCGGATTCGGAATCTGGCTGCTGGCAAGAACAGCGGAAAACCCGGTCGGCTTACGCTGAATGGCAACTGGCTCGATTGAACGGAAGTCGCAACATCTTCGTTCATGCCAGACTCACACGGATGTCGGCAACACTGCGACTTCGCAGTCTTCTCCTACCTCAACCTGAATACCGCCTATCCGTACAATGGGCGAAAAAGGGCTACTTCCCATGTGCCGACAATAGCCCAGAACCCGAAAAGGTCTATCTCTCTGTCGCCTACCACAAGGACGTTCCTCTGGCCTTTTGGGAGGTTATCGAGATTTGCGAACAAATCAGCGGTCGGACGGCGGCTGGATTGATGCAACGATTGCATTGATTTCCGTCTGAGTAAGCACTTCTCCATGACCTTCCGGCCCGGTGACATCGAACGCAAAATGCCGATCAGCTAAGTCGAGCAAATCAATGTGCGCTTCGTAGGGCGCAACGTCAGGGTTATCCCACCCATCTTTTCCAAGCCTTTCTACCATCACCCGCTCTTGTGTTTGGGAAGTATGCGTAAGACGAGGGTAGACTACCCGCCGTCTGCTAGAATCGGAAGCCGTAGCAACCTTGTCCATAGGGCATCACCTTGACTCAACAACGCGGACTATAGTTCCATCCCACGCCACCGATGTCCGCCCCAATAACGTAACCGGAGTCCTCCAATGAAATGCCTGAACTGCGGTACCGAGATGACCACCAACCAGGTCGCCACCAAGAAGGACAGCATCTCCTATGACATGTGCGATCAATGCGGCAGCCTCTGGCTGGACGCCGGCGACCTCGACAAGATGGCCTTCAAAACTACCGGAAGCATCGAATACTGCGAAGAGATCGGGACCGACGAACCCGAGAAGAAGCCAAAGAAGTGTCCCCGCTGCGACGACTTCAATCTGAGCAAGGTGAAGTTCCTGGAGTCCGACGACATTCATCTACACCTCTGCAGAAACTGCGGCGGCTTTTGGCTCGACGGCGGCGAGCTGAAGCTGATCGATAACGTACTCGCCGAAGACGGGCCAATTCAGGGCCACGGCTTCTCCGACTTCGTCAACAACGTCCACGTTCCGTACTGGTACAAGCGAATCAAAAAGCCAAGCTCTGAGACGGACTTCATCGTGGGCGTTCCTCCGACCAAGGACGCGGTCCAAAAGGAGAATACCGCCGATATTTGTCCTGTATGTGGGCAAAATCTGTTTGTGTATTCCATCTTCTCCATGGACTTTGAAGGCTGCCCGAAGTGCAAGGGAATCTGGCTGATCAAAGACGAGCTGCGAAAACTGAAGAATAAGGTGAACGAAGGCTCCATGCGCTGGCTGAACGACGAGATCGAAGACATGGAGAAGACGAACGCACGTGTGACCAACCGCTGCTGCGTGAAATGCAAGACCACCAAAATGGTCTCCGTCATCTTCGGCAAGTCCTCCGTCATTGTCGATTGGTGCCCGCAATGTCACGGAGTCTGGCTCGATAAGGGAGAATTCGAGGCAATCACTGCCTATTTGAGGGAGGAACTGGGCGCAATGCACCCAAAGGACATCGAAAAACTCGTGGAGGAAGACATCGAACGCGTCTGGAGCGGAGGGCCGGAGACTCGCGTCCAGGAGCTCTTAGACGCCAGTGCCGCGGTCTCTGCCCTCATCAACACCACCATCTTCGACCATCCGGCGCTGTACAAGCTATGCACGACCGCTGGTGCAATTTCGCGATCAATGTAGAGCTCCTAATCGAAGCCTGGTGCACACATTCCCAAAACACCTGCAGCAGCCAATCTCTGCGGTTAGGTCAATCCCGAATCTCCTCATGATCGCCGAAGTGCTCATCAGGATACTTGAGATGGGATTCTGAGTTCCGATTGGATGACCGGCTACTCGTCAGTTACTACTTGTGTTAACTACGCAACGCGCCGGAGGCGTGCTGCGTGAAGTGGAAGCCCCGACAAATGCCGATGGCGGCATCCAGTTCCTGCTCCGGCCGAGACTGCTGGTTCACTGCCTTCGTCAGTACGGCACGCGCCGACTGGATGAAACCGGCATCGTCGCGAATCTTGGTGGCTTCTTCGTGGGGTACCACAAGAACAAATGCAGTCGTGAGATCGGTGACCGCCCTCACGAACCGGTTCTTGCCACCACCAGATCCGGTGTTTCCGCGCTCAGGCGTAAAGACTCCGCAGCGGATCTTGCAGCGTCATCTGGAAACCTATACCCCAGGGAACTGTACCCCTTGGTCGCCGATTTAGTCACCGCTGCGCGTGAACGTTAGAGCAGGACAATGCAAAGCAATGCAGGGGTAACAATAATCACAAATTTAACTATATAAATAACTTATCTACATAGTGCGCTGTTCTGCAACTAAATGCGGCACAATGCAAAAACCCCGTAAATCGGTTCCTAAGTCTGGTGCGTCTGCCAATTCCGCCACTCTCGCACTTCTCTTGGCGTAATTACTAAACACATTTTAAGCCGATCACACTCTTGGAATAGGGAGTATTTCAACTGAATTGTCGCATGAACCTGCATCACAGGCGGCTATTCTGCGACGTTCCAGGAATATCGGTTGGACTTGCGAAGCCATCCCGGCGTATTCTCCAACACCGATGGAACAGAAACAAAGATCGGTTCTCTACAACATGCAAAGGAGGACGCCCATGAAACGAGTGTTATTGGCGCTGGCGGCGATGACGCTCGCGGGAGCCGCTGGATTGGCTGTCGCGGGTTCGGCCCAAGACTCCAAAGAAGTGCGCGCAAAGGACTGCGTGGAGCCGGGTGTCGAGGCCCGCTGCCTGATGGTGAAGGACGTGAAGAGCGGCAAGCTCTATAACGTGTTCATCAAAGAACCGCGGCCCGCGATCGGTTACGGAATCGAATTCTCCGCTGTACCGTACGATGGTCTAACTTACTCCATGCAGGGCATCGCCGTGCAGGTGACCAGGTGGGCTCGCAAGGATGGCCTGAAATGCAGCCGGGGGGAGAAACCCAGGCAATAAAGCCGGCCGCAACGGCCCTTACGATATTCAGCCGCAGACTTGACAGGAAGCGGCAATTGCATGTGCGGGCAGTCCAGAGGTTGCCGGAATGAGCGCCAGGACATCGGAAAGTGTTTACTATAGAAGAACCGGATGAACCCGACCGATCACGACCGCCAAATCACCTTCCAGGAGACGCTGCTCAGCGCCCGCCGCACCATGCTGATGAGCGAGATTCTGAAACTCGCAGTCGACAGCTTCCGCTCCAGCAAGGTGCGCTTCGCCCTCACCGCGCTGGGCATGGTTATTGGCACCGCCTCCGTCATCCTGGTAGTCACCATCGGCTTGACCGGCAAGCATTTCATCCTGAACGAAATTCAGAAGATTGGCACCAACGAGGTAGAGATCGAGTATGCCGGCGGCGGCACCACCGACTCCGAGCGCGTGCTCTATAACGACTACCTCACCCGCGAGGACGAGAAAGCGGTCCTGCGCCAAGTCCCCAGTGTGCTCTACTCCTCGCCGATCCTGACAACTCACTCCCGCATCAGCCGTGGCGGCGGCATCGTCAAGGATACCCTGATATTGGGGGTCAGCCCGCAGTACCGCGATGTGCGCAACCTGGTCGTGCTAGCCGGGCGTTTTCTCGACTACGAGGACGAGGCCGCCCACATCAAATGCGCCGTGGTTACCGTACCCTTTGCCCGCGAGATGTTCGGCAGCTCCGATGCGGCCATCGGTCAAAACTTCCAGATTGTCGGCATTCCCTTCACCATCATCGGCACCTTTAAAGAGAGCGTGGACACCTTCGGACAGTCGGAGATTACCGACAACACCATCCTGATTCCCTATTCGGTAGCCCGCTACTTTACCGGAACCGACAATGTGGATCAAATTTACTTCTCCATTCGCAGCATGGAAGAGGTGCCCGACGCCAGCAGCGAAGCATTGCGCATCATCAGCTCTCGCCACAGGCCAAACTCTGTTTACAAAGCCCAGGACTTGCGTGAGCTACTCACGACAGCAGCTACCATCTCCGATATTCTGACCGTGGTCCTGGTGCTGGTGGCCACCGTTACTCTGGCGGTGGGCGGCGTGGGCATCATGAACATCATGCTGGCCAATGTCCGCGCCCGCATCCGCGAAATCGGCATCCGCAAGGCCCTCGGAGCCACTCGCCGCGAGATCAAGCTCCAATTCCTTGCCGAGGCGGTCATCATCTCGCTGGCCGGCGGGATTGTGGGGACCTTTGTCGGCCTGGCCCTGCCGCTGTCGATCCGCTTATTCACCAACTATCCCCTGCCGGTCTCCGTATGGTCGGTGCTCATCGCGCTGGCCACTGCCACGCTGGTCGGCGTGGTCTTCGGCACCGTGCCCGCCACGCGTGCTGCCCAGATGGACCCCGTCGAGGCGCTGAAATATGAGTGATCCCGAAATTCTGCCGCCCAGCCCCGAACCCCATGCGAAGGACAGGCCCTCCCCAAGCCCGAGCCTCGCACTGATCTACGGACTCATCGCGCTGGCCCTGGCTGCGGCCATCGGCCTCGCCCTGCTGATCGTGCTACCCTTCTATCGCCGGCGATAGCGCACTCCCTCTTTATTGGCTGCTGCCTTTTCAAGAAGAAAGGTAAGGAGTATAGTCGAGAAGGTAAGGAGTCGACCGCCATGGCCACCGCAGTAAAAGCCATACCGGCACAGATTTTCCGCGCCAAAGTCACCAGCAAGGGCCAGATTACCGTTCCGGTTCAGATTCGCAGATCCCTGGGTGTCAAGCCAGGCGACAATCTGCGCTTTGAGCCGCAGGAAGGTGGCTTTCGCTTGGTGCGCGACTCTGAGGAAAACCCTTTTGAGAAGTGGCGCGGGATTGGCGGATTCCCAGGGATGGGAAAAGGCCGGGAAGCCATCGTTGCCTACTTCAGGGAGATGCGCGGCCATGACGATCTCGATTGATTCAAATGTGATCGCGGCTCTTTGGAACGACAAGGATGTTTTCAATGCCGCTGCATTGAAGACACTCGGTAACCTACTCGGGCAGGCAAAACTTGTAGTCTCGGGGCCTGTTTATTCGGAGTTGATGGCTGGTCCATTGAGAGATGAAGCATCCCTAGATATGTTCTTCATGGATACCGGGATTGAAGTCGACTGGACGATGGACGAAGAAATCTGGCGCGAAGCCGGTAGGGCGTACCTGAACCACGCAAAGCGCCGTAGAAGCAGCGGTAGCAATCCTCCCCGGCGTATTCTGGCTGATTTTCTGATTGGCGCTCATGCGCTGGTTCGCGGTTATTCTCTGCTCACTATTGATTCTGGGCATTATGAAGCGGCATTCCCCACGCTGCAAACAATCCCCCTCTAGGTGCTCTTCCGGTCAATTCCACGGCTTCTTTTCCCGCCCGCCAATCAGAGCCGGAATCCCATCCACAATGGGGTAGCTGCGCCCGCAACCCGCGCAAACCAGCCGGGCTTCATCGACACGGAGAGCGCCAAGGCAGGCCGGGCAGGCCAACTGGCCCATCACGGTCTCGTCAAATAAATAGCTGGAATCGGCAGGCATTGGGTTTGCTACTGAATGGCCGCGTTGGGGCCGGTTGCCGGATCGGCAGGAGAATCGGCGCCGGTCTCGGAGCCCACGGCAGCCCACTTTGGACGGCTGGCAAACTCGGCTTCGATGCGCTGGTTGGTTCCCGCCTGGGCAAACTCGTAGGCCACGCGAATACCGTTGAAGATGGCGCGATCGTTTGAAGAGCCGTGGCCGATGATGCAGACCCCTCGCACCCCAAGCAATTGTGCCCCGCCGTACTCCCGGTAGTCCAGGCGGCGGCGGAAGTCGTTGAAAGCCTGCCGTGAAAGCAGAGCCCCCACCTTCCGGGTGACCGTCTGAGTCAGCGACTCACGCAGCACGTCACGCACAAAGCGTCCCACGCCCTCGCTGGTCTTCAGCGCCACGTTGCCTACAAAGCCGTCGCAGACAATCACGTCGGCCAGGCCCGAGAAGATATCGCGGCCCTCCACGTTGCCGATGAATTTGATGGGCAGCGCCTTGAGCAGCGGATAGGCCTCGCGGGTGAGGTCGTTGCCCTTGGTCTCCTCTTCGCCAATCGAGAGCAGGCCCACGCGCGGCTCGTCGATCTTCAGCACGCTGCGGGCGTACATCTCGCCCATCACCGCGAACTGTTCCAGGTTATGCGCCTTGCAGTCCACGTTGGCGCCCACGTCCAGCAACACGCACGGATTCCCGGTTGAGCTGGGCATGGGGGTCGCCAGCGCCGGCCGGTCCACGCCGGGCAGCGCGCCCAGCACCATCTTTGCCGTGGCCATGGCCGCGCCGGTGTTGCCTGCGGTCACAAAGCCCGCCGCCTTGCCCTCGCGCACCAGCTTGAGCCCCACGCGCATCGAGCTGTCGCGCTTGGTGCGCACCGCGTGCGCCGCCTTCTCGTTCATGCCGATGCGTTCCGAGGCATGGTGGATGACGATGGGCAGATCTTCGTTTTCCAGGTGCTCGTCCAGCAGGTCGCGCAACTCCGCCTCGGGCCCGATCAGGTGGACCCGCACCGGCAGAGCGCGGCAGGCGAGAATCGCCCCGCGAATCTCCGCCTCTGGAGCTTTGTCGGTGCCTACGGCGTCAAGCGCAATATCTACCAGCATGGAGGCCCGGGCTACTTGGCTTCTTCTTTAACGTCCAGAACGGCGCGGCCCTTGTACGCTCCGCACTTGGGGCAGGCGCGATGGGGCAGCTTCTTCTCGTGACAGTTGGGGCACTCGGAGAGCCCCACGGCCGTTAAAAAGTCGTGAGAGCGGCGTAGTGCGGTGCGGCGCGTCGAGTGGCGCCTCTTCGGATTCGGCATGACTGGAATTCCTTTCGCGTTTCCACCCGTGTCAACTCCGTCTGGCTTCGGGCCAGACGAACTCCTGGCGGCCTTCCGGCACGGGCTTCAGTTCCCTCAATCTCTCGGGGTTCTTTCTCTCAGGACTTGATCCGGTCGCGGAGCCCAGCCAGAGCCTCCCAGCGGGGGTCGTCCCCTGCGCAATTACAGGCCTGACTGTTGCGATTCACGCCGCAGTGCGGACAAAGTCCCTTGCAGTCGGGCTTGCACAGCGTCCTGACCGGCAGAGACAAAAGCACCTGCTCACGCAGCACATCTTCAAGCAACAGACTGTCTTTTAAATAATACCCGATTTCCGTTTCCGGCGCTGTAATCGACCGCTCCGTGGCCTCGGAATCCGCTCCCGCGGGCCGGAAGATCAGGTCGAACTCGGCCGCCAGCGGAATCTCCACCGGCTCCACGCAGCGCGCGCAGGGAACCTGGAATTTGCTCGCAAACCGGCCCCTGAGCCGGATGTCAGCCACAATCTCCCTGGGACCCCGGTGCTCGTGCAGCACCTCAGCCCGTCCGGAGGTGGCCAGCGGCCCCTCCTGTTCGGCCAGTTCGCCTAAATCCACCGCTCCCGGAGCCACTTCCAGCTCGAAATCGATCGGCTCCCGCTCCAGCTCGCTGATCTTGAATTCCATGCTATGAGCCTACGGCGCAGCCACACGCCCGTCAATGCGGAAGGCCAGCGATCCGCGGGCCCTCTCCAAATCGCCAATCGAATACCCCGAAAGTACATTCAAATTATGGAGGGAGCAGAGACCTTTATGTCCCTAGAACCAGCCGGGCACTTCCTTGTAACAGGGCACGACTTCAGTCGTGCCGCAAAACCGGCAAGAGGGGAATGGGGGCTTTAGCCCCTGAGGGACGCTTTACACAAACTGAAATGGTGTTTATGAGATGGCCTCCACTGTTGGCAAATAGCTGAACACTCGCCGACTTGCCGTTACAAATCAGCTATCAATGATAACCACGGGTTCAGTGAAATCTAACAAAAAGTAAACATAGATTCAGCTTGGAAAAATTTCTTCCGTGAATCGTGAGACAGGTATGCTGCTGCGGTTTTTTGATTAGGTCGCCTCATTCTCGTTAGGCAAACCATGCAGCTTCCATTCGCTTCTTCCATTGCGAATTTTGTGGATAAAACGAAAGCATGTTTCTCTCTCTTCTCCGAATACATCCGTGTAGGTAAGCTTCCCACCAAGTTGCAGGAACTTCGTACCGGCAACAAGGGCTCCCAAATTACCCAAGCCATCACCGACATTTGGCCGAAAGGATGGACGAACGTCTTTTTCGTTAGCTTTCATGGTGCTGAGCATGGAAATCTCTTCCAGCCCAGGGAGGCTCACAGGAGCGTCTGATTCGGTGAGGAGATAAGAGACAAAGAGTCGAACATTAAAAGCGTGCGTTGGGCCGAAATTCGTGACGCTGAACTCCACTGCGGGTGCTATGAGACGCTCGCCGATTGTATCTCTCTGGTTCAGCCACAGATTCCGCCACACCCTGATTGCCAGTCGTGCCCTTTCTTTTGAGAGAACGAGGGTGATGCTATCGCGGCTTGCTTGTGCGGCCCTTCTGGTCTCTAGCGACTGCCAGCAAATTACACTTGCTGTCAAAGCTCCAACGACGACAAGCCACCAATCTGAAGATGCATACCATCTCGTTGAAGTGGACTTGGATTTCGGCTCCTGCTGTTCTTGTATTGATGTAGTGGAGACTTGAGGTTTGCTATCTAAATGAGGATTTGCGTTCTGCCCACCAAGCGGCATTACTGCGCCGCAGAGCGCAATGAACAGCACGAGTCCTTTTAACATGATGACCAAAC
>Ga0182027_10008937_pt1 | contig 14488 bp, 5 predicted proteins | sample 712E1DmetaG_FD_121300 | JGI IMG/M metagenome (GOLD analysis project Ga0182027, IMG submission 121300) | Permafrost microbial communities from Stordalen Mire, Sweden - 712E1D metaG (Illumina Assembly) | ecosystem: Environmental > Terrestrial > Soil > Wetlands > Permafrost | place: Sweden...
CGCAGGCAGCCAAGAACATCATCGCGGTACAGGCGTCCGACACGGTTACTATAGTCTACAACGATCCGTATCCCATCACCGTGGTGACTCGGAAAGTGCCCTGGAACCAGTAGTAGTTCGAATTAAGATCAGTTGATTTTTCGTAACGATGGGAAAGGCATTTCGCCTTTCCCATCGTTTTTTTTGTCGGCACCGCCCCCCGAGAGGCAGGGCGAGGGCGAAACGTGGCGTGAAAACGTGTGTGCAGGCGGGAGGGCGCGCATCGGAGAAAAACGGCGCAAGGGCGCTCGATTCATTGCCCGTGTAAGAGATTAGCGGAAATCCCTTCGGGAGTTTCCGGCATGGACCACGGCCTTTGGCCGTGGGGTAATGCTAAACGTCGCCGCGATGGCGCGGCTTTTCTTTATTCCACCCCTTTCAGGGGTGAAACAAGGCCACGGCCGTGGCCTTGTTTACTGAACCGAGTCAGGAATAGTCAGAGGCTTTTCGGCATCACTTTGTCTTCGATGTCTTCGATCGAGGTGAAGACCTGTAGTACCGTGAGAATATTCGTCGCCTGCATGATGGACCGTATTTCCTCGGACACGTTGAGAAGATACAGGCCGCCTCCATTTGCGGACAGGTCTTTGTGCAGATTGACAAGAAGCCCGATGCCGACACTGGTGATTGCTTTGCAACGCTCAAAATCGAACACCATGTTCACGTACCCTTTTCCTTTTGATTCGTCAACGCTCTGACGCAGCGGTTTCACGGCGTTGAGACTTAATTCGGCCGGAAGCTTGAAGATCGCATAGAATCCGCGTTCTTGGCGGATCACGCCCGCATTGAGCAGGGATTCCGCATCGGCAACGGAGGGAATCAAGTTGAGCACTCTGCTTACGGAGCTGGATCTCAACAGCGAAGTTATGTTCGGGGAAAGCGAAGCAAGATAGACCTTGCCGTTTATGGATTCAAAGTGCTTCTGGATCGACATGATACAGCCGATGCCCGCGCTGTCAAGCATCGCGGTCCTGGAAAAGTCCAAGACCAGGTTCTTGATGCCAAGACCGGCAACGCAATCCGCGGCCTTTCTGATCTCCGAAACCGTGACCGCATTGAATTTTCCATCAATGACAAGCACGCTGTAGTTTGCCTGCTCGTGATTTTGCAATACGACTGCCATAAGACACCTGCTTCTGGGTTTTCGCCTCGTGACGTTGTATCAAAAACTATCATTTGCATGGTACGGTTGTCAAAGCTAATAATTGGGGTGAAGAAGAATCGCCGATTGCGACCAAATTTATTTCCGTTGCCGCAGTTGCCAAGGCCACGTCGAAACTCCTATTTTCTTACCGTATGAGGATTCGTCCTTCCGGGCGCAAAAGTGAAGATGCCCCGCAGCCAGCTGCGGGGCATCTTCCGTCCCCAAGGAAGATGGAATTTGTAGTTGTTTGCTAACCCCCGAAGCAAGCTTCGGGGGTTAGCAAACTTTGGGATTGACGGAAAGGCAAAATTGGAAGGTGGTACGCATGAATAACCGTGGCTCTTTCGGCACGATGAGAACCGCGATTCTGCTGTCGGCGTTTCTGGGCGTTTGTTTCCTGGCCGGTACGCGCAATGCCTGCGAGGCTGCCGAATCCAGGGATTTCTTCAAGGCCGACGCGAACAAACAGAAGGCGAAAATCGAGAAGGATCTCATTGAGGCCGACGGTGACATCGCTCAGAACAAGATCCAGAACGCCCGGAGCGTAATAGATCTCCTTGAATACGAGTTCAAACAGGCCAAGAGCAACGTGGCGCAGGACGAGGCGATCGCGCTGCGGTCGAAGATAGACAGAGTGAAGGGCGCCATGGCCGCCAAGGAAGATTCCCTTGTCAAAAGCAGCATGGACATTCTCCGGGCGCAGGGAGTGGATGCTGCTCTTCAGTATACAAAGAACGACCTTCGCGGCCTTGGCGCTTCCGAGACAAAAATCGAGGCTGTTGAAAAGAAAATTCTCGAAGAAGCTCCCGCCCTGCAGCAGGCAAAGGAGCATGAAGACCTGGCGCGCGCGCTAAAAGCCCTCGAAAACGGACAGGAGCCCGACGCTTCCACCGATCCGTATATCGTTCGGACGGCGAAACGCATACTCCAGTCTCGCGCCGACAGCCTCAAAAGCATTGTCGACGCCAAGGCGAGAAAAGAAATGGAAGAAAAGGAACGCGCCGACCGGGCGCGAATGGACAAGGAACTAAAAGACAAGAAGAAAGAAGAAGATCGACTCGCGAAACTGAAGGTGGAGGAAGACAAGAAGCAAAAGGCCGAGGAAGCGCGCCAGAAACAGGCGTTGGCCCGGCAGGAAAAAGCCCATAAAGACAGCCTGGAGGCCCAGAAGAAACAGCAGGAACTGCAGGCGAAACTTGAAGAAGACAAGCGCAAACAGCAATTGGCCCTGGAGGCAAAGGCGCACAAAGACAGTCTTGATGCACTCAAGAAACAGCAGGACCAGCAGGCCAGGCTCGATGACGGGGCGAGGCGCCAGCAGGAGGCGCAACAGAAAGAAAAGGACCAGCTGTCCCGGGCAGAAAAAGAGCTGCAGAAACAGGTCGCAGGGCAACAGGAAAAGGCGCATAAAGACAGCCTCGACGCGCTCAAAAAACAGCAAGACCAACAGGCAAAGGTCGAGGAAGATCGCAGGCGTCAGGAAGAGGGGAAGCTTAGCGAAAAGGAACGCGCAGCCCGTGCCGAAGAAGAGCATCAAAAGCAGGTTCTTGCGCAGCAGGAAAAGGCGAGAACAGACAGTCTCGACGCGCTCAAGAAGCAACAGGACCAGCAGGCAAAAGCCGGCGAAGATGTCAGGCGTCAACAAGAGGCCCAGCAGAAGGAAAAGGAACGGCTGGCACGCGCCGAGGAAGAGCGCGCAAAGCAGCTTGCAACAGCGCAGGAAAAAACGCGGCGCGACAGCGTTGAGGCTGCCGGGAGGCAGCGGGACCAGCAGACAAGACTCGACGCGGAACGCAAACGTCAACTCGAAGCGCAGCAGGCGAAAGCCCGCCAGGACAGCCTCGCCGCGAAGAATGCGCCGCTTGTTCAGGAAAAGACCGCCGGCGCGCCGCCTTCCCGGGCGCAGGTAACCGCGCAACCGGGCGCGCCTGTTGCAAAGAAGCCGGAGCCGGAACCGGAAGTCTCAAAATCCGCCCAGCAATATCTGGCGGGAATACGGGAGAACCGGAAGAACGCGCAGAACCAGGTCATGGAATTGTACGACATGCTCGACCGCAAGCAGGCGGCCGTGGCTCTTGACAAATTCAAAAGCGAGCGCAAGTTTATCGGCGAGAATGTCGACGTGCAGGTGTTCAACACACTCGAACAAGCCATAATGAAGCTTGCCGTGGAAATGGCGTCAAACCCGGCTTCCCAGCAAGTGGAGGCCTCCCAGTCCTCGCAGCAAACGGCGGTGAGCGAATCGAAAGAGCAGGAGGCCATCGACAGGATCAACGGGCTCATCCGTGACAATAGGGTGGAGGCAGCCTATTCCGAGTTCAAACGCATGGAACGGCCGCTAAGAAAGTACATGCCGGCAAAGGACTTCAAACAGATGAAGGACATGGTGGAGAATGCCTACAAGGTCAGGAAAAGAGGGGGATAAACGGGGGGCAGGAGCGCCTAGATTCCCCAGGTCTTTTTCGCCAGGGCCAGGATCTCCTCGATCCGGTTGTCGTAGGTGTGGTTCTTGAGCACGTTTTCCCGTCCTGCAAGGGCGATCCTTTCCCGCTCGTCGTCGTGGGTCAGATAATAGTCGATGAGTTCCTTGCAGTGGGAAAGCGACGTGTATTCGACGAATTCCCTGTTTTCTCCTTCGGTAACGAAATACTCGCTGTTGAGGGCCCGCTTGTCGGTGAGGAGAAACGCGCCGCTCGCCTTGCAGTCGAATATGCGCTGTGTAAATGAGGTGAGCGTTTGTATCCTGTTGACGTTGAGGTTGATCCTGCACGACCGGTAGTAGGTGCACAGATTCGTGTAGTACCGTGCGTCGGTCGACACAAGCGCGGGATCCATGAATCTTGACCAATAAATATCGCCCAGGCAGATGAACCGCTGCTTGTAGGTGCGGGCGATATCCACAACGAAATCCTTGCGGTAAAGATACCCCACCATCCACTGCATCACAAACACGAACGAATCGGGATCGATCGCGATCCTGCTGCGCCACTCGCTGTCGTGTTTGTAGAGCCAATCCCGTATGCTCTGCCGGGGGTTCTGGTTGTACGAATCCCTGAGGCGGGCAAGCAATGGCTTGAATTTTTCAAGTTCCTGCTGTACCGGTTCCGTTGTGATGCCGTCCATGAATTGGAGGCTGGAACTTCCTACAAAGGAAATGTCGTATTTGTATGCGGGCGCCGGGCCGTTCGTGTTGAAGTACTCGGGGGCAGCGGCAAGGGGGAGAAAATGCGCGTCGAATCCCTTGTCCCGCAACAGCGGCACAAAGGACTGCTCCGATACGAAGTCGATCCGTTTCCTGAGGTCGGGAAGTGCCCGTTTGTAATAGATATGCTCGTACAGAGGATCGTCGTAGTACCAGTTTATCTGGAACGAGCCGGATTGCGCCAGCAGCGAACTGAGCACGCCCGCCGAATCGTATCCCGCGTCGTTGAGCGACACGACCACGGCGGGAAGAAAGGGCGCAAGCTGGTCGAACACCGACTGCGCGGCGTCCGGCGGCGGGTACACCGGCACCTCGGCGCTCAGCGTATGAAGGTCACTTCTTCTCCTGAGGGCGCCCAGCACCTCTTTGTTAAGAAAGGTCCTGGCATTGAAGAATATGACGTTGAGCATCAACCCTTCCGGCAACTGCTATCGCGTTATTCCTATGGTGCCCACGAGCCGCTTTTTCTGGCTCTGGGACTCAAGGAATAAAAATACACGATAAACGCCGGCCGCCACTATCATTCCGGATCTGTTCGTGCCGTTCCAGTAGATGTCGAGGTCGTGCGCGGTTGTCGGGCCCGTGCGCCATTCCTGCGGAAGTATGTCGGAACTCGCGTCCCAGTTTACCATGTTTCCGATATTGTCGTATATGGTAAGCCGCGCCTGGATGGGCTCGCTCGGGTTGGCAAGCGGCATGACCTTGAACGTGATAAGCACGCCCCGCTGGTCCTGACGCACCCAGGTGCGCGCCAGCGGATTGTTGCTGCAATGCAGCACGCCCGCGGCCTCTTCGCGCAGCGTGGGAACCGCCGGGTTGGGCGCTACCTGGAGAAACTCCGGGAACGCCGTCTTGATTTTGACGGCAACGCGCTGGTTGCCTTTTATCGGTACATTTGCCCATTGTGAAGCGTCGGCCACGCCCGGCGTATCGGCGCGCAGGCTCAGAAGGTTCTTGTCGGTAAGGTCGGTGCCGTTGCTCATGTAGAATTGAATTGTCTTGCTGTCCACTATTCTAGAGAGTGACGGGATGCCCGTCAGCGCATTGCCGGCGAGAACCGTGTCGCCGCTGCCGGCGACGGTCCATACATCAAAGATCTGCGATGGCATAAGCGACGCCGACAGTGCATTGCCGTTTACCGACTGCAAGGGCTCGGAGAACTCCACGGTGACCAGATCCTGCGTCCTGTCGCCGATGGACGTGATGGTCTTGACGACGCTCCACACCACCGGACCCGCGCCGTCGGCGCAGGTAAGGCTGTCGGAGGCGTCCATGCCCGGTATGCCGCTCACGGTCACCAATGGCCGCCATGCGCTCTGCGGGTCGGCGGTTTTCTGCTCGGCAAGATACACGGTGAACACCGAATCGGAATCGGCCGGCGGCCTGCTTATGCTGTCGATGGTGAACGCGGTGCCCCCGTACGAAACCGTTATCGCTGCCGAAGACGGAATGGTTACTTTCTTGCTGAACACGAGCACGATTTCGTCGAGGTACCCGTTGCCCGATACATCGCGGGTCGAGGCTGAAACGAGTCGCGCAGCGGGACCCTTTATCCGCACGTAAACGCCGTCGCGATGCACGCCGCCGGTTGTGTCCGAGGCAACGGCAATAATCATGCCTTGTTCATCCGCCTTGACATTTGAAGATTCGTAGTAAATTCGGGAAACATTGGTGTTCGCCGCTATCTGATGCAGCGACCCCGTGGTGCTCCACGTGCCGCTGGCGGGACCGATCTTGTTTCCGTACACGTCGAAGCCGACACTCACGATAACCCTGGAGTCGCCGGGATAGTGCAGGGAGATCGTGTCGCCGATGTCGCGTCCCTGGTTGTCCTGGAGTGCAATCAAGTGCAGTGCTGCGGGAAGCAGGGTAAAGGTTTGGGTGGCCGACGTGAGTCCCGCCGCGGAAACAAACAACTGCTGCACACTGTCCTTGTCGTACGGCGCATTGAACAGAACGATTTTGACCGTGTCCAGACCGTTGTCGAAGCACTCGGAGGCCGTAATTGTCGAGGAGGGAAATTTGTTGATCGAATCGCTCGCTCCATCCACGACAATCACCGGAGCGGGCCGGTCGCCGCCCGCGAGCAGCGTTTGAAAAACGGCGGGTCCATGTGTGGAACCCGGGGCAAAGCAGTACTGCCCCGCAATGAGGCCGGTTCGATTCTGGATTCTTACGACCGCAACAAGCGTGTCTCCCGCAATCTGCTTTCCCGGCGGCGTGAGCAGCTCGAACCGCAGGGTGGTGGGAGGTCCATTGACAAACGCTGCACGCACCGTGTCGGGCACAGTTGCCGAATCGTTGCCGAGCGTCACACGGATCGTGCCTTCGCCTGCGCCCGCAGGGTAGAATGTCCAGGCGCTTGCGACATCGGGCGCGGTGGGCGACATCGTGAGCGTTCCCGACACTTTCCATTGCGCAAAGGTGTATTCCCAGGTTTTGGTGTCGGACCGCAGACCCATCACCCGAAGCGTGGTGTCGTTGTTGGTTGTGAGGAACAATGAGTCGATGTCGGCGGAGTCGCCGGCAACGATTCGCAGCCGGGTGTAAAAGTAGCTGGCGAGCGTGACGGCCACCGTATCCGAGAGAAGCTGGTTGTCGAGATCAACAGCGGTTACGATCGTCTGCGTGCCGGGGCCGGCGCCGCGGTTGACAACGCCTTCACCGATTGTGGAAACGCCGGTCTCCACCGTTGCCACCAGCGAATCACGCGCCCACCAGGCCGTGTGCAGGCAGTAGCTCACGAAATTACCGTTCTTGTCCCGAATTATCGCATATACTTTGACGGTATTCTGGTTGCTGAGGAGGGTAACGCTGTCCACCGGATTATCGCGGTTGGGGCTGCCCTGCCAGTTGGGGTTGGGTTCAAGCACCAGATGGCTGGGCGCTCCGGGCACTACCGAAATCTGCACCGTATCGTAGAAACGCATGGCGCCGAGCTCGAACGCGGCAATCACGTACACTTGGTTGTACGCTCGCTTCGACGTAAACGCGCTTTGATAGCCTGCGGTGCCGGTAAGAGAATCGGTGGGAGGATTTCCCGAAAGCTGTTCTATCCTCCAGGAAATGGGCGCCGTGATTGTTGCGTATTCGGAGAGCCATGTGTTGCTTTGGTCAAGAACGCGCGCGGCCATAGCAAACGTATCGCCTGCGGCAACGGTTATGGGCGTCAAGGGGCTTTGCAGCGGGGTCAGCCGGTTGGGCTGGTTGTCACCCGGGTACAAAACGAGCTTGAACGCCAGACCATGGACAAATGAGACTCTAACGGTGTCGGTCGGGGATGCGGCCAGCGTCACCACGATCGCGCCTGCGCCGGTGTCGGTCGGAGAGAATGTCCAGCTCGTGGCCGACTTCGGGGCAGCGGGATTGACAAGAGCGCTGCCAATCAGTTTCCAATCCGCCGCCACATATTCCCAAGTGTGAGTATCGGAACGCTTGCCCTGCACCAGCAGGGTGGTATCCTGGTCCGTTCGCATCACAAGGCCGCGGATTGCCGCCGAATCGCCAACCACAACGCGAAGCGAATCGTAGGTGATGTTGTCGACGCGCACGTCAGCCGTGTCGCGGAGCGTAAAATCGGCCGAATGCACCAGAATGCGCGTGTCGCCCGCGTTGCCTTTTCTCACCACCATGCCCTCGCCGGCTGCGGCGAAGCCTGATGCCGCCTTGACAAGCATCGTGTCGAGGCTCTGCCAGATACCTGCGGTATAGCTGCCCACGAAGTTGCCGTACGCGTCGCGCAGCACCGCATAGGCATATCGCACCGTGTCGCCTGATCCGAATACGATGAGCCCGATCGGATCGTCGGCGTTGGGACTCGCGTTCGGGTCCGGTTTTGCCTCAATCACCACGTGGGTCGCCGCAGCGGGTTTCACGAAGATTCTTACCATATCGGAAATGATACTGCCGTTCACCGCCAGCTCGGCGATAACGTACACGGTGTTGTAGGCGCGTACGGGCGTGAATGCCGATGTATACCCCTGGGTCGTTGAAAGAGTTCCTGTGGGCGGATTGCCAGCAAGTTCCTGAATGCGCCAGGTAATGCTGCTCGGGTTCTGTTCGTATCCGCTGAGCCATACGGTGCTCTGGTCAAAAATCTTGGCATACAGGGGCAACGGCGTTCCTGCAGTTACAGTGTCGCTTATCGTTGGGTCCGGGTATTTGTCTGCGGCCAAAGGAGTTCCCGGTTTTGAATAAATTTCCAGCTTCCGCGCGAGACCCGGCTCAAAAATCACGATCACCGAGTCGCGAATGACAACACCCCCCGTGCCCGTGGTGCTTATGGCAATGGTGCCGCCGGCGGGCGTCACAGGCGTAAAATGGAAAACACTGGCAAGATTCGGGGCGACGGGATTCGTCACCACGCCCGCAGTATGCCATGCGACGCTCACTTCGGTCCAGTTTTTGGTGTCGGAGCGTTGACCGAGAGCCAGCAGGGTTGTGTCCTGATCGGTGCGAAGGACAAGCGTGTCCACGTCCTTGAGTCCGTTACTGTTTACCACGATACGCAGTCCGTTGTAGGTAACGTCGGTGACGCTCACGTCAACCGAATCGGCGAGCGAGCCGAGACGCGCAACCACCCAGGTCCGGCTCGCCGTCGAGGCGACGCGCGTGATGGTGGCCTGACCAAGGCCCACCGCCGGACCGTGCGCCACGGTCACCACCTGTGTGTCTCTTGTCAACCATGAAGCGGAGTCGGCGCGGCCCACATAATTGCCGTAGATGTCGCGGATCACGGCGTATACCGCCTGGCTCGTTTGCGTCGACTGGAGCTGGAGCCTTCCTATCGGATTGTTCGCATTTGGGCTCGATGAGCTGTCCGGGCTTGCTTCCACCATGAGGTGAGCGGGTGTGCCGGCAGTTACATTGAACCGCACCGTATACTGGAGGCGAATAGCGCCTTGCGAGAATGTTGCGGTTGCCAGGTATGTCCTGAACGCCGCGAACGGAGTGAACACCGTGGCATGACCAACGAGGCTGCTCACCGTTCCCATTGTGGAAGTAAACGTTCCTGTTGCCGAGTCACGCACGGTCCAGGTTATCTGATTGGACAATGCGGTGTCGGTTTCGTAGCTGCGGAGCCAGACGTTGATCGCATCAAACAATTTCGCGTTCAGCGGGATCGCGGAGCCGGCGGCATAGCGGTAAGTGACGGTGGAGAGATAAGGAGGATTCCCGAATTGCGCGCCCGGTTGTCCGGCGCTTGGATACACGCCGATGCTTGCCGGTGTTCCGGGCTTTACCAGAACCGTTATGGAATAGGAGAGCCCGGCCCAGCCGGCGCTGATGCTGCCGCGGCCCGTGTCCGAAGGCGCGAAGTTCCATACGCTGTCCGAAGCGGGCGGGGCGAGAATGGTGCGCAATCCTGCCGACATTGTCCAGGCGCCTGCCACGGTTGTCCACCCGTGATCTCCCAGCCCGTCGAGCCGGTGGCCTTCCACGATAAGCATGGAATCCTGGCCGATGTTGATCACCAGACTGGATATCCTGGCCTGTTGTCCGCCCTGGCCGGTTACTATCCGTAAAGAATCATATGCTATGTCGGACACAACAACGTGCAGGGTGTCGGAAAAGAGCGCTCCGGTGAAGTCGGTGCTGCGCGCGACAACCCAGGCTTCGCCGCTCGGCCCGAGTTTGCTGATGATGCCTGCGCCGAGGGAGGCGTTGCCGCCGGCCACCGACACGATTGACGCGCCCGATATCACCGACCATTGCGTGTGCTGCGACGGGGACACGAAGTTGCCGTATGCGTCGCGGAGGATGGCGTACACGGTGTCCTTTGTGGCGGTGGCGGGGATGGTGAGGTTTCTCAGCGGATTGTCGTTGCGAGGGCTGGCGCTGAGGTTCGGACTGCTTTCGATGCGCAGATGATTGGCCGCTCCCTGGTGCACGCACAATTGAATGGAGTCGCGGATCACGTTGGTTGCATCCTCCGGGTCGCGGAAGGTTAGGCGGATCTTGATGCATCCGTAGGCCTTGGTAACGCAGATGCGGTTCTGGCCGGCCACGGTGTCGAACGTGATGACGTTTCCCATGGTGTCGAGTATTTCCCACTGGACAAGAGAATCGAACTCCGGCCGCAGCCCGAGCGTATCGTCAACCACGTGCAGCCGGAACGTGACGCATTGGCCTGCCGTGAGCGAAGTGTCATGCAGGCTTGCCAACGAGTCATGCGGGTTTACGGGCAGCGTATCGGGCCTCACGATTATCTCGGACGGCCGCGGTTTAAACAGGTCGGTGGTGATCTTGATGTCGGCAGCGCAGGTATGCCGTTCGGTATAGAAGAAGTCGAAGGGATACGTTTTCCCCTTTACCAGGTTGAGCTGCGCCGCGACATTGTCGAGAATTATCGAGTCGCTGGTTGCCGAATGCACGCCGCCGATGTCCATGGCAAGCTGGCCATTGATAAAAGCGAACACGTCGTCGTCGCCGGTAAACCTGAATACCTCGCCGCCGCTGTACGTGAAAAAGGAGTGGATTTCCATGGTAAAGGAGAAATTATGCAGGTTTCCGCTGCAGTCTTTCTTGGTCTCGCTGCCGTATCCCTTATTGTCGAGCGGGAAAAACGACTGGTTGTTGTATTGGTACATTCCCCGTACCGAGTCAATGAGCTTCATGGGGAGGGAATCGTACATGACAATGTCGGCCATGGCATAATTGGGGTTGTAATCCGGCCCAACCCATTCGTTGGGAAGCGTCACGCCGCCAACTACATAGGGCACGAGGCCGGTCCACGACCATTGCTTGCTTACCGGATTAAAGACGAATTGGGTTGCTGGCGTATCCGGACCGTTCCGGCCGCTCACCCTGAACCATTCGCCAACCCTGTCGTTGCAGGCAAGGTTAGCCTTGAATACCGGTTTTCTCCAGGCATCAAGATAACTCTGAATTTCCCCGCGTCTCACACCTGGGCTGCAAGCTTCGAAATTGGGGTTTGTGCCATTTGCCTTGAAGTCGTAGTAGACGACCTTGACCCAGATGGTGTCCGGGTAGTGCACGGCCAGGCCTGATGAAGCCAGGCAGAGGACAAAAAGGATGGCATTGACCGGGCTTTGGTATGAAGGTCTAGGTTGGTTCTTCATGATCAGTCCTCCAAGAATGAATGATCTAGTACAAGTATATAATTTGCTCTACCTGGCTTAAGCGATTAAAATTTATGATGCTACTTTGCTTCACCATGGCTTAATTATACCCTCATTGATCCGACAAAATCAATATAAAAAACTGTAATTTGTTCTTTGACAAAACCTCCAGGCGCAAGATGGAGTGTATGCGATGATAGTCGCTCGTAACTAAAGTGAAGTTCATTTGATTCACCATGATTCCCTGCAATTTTGACTGACGTAGGACAAAGCGGTCGAGCGGGTTCCGGGTCGGACGTGGAGCGCAAGGGCGATGGCGTGCCCTGCCGCACATGGTTGGCCGGGCAGGATGTTTACTCTCGCTTGCGGATAGCCCACAATCTATTTTGTTTTCACCCCACTTTCCCAACTGATCTTCTTGCCTTTGCCTTCAACAACCGCTTGACGCCGGGGTACCAGTTTTTTTCGTTTTCGACCGCGGGTCTTTTTTTGCCAATGGGAACCCACTCGGACGCGCAGGAGCATGTGGTGAACAACGCCCAATCAGATAATGACATGCTTGTGAATCGGTTGCAGGAGTCAAATGACCGACTCCAGTCGCAGTTTGCATATATGCAGCGGCGCAACCGGCTCATGCTCGACATGTCGTCCGACATGGTATTTATTCTTGATGAAGCCGGCAAAGTCGTGTTTGCAAACAATGCCGCCGCCGCACTCGCGGGCCTTCGGCCGGACGACGTGGTGGGGAAGGGCTTTGCCGACTTGCTTCCCCGCGACGTGGCTCACCATCTCACCAAACGCGTGAAACAGGTTTTTGTCAAGGGGAAGCCCGTCGTGGACTCGCCGCCGTTTCTCCTACCGCCCAAGCAACTCTGGGTGGAGACCGCGCTCATGCCGATGCATCGGCCCGACGGAGCGGTCGAATCTGTCTTTATCACTATTCGCGATATCACCGAACAAAAACTTGTGGAAAGCGCCCTTAAGGAAAGCGAGGAACGGTTCCGCCAGATCGTGCAGCAAATGCCCAGCCCCGTATTGGTGATGGCGACGGACGGGACTGTGGTGATGGTGAACGCGGCCTTTCTTGAGCTGCTCAGGATTCCCGCGCCCGATGCGATTGTCGGAAAAATCAACGTTCTCAAGGACCCGATCGTACGGGAAATCGGTATCCTGGACGAAGTGCGAAAGGCCTTTGGCGGCGTTGTGGCGCGGCTGCCGGAGATCAGTATACCGTTCGGTACGATGAACCCGCAGTCCTCACCGGGCGCCGGCGAGGACTTGTATATCGATGCAACCATTTTTCCCGTGTATCTCCGGCCCGGCGACGTGTTCCAGATGGTTGCCATTTTCACGGATATTACCGAGCGAAGGCGCACCGAGCAAGCGCTGCGACAAAGCGACAGAAAGGCCAAAACGCAGTACAAGAGTTTCCCGATTCCCACCTACACCTGGCAGCTTACCGGAGACGATTTCGTCTTCATCGACTACAACGATGCCGCCCGGGAATTCACCCACGGGGGTGTTTCCCGCGTCCTGGGGAAGAAACTGACTGCGGAATTCTCCGATCAGCCTTTCGTGCTGGAAGACATGGCGCGGTGCTTGAAGGAACGGAGCATTATCAGGAAACAAACGCTGTTCCGGTTCCCTGTTTCCAAGACCGAAAAGGTTCTCATGCTCACCTATGTGTTCGTCGAACCGGACCTGGTGATGGTGCACACCGAGGATGTCACCGAAAAGGAAAAAATGGAGGCGGAAATCCGCAAGGCCGAACATCTCGAATCACTCGGTCTGCTGGCGGGCGGCATCGCGCACGATTTCAACAATCTGCTCGCCGGCATATTCGGGTACGTGGGGCTTGCGCGGGAGTTCGCAAAACACGACGAAACAATCAAGGAGTGCCTCGACAAGGCGATGACGGTGTTCGGGCAGGCGAAGTCTCTCACCCAGCAGTTGCTCACCTTTTCCAAGGGCGGTTCGCCCGTACGGAAGCTCGCATCGATTTCAGAGTTGCTGCGCGAGCTGTCGTCGTTCGTGCTGTCCGGGACGAATGTGAAACCGGAGATTGTTATTCCCGCCGACCTCTGGGCTTGTGAAGTTGACATAGGACAATTTAGCGAAGTGGTGAACAACTGCGTCATCAATGCGCAGCAGGCGATGCCCGAAGGGGGAGTGGTGACGATCGGGGCCGAGAACACCACGATTAGCGACGGCGGTGCGCTACCCCTCAAGCCGGGCAAGTACGTGAGAATGTTTATACAGGATAGGGGCGTTGGCATTTCTAAACAGCATCTCGCCCGGGTATTCGACCCGTTCTTCACGACGAAACAAAAGGGCAGCGGCCTGGGCCTCGCCATAGCCTACTCCATTATGCAAAAGCATCACGGCCACATCGAGATAACCTCCGAGGTAGGCGCGGGCACTCTCGTGCAAATGTACCTGCCGGCGTCCGACGGAGCCGCGGCCGATCCGGCGGAAAATTCGCACGCCGCGCAGACGGGCGAGGGAAGGGTCCTTATCATGGACGACGAAGCGTTCGTGCTCGACGCAATGAAAGGCGTTATTGCCTCGCTCGGCTATATGGTGGAGACCGCGGCAAACGGCCGCGAAGCTCTGGATCACTTTACCAATGCAATGACTGCGGGACGCCCCTTTGACGTCGCGATTCTCGATCTTACTATCCCGGGTGGTTTCGGCGGCAAACAGGTACTCGCCGAAATGCGTACCATCGATCCCAAGGTCAAGGTGATTGCAACCAGCGGGTATTCCGACGATCCGGTAATGTCCGAGCCTTGGGAATTCGGTTTCAAAGCCGCTTTGCGAAAGCCCTATACAATCGACGAACTCGCTCAGATGCTGCAACGCCTGGTGGCCGAGCCCTGAACCCGGACAAAATTCCGTGGCGGCAGTAAAGAACCACGGCCATAGGCCGTGGCTTTGATGAGGGGTAAAAGGGCAAACGACATAATGGATGGTGCGCAGCACCACTACCAAGCCCTTACGAAACTATTGTGAGAAACCCCG
>Ga0182027_10008938_pt1 | contig 14488 bp, 13 predicted proteins | sample 712E1DmetaG_FD_121300 | JGI IMG/M metagenome (GOLD analysis project Ga0182027, IMG submission 121300) | Permafrost microbial communities from Stordalen Mire, Sweden - 712E1D metaG (Illumina Assembly) | ecosystem: Environmental > Terrestrial > Soil > Wetlands > Permafrost | place: Sweden...
CGGCGTAACCGCCTGTTACCGCCCGCGGAAAAGCGCCTCGAGGCTCTCGGTTGAGAAACGTCCGTTTGACTAAATCCCGCTGGAAGCTTTCCTGCGTCTGAGCGCATCAAGCCGTCCGTCGTCATTCAGTTCAGCCGGGCCGCGGCTGCTTTTTGCGTAAAATGATGTCAGTTCCTGTCTTCGCCAATCTTCCAGAAGCGCTCGGATCTGCGACCGATGCGCGTGTGCCAGCCTCCCTTGAGGCGGAGATTCGCGCTATCTATGAACGCAGCCCCATTTATCCCGGCCGCTTTCCGCTGCACCCCGAGCCATTGCAGTGGGCTTGTTACCGGGGAATTCCGGTGCTGACCAAGCAGGAGATCCTGGAGCGCGGGCCGGCGGCATTTTTCGCGGACTACCGGGTCATTGAGCGGGGCTTGCAGAACCGCGAGTACGAATACGAACATACCTCGGGTTCGACGTCGCAGCCGATGACGGTGATTATGGAGGATGGCTGGTGGGCCGAACAGACCCGCCGTGCCTATCTGGCTCATCCGCGGCTGGCGCCTTATGCCGGGCGTTCGGTCCGGAAGGCCGTGCTGGCTCCGGTCGCCTGCTCGAGCAATCTTTGTCCGTATGAGGACCAGCCGTTTCCGCACCGCTATTTCGAGGGGACTGTCTACCTCAACCTGACGAGTGATCCCTTCGTTTTTCCCGAAGCGGAATGGGATCGCATTGTCCTGGAGCTGCAGGCGGTGAAACCCGAGATCATCGAGGGTGAGCCGGTGTACCTTTCGTTGCTGGCGCGCGCCGCCGCCAAACGCCGGGTTAGCCTTCCCAGCGTGCAGGTCGTCATTCTCACCTACGGCAAGGCCAGCCTTCAGCACAGCCGCCGGATCGCCGAGGTTTTTCCGGCGCCGCAGATCGATCTCTATGGTTCCACGGAGGCTGGGTACATTTTTGTCGGCGACGCCTTCCAGGACAACTCACGCGTCATCGATGCCAACGCGTTCGTTGAGCTCGTCCCGTGGCGCGGAGCGACCGACGTTTTCCAGACCCAAGTGACGACCCGTCACCGGCGGGCCATGCCCTTGCTCCGGTACCACACCGGCGATATCGTCCGCCGTTTTCCGACCGGCTTCCGCATCCTTGGCCGCGAACGCGACCTTTACCTCCGCCGCGATGGAATCGTGGTGTCGGCCAGCGACATTGACGCCGCTCTGCCGGACGGCCTGGCCTGCTGGCACTACTGCCTCGTCCAGACCGCGGAGAGACGGTGGGATTTCCACTATGTGGCTGATCACCCCGCGCCGAAGGAGACGGGAGCCGCGGTGGCGCAGGCGCTGGGTGACGGCGTGCGGGTAAATGCTTTCCGGCGCCGGTACTTGCAGCCGGCATCAAGCGGCAAGTTTTCGCTGCTCAAACCGCTGGTGAAATGATCTCAGCCGTGCGGTTGGTCGTTGGGCAATTTGGCCTTCAACCGCCCATTCTGAAGCCGGTTAGTTGATGTAAGTGGCGCTTCTTCATGACCAAAGGAATGCTTATAAGCGGTCATTGGGTTTGGCGCCCGACTGCGGAGTCTTTACTTTCCGGCCGCGCTTTGGTCTACCCACCCACGAATTGCGCCTGCTTGCGTCAGGCCTCGCTTCTCTGATTTATGTTCACTCTCCCCCTGCGATGAATCCCGTCTGCAGCCTCTTCCGCGCCTCGATTGGCAAGAAATTCGTGATGGCCGTGACCGGCGCGGTCCTGACCGCGTTCGTCACCGGCCATCTCGTCGGCAACCTTCAGATTTTCGCGGCGCCCGACAAGATCAACGGATATGCCCACTTTCTCCAGAGTCTGGGGCCGGCGCTGTGGGCCGTGCGGTTGACCCTGCTGGCGTGTGTGATCCTTCACGTGGGCATCGCCGTCCAGCTGACCATCGAGAATTCCCAGGCCCGGCCCCTGAAATACGATTTCAACCACACGATCCGGGCGACGCTCGCCTCGCGCACGCTGCGCTGGACGGGCGGCGTGGTGCTGGCCTTCATTCTCTATCATCTCGCGCAGTTCACCGTGGGCTGGGTGCAGGCCGGCGATTTCAAGGCCCAACTGCCGGGCTACACCATGACGTCGGGCTTCCACCTGCTCGGCTTCCCGATCGTGGCGAAGGGCCAGGAGGTGCACGACGTGTATAGCATGATGTTTCTCGGGTTCTCGCACCCGTTGGTCTCCCTGTTCTACATCGTGGCGGTCGGTTTGCTCAGCTTTCACCTGGTGCACGGCGCGGAAAGCATGTTCCAGACTCTGGGATGGAAGAGCGGCTGGTGGGCCGGTCTGCTCAAGAAGATCGTCGTGCTTTACTGCGTGCTCTACTTCCTGGGCAGCCTCGTCATCCCGGGCGCGATCCTGACTGGCGTTTTGCAACCCGCCCCCGGCACCACCGCAGCCCAGCGGCTCGTGGTCGGCGCCACCACCACCGTCGTCCAGCGTTAACCTTTTCCCGCCATGGCCAAACTCGAATCCAAAATCCCTTCGGGCCCGCTCGCGCAGAAGTGGACCAAGCACAAGGCGGAAATCAAGCTCGTCAATCCGGCGAACAAGCGGAAGTACGAGGTAATCGTCGTCGGTGCCGGGCTGGCGGGCGCTTCGGCGGCGGCCTCGCTGGCCGAGCTCGGTTACGGCGTGAAATGCTTCGTCTTTCACGACAGCCCGCGCCGCGCCCACTCCATCGCCGCCCAGGGCGGCATCAACGCCGCGAAGAATTACCAGAACGACGGCGACAGCGTCTACCGGCTGTTCTACGACACGATCAAGGGCGGCGATTTCCGCGCCCGGGAGGCGAACGTTCACCGGCTCGCCGAGGTGTCCGTCAACATCATTGACCAGTGCGTGGCGCAGGGCGTGCCCTTTGCCCGGGAATACGGCGGCCTTCTCGCCAACCGTTCGTTCGGCGGCGCGCAGGTGTCGCGCACGTTCTACGCCCGCGGCCAGACTGGTCAGCAGCTCCTGCTCGGCGCCTATTCCGCGCTCTCGCGCATGATCGGCCTCGGGGCGGTGCAGATGTTCACCCACTCCGAGATGCTCGATCTCGTCGTGGTCGGCGGCCACGCCAAGGGCATCATCGTCCGCGACCTCGTCACCGGGGAAATTTCCCGCCATGCGGCCGACGCGGTGGTGCTGGCGACCGGCGGCTACGGCAACGTCTTCAATCTCTCGACCTACGCGCGCAACTCCAACGCCACCGCGATCTGGCGCGCCTACAAGCGCGGCGCGTGTTTCGCCAATCCCTGCTTCACCCAGATCCATCCGACCTGCATCCCGGTCACGGGCGACTACCAGTCGAAGCTGACTCTGATGTCAGAGTCGCTCCGCAACGACGGCCGCATCTGGGTGCCGAAAAAGCCGGAAGACTCCAAAAAGAATCCGAGCGACATCGCCGAGGGGGACCGCGACTATTACCTCGAGCGGATGTATCCGGCGTTTGGCAACCTCGCGCCGCGCGACATCTCCTCGCGCGCCGCGAAGAAGGTCTGCGACGAGGGCCGCGGCGTGGGCGCGTCCGGGCTGGGCGTGTATCTGGATTTCTCCGACGCGATCAAGCGCCTGACCGAGGCCGGGGTGCGCGAGCGCTATGGCAATCTTTTCGACATCTACCACGAGATCACCGACGAGAACGCCTACCAGGTGCCGATGCGCATCTTCCCCGCGGTGCACTACACGATGGGCGGCCTCTGGGTGGACTACAACCTGATGTCCAATGTCCCGGGACTTTTCGTGCTCGGCGAGGCCAATTTCTCCGACCACGGGGCCAACCGCCTCGGCGCCTCCGCGCTGATGCAGGGGCTGGCCGACGGTTATTTCGTCCTCCCGTACACCATCGCCGATTATCTGGTGGGCCAGAAACCCGCCGCGCGGCCCAAGACCGCCGCCGCGGAGTTCCAGCAGGCCGAGGACAACGTCCGCGGGATCACCGCGCGCCTGCTCGCCGTCCCGGGCAAGGAGCCGATCAGCCACTTCCACAAGCGGCTCGGCAAGATCCTCTGGAACGGCTGCGGGATGGCCCGCAACGCCACCAACCTGAAGAAGGCGCTGCAGGAAATCCCCGCGTTGCGCGCCGAATTCTGGCAGAACGTCAATGTCCCGGGCGAGGACGCCGCGCTCAACCAGTCGCTCGAGCGCGCCGGCCGCGTGGCCGACTTTCTCGAACTCGCCGAGCTGCTTTGCGTCGACGCGCTGGATCGCGACGAGTCCTGCGGCTGCCACTTCCGCGAGGAGCACGTCGACCCCGAGGGCGAGTGCCTGCGCAACGACGATCAGTACGCCTACGCGGCCGCCTGGGAATACCAGGGCGAAGGCCAGGCGCCCCTGCTGAACAAGGAGCCGCTCGTCTACGAAACCGTGCACATGGCCAAGCGGAACTACAAATAGGAATTGCGAGGAACGATTTAGGAATCACGATTTATCGCTGTTATGACAAAACAGGAGCTTCTCCAGCGAACTAAGTCGTACGCATTGCGGGTGATCAAGGTGGTGCAGGCGTTGCCCCGTAACGACGTCGCCACGGTGCTGGGAAAACAGCTCTTGCGTGCCGGAACGTCCGTGGGCGCCAATTACCGCGCCGCTTGTCGCGGCAGGTCGGTGGCGGATTTTATCGGCAAACTCAAGATCGTCGAGGAGGAGGCCGATGAGTCTCTTTACTGGATGGAGTTGCTGGTCGAATCCAGCATCCTGCCCCAACGCCGGCTCGCTGCGTTGATGGGTGAAGGCGACGAAATAGTCTCGATCGTTGTTGCCTCGATCAAGACGATGCGAACTGCTATCGGCCCCAATCGCAACCCGTAACTCGTGCTTCGTAAATCACCATGAAGGTCAAACTCAAAGTCTGGCGCCAGATGAGCGCAAACAGCGCCGGCGGGTTCAAGGAATACGAGACGCCCGACCTGAATTCCAACATGTCGTTTCTCGAGATGTTGGACGTGGTCAACGACGAGCTCACGATCAAGGGCGAGGAGCCCATCGCCTTCGATCATGACTGCCGCGAAGGCATCTGCGGCACCTGCTCGCTCGTGATCAACGGCAAACCGCACGGCCCGCATCGCGGCGTGGCGACCTGCCAGACGTACATGCGGAATTTCAGCGACGGCGACGTGATCACCGTTGAGCCGTTCCGCGCGCGATCCTTTCCGGTGATCAAGGATCTGATCGTCGACCGCAGCGCCTTTGATCGGATCATGCAGGTCGGCGGGTTCATTAGCGTGCGGACGGGCAGTGCCTGTGACGCCAACGCGGTGCCCGTGCCGAAGGAGGCCGCGGATCTCGCCATGGACGCGGCGGCGTGCATCGGCTGCGGCGCCTGTGTCGCGGCGTGCAAGAACGGCAGCGCCATGCTCTTTGTCAGCGCCAAGGTTTCGCAGTTCGGGCTGTTGCCGCAGGGCCAGCCTGAGCGCGACCAGCGGGTGCTCGCGATGGTGAAGCAGATGGATGCGGAGGGCTTCGGCAACTGCACCAATTATTACGAGTGTTCCGCGTTCTGCCCGAAACTTATCAGCCACGAATTCATCGCGCGCATGAACCGCGATTTCCTGAAGGCCACGCTACGCTCCGCCTTCACCCAGGCTCCCACTGGCGCGAGCGCGGCCGGCTGAAGCTGGGCCCGGCTTTTGCGGGTCCGGCCGCGCGCGGCCTGGCGCGGCTTGTCGGCAACACGATCCGCGCGCGTCGGAGGCTGCCGTGACCTGGCACAGCGGGGCGACAGCAAACACGCGCGCCGTGCTTCGGGGGTGCGACTCCTGGACGGCGTGCGCCAGCCTTCGCTCGAGCGATTTAAATTGAACTGTGGCCGAGAACACGAGCGTAGCTGCGAGCGCCAGTGGGCGGATGGTCCGTCCACTCGCTGGCGCTCGCGGCTACACCTTTTCTGAAACCACTGTAGAGCTTCGGCGAGGCAGGCCGTCACCGCCGTCATCTCGCGTGATTTCCGACACCGTGTAACTTTTCCGCGGATGGCGTGTTCTTGGAGGCAACCACTCAATCACCATGAAGACACTGCTCTCCATCCTTTTGATCGTAGTACTGATCGTCGCCGCCACCTTGCTGGACGCCTACCGGCTCGATGCCGGGGATTGGTTCATCACGCTGGCGGTCGCCGCCCTCTTTGGCATGGCCTTGAACGATGGCGGCCGGCAGCCGGCGCACTATTCTTCCTCTGCCCTGCGGGCGAAGTCATGACGGCAGGACGCATCTTCCGATGGACGATGGCGCAAGTGGCATGGGCATCTTGCCCATGTGTTTGACGGCCTGGAACAAACCCACGGGCAGGATGCCCGTGCCACGGCGGACATCCAAGCGCTGCCGACAAATGGAAGATGGGCCCCTGGCGGAAGGAGGCGATCATCGGTCGCAAGCGACCTTCCTCCCGCGTGGTTCCGGCTGCTAAGGCATCGACAAAGCGCGGGCGCTTTCGATGACCACCCACGCGCCGCCGCCGATCAACAGCACCAATAGCACGCGCTTCACCAGACGGCGCCGGTGCAGGCTGGATTCATATCGGTCGGCATTCACCTGGCGGAATCCAGTCTCGGTCAAATAGCTGACGAATTGCGCATTCTTGGTGCGGGTGGTATGAATGCGGGAGTTGTCGATCGGGCCCATGCGGATGGCCGGTCGATGAAACCATTGGCGAATGCGAAGCGGCAGCACAGCTCCTTCATTGAATTTTGTGTCGTTTTCTCAAGGATAAACTGTCAAGAAGGCGCACCTTTCAGCGCGCTTTTACCTTTCTGACGCCATGCATCGCTTTCAATACGCCGGCAACGCCCTGCACTGCGAAACCGTCGATCTCGCCGCGGTCGCCCGTCTTTATGGCACGCCCACGTATGTCTACAGCGCCGGCACGGTGGAGGACAACTACCGGCGCCTCGCCGGCAGCCTCGACGGCCTGGACGTGCAGGTGTGCTATGCGCTGAAGGCCAATTCGAATCTCGCGCTGCTCCGCCTGCTCGCGAACCTTGGAGCCGCATTCGATTTCGTCAGCGGCGGGGAATTGCGGCGGGTGCAGGCCGCGGGGGCGAAGGTCAATCGCAGCGTCTTTGCCGGCGTGGGCAAGACGGAAGCCGACATCCGGCTGGCGCTCGAGGCGGGCATCTTCGCGTTTCATGTCGAGAGCGAGCCCGAGCTCGCCCGCATCAATCACGTGGCCGGCCAGCTCGGCCGCAAAGCGCCGGTGGCGATCCGGGTGAACCCGGATGTGGATGCCCGGACGCACGCCAAGATCACGACGGGCAAGAGCGAGAACAAATTTGGCATTCCTCTGGCGTTCGCCGCGGCGGCGTATGCGGCGGCCGCCAAGTTTCCTCACCTCGAGGTCAAGGGGTTGCAGATGCACATCGGCTCGCAGCTGACCGCCGTGGGGCCGTTCTTCGAGGCCGTCGAAAAGCTCATCCCACTGGCGCAGCAGTTGCAGCGCGACCACGGCATCACCTATTTCAGCCTGGGCGGCGGCATCGGCGTGGTCTACCAGGATGCGCTGGCCAGTGGATCCTCCTCCTGGTGGGAGGCCCTGCCGCCCGACCAGCGGCCGATCACGCCCGAGGCTTATGGCGCGGCGCTCACGCCGCTGCTCCGGCCGCTGGGCCTCAAGCTTTTGCTCGAGCCAGGCCGGTTCATGGTGGCCAACGCCGGCGTGCTCCTCGCCCGGGTCGAGTACCTCAAACGCGGCCAAGGGAGGAATTTCCTCATCCTCGACGCCGCCATGAATGACTTGGTCCGGCCCGCCATGTACGACGCCTACCACGAGATCGTGCCGCTGCAGCGCGACACTTCGCGGCGCGCGCTCAAGATGGATGTGGTTGGGCCCATTTGTGAGTCGAGCGACTGCTTCGCCAAGGAGCGGATGCTGCAGGAGCTCGGGGAAGGCGAATACGTCGCCTTCCTGAGCGCAGGTGCCTATAGTTTTGCCATGGCCAGCCGGTATAACGTTCGTCCGCTCCCTGCCGAGGTGCTCGTGCGCGGCAGCAACTTCGAACTGGTCACCGCCCGCGAAAGTTTCGAGCAAATGATTGCCGGGGAACGGATTCCGGCGTGGCTGAAGCAAGGGAACCAGGCCTAGAGTAGAACGGACGGCCCGGCGGGCCCCGCCACAGCCTTGGCGAAAGAGGGCGGTCCTTCCCTACCGCAACGATGTGCCTTGACGGGTGGGTCGGGACGGCCAGGCCGACTGATCGACCGCCGAATGGAGCGCGGCACCCGCCGAGCCGAAATCCTGAAACCCCGGGGAAGCGATCTGGTGTAATTCTGATCGTGAGTTTCCATGCCTCCCCGCTAAGCTTGGTCCCGTTTTGAAAACCACCACCCTTACGCTGCGGAAACTCAAGGGCCAGCGCCCCATCGTGGCCACCACCGCCTACGATGTCATCACCGCGCGCCTCGCGGCCGAGGCCGGCATGGATGTGATCCTCGTGGGCGACTCCGTTGGCAACACTCTACTCGGATTTGACAGCACCATCCCAGTGACGCTGGACATGATGGCGCATCATACCGCGGCTGTGACCCGCGCCCGGCCCGACGCGCTCGTCGCAGCCGACGTGCCGTTCGGGGAGGCGCATTTCGACTACGAGCGCGTGCTGGCGGGTTGTCAGCGGCTGATGCAGCAGTCCGGCGCGGAGGCGGTGAAGATCGAGGGAGGCGCCCGGCTCGCGCCGCTTATGGCGCGCCTTACGGGAGCGGGCATCCCGGTCTGGGGGCACATCGGCCTGGAGCCACAGCAAGTACGCGTGCTTGGACGCTACCGCAAGTTTGGCGTCGATCCCGCCGAGGCGGAACGGTTGCTGGCCGACGCCCTCGCCCTGGAAAAAGCCGGCTGCTTCGCGCTGTTGCTCGAGATGACCGAGCCGAACCTCGCGCGCACGATCACGGAAACCCTGAAGATCCCGACGATCGGCATCGGATCGGGCCCCGATTGCGATGGCCAAATCCTGGTTTCAACCGATCTGCTGGGGCTGAATCCAGAGGCGATGCCGGGCTTTGCCCGCGCGTTCGCCGCGGTCGGCGAGGAGACGAAGAAGGGCTTTGCGGCCTACGTGGCGGCGGTGCGGGCGCGCAAGTATCCGAAATAGGTCTTGGAACGCCCCGGTAGCGCCGGTTTGCGACCCTACACAATTTGGGAACGTGGGGCCGGACCTTGCGTCCGGGCCAATCATCCACCGAGGAACGGTCCGCCGGCGAGCGGCGACCCTACGCAATCCCGAAGATCCGGGCGCTGGTTTTCGGGGCGGCCGGTTTGCGAACGGTGGAGGATTGGGCTCCGTGAGTGTTCCGCACCCCTCCGCTCATGCCTACCGCAACACTGTTGAACTCACCGTCGAGGCGGTGTGGGATGCGCTCGGAAAGATCACCATGGTGGGCGCGAAGAAGACGCCGACCGACATCGACCGCGCCCATGGCATCCCGTTCACGCTCGCGCCCACCCGGGGCCGGCTATCCCAAGGTGGCCGATCCGGCCGCCATCGATATGCCGGTGGTCGTCGGTTTGCTCGCGCTCCCGGAGACCAAGGATAACGATATCAACGCATAGGAGCAGGGTTTTCTGGAAATGTAGGGCGGGGGTCGCCGTACAATCGACCGGCAGACGTCCCCAGCCGATCGCTGACGATCCACCCGCTCCTTTTTGCTCGCCGTTCTGATGCGGTCGGAGTGTTGATTGGGACCGCCATGTTGCATCCAACCCTCCGCGATGAAGCGTGCGTGACCAACCGCCAGTTGGGAGCCTCGGGCCTGGTCGATCTCACGTTCGGCAATGTCAGTGTTTTTGATCCCGGGGCGGGCGTTTTTGCGATCAAGCCGAGCGGTGTGCCTTATGCCGAATTGACACCGGAGAAGATGGTGCTGGTCGACCTGGAGGGCCACATGGTCGAGGGGAGCCTGCGTCCGTCCTCCGACACCCCGACGCATCGACGGTTGTTTCAGGCCTTTGCGGGGATCCGGGCGGTCGTGCACACCCATTCCCGTCATGCCGTCAGTTTCGCACAGGCCGGCCGACCGGTCCCTTGTTTTGGAACGACTCACGGCGACTATTTCAATGGCGCAGTGCCAGTGACGCGGCCGTTGACGGCGGCGGAGATCGCAGACGCTTACGAATGGAATACGGGCAACGTGATCGTGGAGACTTTTCGCGATCGCGATCCGCTCGACGTGCCGGCGGTGCTGGTCTGGCGCCATGGTCCGTTTGCCTGGGGACCGAACGGGGCGAAGGCGGTGGAAACGGCGGCGGCCCTCGAGATCGTAGCCCAGATGGCGCTGCAAACGCTCGCCCTCGCCCCCGGGCGCGGCGAAATCGAGCCGGAGTTGCTTCGTCGGCATTTCAAGCGCAAGCACGGACCGGGGGCGACGTACGGGCAGGGCGGCAAAGGCTGATCCGCTTGATGCTTTTTGTTCGCCCCACGCCGTCTGCGTTTTTCATTCTTTCATCTTCATCCGATCCACCCCATGTCATTTACCCTCGGCATTGATTACGGCACCAACTCGGTGCGCGCACTAGTCGTGCGCTGCGCCGATGGCGCGGAACTCGGCGCCTGCGTCGTCGATTATCCCAGTGGCCAACAGGGTATCCTGCTCGACCCCAAGGACCACCATCTGGCGCGGCAGCATCCGGGCGATTACCTCTTGGGCCTGGAGAAGAGCGTGAAAGGCGCGCTGGCGGTGGCGAAGAAACACCGCGGCTTTGACGCGGCCAAAATCGTCGGTCTCGGCGTGGACACAACCGGATCAAGCCCGATTCCGGTCGACCGCAACAACCGCCCGCTCGCGCTCGACAAGAAGTGGAGGAAGAATCCCGCCGCCCAATGCTGGCTCTGGAAGGACCACACGGGCTGGCGCGAGGCGGGGCGCATCACGGAACTCGCCGCGCAGCACCGGCCGCAATTCATCGCCAAGTGCGGCAATACCTACTCGTCCGAGTGGTGGTGGTCGAAGATCTGGCACTGCCTTGCCGTCGCCCCCGCGGTGTTCGATGCGGCTTATTCCTGGGTCGAACTTGCCGACTGGGTGCCGGCGGTCCTCGCGGGCGTGACCGATCCGACTCAGGTCAAGCGCGGCATCTGCGCGGCGGGTCACAAGGCGCTTTTTTGCGATGAATGGGGCGGGCTGCCCGACAAGGAGTTTCTGGCGTTGCTCGACCCGAAGCTGGCCGACCTCCGCGACCGCCTGTTCGATAAGGCCTATGATGCCACCGAGCCGGCCGGCGCGCTCTGTGCCGAGTGGGCGAAGAAGCTCGGCCTGCCCGCTGGCCTTCCGATCGCCATCGGCGAATTCGATGTGCACTATGGCGCCATCGGCTGCGGCGTCACCGAGGGCACGCTCGTCAAGGTGATCGGCACGTCCACGTGCGACTGTGGCGTGGTTTCGGCCGACAAGCCCGTGCCCGATATTCCCGGAATCTGCGGCATCGTGAAGGGCGCGATTCTTCCGGGTTATTATGGAATCGAGGCCGGCCAGTCGGCGGTGGGGGACATTTTTAAATGGTGGGTCGAGGTGGTCTGTGACGGCGACGCCGCGCTCCATGCCCGGCTGTCCCGGGAAGCCGCCCGGTTGAAACCTGGCCAGAGTGGCCTGCTGGCTCTTGATTGGAACAACGGCAACCGCACGATTCTCGTCGACCAGACGCTGTCGGGCCTGCTCCTCGGCCAGACGCTGCATTCGACGCGCGCGGAAATCTACCGCGCGTTGATCGAAGCGACCGCCTTCGGCGCCCGCGCCATCATCGAACGGATCAAGGAGTACGGCGTGCCGATCGATCGCGTGGTCTGCGCCGGTGGCATCGCGGAGAAGAACCCCCTGCTCATGCAGATTTACGCGGATGTCACAGGCTGCGCGATGCTGGTCGCCGGTTCCAGCCAGGCGTGCGCGCTCGGTTCCGCGATGTCGGCGGCGGTGCTCGCCGGCGCCCACCAGGATTTTGCGACCGCGCAGAAGGCGATGACTTCGATCAAACCGAAGCAGTACCGGCCCGACGTCGCGTCGCAGAAGACCTACAATCAGCTCTATGTCCTTTACCGGCAGCTCCACGATTCCTTCGGCGGCCTCAACAAATCGGCGGATCTCTCCCGAGTGATGAAAGACTTGCTGGCCATCAAGGAGCGAGTAGCGAGCCTGTAGGGCCGCATCGCCGAATGCCGCCGATCGAAATACCGGGAATCTGGCGGGGTACGGCGACCCCGCCCAACAGCAATCACCTTCGTTCCACCGTCAATCTTCAACATTCTCCATGAAACTCCTCACCACTCCGGAAATCTGGTTTGTCACCGGCAGCCAGCACCTTTACGGTCCCGGCCTGCTCAAGCAGGTCGCTGCCAACTCCGCCAAGATTGCCGAGGCGCTGTCCGCCGCGAAGCGCATCCCGCTCAAAGTTGTGTTCAAGGCGCTCCTCACGACGCCCGACGAAATCCGGGCGCTCTGCCTGGAGGCCAATCACGACCCGAAATGCGCCGGGCTCGTCCTCTGGATGCACACCTTCTCGCCCTCGAAGATGTGGATCGGCGGGCTGACGACGCTCCGCAAACCATTCGTCCATCTCCACACCCAGTTCAACCGCGACCTGCCCTGGGGTGAGATCGACATGGATTTCATGAACCTCAACCAGGCGGCGCACGGCGACCGCGAGGCGGGGTTCATCCACACGCGGATGCGCCTGGGTCGCAAGGTGGTCGTCGGTCACTGGCAGGATCCCGAGGTGCAGGACCGGCTGGCCGCCTGGATGCGCGCCGCCCGCGCCTGGCACGATCTGCAGGGAGCGAAGTTCGCGCGCTTCGGCGACAACATGCGTCAGGTGGCCGTGACCGAGGGCGACAAGGTTTCGGCCGAAATGCGTTTCGGCTTTTCCGTCAATGGCTATGGCGTGGGCGACCTCGTCGCCAAGACGTCCGACGCGGCGATCGACAACCAGGCGATCGACGCGCTTTGCGCCGAATACGAGGCCTGCTATATCGTGGCCAAGGAACTCCGCAAGGGTGGCGCCCGTCACGAGTCGCTCCGCTACGGCGCCCGCATCGAACTTGGGCTGCGCAATTTCCTTGAGGAAGGCGGATTCAAGGGATTCACCACGACGTTCGAGGATCTTCACGGTCTGCGCCAGCTTCCCGGACTTGCCGTGCAACGCCTGATGGCGGACGGCTGCGGATTCGGCGCCGAGGGCGACTGGAAAACCTGCGCGCTGCTTCGCGCGATGAAGGTGATGGGCGAGGGCCTGCAGGGCGGTACGTCGTTCATGGAGGATTACACGTATCACCTGAGTCCGAAGGGCCACCAGGTGCTGGGGGCGCACATGCTCGAGATCTGCGAATCGATCGCCGCCACCAAGCCCTCGCTTGAAATCCATCCGCTCGGAATCGGTGGCAAGGAGGATCCGGTGCGCCTGGTCTTTGATGCGCCCGCCGGACCCGCGCTCAATGCTTCGCTCATCGACATGGGCAACCGCTTCCGCCTGCTCGTCAACGAGGTCACGGCCGTCAAGCCGCCCAAGCTGCCGAAGCTGCCGGTCGCGCGCGCCGTGTGGGAGTGCCAGCCCGATTTCAAGACCGCCTGCGCCTGCTGGATACTTGCCGGCGGAGCGCATCACACTGGGTATAGCTACACCGTGACGACTGAGATGCTGGAGGATTTCGCCACCATCGCCGGCATCGAGCTGGCGGTGATCAACGCCGACACGCGGCTGGCGGACTTCAAGCAGACCCTCCGCTGCAACGAAGTCTACTACCACCTCGCGCAAGGCATCCGGGCGTAGGCGTAACGATGCAAAATGTAGGAGCCTGCTTGCAGGCGATTCAGAGGGTAGAATCGCCTGCAAGCAGGCTCCTACATCGATCACCTGATGGCGTGATGTTTACGAGTGATAGCGGAGTTTTTTGAATAGATACGGCGTAGGCGCCGCGGGGAAGTGAAAGAGAAAGTGAAGGTGAAGGGGTAGCGGACGCTCCGGATAGTTTGTCTCTCGGAGGGCGGAGCTTGGGCACGGTTGGCGGGACGATGATTTTTCGCCCGGACCGCGGTCTCACCGCAATTCGCGGCACAGCGTCGCCAATCGGTGCACGCCTTCCCGGATCTGCTCTGGGGGCGAATTCGAGAAATTAAGCCGCAGATAGTTGCGACCGCCCTCCGTGGGGAAAAAGTCCCGCCCCGGCACGAAGGCGACCTGTCGTTTGATCGCCTGCTCCAACAAAGTGAGTCCGTCCAATTCCGCCGGCCCCGTCACCCAAAGAAACATGCCTCCGTCCGGATGCGTCCATTCGTAACCCGCGGGCATCTCCGCACGAAGCGCCGCATCCATCACTGCGAAACGTTCGCCGTAAGCGCGGCGGATGCGCGCCAGGTGCGCGATCTGGTCATTTCGCGTCAGATACATATGAGCCACGCGTTGGTCGAAGCTCGACGTGTGCAGATCGGCCGCCTGCTTCAAAATCAACAACCGTGAGAAATTCTCCGCCGACGCCGCCAGCCAACCAAGCCGAAGCCCCGGCGCGATTGTTTTCGAGAA
>Ga0182027_10008940_pt1 | contig 14487 bp, 14 predicted proteins | sample 712E1DmetaG_FD_121300 | JGI IMG/M metagenome (GOLD analysis project Ga0182027, IMG submission 121300) | Permafrost microbial communities from Stordalen Mire, Sweden - 712E1D metaG (Illumina Assembly) | ecosystem: Environmental > Terrestrial > Soil > Wetlands > Permafrost | place: Sweden...
CGTCCCACTCTCCGTATGTACCTTGTGTTTTCCAAACAGATTTTTCTTTACGTCAATAGAGACAATAACACTTTGGCTTCCAAACATGTTGGCCGCTTGAGTTATAAAATTTGGATTTTCGAAAGCATAGCTATTGATGGCGACTTTTTCAAGTCCAATGTTGAAAATAGTCTTAATATCTTCCGTTGATCGCAAGCCCCCTCCGTATGAGAGCGGCATAAAGCACTCGTTCGCAATTTCCCCGAGTACTTTCAAATTCAGTTGCCTCCTCTCTTTTGTTGCCGATATGTCAAGAAAGATTAGCTCGTCAACTTCAAGTTCATTAAAAATCCTAACCGTATTTGCCGGGTCACCGATGTAATTGAATTTTCCGAAACGCACGGTCTTAACAAGGCTGGAATCTTTCAGTAACAAGCAAGGAATTATTCTAGTCTTAAGCATTCTTTAGCACCGTTTGCTGAAATTGTCAAGAATTTTCATTCCGAACTTGTGACTTTTTTCCGGATGGAATTGCACACCGAAAATGTTATCCTTTTGGACGGCTGCGGCAAATTTAATCCCATAATTGGTACTTAGGATTTCGTCTTCCTTATCGTTGCAAATGACGTGATAAGAATGTACAAAGTAATATCGTGAGGTTTTATTTACGCCTTCTAAGAGGGGGCTATTATTCTTTATTATGGCCTCATTCCAGCCCATATGTGGTATTTTTAGTGATTTATCATTTACAAAATTGAAACGTATCGTATGCGCATTTATCCATCCAAGACCGGGTAGTTTGCCTTCTTCACTATGCTTTGTCAAAAGCTGCATCCCAAGGCAAATTCCAAGTAGCGGGATTTTTTCACGGGTCACGCACCAGTTCAAAACTGAAATCAGTTGTTTTTCGGCCAGGTTCTTCATCCCCTGGTCAAATGCTCCAACCCCTGGCAAAATCAATTTTTGTGCTCTCTTGATTTCATCAGGATCGCTTGAAATAATCGATTGAAAGCCCAGCCATTTGAGCATGTTTCTTATCGATCCGAGATTTCCCATGCCATAGTCCACTATTGTAATCATAAGTTCTATCTTATTGGAAAACAGTATTTCATGTAGAAACTCTTAGGGACCAGATTTGCTCTATACATGAAATAGAAAAAAGGGCGCAGAAGTTCAAATCTTCGTTTGTAGGTTGGATATTCTGTCCAATAATGCGGAGCTTGGTTCATTTTGTTTTCAAACTCATCGTTAGTCAAATTGAGGCGTTTTTTGAAATATTCAATCAATTCAGGCTCTATATATGGAGGCTTATCATAGTATTCACTTATTGCATAACTTCTGGAAATTTCTCCATTCCTGACTCCGGCCGCCAATGAATTGTTTCTATAGTCAATGTTGAACTTCTTGGGGAAATAATAGCTGTGATTAAAGGCTGTCATTCTATTTTCAAGATGATGACCGCCATAGTACTTCCAACCAAATTCTTTCTCAAGAAACTCCCGTGCCTCTTGTTTAGAATATTTAATGTACCAGAAAGGTCTTATTTTCTGGATTCGTTTCACAACAAGCCACTTCATAAAAATCCAAAATGGCATGTTGGGAGAGGTTTTCATTTTCATTTTTCCGAACATCTTATGGATAGCTGATATGTACCTTCCATCAAAGTAATTCTTCCCGAGTGGAGTAATTCCTTCGGCAATAAAGGAATGCCCTTCCAAAATGTATTTCACACCGAATTTGGAGGCAGCCCGATAGAGCGTTTCCGTAAGAGCAAGATCGGTTGGTGCGTCTATCTCTGGGACACCGGCGTCGAAAAAAGAACGATAAATATCGTCCATCTCCTTGTTATTAACTACATGCGTGTACAAATCTATGTCTAATTTTGAAAGTACCTTCTTTATGTTCTCTGTTGCTATTGATGTGTTCCATGTGTTGTCATAATGTACAGCCAAAGGTCTCAAGCCCATTTTTTTTGCTAAATAGACCATGTATGAAGAATCAGTTCCACCACTGACCCCAATGACGCAATCGTATTTCTTTTTTTTGCCTTTTATCTTGATAGCATCTACAATTTTCCGAAACTTGTCGTCTCCCTCTGGCTGTCCCGTTTTGTATTCTTTGACTAAAGTATCCACCATATGACAGAAATTGCATACGCCATATTCATCAAAAGAAATTGATGGCATTGTCTCATCATAAATGCATCTGGTACATATCTTGCGTCCGCTGCGATTATTAGGGGCGGTTTCTTCGCCGTTGGATTTAGGATGTTCAAGATTCATGCATCGCGCATTTCATTATGACATTTTGGAACAAATCGACATTTTCTCTGAAGATAGAAGTACCCCTTCCAAACGAATTACGACTATTGACAAAAAGAAACACAATTTTCATTTTAATAACACTGCCGGATTCCCAGCGATTTTTGAACCTGTTGGAAAAGATTTATTGACAAAGCTATTGGCTCCAACAATTATTCTGTTACCAAGCACAACACCTTTAACAATAATGCAATTTGGTCCAATATAACAGTTATTCCCAATTATCGTTTTTTTCTTTTCATATGGTGCCCTTCCGCCGGAAACGGCCCATTGAACCGAATCATGTGAATAGATTTGAACACCCGCAGAAATAGAACAATACGAGCCAATTTTCAGCCCTCCGGACCCGTCGAGAATCGTAAAAGGTCCTATCCACGTATGGTGTCCCACTTTCACATCCCCAAAAACAATTGAACTATCATAAATGGAAACGTGCTTACCGAACCCCAATCTTTTTGCTTTTTCCCAGCGATCAACTACCATTTCAGAAAGCGGAAGCAGCCTTTTCCAATCTTTCAAAAAACACTCGGCCTGCATTCTATATAGGCCTCTCAAATCCACTAGAAGACTGGCGGATTTCTGGGGTTTTTTCTCCATTTTCAATTTTTTCTCGCGATAATGGTTATCCCGGCCTCTTCAACGTGCATTCTTTCCAAGTGCAAGCCTGCTTCCTTCGCCCATTCTCTTATCTCCTCGGGATTGTGGCGGTGACAATTGACTGGACGGAACCAATCGAAATTTATGTGGTTCATCTCATCCAACGAGAACTCCGGTCGATAATACGTTTTGCAAATGTTCCAATAGAAAAAGCGCTGAAGGTCAAGTTCGCCTTTCTTTATGCCGAGAAAGGGAATAGCCTCCGGAATATTTATTGTGGTTTTTGACTTTCCAAGCTCTATCCCTAGTTTTGTCAAGGGTTTTAGGGCCTCCCATGCTTCTTCATCTGAAAATCCTTTTATTTTGTCCCGAACAAAATCATCCGTAAACTCCCTAATTATGGCTTTCTTTGCATACACATAGAAAAGAAATCGTCCACCTTTCTTGATCTTTCCAGAAAGATATAAGACAGCTTTTTTTGTGTCGTCCGTATGATGCAGAACGCCTTCAGAAAAGATCATGTCCACCGATTGGTTGGGTATTGGTAGATCCATAAGATTGCATTGCAGAAATTCGCCTGGATACCCAGCCTCTTTATATCTCTGCTTCGCAGTTTCAACTGAAGCAGAAATGTCCACCCCAAGATAATCGTGATTCTTGAGATGATCGCCGAAAAAAAGCATTGAGGAAAATCCGGCTCCGCATCCTGCATCGAGGATGATTTTAGGACTGCCTTGGAGCCATTCATCTATGATGCCAGGATTACCGTCGCAATACTTTTGAAACAACCATTGTTTCATTGCTGCACGGGAGGCATCGGATTCGTAGGTTTCCCGCTTGGCCCATTTGAAACCAAAGGTCTCCTTGGTCTTTTCTTGGGCCAGACTGTATTCCTTTTGAAGTTGTGAGATTGTAGTCGACGTAATACCAAGTTTTTCAAAGGCAGACATGAGAATAATCAGCCTCCTATAGAACGGGTTTGATAATTTGACACGTTTACGGAAAGGTCCTCAACCTTGAAATAAGAAAGTTTTGCACCATTCTTCGAAACACAAGAACGACCAGATCAAGAGACGATGATTGATCCGCTTCTCACAATGCTCCATAATAATATTTTCCACAAATTGAGGCTGCAAGAAATCCCTGTAAGCTGCACGCTTATTTAGAAGTGTTTTTTTGATATAATCAATGTTTTCCCCTCTGTACCATGACTCGTCCGGTGCACTAAAACCTTGCTTCTTTCGATGGATGATCTCTTTGGGAATTAGAGGAGAAAGTGATCTTCGAAGAACGTTTTTGCCAGAATCATACTCTCCGTACCACTTTTTATCTTTTTTCAGAAGATTTTCATCCATTTTTTTCATTTCTTCAAGATTTCCTAATTTATGGCAGATCGGGATTTTCTGAGCAAAATCTACCAGATCATTATCTAAAAACGGCACGCGCTCTTCCAACGAATTTGCCATGGAAAGTTTATCGTTGACCAGAAAGAGGCCATGAAGAAACGTTTTGATTTCAAAGTAGAGAGAATTGGCGATATGGTCTTCAGGAGTGTCGTATTTTAGACTCTCATTAAAAGTAAAGACCCGGCTGAAGGTATTAAACGTATCTTTGTCAAGCACTTGTGACCAAGCTTGAGAGGTAAATAGCGATTGCTTTTTATCGTCCGCAACAAGCCTTTGCCAGTAACGGTAATATTCTTGAAAATAAGTATTCTGATCCACTGATTTGAATACGCGGTAATATCGCCAAGGGTAACCGCCGTATAATTCATCACCACCGGTGCCGGAGAGACAGACCTTTACAAACTTTGAGGCAAGCCGGGAAATATAATAATTTGGGTAACTCATGCCAACGCGCAGATCTTCCAGATGCCAGATTACCTTTGGCAAAGCCCAAGCCAGATCACCGGAACCAACAACCTGCTCATAATGCTCTGTTTTAAAATAGTTGGCCATGAGTTCTGCGTCTTTGCGCTCGTCATATTCTGCTTCGACACCTTCTACTGTGTGCATCATGAATCCACAAGTAAATGTAGAAATACGCGGGATTTCGGAAGATGCAACCGCCACCACAGAGCCTGAATCCATACCACCTGAAAGGTAGCTTCCCACCGGCACGTCGGAAACCAATTGCCTCACAACTGCCTGCTTAAAAAGGCGATAGGTTTCTTCCTCAGCTTCCTTCATTGTCATGTTTTCCTGACGGTCAGTAAAATCATAGTCCCAATAAGTAAGCTGATCAAGAACCGGTTTCTTTTCACTGATAGACCTAATACATGCCGCAGGTATGAGACCAATCCCTTTGAAAAGCGTATGATAGCGAAACAGATTCTGAAACGTGAAGTATTCGTTCAAGGCATTGTAATCAATATCTCGCTTTACTTTAGGATGCCTCAGTATGGCCTTTATCTCCGAACCAAAAAGCAAGGTGCTGCCATCGAACCAGAAATATAGAGGCTTAATGCCGTGCCGGTCTCTTACCAGGTAAAGCTTTCTTTCTTTTGCGTCCCATAAGCCAAAAGCAAACATGCCATTGAGCTTCTTTACAAAATTAATGCCTTCCTCTTCGTATCCGTGTATAAGGACTTCGGTGTCGGTCTTGGAATGGAACCGATGGCCCTTAGCCTCTAATTTCACCCTAAGTTCCTGGAAATTGTAAATCTCTCCATTGTAGGTAACAACAACATTGCCATCTTCGCTTGCCATGGGTTGGTGGCCTGCGGGAGAAAGATCGATAATTGCCAATCTGCGGTGGCCCAAAGCGATATTGACATCAACGTACTGACCTTCACCATCCGGACCGCGATGCGCTATCGCATCGGTCATTGATTTGATCAGTCGATGACTTATCGGTTCCCCGTTAAGATTGAATATTCCCGCGATTCCACACATTATTTGTAAAGCTCCAAAAGTGCATTTTTAACGTACAAGGCGTCATCCTTGGTCAGATCATAGAAAAGAGGCAGCGTAATGCTGAGCCGGTCTGCCATGAATGAATTGGGAAAGTCGGAATCTTTCAACCCGTATTTCGATTTGTAGTAGCCCAGCGTGTGTACGGCATGGGTACCTTGCCTGACTGTTACTCCTTTTGCTTCCAAGCCCATCATCAGCGCATTTCTCTTCCTGTTCAAGTCCTCAGCCTTTCCAAATGCCGGCAGTTTGTGCGGCGTATCGGTAAGGAGCACGACGTATGACTGGTAAGCATGGGCGAGAGTTTGGGGAACTGCAGGAGTAAGCACAAACGGAACGTCGTTCAAAATGTCATTGTAATATCCGGCCCCGCGAATCCTGCCCGAAAGAATTTTTTCCAATTTTCCCATTTGCGAAACACCGAGCGCACCCTGAATGTCGGTCATTCTGTAATTGTATCCCAGGACATTAAACTCAGGCAAAAGAGAACCGCCCTTTTCGACATGTCGTTGCAAATCGCTTTTGCTTGCCCCGTGATCCCTCAGCGATCTGACCTTGTCTGCGAGCGACTGATCGTTTGTCGAAAACATTCCGCCTTCTCCAGTTGAAATCGCTTTTCTGGGGTGAAAAGAAAAGGCTCCGCCGATTCCCCAATTTCCAGAATGCCTTCCATTTATTGTTGCTCCAATAGCGCATGCGGCATCTTCGAAAAGGAACAACTTGTGGTTACGACAAATCTTGTCTACTCTATCAAGGTCGGCGGGAAGACCGAACAAAGAAACAGGAATGATTGCTTTTGTTTTTGAAGTGATCAGCGATTCTATTTTGTTTACATTTATGTTAAATGTATGCAGATCGATGTCGCAAAATACAGGACGAGCGCCGCAATACTCAACGGCATTCGCAGTAGCAATGAAGGTGAAAGAAGGAACTATTACTTCATCGCCGGGCCCTACGCCCGCCGCAACAAGCCCAAGATGGAGAGCGGTCGTGCAGCTTGTCGTGGCAACCGCATGTTTGCATCCGGTAAAATTACAAAAGAGCTCTTCGAACTTCTTCACGTTCGGCCCTTGAACGACCCAACCGCTCTTCAAAGGACCCGCTATGGCGGCAATATCGGACTCGTCGAAACAAGGTTTTGTAATGGGCAATTTCCGTGGATCCATTAATCGACTCCCGCGGCCTTCCGCTTTTTATCAACGGATTCCTTATGTGTTTTTCGCCATTCTATCAACCGCTTCATTCCCTCTTCCAGGTCCACACCCCACTTAAAACTAATTTCTTTTTCCGCTTTTTCGATTGACCCAATTCTGTTGGTAACAAAGGTTTGTCCCGCAGGTTCATACTTTATCTTTAGTTTCGATCCAGTAAGACGTAACAGCAATTCTGAGAGCTCCTTGATCGACGTGCCAATTCCCCTGCCTACATTATAACACTGTCCGGTCGTTTCCGCCTGCATTGCGCATACGTTTGCCTTTGCCACATCGCCGACATAAATGAAATCGTATTGCTGCGATCCATCGCCGAAAACGACCGGAGGTATTCCTTTGTCGATATTATCAAGGATTTTCATCATTACCGCGATATACGCGCCCTTGTAATCCTGGCGCGGGCCGTACACATTCATATAGCGCAATCCCGCCCAATTGAGTTTATAGCGGTCACCCAGGGATTTGAACATATGTTCGCCGGCAATCTTGGTGGCGCCATAAAACGTGAAGTTGTTATACGGATGCTCTTCGGTCATGGGTAATTCAACGGCATTTCCATAAACAGATGCGGAAGATGAATAGACCACGCGCTTGACTTTATGCTTAATGGCAGCCTGGATGACGTTGAAGGTTCCTTTTATGTTAACGTCAAACGCGGATTTCGGGTATTCGTGACATTGAAGCAGCCACATTGCCGCCAGAAGAAATATTCCATCGGCCCCTTCTATCGCTTTATCAAGTATATCTTCGTGAAGAATGTCGCCCCCATGCGGATATATAGAAACCCGCTTATCCCGAAGGGCATCTTCGATATTGTCCATTGTCCCCCGGAAAAAGTTGTCATATACGATTATCTCTTTGACATCGGTCTTTATCAATTCATCAAGAATGTGGCTGCCTATCAGGCCGGCACCGCCAATTACAAGGATTCTCTTTCCGCTCAGATCCACTTTTTTCTCCTTACGTTAAAAATAAGTAATCGCCATTTCCGCCACCCTCTTGGCAATTGCGGGTGCGCTTGTGAGACCTGGCGACTCAATACCGATCAGGTTGATAAATCCTGGAAGGCCTTTGTCCGATTCATCCGCGATAATGAAGTCCTTGAAACCATCATGTGGGCCCGACAATTTGGGCCGAACGCCCGCCATGTCAGGAACGAACGCCTCTTTTTCAAGACCGGAAAAAATAGCCGATGCGGAAGCATAGAATGCATCCCGCTTTGTTTCATCAACTCGGTAGTCAATTGTGTTGACATACTCCGTATCCGGGCCAAAGCGGAGCCGTCCGCCAAGGTCGACGGTCGCATGCACTCCCAAGCCTGCCAGGTCCTGATGCGGCACCGGATATATGAGCATGGGCAGTGGATAGTGGCGAGCATAGGAAAAATATGAACCCTTGCAATAATTCAGTGTGTAGCCGCATTCAGAAGTTTTGATCCCGGAAAGCGAGGCGATGTGGTCGGCGGAAAGCCCTCCGCAGTTTATAACGACTCGTGAAGAAAAGGTGTAATCGTCCTGGTCGACGGTGAGCGTATAACTGCCTTGGTGCGGTTCAATAGAGGCTAATCTTGAATTGTAGGCAATTGTCGCCCCGCGGTCTTTTGAAAGTAGTTCAAAATGTTTCATTAGGGAATGGGAATCGATGATGCCCGTGTTCGGAGAGAAAATGGCTGCCTCGGCTCTAAATGTCGTCCCGAAGGCTGAGATTTCGTTTTTATCAATAAGCTTTAATCCGGGAACATTGTTTCGAATTCCGTTATTGTAAAGATTTTCCAAGATTTTTATTTCGGGTTCATTTCTTGCGACAATAAGTTTCCCGATTTTCTTGAATGGAATGGTGAACTCTTCGCACATCGAGTAAAGCAGCCTCGCACCTTCCACGCACAAGGTTGTCTTCAACGACCCTTGGGGATAATAGATGCCGGAATGAATGACTTCACTATTCCTGCTACTTGTCTCCTGTCCAAAACTGTCGTGCTGCTCAATCACAAGGACGTTCTGCACGTTCTTTGAAAGCTCGACAGCTATGGCCAGCCCGACAACGCCTGCTCCGATTATTGTAACGTTTACGGAATCCATATTTTCACTTATCTCAGTTACCTCTTCTCAACCCCTCGACTCCTCAACTTTTTTCCCACTTCCCATTACCCATGACCCATTACCTTCTTACCTTTTCTTCATCACTTCCCAATGTCCGCCTTTGTCGGGACCGACACGACGTATGAGTCCTTCGGTTTGCAGCAAACGGATATTTTTTTCGACTCCGCCGACACTTAAACCGAGAAGATCAGCTAATCCATTTATAGTTATAGTCGAATCCCCGGCAATGGCTGTCAGAACTTTCTCCTTACTTTTCTCCTTACTTTTCTCCTTACTTTTCTCCTTACCACTAAGAAGTGATTCCTTTGTTGCTTTAAAAAATGTTACCTGAATTCCCCCGGCGTATTCCTCTATTTGCGGTTCGGGCAATCCGGCCTTTTTGCAAGCGTTGAGTATCTTGGAAATTCCTCTTCCCCAGACTTCAATATACCCAGCCTTGAAGAAGATATCTGCGATAAGTTTATTGGGTGGCCGGGAAGGGTGCTTATCCTTTAAAAGATTGATGGTTAAATCATCCGGTAGCTTCCCCTGGTTCCAAAGGATCAATTTGTCATCGTATACACTTAGTTGAATGGCTGTGCCGGTATAGTCCTTGTGTACGATAGCGTTCAGGATTGCTTCACGCAGCGCCTCTTCAGGGTATTCCAGTTCTTCCACCCGCTGCAAGCCTGCATAATGAATTGGAGATGTTAAATACTTAGACCGCAGAATCTCCATGATCTTATCCGGCATAGCAAAGATATTTCCGGCTATAATATCCTGGAAACGAAGATCGTCGTCCGAAGAACCAAAACGACCGATTTTAAAACAAGCCGAAACAAAAAAACGCAACGGATCTTTTCCGAAAAGTAGAATCGCCGCGTTTTTAAGTTGATTTTGGACGGTCAACAAATTCAGTTTAGCAAGCAGGTGGGCGAGCGCTTCATTAGCTGCCTCTGCCGGTACGCGGTTATGAATCCTCGCTTTTTCCAAGAATTCAAAAACAGCTTGTTTGTCAATGTCACGGAGGCCTGCCCCGTCAACAGGCATTTCGTCGTAAGTTTTCCCTGTTTTTTTTAAAATAAACTGCTGAAGGGCAATGCCCTTTATTTCTTGCTTCGTGCTTCCGCTTCTCACATAGTAAGCGCCATGGTACGAAATAGGAACACTACTTTGGGGAACTTTTATTTCAATATATTGCTTACCCGCTTTTTTATGAACCTGAAGATCAACAATAATTCCCAATAAACTTACAACCTTGTTTGGAATATCCTCCAGCAATTTTTCACTATCTTCAATGCCTACAATAGTACCATCATCCTTAATACCAATTACTAGATTTCCTCCCTGAGCATTTGCAAAAGCACAAACATGCTTCAAGTATTCGTCGCGCCACGATTCTTTCCATTCTGTTTGCTGATTTTCGCTCATATTTTATTCCGGCGGGTCTTGAAAAAGGAAATCAGGTTTTAGCATTTAAAAGAAATCTTTCAGATGCCGGCAGATGATCTTCGAGGAATTTCCATCTCCGTATTCGTCAATCTGTTTTCCTGGTTTTGCCTTTTGAATTGCCTTACTCAATGCATCTTCCGAAAGCGGACTTATAAGACTATTCCAACCGGACAAAACGGTTTCCAGCCATTCCGTTTCGTCACGAAGTGTGATGCACGGAACTTTGTGAAAATAAGCCTCTTTTTGAACACCGCCGGAATCGGTGATAATCAGTTTTGCATTGTTTTCCAGGCAGATCATATCAAGAAACCCGGTTGGATCAATTACCTTTATATTTACAAGCAAATGGTTCAAGCCGAAAGCATCAATCATTTTTTTTGTGCGCGGGTGCATGGGAAAAACTATTGCCGAATCCTTGGAAAGGAATTCAAGGGATGAAAGGATATTCATAAGCTTTTGTTTATCATCAGTATTCTCTGCCCGATGTACGGTTACAAGAATGTATTCTTTTGAATCAAGTTGCAGGTTGGATAATATCGTGCTTTTTGATTTTGCTTTTCCCGCAAATTGCAAGGCAGCATCATACATTACATCCCCGGTATTTAAAACGTTATTGATTATGCCTTCATCTTTTAAATTCTTTACAGCAGCTATAGTTGGACAAAACAGAATCGTTGAGAGATGATCGGCAACCACCCTATTTATTTCTTCCGGCATCTTCCTATTAAACGAGCGCAAACCAGCCTCAATGTGCGCAACCGGGACATTTATTTTTGCTGCAACAAGCGCACCGGCAAGGGTTGAATTCGTATCGCCATAAATAAGAACCAAGTTCGGATTCTCAGAAGTAATTATTGGTTCAAGACGCTTAAGCATTTCACCGGTTTGTTCGCCATGACCGCCACTACCCACTTCAAGGTTATAGGTTGGCGGCTGCATTTCAAGCTCATCAAAAAAAATCTGTGACATGTTTCCGTCATAATGCTGCCCGGTATGGACAAGCACTTCTTCGAATTCGCCGCTTTCACGAATTGCTTTTGAAACGGGTGAAGCTTTAATGAATTGCGGCCGAGCCCCGATGATGGTAAGGATTTTTTTCATCAAAGTGTGCTTTTCTGAACTCGCTGCCCGGGCGTCATTGCCCGGAAAATTTCATGCTGCCGATGTGCGGCATCAAGGACATGGAGAGGTTTATCAATCATCGGTTCTTTACCTGATACAAATTACCGGCACCCCTGCTTTTATTACTTTCCAACATTGATCTGCTGTCACTGCACTTCCACGATAACAAAAAGCGCATGCAATGCAAAAACGATCGCCAAGGGATAGGCCTATATGTTTTGTTGAAGGACGCAATGCTGCGGCATATCGCGCCATTTCCCTGTTGCTATCAACAATAGTGAGCGGCAACTTAGCCAAAAGAATATCACATTCTGCAACTCGAATTCCAATTTCCTGACATTTTGCAAGTACTTCGCAATAATTTACCGTGCTGATTATACCAGGAGCCTGCCTGAGCATCCGCTCCATTTGATCGAAACCGGTTTCGCCAAGAAGCAATGCCAGAATCGCTGAAGCATCGTAAATAAATGGCCCGCCATTTTCACCGTTCATGTGCACGTTCATCTATTAGTTCTTGCGAAAGGCAACGACCATTCGAAAGCCGCTTAAACTTTTTCCTTGCTTTTGCAAGTTCATGTTGCCAGGATTCACCAGAATCTTTAGATGTCCGGACTTGAAAATTGCCATCTGCCTGAGCGCTGTTTACGCTATATAAAGAACTGCCAATGGAATGCCGCGTTTTTGTTGCACTTTTCATAATTTTAATTGCCTCCATTTACAAAATGCAATACTAAAGAATGTTTTTTAGTTTTCCTCATTGTTGTCCGTCTCTAAACTTCTCAATTTATCAACTTTCTTTCCCATAACCCATTACCTATGACCTTCTTACCTTACATTACCTTTTCTTCCCTTTTAAATTCATCGTATGCAATTTTGCCGCTCGACATTTCCAAAGGAAGCGCATCGTCTTCTTTGCAATCAAGACATCGCATTCCCCAATCCTCCAGAAAATATCTGAGTTTACTTTCAGGACACGTGTAGATTCCTTTTTCGTCGGGATTTATCAATCGATGCCCGTGCCGACTCATCCACCCATTTTGCTTTGCCGGAACACCAATAAAAAGCGCATAATCCGGTACATTTTTCGCAACAACCGCGCCCGCTGCAATGAAGGCGTAGCGTCCTATCGTAATACCGCAAACAATCGTCGCATTCGCGCCGATTGTTGCCCCTCGCCTTATCACTGTTTTCTCATAAAGGGAATGTCTGTTGACTTCAGATCGCGGATTTGTCACGTTTGTCAAAACGCAGGACGGCCCTAAAAACACATTGTCCTCAATGATTGTCCCGGCATAAACGGAGACATTGTTTTGAATTTTTACTCTATTGCCAATTACTACGTCATTCGCAATTTGAACATTTTGGCCCAAAATACAATTCTCGCCGATTACAGCACACTCCATGACATGGGAAAAATGCCAAATCTTGGTTCCTCCGCCAATCGAACATGGCTCGTCGACATATGCGGATTCGTGCTTGAAATAAGGTTTGGAATTCTCCATTTTAAACCGATCTTTTGTTTATGCCTTTTTTTAAAAACTCATGCGACTGCGGCGCAACGCCGGTTGGCACGGCATTTCTTATATCGTGGACCAGTTGCAGAGATGCCCTTGCATCCTCGGGAAAAAATCCGTTTCCGGCAAGAATATCTTTATAAATCTCAGTATGCAAATCTGTAAAGCCTTCCGAAAATTCAACTTCTTTTCCATCTATCACAATGGAACGAAATGTTGTTTTTCCGGCAGCAGCGGCTTTTGTTGGAACATAATTGACATCGATTGACAAAAACCATTTTATCCGGGCATGTTTCAATTCAAGATATCCGGCAATTTTTCGATCGTCTGCAACATGAACCTCGTAATTTTCAACAGGACCAAATAGCCATATAAGCAAGTCAAAAAAATGTACGCCGATATTTGTCGCAAGCCCGCCCGAACGCTCAACTTGCCCCTTCCATGAAACCAGATACCAATTGCCACGTGCCGTTATGTAGGTAAGGTCCACCTCATGCTTTACAGGAGCTTTATCTATTGCATATTTTTCTTTAAGTGCTTTGAGCGCCGGATGAAGACGCAACTGCAGTACGGTATAAATCTTCCTGCCATATTCATGCTGCAATTCGAGCAAGGCGTCGATGTTCCAGGGGTTAATGACAAGGGGTTTTTCACATATCGCATCCGCACCGATTCGAAGTGCAAACCGAATATGAGCGTCGTGCAAAAAATTTGGCGAACAGATACTCACAAAATGCACACGTTCGTCCTCACCTTTGCGTCTTAATTTTTCCACGTGTCTGTCGAACCTTTCGAATTCCTGGAAAAATCGGGCGTTAAAAAAGTACTTGTCAAGTATACCGACCGAATCTTTGGGATCACAAGCCGCCACAAGATTATTACCTGTTTCTTTTATCGCCTTCATGTGGCGAGGAGCAATATATCCCGCAGCTCCGGTCAATGCGAAATTTTTATTGGTCATGACTTCTTTCCATTAGAGCGATGGATTAAAACAAAGAATAAATAAAAGGTGCTATTGCACTGCTTTCGGAAACAACGACAAGAAGGCCGCAGAAAAGAAGCACCAGTATGAATGGCAATAACCAGAACTTCTTTCTAACTCTAAGAAATTCCCAAAATTCAACAACAAGTGATTTGTTTGCCAAAGCAACCCCTCAATATCTACTGCAAAATCGTTCTTTAGGCTGGGCCGGTTCCGAGCGCGTGACCCAATACGTTTTTGCAACCGGATCCGGATGAAAAGGCAACGGCCTTCCGCCGAACAGTCTTTTCAACAATGCAAACGGGATAACAAAACAGAA
>Ga0182027_10008942_pt1 | contig 14486 bp, 13 predicted proteins | sample 712E1DmetaG_FD_121300 | JGI IMG/M metagenome (GOLD analysis project Ga0182027, IMG submission 121300) | Permafrost microbial communities from Stordalen Mire, Sweden - 712E1D metaG (Illumina Assembly) | ecosystem: Environmental > Terrestrial > Soil > Wetlands > Permafrost | place: Sweden...
ATATAATAATAACGAAAGATCCACAGGGGCTCCCTCGCATGACCGACTTCTCAGGGCAAGACATTGGCCGGTATCGTATTATTGCACCGCTTGAACAGGGCGGGATGGCCACCGTTTACCGCGCCTATGATACCCATCTGGAATGTGAGGTGGCGGTCAAGTTCATCCGCATGGACCAGGTGACGCCGGCCGAGGTGAACATGACCCTGAAACGCTTTGAACGCGAAGCCAAGGAAATTGCCCGGCTCACCCATCCCAATATTGTCAAAGTGACCGATTACGGCGATTATAAGGGCACGCCCTTCCTGGTCATGCCTTTTCTGCCTGGCGGATCGCTGAGAGAGTTAACCGGCATGCCGATGCCGTACGAGCGGGCGGTGAAGCTGCTGGCCCCGGCGGCGCGGGCGCTGGAGTATGCCCACGAAAAAAATCTGATTCACCGCGACATCAAACCGGGCAATATTTTACTCACCGACCGCAACCAACCCATGGTCTCGGATTTCGGGATCGCCAAGATTCTGGGCCAGGAGAGCGGCAACACGCTGACCAATACCAACATGGCGATTGGCACGCCGGAATACATGGCGCCCGAGCAGTGGCTCAACCAGGTTTCAGCGCAAAGTGATATTTACTCGCTGGGGGTGGTGTTCTTCGAGCTGGTGACGGGCAGAAAGCCTTATACGGCGGACACTCCGGCCGGGGTATTCCTTAAACAGTCCACTGAGCCGCTGCCTCGGGCGGGCAGCCTGGTCCCCGGGCTGCCGGATGCGGTGGAAAAAGTGCTCGTCAAGGCGCTCGAAAAGAAGCCGGAAGATCGCTACGCCAGCATGGCCGATTTTGCCACGGCGCTGGAAGATCTGATTGCCCCGGCTAAATCCCTGCACCTCGACATGGGCTTATTGACGCCGGACATCCACACATCGGAAGCGCCGTCGGTCAATCTGATCACCCCGCCGGGCGAGGAGGATATTTTAACCAACCCGGAGACGCCCCCGGAGATACCCGCGCCTTCGCCAGTTCCGCAGCTCCCGCCTCCTGACGCGCCGCAGGGGATGAGCGTCATTTTAATGCCGTTGGTTGACACGCCCGATGAGGCGAAGCAGGCAGTAAATAGTCCATCCGGCCGTCCGGCGCCAAAACCGCCCGAGAAAAAACGCCGGAAACGGTCAAAATGGTGGCTGGTCGGGCTGGTGGTGCTGCTGGTGATCTTAGCGATCGGCGTGGTGACGGTGGCAGCCATCTTCCTGTCCAGGCCGGTTCCACCTGCCCCGGTTTCTCCCACCCGGGTCCCGGCGGCTGCCACCACGCCCGGCGCAGTGCAGCTGGCCCTCACGGCTTTAGCCGCCACACCGGACAAGGTCGCAAATGGAGCCCAGGAGCAGTTAAAAATCGCCGTCCTGGCGCGGCTGTCTGGCTCCTTATCCAACTTCGGTGTGTCTACCGTGGAGGGCGCTCTGCTGGCGATCAAAGAGTGGAATGCGAAAGGTGGTGTATTAGGCAAGCAGGTCCAGGCCATCATGGGAGACGGCCAATGCACGGCAGACCCGGCCGCCGTGGCTGCCAACAAAGTCATCGACCAGGATAAAGTGCACTACATCGTGGGTGAAGTCTGCTCGGGAGCCTCTATCCCTGTTTCTGAAATTGCCAACGCCAAACACGTGCTGCAGATCTCCGGCGCCTCCACCAGCCCAAATGTGGTGCGGGATGCCAACGGCCAGGTAAAGCCCTACACCTTCGTCGCCTGCTTCAACGACGATACCCAGGGCAAAGCTATGGCGAAATTCGCCTTCGAAACCCTGAAGGCCAGGAACGCCCTCATTCTAACCAATCAGACCAACGACTACGCTAAGAGCCTGGCGACCTATTTCAAGCAATACTTCACAGCCGAGGGCGGGAAAATTACAGATACCGAAACTTATGCGGCTTCCGATACCGATTTCTCTAATATCCTGTCCATCATTGCACTGATGAAACCGGATATTGTTATCCTGCCCGACTACTACAATATTGTCAACCTGGTGACCAAACAGGCCAGGCAAAAAGGCATTATGATCCCCTTTATCGGCGGGGATGGGTGGGAATCAACCGACCTGGATCTTGTCGCGGCGGACGGCGGGTATTTCACCACCTACTATTCCCCAACCGAAAACAACGCCGCCGTCATGAAGTTCGTCAAGTCCTATGGGATTGCCTACCAGGATGACAGTGGTAAATCCAAAGTACCGGATGCCCTGGCTGTGCTGGCCTACAATGCTACCAACATCCTGCTGCAGGGAATCCAGAATGCCGGCGTAGATGATCCTACCAAAGTAAAAGACACGCTTGCCAGGGGCACGTTCGAGACGGTATCTGGCACGCTCACCTTCGATGCCTTCCACACCCCCATCGAACCTGTGGTGGTCATGCAGGTGAAGAATGGCAAGGTGGAGTTTAATTCGCTGGTGATGCCGTAAGAGAGTCATCAGGCTACCGGCCGCCCCAGGTTGGGCGCCGTGCTCCAGGTCATCCTGGCCGTTTCCGGGCCGACATTATAGAGCGTATGCGGCTCCCTCTCCGGAATAAAGACACAATCGCCGGCTTCCAGGCGGAAGGATTGTCCCAGGCCAGGGAACTCTATCCTGATCACCCCCTGGATAATATATCCGATCTCATGCGCGCCAGTGTGACCAGGGTCAACCGACGACTTACCCCCCGGCTCCAGCGAAGAAACCGAGAAATTCAGCTTGCCGGTCCGAAAAAACCTTCTGACCACCTCGTCGCCATCCAGATGAGGTTCCGCATCCTGCTCGTGCAAGACTAACGGCGCATTGTAATCGGGCGTATCCATCTTGATTTCCTCTTTTTTAAAAACCGGTAAGATTCAGCCAAAGTACATGCTCTCTACAAACTTTTCAGTGAACTCGGGGTAAATGGTCAGTTCAATGTACCCGGCGCGGGCGGCCAGATCGCTGGCTTCCTGGCGCTTGGTGCGTGAGAGCAGCATCTGCTTGGCCCCCACCCCGGCGGCGTTGCCCACCTGGTGGAACCGCTCCAGCGGAGCAGTCGGGAACATACCCAGGCGCATGGCACTGGTCAGGTCCAGGTAGGTGCCGAAGGCCCCGGCGATGATCCACGCCTCCACCTGCGCAGCGTTAATGCCCACTTCGTCCATCAGGATCTCGATCCCGGCCCGGATGGCACCCTTGGCCAGTTGAATCTCGTTCACGTCGCCGCGCGTGATCACCAGGTCACGCCCGGAGGCGGTTTTGGACGCCGGCACCAGCACGAACTCGCTTTTTCCGTTGGCGACGCGCACGCGTGGATCGCTCTTGACCAGCGCGCCGCGTTCGTCCAGCACCCCCGCCCCCAGCATCTCCGATAGGGCCGTCAAAATGCCCGAACCGCAAATGCCCACCGGCGGCTGCTCGCCAATCGTCAGCACCTGCACCTGGTCGCCGTGGATGTACACGCGCTCGATGGCGCCCGGGGCGGCGCGCATGCCGTCGCGGATGTGGGCGCCTTCGAAGGCCGGGCCGGAAGCCGTGGAACACGAAACGATTTTGCCCTGGTGGATGGCGCTGATCTCGGTATTGGTGCCGATATCCACCGCCACCACGGTCTTGCCCGGGGCATATAGCTGGGTGGTCAGCAGCACCGAGGTGTGGTCGCCGCCCACGTAGCCGGCAATGTTGGCCGGCAGGTACACCCAGGCGCCGAGTCCCAGGTCCAGCCCGATTTCACTGGCGCGGAATTCGAGCGGCTGGCTGACCGCCGCCACGTAAGGCGCCGCCCCAAGCTGTTCGACCGGCAGCCCGCAGAAGAAATGGTGCATAGCCGTGTTGCCTACCACGACTGCATCCACGATTTGGGCGGTCGATACTTTGAGCTGGGCGCAGAACTCTCCGACGGCCTGGTTGAGGCTGTCGACCAGCCGGGTTTGCAGGAGCTTGCGGTTCGCCTCGCTGCGGTTGGCAAAGGCAATCCGGCTGACCACATCTTCACCGTAAGAAATCTGTGGGTTCATCACACCGGTCTTGGCAAGGGTGGCCCCGCTGTGCAAATCGACCAGGTAAATGGCCAGCTTGGTCGAACCCAGGTCCACTGCCAGTCCCAGCAGGCCGGAATTGGGCAGCAGGACCGCCACCAGGTCCGAGACACCCGGCCGGGGGCGGATAGCCAGGGTGGCGGCCCAGTTCTGACGGCGTAACTGCTGCGAAAGCTGCGCCAACTGGCCCAGGTCGCCCTGCAGTGGGGCGTGTCCGGCCTCTGCCACGGCCTGGTTGGCGCGGGTCAGGTCGGCGCGCAGGTCTTCAATGGTCGGGGCAGCCAGGTTCAACTCGAGCGGAACCACATTGGGGACGATCTCGAATTCGGATTCACGCCCGTCGACCTGCATTTTCTGCGGTACAGGCAGCGATTCGGGGGGAATTTCCAGGCGCACGTCGCTGAGCGGGTAGGCCTGGCAGGCCAACCGGTAGCCCTGCTCGATCTCTTCCGGGCGCAGTTGGTCTTCTTCGACGAGAGTCATCGCCGAAAGGGTACCCCGCACCAGGCACACCCGGCAGGTACCACAAATACCGACCCCGCCGCAGGCCGACACTAAATCTACGCCGGCTCTTTGAGCGGCGGTCAGCAGGTCTGTATCGGGGTCGACCTCGATGCGCCGGCCAATCGGCTCGAGATCAACAATGCTCATCTCACCCTCAGAATCTATCCTAAAAATCAAGAGACCACTTTTTTTGTTGTAAAAAACTGCGTTTTTTACAACAAAAAAAGTGAACTTTCCGATTTTTAGGATGGATACTTATTTTACTTTTAATGCGATTTGCTGCAAATGCTCCGGGCTGGTGCCACAGCAGCCGCCGACCACATTGGCTCCCGCCTCGACCCAATCACAGGCGTAAAAGCCCATATTTTCGGGGGTTACGTCGTAAACGGGACAGCCATCGTCGTCCAGGCGCGGCAAGCCGGCGTTGGGTTTGAACCACACCGGCAGGGCCGTGGCCGTCTTGAGCTCTTTGAGCGAACCTAAATTTTCGTCGAGGCTGCGCCCGCAGTTGATGCCTACCACATCGACGCCCCAGGCTTCGAGCTGCCGCCCGGCCTGTGCCGGTCGCACACCCATCATGGTGCGCGTGCCGCGGTCGAAGCTGAAGGAACACACCAGCGGGAGCGTGCTGACCGAGCGCACGCCCTTGATGGCGGCCTCGGCCTCGCCCAGGTCGAACTGGGTTTCGATCACCAGCAGGTCGGCTCCGGCTTCGGTGAGGGTTTTAGCCTGAGCGGCGAAAGCGGCAATGGCCAGGTCTTCTTCGAGCGGGCCATAAGGCTTGAGCAGCTGCCCGGTGGGGCCAATCGACGCCGCCACCAGCGTGGCAGTGCCTTCCGCCGCCTGGCGCGCCAGCTCAACGCCTCTGCGGTTGATCTCCTCGGCCCGGTCGGCCAGCCCGGCGTGCTCCAGGCGCACGCTCGTGCCGCCAAAGGTGCAGGTCAGGATAATGTCAGCCCCGGCCTCGATGAAATCGCGGTGCAGGCGCAGGATTTCTTCGGGTTTTTCAAGCACCCATTGTTCGCCTGCCACACCGCGCGGCAGCCCACGTTTTTGCAGGTTAGTGCCGGTAGCGCCATCCGATACCAGCACGCGGCTATCCTTCAAACGGGCCAGAAAAGGAGAAGCATTCATTTTATTGATCAAGCCATTAAAGACTTGGCCAGGGCCACGGCGCGGCTGGCATCCGCGGCATAGCCGTCGGCGCCAATCTCACGCGCGTACTGGTCGGTCAGCGGGGCGCCGCCTACCATTACCTTGACCTTGTCGCGCAAACCGGCGGTTTTGAGCGCTTCAATGGTGTTCTTCATGTTGGGCATGGTGGTAGTCAGCAGGGCCGACATGCAGATCACGTCTGCGCCGGTGCTGCGTACAGCTTCCACGAACTTCTCGGGGGTCACGTCCGAGCCCAAATCGACGATTTCAAAGGCTGCGCCTTCCAGCATCATGCACACCAGGTTCTTGCCGATGTCGTGCAGGTCGCCTTTGACGGTGCCCGCCACGACCTTGCCCTGCGACTTGACGTTGGCAGAAGCCAGGTGCGGCTTGAGCACGGCCAGGCCGTTCTGCATGGCACGCGCGGCGATGAGCATTTCGGGAACGAAATACTCGCCCTCTTCGAACAGCCGGCCAACTTCCGCCATGGCCGCTACCATGCCGTCGTTGAGGATCACGCCCGGGTTGATGCCTGCATCCAGCGCCTGCTGGACTTTGGCGACGGTTACCTTCTGGGACCCCTCTAAGATGCTGTCAAAAATTTCCTTGATTACTGGTTCCATAAAACTTACTCCTTTTTAGGTGACCTTCCGAAGATTTGCGAGGGTATGGTTCGGGCTCGGAGAGGTTCTTATAATTTGTATTTTAGCATGGATTCAAAAAATCATCATAACTGTTCACATATGAAAGTGTACGAAAGTCAAGCCTCCGAATTTTAGATATAACCCACCACCTTGACGCACTGTTATACCTGAAATCAAGGAGTTCTAGTGTAATGAGGAATGAAATCCGTGTCGCTGAGCGGGCAGAACAGGGTCACCGGGTCTGGCGTGGAACCTTCCCAACACAGGCCGGGGAAAGTCTTATACAGCACCACATTGTCCTTCCATAATACCGTGCCGTCCGAGGTGACCAGGGCAAAGGGATAGGTGATCTGCCACAGGCTCAGGTCGTTGATCATCGGGTGGGTCAATAAGGCAAAACCGCGGTCAGGATCGCTGCCGGTCGGATTGAGGGCGGCCTTGGTCCAGGCTTTGCCGCTGTTGACATCCAGCACCTGCAACTCGGCGCCGGTGGGCAGCGCCTGGTTGAAGGCGAAGACGAAGGTGCACGAGCCGCGGGAGACGTTCAGGTTCAGGTGGCCTTTGACCAGCTTGCCCATGCGGGCGTAGCTGGGCGCATCGGCTGTTCCGCCCATCGGGTTGGGGTCCTTGGAAGATACGCACCAGGCCGTCACCCCATCCTGGACGATTGCCAGAGGAGGTACAGGCGTGGCCGTATCGGTGGGCACCAGGGTGGCGGTCGCCGTGGGCGCCTCAGTGGGCGTGTCGGTGGGAAGGGCAGTGTTGGTGGCGGTCGGCGGCGGCGCTATCGTTGCCGTAGGCGGAGCTGCCGGGGGAGGCGTCTCTGTGGGAGCTGCGGTAGCGGCAGGGAAGCAGCCGGTGAGGACCACTGCAACCAAAACTACCAGTAAGCCCAGCAGGATTGCCCTAAATACAGGCAGTTTTCGCAGTGGTAAGATATAAGGGCGATTCTTCATTTTGGGGAAGCTCCTAGGTTGGATTAAGCGCAAGGCCGGAGGATCTAATGAAAACTTAGCGGATTCTTCGGACAACTAGCGATTATATCACTTCCGGGAAGAAAGAATTTTAAAAATCAATGCTACGTTATAATCACAGCATGACCCAACAAACATCGCTCACATCCGAAAGCAGGGGTATCCCTCTAAAACGGGGGCTCACCACCGCCGCTTATTACGCCTCATTCGTGGCCATGGGCATCTCTATGGCCGCCCTGGGGCCGACCCTGCCTGCCCTGGCCGCCAACACGAATGCCGGGCTGGGCGCCATCAGCTTCCTGTTCACGGCGCGGGCCCTGGGCGGTCTGCTCGGCTCAGTGTGGGGCGGGCAGCTCTACGACCGCCTGCGCGGCCACCGTGTGATGGCGTTGATGATTGTATGTATGGCCGTCTTCTCCGTCCTGACCCCCATCATGCCGCTGCTGTGGCTGCTGGTGGCGGTGCTGTTTGTCACCGGGGCAGTGCAGGGCGTGCTCAACATCGGCGGGAACGCCCTGCTGGTGTGGGTCCATGGCAGCAAAAAAGTCGGCCCGTTTATGAACGGACTGCACTTTTTCTTCGGCGTGGGCACTTTCATCACCCCGATCATCGTGGCCCAGTTCATCGCCCGCAAGGGTGGGCTGGTGGGCACCTACCTGCTTCTGGCAGTCATCATCCTGCCGACCGCCGTGCTGGCCTTCCTGCCCAGCCCGGCTTCACCCAAGGCGGCCCAGAGCATCAACGGCGGCAAAAACGACGTATGGCTCATCGTGCTGATTTCGCTGGTGTTTGGCTGCTACAACGGGGCCTCGACGGCTTTCGGTGGGCTGGTGTATACCTACGCCACCACCACCAACCTGGCCAACGCCACCAACGCCGCCTATCTGACCTCGGTCTTTTGGGGCGCCCTGACCATTGGCCGGCTGGTGGCTATCCCGCTGGCGATCCGTTTCAGCCCGCGCGCCATCCTGCGCGCCGATTTCGCCGGGGCGCTGGTCAGCCTGATGGCGATGTTGTTCTGGCCGCATTCGCTGGCGGCCGTGCTGGTCACCTCGGCCGGCCTGGGCTTTGCCCTGGCTTCTATTTACCCGACCACCATGTCGCTGTCCGGCCAGTTGATGACCCTCAGCGGCAAAGTGACCGGCCTGTTCGCCATCGGCAGCACCGCCGGGGCAATGATCGTGCCGTGGGTGATCGGCCAGTTTTTCGTCAGCGCCGGCCCGCAGTCGATGACGGTAGTGCTGGTGGTGGACTGCGTGGTGGCGCTGGTGGTGCTGGGGCTGCTGGCCAGGCGGCGCGCCGCCGCGCCTAAGGCGGTGGAGATTCAGCCACAGATCGGCGCAGATATACACGGATAGAAGAAAAAACTTTATCCGTTGGTATCGCTTGACTTTGCAGCCTGGGAATCAATTCCCAGGCGGGGGTGTCAATTACCGGCATTGGTACGGTCATGTTTCGATTCGTCCAGGTCGCTTTCCCAATGCAGCCTGGCACGCAAATCAGGTGCCGGTGAGCGGCTGGGCGCGCTTCAGTCCCAGATTAACGAACCCCACCCAAGACAGGCAATTTTCATCAAAGTTCTCCATCGACTGATTAGATGTAATGTATAAAAGATTGGCGAGATGACGTTAAAGTTTCTTTTGTGCCTGCGCCTGTTCGATATCCTTCACCCGGTGGTAGATAGAGTGACCGTCGAGGTCGAAAGGCCACCTCGGTCTGCGCTCCTTAGCGCTGAACCAGGCCTCCGGCGCGTCTCTCAGCGCCGCCAGCACATCCTCCTGCACCTGCCTGTGCCAGGCTAAAACCTCCTGGGGCGAGCGATCACGCCAGCGCATATAAACAAGATGGTTGCCCTCGGTTTCGTTTAGTCCACGCTCTTCGGGTGGTACCGGCTGCTTGCGGATAGAGCGGGCCACGTCCGCCTTCCAATGCGTGATGTGGGCCAGGGCATCCTTCACCGTCCAGGGGTCTTTAGTCTCAGGCCGGGGCACTAACTGCCCCCATTCCTGATCGGTAAGGTTGGCGACCAGTTGATCCAGGATCTCAAACTCCCGGATGGTACGCTGGAAAACTTCCTCACGGGTATGACGCATGGCTTTTAACCTCCTGCCAGTCTAACAGTTATTTCAAAGCTGGTTGCATGCCTACAATACCACCAACCGCTTCAGATGTAAAACGGTATATTAAAATCGGAAAGTTCACTTTTTTTGTTGTAAAAAACTACGTTTTTTACAACAAAAAAAGTGACTTCCTGATTTTTAGGATAGGTTTGCGAACCTAGCCTACTAATTTATCGATGGACCGGGTCAATTGGTGATGTGGATCGATGGAGAGTAAAGATCGACCCCGTTCACCAGTTCGGTGGTGAGGACATGCACGACCCAATCCTGTCCCGTATCTGCATTGGATGGAATGGTAAACGTCTGGCTGGCATCGCCATTCGATTTTGTTTTTCCATCGTATACCAGGCTGAAGGACTTATCTTTCCGGCCAATGCGAAAATCAATGTTGGCGTTCGCAGGGAAACCATTGGCATACACGGTCACCTCATCCCCAGCAGCGGCCTTGGTGGTGGACAGGTGGACGTGGGCATTACGAAAGGAACCAGTGTTGGGAATAAAAAACCGCCCAAAAAACCTCTGCCCGTTGTTGGCAAAATTGACATTCCTGGGACGCGCGTTGCCTGTCAGACTCAGTACCATTCCGGGATAGATCAAATTCGGGTTGAAAATCTGCGGGTTGCGCACCAGGATGTTAAAAACTGAAGTGCCACATTTACTGGCGATCGTGGCCAACCAATCGCCATGTTGGACAGTGTAGGTATCACCGCAAGACTGGGATGCCAGGCTGGCAGATGGAGCGGCGGCTGCAACCGGGGTGAAAAACTGCCCGGCGATTAATACGGCCGTCATAAGAGCGATGGCGAACTTTTTCATAGAGACCTCCTGAAAACCATTGCGAAACCTCTACTATAGAGATAAACCACATCAACTTTAGAATATAAGAATTTGATTTATTTTTGGTTCAGAATGGATTAATTTTTGGTTAGCGCTTGGGGTGGCGTCTTTATATCTTGCCTATCCACTCCATATCCACCACCGCGTGCCGGATGGTGGTGCGCCGGTGAGTGTAAACCACGTGGATTAACCCGTCCTCTGCCTGGATAATGCTCGGGTACGAAAATTCGCCCGGCTCGCTTTCCAGCAGGCGCTGGTAGGGCCAGGTGACGCCGTTATCCTCCGACAGGGCCAGCGCCAGCGGGCTGCGGCTCGTCTGGCTGGGGTTGTAGACCAGGGCGATGCGCCCATCGAACAGACGCACGGCGTCGATGCCGCTGTTGGGGTTGGGCAAGTTTGTGGGTTCAGGGGCGCTCCAGGTGCGCCCATAATCGTCCGAGAGCGATTGGCAGACGAAGCCCACTGCCTGGGTAGGGCGCAGGAGCATCTTCAAGCGCCCGGGGGCATATTCCCACACCGCCGGCTGGATCACCCCGGCAAAGCCATCCGCCGGGCGGGGGTCCAGGCTCTCAGCCGGGCGGGATGGGAAGGCAATCGGGCCGCAGCGCTGCCAGCTTGCCCCGCCATCCGGGCTGATCTCCACCCAGCCGGCCCACGACTGCCAGGTTTCAGCCGAAGTGCCGCACAGGATCTCCCCGTTGGAGAGAGTCAGCGGCTTATTCTTGGAAGGTCCCAACAGACCGGCGGGCAGGAAGGTAGGCGCGCCCCAGGTGAGGCCGTTGTCCGTCGAGCGAATATAGGCGCCGGTCCAGGCCGGAATGGTTGGGCCAATTTTGTAAAAAAGCCAGACTGTTCCAGCCTGGTCACGGAACAGGACCGGGTTCCACAGCGGCACGCCGGGCACAGCGGCAACTTTGACGGGCGCACACCAACTCCCGCCCATGCAGCGCGCCAGCCAGATCGCCACGTCGGCATGGCCTTCGTGCGTGCCGCCGAACCAGGCCGCCAGCAGATCACCGCCGGCAACTTCCACCAGGCTGGCGGCGTGACATTGGCGGAAGGGCTGGGAGCCGGGCTCGAAGATGGGTTGCGTTTGAAAGAGCACAGAGCAGAGCACGGTTAGAGCATATTTATTTAAATCGTGGGGCGACTTCCTGCATAAACAAACTGACCCCTTTGGTGCGAGGGAAATCGACCCAGCGCAGGATGAAATGGCTCACGCCCAGGTCGACAAGGGCTTGAATTTGGGCAGCTACTTCGTCCGGGGTGCCGAGTATGCGTGAGCCGCGGCCAAAAAAGCTGGCGTCGGCCATGGCCTCGGCCTCGCTGTGGCTGGGCGCGACTGCCAGGCAGTCGTTGGAGTAGGTGACGCCGATAGTGTTATAGTCACGCCCTATCTCCAGGCAGTGCTGGCGCAGGATGTCCAGTTTGCTGCGGCACGTGTCCAGGTCAAAGCCGTTCAGGTTGCACATATCGGCGTATTTGGCCACGATGCGCAGGGTCACCTTGGGCCCGGCGCCGCCGATCAGCAGGGGCGGGGCGGGGTTGGGGCGCGGGGTGCAGTAGGCGTTTTCGATGGAATAATACTTGCCGTGGAAGGTGGGCGCATCCTCGCTCCACATCTTGCGGATGATCTGCACGTACTCTTCGAGCTGGGCCAGGCGCACGCCGTCGGACGGAAAATCGTAGCCGTAGGCGTGATATTCATTCTCTTTCCAGCCGGCCCCGATGCCAAAGATCAACCGCCCGCCTGACAACCACTGCAGCACCGCCGCCGCTTTGGCCATATATGCCGGCGGGCGGTAGGACTGGCTGAGCACGATGCTGCCCATGGTCATGCGCGTATAGCGCGAGAGCAAGAAGGACATGATCGTCCAGGGCTCGTGCGTATCGAGGGACTGGTCCATCTGCTCCACCGGGGGCCAGGGAAAGAAATGGTCGCCCACCCAGGCACTGTCGAGCCCGCCGGCCTGGATCGTATCCATGAAATTGAAAATCTGTTCGCGCAACAAGATAGCGCGCTGCTGCGGATCGGGGAGCAACACCTCGGGGAAATCCGGCACGCGCCAGCCAAATTGAATGGGATTAGTCATCATCGCCTCCTATGGAATAGGGGAATTATAAATCGGAAGTGGGGGAAAGGCGTCAGGTTTCAGGGATCAGGTATCAGGCAGAGTCTGCCTGATACCTGATCCCTGAAACCCCAAAAGTGCTATAATCGTATTACAATAATTCATCGATAAGGAATATGTATAATAAAATGCACGCCACCACCATCTCAACCAAATATCAGGTTGTTATCCCGCGCGAAGTGCGCGAGCAGTTTGGTTTAAAACCAGGACAAAAAGTAGTCTTTATCGCCCACAAAAGAAGCCTGCGGATGGTCATCGTTCCGCCGATCGAAGACGCCGAAGGGTTTTTAGCGGGCATCGATACCGACGTTCAGCGTGAAGAAGAGGACGAAGAACGATGAACGTGGTCGATTCATCAGGTTGGCTTGAATATTTTGCCAAAAGCGCCAACACGGCTTTCTTTGCGCCGGTCATTCACGCCACTGCTGAGCTGCTTGTCCCAACCATATGTATATATGAAGTCTACAAACGAATCGTCTCACAGCGCAACGATGACGAAGACGCCCTGGCCGCGGTTGGTTGGATGTCAATTGGACAGGTAATAGACTTAAATCAAGAAATTGCTCTCGGTGCAGCAGTAATTTCACATGAGCATAAACTATCCATGGCAGACAGTATCATTCTTGCTACCACGCACAAGTTTAATGCCATCCTTTGGACCCAAGACTCTCACTTTGCCGGGCTGGAGGATGTGCAATATATCGAAAAAAAGTAGGCCGAACACTGCCCCCCTGATCCCTGACACCTGACACCTCTCCTACTTTCACGATATAATCTTTCTTTACCCATTGGAGGAAGCATGCAACGAATATCTCGCCTGGTTTTATTTACCTTGCTGGTGGCTTCAACCCTGTTAGCAGCCTGCGGCGCGCAGGCGGGCGGCGGCAGCCCGGCGGTGCAGGCCGTCCAGGCTTACCTTCAGGCCCTGGTCGCCAAAGACGCCACCAAACTGGCCAACCAGTCCTGCGCGGCCTGGGAATCGAACGCGACCCTGGAAATGGATTCGTTCCAGGCCGTAACCGCCACGCTGCAAGGCGTTTCCTGCCAGGAGACCGGCAAAAGCGGCAGCGCCACCCTGGTCAACTGCAAGGGCGCCATCGTGGCTACCTATAATAATGAAAAACAAAACCTGGATCTGAGCCCGCGCACCTACAAAGTGGTCCAGGAAGGCGGCGAGTGGCGGGTATGCGGCTACCAGTAAATCCTGTAGTCCGCCGCCTCTTCTCGCGCGAAAACCTGTGGGCGCTGGTGTTGTGCCTGGTGGTGATCCTCCTGATCATTTTCACTGCCGATTCTTCCCCCTTGTGGATTTACCAGGGCTTTTAGATGGGGCTGCGGGATATTCTGATTTTTACCGCTCTGGCGCTGGCGTACCGGCTGATCTTCCGGCAGCGCGGACGCAACTGGTTCTTGATGATATCCAGCGCCCTGGCAATTTACTGGCTGCAACCGCTGGCGCCTATCCGCTACATGGATTTCTGGCTGCCGACCGTCACGCTGGGGATAGTGGTGTTGAGCTGGCTGATCACTACCCCGCCCGAGGGGCGCGACTGGCGCGCCAATTGGCCGGCCGCCGCCGCCCTGGCGGGCGTGGTTCTGTTGATCGGGCTGACACGTTTCCTCAGCCTGGATGGCCTGCTGACCGCCGGACGACCTCCTCAATTCGAGCAGGTGGCCCTGGGTGTGATTGTCATTGCGGGCCTGGGCCTGGTTCTTTCTATTCAATTTAAAACCCTACCACCCCAAACCCTAAGGGTCTTAAAGACCCTTAGGGTTTTAATGCTATCCGCCTCGATTGTGCTTTTGATTGCCCTGCTGGTCGTGCTCAAGCTGCCCGCCCTGACCCAGTTGGCCAGCGCCGGCCTGCGCGCCCTGATGGGGCAGGAGGCCATCCTGGCCACGGCTACCGACCTGCGCTGGCTGGGTTTTTCTTACGTTGCTTTTCGGCTGATTTCCAGGCTGCGCGAGCGCCAGAACGGGCGCCTGCCGCTGGTGACCTTGCAGGAATACGTCATTTACGTCATCTTTTTCCCGGCCTATACCGCCGGCCCAATCGACCGGTTGGACCGCTTTATCAAGGATCTGCGGCCGGCAGG
>Ga0182027_10008943_pt1 | contig 14484 bp, 8 predicted proteins | sample 712E1DmetaG_FD_121300 | JGI IMG/M metagenome (GOLD analysis project Ga0182027, IMG submission 121300) | Permafrost microbial communities from Stordalen Mire, Sweden - 712E1D metaG (Illumina Assembly) | ecosystem: Environmental > Terrestrial > Soil > Wetlands > Permafrost | place: Sweden...
CCTGGAAACTTCGTTACACTATCGGTGGTACAACAGATGTGTTCCAGGATCTTAGTCAGGCTAATATAAAGTTTGAATATCCTCTGCTAAAAAGCCTATTGCTAAGACTAGAACGTAAACAATCAGTTACAGAAACAACAAGTGCCAATGATATGATAAATGAGCTTGGTATTAAATATAAATTTGAATTTTAATGAAGAAAAAAATTATTGCTTTTTTTAAGAAGAATCCCGACCGGGGATTTAAAACCCGGGATGTTGCCCAAAAACTTGATATCACTGATGAGCACGATTATGAATCATTAAAATCATATCTCCATTCTCTGGTTGAAGAAGAGTTCATTACCAGATCAGGCAAACGGTATATGCTTAACCATACGCCTCAATCGAATAAAATTACCGGTACTCTTCAGATTACACAAGGTGGTTTTGGCTTTGTGATTTCTAAAGATTCCAAAATGAGAGATGTGTTTGTTGCAGCCCGTAATATTAGTACCGCTTTCAATGGAGATACTGTCGAAGTCCAACTCTTTGCCAACCAGAAAGGAAAAAATCTGGAAGGTATGATTATCCAAATTGTGAAAAGAAAGAAAGAGGAAATAGTAGGCACACTTCGGAAAACCAATTCATTTTATTTTGTTAAACCGGATGGACAGGATTTTCAACGCGATATTTATGTAACTAAAAAAAATCTCAAAGGCGCTAAGACCGGTAATAAGGTATTGGTTGGGAATATTAAATGGGAAAATCCGGATTTGAATCCTGAAGGTGAGGTGATTGAAGTTATTGGCATAGCAGGTTCCCGTGATACTGAGATTTTGTCATTAGCCCGGGAATTTAATCTTCAGTATAAGTTTTCAGATAATACTCAAGAAGAAGCAGAAGTTATTCCTGTTAATGTTATTCCGGAAGATATTCAACAAAGAATAGACTACCGTGATAAAAATGTCTTTACAATTGATCCTGAGGATGCAAAGGATTTTGACGATGCATTATCAATAGTTTTACTGGACAATGACAACTATTCCGTTGGCATTCACATAGCAGATGTTTCAAATTACGTCACGTATAATACTAATTTGGATAAGGAAGCATTTGACAGAGGTAACAGCGTATACCTTGTCGGGAAGGTTATTCCTATGCTCCCGGAAAAATTATCCAATGATGTTTGTTCTCTTGTTCCCGGTAAGGACCGCTTAACATATTCTGTTATTGCTGAAATTTCAAAAAGAGGAAAGCTAGTTGATTATAAAATTCATAAGACTGTGATTAACAGTAAAAGAAGGTTTACTTATGAAGAAGTTCAGGATATAATTGAAAAAGAAGAAGGTGATTTTGTTAATGATATTCTGCAGCTTAATTCTCTAGCTCAGACTTTAAGAAAGAAAAGAATGCGCGAGGGGAGTATAGACTTTTTTTCTGCTGAAGTGAAGTTTGAATTAGATGAGGAAGGTATCCCGCTCAGGATAATTAAAAAGGAAGCTAAGCAAAGCAATATGCTTGTTGAAGAATTTATGCTTCTTGCCAATAAAATTGTGGCTAAACATATTGCTGCACCGGAAAAAGGAGATGTTCGTCCATTTATTTATAGAATACACGATTTGCCCGATAACGAAAAAATTGTTGAGTTTGCAAAATTTGTCCGCTCACTGGGTTATTCATTTGACCCGAGCGCTGCTTCAAAATCAAACCAGTTTCACCTTTTGATGGAGAGTGTAAAAGACACAGAAGAAGAAGCGGTCATTAGTGAACTTGCTATAAGATCTATGGCGAAGGCAGTTTATTCAACTCATAACATAGGCCATTACGGTTTAGGATTTAAATATTACTCCCATTTTACCTCGCCTATTAGAAGATATGCTGATTTAATGGTTCATAGACTACTATTTCAGTATTTAGAGAAAAAGGGTAATTTCAGGTATTCGTTAAAGGAACTGGATGAAATATCCGATCATATATCAATTACAGAAAGAAATGCCGTTGATGCCGAAAGGCAGTCAGTAAAATTGAAGCAGGTAGAATTTCTGCAGAATCATTTAGGCGATGAATTCCATGCTATTATTTCAGGAGTTGCACATTTCGGAATTTTTGTAAAGGTAACTGATATCCTTGCGGAAGGACTGATTAAATTACGCGATCTTGAAGACGATTTCTATATTTATGATGAAAAGAAATATGCCCTGGTAGGGCGGAAAACGCGAAAACAATATCGTCTGGGAGATAAATTACAGGTTAAATTAATCCGCGTGGATTCTGAAAAGTCAGAATTGGATTTTATTATTTTAGAATGATAGAGAGCTAAAAAATGTTTATGGCAAAAGTATTATATAAACAAATAATTTTCTTTGTTTTAATTAACTGTTCTTTGTTTGCCCAGTTCGGACAGAACAAAGTTCAGTATAAGGACTTTACATGGTATTATATTCAGACCGAACATTTTGATATTTATTTTTCTCAGAAAGGATCTCATCTTGCCGAATTCACTTCTAAAGCTGCTGAAGATGCGCTGGTTTCTATTCAACAAAGTTTCAATTACAGGATAAACAACAGAGTTACAATTATTATATATAATTCCACAAATGATTTTCAGGAAACCAATGTTACGGATGAATACCTGTCTGAAGGAATTGAGGGGTTCACTGAAATGTTTAAGAATAGAATGGTAATTCAATTCATGGGATCTTATAAAATGTTCCGCCATCTTATTCATCATGAACTTACTCACGCGGTAATGAATGATATGTACTACGGCGGTTCCGTTCAGAATATAATCAGTAACAATATTTCGCTGTATCTTCCTTTATGGTTTAATGAGGGAATGGCTGAATATCAGTCTTTAGGTTGGGATATTGATGAAGATATGTTTATCCGTGATGCTGCAATTAATGATTATCTTCCTGATATAAGTCGTCTGGACGGATATTTGGCATATAGAGGAGGCCAATCTGTCTTCTATTATATTGCCGAAAAGTATGGTAAAGAAAAAATAGGCGAACTTGTAAATAAAATTAAAAGCACTGGCAACCTTGAGACTGGCCTAAAAGAATCTATTGGTCTTGATTTAAAGGACCTGAATGAAAGATGGAAAAAAGATATCCGCCAAAGATACTGGCCTGATATAGCAGTTAGGAAAGATCCCGATGATTTTTCCAAACGTATGACCAAGAAGGAGGGACTTGGATTCTATAATACAAGCCCGGCTATATCTCCGCAAGGTGATAAGATTGCCTTTATATCAAACAGGGATTATTATTTTGATGTTTATCTGATGAGCGCTATCGATGGTAAAATAATTAAAAAACTTATTCCCGGAAACCGGACTCCGGATTTTGAAGAACTTAATATAATTACACCTGGCTTAACATGGTCACCCGATGGAAAGAAAATTGCTATTTCAGCAAAAAGCGGGGGATATGATGTCATCTATCTGATAGATGTTGAGTCAGGTGAAAGGGAAACAGTTCCCGTAAGATTGGATGCGATTAAAAGTGTAACTTGGTCTCCCGATGGAAATAACCTTGCATTTGTCGGGCATACTTCAGAACAGTCAGATATTTATTTGTGGAACCTGAATTCTAAACAATTGATAAATCTTACTGATGATGTTTTTACGGATAATGACCCGGCCTGGTCTCCTGATAGCAAGATTATCTATTTTTCATCCGACAGAACTGATTTTCTTGATCCTTCGGTTCTGCCTGACTCATTTAAGATTTATCATTATAATTATTCACAGAGTGATATCTATTCTATAAATATTGATGATAAAAAAATAACCAGAATTACAGATATGCCCGGAAGCGATGAAACTTCTCCAGTTGTCGGTCCAGATGGCAAGGATATATTGTTTATTTCCGATCTGAATGGGATCACAAATATTTACAAAAAAAGAATAGCACTTCTTCCTTCAGATTCTGTTAAATCCATTGCTGGAATAGATCCGGTTCCTATCACCAATTCTCTTAACGCTGTCTATCAGCTCTCACTTTCCAAAGACGGTAAGAAGTTGGCATTTACCTCTCTCTTTCAGTCATCATTCAATATTTTTCTTTTGACAAATCCGTTTGAGATTAAGCCAGACACTAACAAACTGGCTCCTACAAATTATGTTGCCAAACTTCAAAAACTTAGTTTTTCAGAAAGAGAGTTAAGCAAATTTAAATCAATAAAGCAACCGACTGTCAGCAATGATTCAGTTATGTTTTATTCAGGACAGGTTACAGATACAACAAAAGTATATGGTGATTCTGCACAGGTTGATCTTAACAATTATATCTTCGGAAATAATATTAAAGTTTATCATTCGCAGGATTCTACCCGCCTTGCAAAATTTAATGTTAAAGACTACCTTGATTCAGATGGTAATTATAAAGTCAACAAGTATAAAATTACATTTTCTCCTGATATTGTTTATGCTAATGCGGGTTACAGCTCACTGTATGGATTGTTAGGGACAACAATTATTTCTTTCAGCGATGTACTTGGAAATCACCGGCTGATAGGACAGACAAGTCTTCAGATTGATTTGAAGAACAGCGATTATGGACTTGCATATTATTACCTGCCCGGCAGGACAAATTATGGAATAGAAGCGTTTCATACTGCACGGTTTCTTTATTTAACATCTTCTTTGGGGAATGATAATTTATACAGGTTCCGTAATTATGGAGGTATAGTTTCAATGAGCTATCCTCTAAATAAGTTTTATCGTTTGGAAACAGGTCTAAGCTTCCTTAATGTTACAAAAGAAAACCTTGATGATTCAAGCGAACCAATAGATAAAGCTTCCTTTTTAGTTCCGGCAATTAGCTTTATTCATGATAACACTCTTTTCGGCTATACGTCACCTATAGAGGGTACGAGATATCGCTTTGACCTTATAGGTAATCCCGGAATCGGAAATAAAAAATTAAGTTTTTATTCTATGCTTGGTGATTATAGAACATATTTCAGATTCTGGACAGATTATTCATTCGGGTTCAGACTTTCGGGCGGTTACTCAGATGGGCAAAATCCACAGCGATTTTTTATAGGAGGGGTTGATAACTGGATAAACAGATCGTTTGCGAATAACGAGATTCCTGTAAATTCAGCATCCGATTTTGCTTTCTTAACCGCAGCGGTACCATTAAGAGGTTATGATTATGCCCAGGAAATCGGTACGCATTACGCCCTTATGAATGCTGAATTCAGGTTTCCATTTATTAGATATCTGGTAACAGGAGCTCTGCCGATTTTGTTTAGTAATATACTTGGCGTTGTCTTTGTTGATGCCGGATCAGCATGGAACAGTAATCATGAACTTCAGCTTATTTCTAAAAATAATAATGGACAGGTTGTATCAAATGATCTTTTAATGGGAACAGGTGTGGGGGCGAGAGTATTTTTCCTCTATTTTCTCCTGAAATTTGATGTGGCCTGGGCGTATAATATACAATCATTCTCTGCTCCTAAATTCTATATCTCTCTTGGCGCTGATTTTTAATTTGGAAGAGAAATATTCTTTTTATCAGAAGAAATAAAAAGCGAGAAAACTTAACGTGGTAACAAAGATTCCTATGTATAAGAAAATTCTTGCCATTCCTTTAATATTTTTTCTTGTTTTTAACTTCTTTTCATACCGTAAAGTTGATTCATAATCTCTATGATAATCACCTTTTGAAATATCCCAATTATAATATTCTTTATTAATTTGATCGTTGTTCATTATTGCAAACCCAGAAGGAAATTTTTTGACGTTTAATTTGTATGTAAGTACAAATCTTTTTTCATCATTTAAATATACATATATTGACAAAATAAATTAAATATTATTTAGTAATTCGGGATAATTTTAATTACTTGTGGAAAAACAATGAATACTCTTGAGAATTATTTTGAAGTGTATAGAAATAATACAATTGGAAATAACCAGACATTCCTATCTCCTTATGGTCAAAAAAGAATAATTTATGCTGACTGGATTGCTTCGGGGCGACTGTATCATCCTATTGAAAAAAAAATAACAGAGCTTTTCGGTCCATTTACGGGAAATACACATACGGAATCAAGTATCACCGGCACATTAATGACTCTATCCTATCACAAAGCTCATGATATCATTAAAAAACATTGCAATTCCGGACCTGATGATGTTATTATAACTGCAGGATCGGGAATGACAGCTCTAATTAATAAATTTCAGAGAATTCTTGGTTTGAAAGTCCCCGAACAACTAAAAGAATATCTTAAACTCCCTGAAGATCTTCGACCTGTTGTATTTATTACCCATATGGAGCATCATTCTAATCAAACCTCATGGCTAGAGACAATAGCAGATGTTGTTATTATTGAGCCTGATTCACTTGGACTTGTTGACCCGGGCAATCTTGAAAAGCAACTGGAAATTTATAAAAACAGAAAACTTAAAATTGGAGCATTTACAGCATGCTCAAATGTTACAGGAATTGAAACCCCGTATTATAAATTATCTAAGATTATGCATCAGAACGGGGGATTCTGTTTTATTGATTTTGCATGTTCAGCTCCTTATGTAGATATAAACATGCATCCTGATGACCCAATGGAAAAACTGGATGCGGTACTTTTTTCTCCACATAAGTTTCTTGGCGGTCCCGGGACTCCGGGTGTGCTGATTTTCGACTCTAAGCTTTATAAAAACCGGGTTCCTGATAATCCCGGGGGCGGAACAGTTGACTGGACTAACCCATGGGGAATTCATAAATTTGTTAATAATATAGAGCTCCGCGAAGATGGCGGCACACCTGCTTTTCTGCAGACAATTAAGGCGGCGCTCTGTATCAATCTTAAGGAAGAAATTACTACTCAAAAGATGATAGAAAGAGAAAAAGCGCTTGTAAATATTGCCTTTAATGAATTGTCACAGATTCAGGGCCTGAATATTCTTGCCGGGAATATCCGGGAAAGACTCGGCGCCATTTCTTTCTATATCAACAATGTTCATTATAATCTTGTTGTTAAATTACTTAATGACCGTTTTGGTGTTCAGGTTAGAGGAGGATGTACATGTGCTGGCACTTATGGGCATTTTTTACTTCACGTTGATCCTGCCACATCCAGGCATATTACAGACAAAATAAATTCAGGTGATTTTTCAGAAAAACCCGGATGGGTTAGAATGTCATTACATCCTACAATGACAAATGATGATCTTTTATTCTGTATTGATGCATTAAGGGAGATTATTAAAAATGCCGAAGTCTGGGGGAAAGATTATACCTATAATGTCCATACCAATGAATTTAATAATAAATTCTCCGGAAACGCAGAACAATTAATAGTTGAGGATTGGTTTAGCTGATTTCCCGGGGATTTTCAACTTTTTCCGGATATTTTGCCCATTTAAATCTGAACCCCATTCGTTTTTCCATATCTATTGGTAGGCTATTGGCATCTAAATCTTACTATAATATTAGGCAAATCAAATGATGATTATGTTCAATATTTCCAACAATGAAAATATGCAATCCCCCGCATGCCAACAGTCGCGCCAATCGCTTAAATATTAAGCACCAAGCTCCCCATATTCCCGCATGTGGGAATTCTTATCGGTAATTGTTCCATATTCGGGGATAATTTCCATAAAATGCCATAATAAATTCAAAATTTAGCATATGTTATTCGGCATTAGTTTTGTTCAAAGTATAGCGTTTTTCAGCGATATGCTGAATATATATTAAACTAAAGGAGTTAATTATGAAAAACATATTTTCTTATTTGCTTTTTATATTGGTTATTGTAGCCCTTTATGGCTTTGCCTTTTCTTTTGCACAGGAGAAAGGTGCAGATGCCAAGAAAGTATTTGTAGCTCAGAAATGTGATATGTGCCATACAGTGACATCTGCAAGTATTACCTCAAAGAAAAAGGATGCAGTTGATCTTTCCTCCATTGGAATTTCTAATAAAGCAGACTTTTTTGCTAAATACCTAAAAAAAGAAGTTAAGGTTAAAGATAATCTACATAAAGTTGCCTTTAAAGGAACAGATGAAGAGTTATCAGCCATGTCTAAATGGTTGGAATCTTTAAAGAAAAAATAATTCAGGTACATAGGCAGACCATAAATCAATTCGTTTTTCCCATTCTTGCCGGGCAAAATAATTGTTTATAAAAACATAGTATTTCGTTATATTTATAAAATGCAAAATCTTATTAAATTATTTATTCTTGTTTGCGTTTTATCGCTTGCGACAAATAATCTTTCTGCACAAACAAACGATGATTGTCTGGCCTGCCATAGTGATAAAAGTCTTACCAAAACAAAAAATGGAAAGGAAGTTTCGATTTATGTTGATTCCCAGATAATCGGGAATTCTGCACATAAGAAACTTAACTGCATTGCATGTCATGTGGGTTTTAATCCGGATAACGTGCCGCATAAAGAAAATATTCAACCCATTGATTGTAAATCATGCCATAAAGATGCTCCAACTAAACATCAGTTCCATCCGGATATGTTGAAAAAGGTATCAACTGGTATTGGGCAGGAAACTGATTGTAAGAAATGCCACGGTACTCATGATATAATTTCTCCCAGAGTAGCGGGTTCAAAATTTAATACTGAAAATATTGTCCAGGCATGCGGTCAATGCCATTCGGTCAATAAAGAAAAATTCACGCATTCTGCTCATTATCAGGCATTTAAGGATAATGTTAAAGGGGCTCCAAACTGTCTCACTTGTCATAAAAATCCGGGCATCGTTTATGACAAAGGGAGAGATACTTTATCAGTAAAGATTGCACAGCAGAAATTATGTTTTTCCTGCCATCTTGATAATCCAGAGATCAGATCAAAAACATCTCCCGCGGCTGGTTTTATTGCATCTTACGAGCATAGTGTTCATGGCGTTGCATTGTCAAAAGGGAATCCGAATGCTGCAAGTTGCGTAAACTGCCATACAAGCCATTCAGTTAATAAACCAAGCAATTCGCTTTCTACAGTAAATAAAATAAATATTCCACGGACTTGTTCACAATGCCATACTCAGATTGCAAAAGATTATTCAGAGAGTATTCATGGAGTTGAGGCAGCAAAGGGGAATAAGGATGCACCTGTCTGCACTGACTGTCATGGGGAGCATAATATTTTAAAGCATAATGATCCTAAATCTCCGGTAGCCTTTCAGAATCTTGCTACCCAGATCTGTTCACCTTGTCATAGTTCTGTTAAACTTTCAACTAAATATGGTTTAACACCAAATAAATATGCTACGTATTCAAAAAGTTATCATGGACTTGCTCTGGAAGGGGGGGCGCTGACAGTTGCCAACTGTTCAAGCTGCCACGGTGCGCATAATATAAAACCTTCAAGTGATTCCACTTCTACAGTGAACAAAAAGAATCTTGCAAAAACTTGCGGCAAATGTCATCCGGGTGCAAATGAGAATTTCTCAGTAGGTAAAATCCATATAGTGATGGCTGAGAAAGATGAGCCAATGCTGTACTGGCTTGCTACGCTTTATTTAATTCTGATCTTCTCAGTAGTCGGCGCAATGTTCTTTCATAATTTCATTGATTTCATAAAGAAAGCTAAAATTAAAAAGCTGAAACAAAGAGGTTTGATTAAAACAGAATTGCATGGTCATTCACTTTATTTGAGAATGAGTTTAAATGAAAGGGTTCAGCATATTCTTCTTGCAGTTAGTTTTATGTTTTTGGTGTTGACCGGTTTTATGCTGCGGTTTCCTGATTCATGGTGGGTATCTCACATAAGGGACCTTAATGAAAATGCATTTATTTACAGAAGTCTGCTTCATCGTATTTGTGCTGTAGTAATGGTTGCGGTTAGTTTATACCATATTTTCTATGTTTCCTTTACGAAAAGAGGACGTCAGCTTATTAAAGATCTTCTTCCTAAGTACAGTGATCTTAAAGATGCAATAGGAATTGCCAAATTCAATCTCGGTATTTCGACAGAAAAACCAAAACTTGACCGATTCAGCTATGTTGAGAAAGCAGAATATTGGGCACTTATCTGGGGTACAATAATTATGACTGCTACCGGTGTAATTATGTGGTTCGACAATACTTTTATCGGTCTTTTTACAAAACTGGGATTTGATGTTGCAAGAACAATTCATTTCTATGAAGCATGGCTTGCTTTCCTTTCAATAATTGTGTGGCATTTCTATTTCGTAATTTTCAACCCCGAAATATATCCCATGAATATTGCCTGGTTTAAAGGTACGATATCTGAAGAAGAGATGGCTGAAGAACATCCTGCCGAACTGGAAAGAATAAAGAAACAGAATAAAGATTAGCTGTCGTTTTTCCGGCTATTCTTTTTCTAAGTTATACATAAATAACTCTTATCTGATGTTAATATGTGCTCGTTTAATGTTAAAATAACAATATTATTTTTATCACTGTTTTTTCTCCTGACAGGTTTTAACATACTTGCACAGGACAAATCCGACTGTCTTATGTGCCATGCAGATAAAACACAGTTCGGTGAGAAGAATGGTAAGAAATTCTCAATATTTGTCGATGAAAAGAAATTCAATTCTTCTGTACATGGCAAACTTGACTGTATAGGCTGCCACGTTGATCTGAAAGGATCGGATTTCCCCCATACCAATAAGGTTAAACCGGCTTCATGCGCCGGCTGCCATTCTGATATTCAGAAACTCTATGATGAAAGTCTTCATGGACAGGCTGTAAGGAAAGGGGATAAACTTGCTCCTTATTGCAGGGACTGCCATGGTAATCATGAAATTCTCCCTGTTAAGGATCGTAAATCAAATGTCTATCCAATGAATATTCCACTCCTCTGTGGAAGATGCCATAGAGAAGGATCTCCCGTTTCTTCACAAAGACATATACCGCAGGATAGTATTCTTGAAAATTATTCCGAGTCTATTCATGGACAGGGACTATTAAAGAAAGGTCTGCTTGTTGCTCCAAGCTGCGTTTCCTGCCATTCTTCACATCATATCCTTCCGCATACTGACAGCCGTTCAACTATTGCACGTGTAAATATTGCTCAGACCTGTTCCGCCTGTCATGTCGGGATAGAACAGGTTCACAGAAGAATCATTAAAGGACAACTTTGGGAAAAGGAAGCTAATGTCCTTCCTGCATGCGTTGACTGTCACCAGCCGCATAAAATAAGAAATGTTTTTTATGATCAGGGATTTGCAGATCAGGAATGCCTCGCTTGCCATGAAAAGAAAAACATTAAATCTTCAGTCGATGGCAGATCACTCTATGTCGATTATTCAAAACAACAGGCTTCTGTGCATTCCAAAATTGCATGCAGCCAGTGCCATACCGGGGTTAATCCTTCAAAGATGCGCCCTTGTGAAAATCTTAATAGTAAAAAAGTTGACTGTTCTTCATGCCACTCACAGGTGGGATTGGATTACCAGAAAAGTATACATGGCAAACTGTTTGCTAAAAATGATCTGAACGCACCTACATGTTCTGAGTGCCATGGGACTCATGAAATATTAGGCAGGAAGAATCCTGATTCTCCTACCTTTCCCCCCAACATTCCACAGTTGTGCGGAACCTGTCATCGGGAGGGAGAGACTGTGGCAAACCGCAAGCACAGCTCGGAAAGTAATATTATTTCTCTTTATTCTGAAAGTATACATGGGAAAGGACTTTTAAAAAGCGGGTTAACAGTTACTGCTACCTGCACAAGCTGTCATACTGCTCATAAAGAACTCCCGCATTCTGATCCTGAATCAAGCGTTAATCCTATTAATGTTGCCGGCACCTGCGGCGCATGTCATCATGGTATTCAGGAGCAGTTTGAAAAAAGTGTCCATTCCTCTTTAGTAACTAAAACCGATAAAAAACTTCCTTCATGTAATGACTGCCATACTGCGCACGGAATCATAAGAACAGATTCCGAAGGTTTCAGAATGAAAATCATGAGTCAGTGCGGTAAATGCCATGTGGAAATTACTAAAACATATTTTGACACTTATCATGGAAAAGTTTCGCAACTTGGTTATTCTAAAACTGCAAAGTGTTATGACTGTCATGGTTCACATGATATTTTGCCGGTCTCTAATCCCGCCTCGCATTTAAATAGAAGGAATGTTGTTGCAACATGTAAAAAATGCCATGCCAATGCTAACAGACAGTTTGCCGGTTATTTTACTCATGCAACTCATCATGATCCTGCCAAATATCCAATCCTTTTCTGGACATTTTATGGAATGACAGGGTTATTGGTCGGAACTTTCATAATTGCCGGAATTCATACTTTACTGTGGCTCCCACGGTCTCTCCAGTGGAGGCGTAAATTAAAGAAAATGCATTCCGAGGAAGAAGATGATGATGAAAATTCAGAGGAATAATTAATATGGTTGATACACCAAAAGATTTTTATATTCAGAAAAAAGTAATGTCTGGAAAAGATAAGAGATTTAAAAATCAACAGATTCAGAGGTTCTCAAGACTGAACCGTCTTCTTCATATTCTTATGATTGTAAGTTTTATGAATCTTTCTTTAACAGGAATGAGTCTTAAATTCTCTTATACTCCCTGGGCCGTTTTTCTTTCTCATCTTTTCGGAGGATTCGAATCAGCCGGAGCAATTCACCGGTTTTCGGCGTTTATTATGTTTTGTGTTTTCTCTGTCCACCTGATTGACCTTGTAAGACAGAAAAGAAGAGAAAAAACATCTCTTAAGAAGATGATATTCGGACCGGGCTCCATGATGTTTAATAAAAAAGATTGGCATGACCTTGTAGATTCTCTAAAATGGTTTTTAGGCAAAGGCGAAAGACCTCAGTATGGCAGATGGACCTATTGGGAAAAATTTGATTACTTCGCTGTTTTCTGGGGAATGATTGTTATCGGGTCAACAGGACTTACGCTCTGGTTCCCTGAATTCTTTACTCAGTTTGTTCCGGGTTGGGCTATAAATGTCGCTACAATTATTCATAGCGATGAAGCACTACTGGCTACCGGTTTCATTTTTACAATACATTTTTTTAATACGCATCTGCGTCCTGAAAAATTCCCTATGGATATAGTTATCTTCTCAGGCAGGTATCCGCTTGAAGAATTTAAGATGGACCGCCCTGATGAATATAAACATTTAACTGAGAATGGCCAGCTTGAACAGTATCTTGTTGAGCCTTACCCGCAAATTGTTCTAAGGACAATTAAAATATTCGGATGGACTGCTTTATGTCTGGGTTTCAGTATTGTTATCTGGATAATTTATGCTATGATATTTGCATATAAATAAATTCTTTTCATCATTAATTTTGATATTATAGTTTCTGAAATATTATGAAAAAAAGATTTCCTATAAAGTTTTATAACCCGATTACATTAACGGGGGTTTCCATTGCTTCAATCAGTTTTGGTCTTATTATATTCCTGATTGTTCTGGATGCCCTTACGGCTGAATCGAGTCCATATATGGGCATCATTACTTTTATTTTATTTCCGGGTATTTTGATTTTTGGATTACTCCTGGTTCCTTATGGTGTTTATAGAGAAAATAAAAGAGTCAAAGCAGGTAAATCTCATCTTAAATTTCCAATCTTTGATCTGAATGATCCCAAAGTTCGGTTCTCGGTTACAATTTTTAGTGTCGGTACCATTCTTCTGCTTTTGTTTTCAGCGTTTGGCAGCTTTAAGGCTTATGAATATACTGACAGCGATCAGTTCTGCGGAACAGTCTGCCACAAAGTTATGGAACCGGAATATACTGCGTATCAAAATTCACCCCATGCAAGAGTCGGCTGCGTCAAATGCCACATTGGCTCAGGAGCCGAATGGTATGTTCGTTCAAAATTTTCGGGTTCTTACCAGGTCTATTCTGTTCTTTTCAATAAATATCCCAGACCAATTGAAACCCCGATTCATAATTTGCGCCCTGCTCAGGAAACCTGCGAACAGTGCCATTGGCCTAAACATTTCTTCAGTGAAAAAACTCATAATAATACATATTTCATTTCAGATGAAAATAATTCCAAATGGACTTTATCCCTTTCTATGAAAGTTGGCGGGGGGACTGAAGAATCAGGTAACAGAACTGGTATCCACTGGCATATGAATATCGGTAATGAGATTACCTATATGACAACTGACCGCCAGAGAATGGTGATCCCCTGGATAAAAGTTAAATCCCGTAGCACGGGGAAAGAAACTATTTATAAGTCTATCGGTGCAAAAATTGCCGACTCTATGTTCATAAAGGATAATGTGAGAAAAATGGATTGCATGGATTGCCACAATCGCCCTTCTCATCAGTATAATCCTCCTTTCCGGTCAGTCGACCACTTAATGTCGGTTGATAGTATCAATTCCTCACTCCCATATATTAAAAGCATTTCTGTCCAGGCGCTCGAAGGCCAATATACTGATAAAAAAACCGCTCTGGATAGTATCAGAATTGTGATTAAAGAATTTTATGAATCAAATTATCCTACAGTTGCTTTCGCTAAAAAAGATTTAATCGACAATGCAGTCTTTGAAGTACAAAAAATATATTCGAAA
>Ga0182027_10008944_pt1 | contig 14483 bp, 13 predicted proteins | sample 712E1DmetaG_FD_121300 | JGI IMG/M metagenome (GOLD analysis project Ga0182027, IMG submission 121300) | Permafrost microbial communities from Stordalen Mire, Sweden - 712E1D metaG (Illumina Assembly) | ecosystem: Environmental > Terrestrial > Soil > Wetlands > Permafrost | place: Sweden...
CTGGGCGCCCAGGTGATCCGCGAAGACGTGCGCGGATACGGCCGCAGCTACAAGCGCGGATTCGCCGGCGCCAAAGGCGACCTGATCGTCACCCTCGACGGCGACCACAGCTATCCGGCGGACGCGCTGAGCTACCTGATCGAGGCGTTCCTGCACCTCAACGTCGATTTCCTGAACGCCTCGCGCTTTCCGGTCCGCGACTCCCGCGGCATGAGCTTCCGCAACAAAATCGGCAACCTGATCCTCTCGCTCGCCATGTCGATACTGTTCCTGCATTGGGTTCGCGATTCGCAATCCGGCATGTGGGTGTTCCGCCGGTCCATTCTGAAGGAGATGAAGCTGGAATCCGACGGCATGTCATTTTCCGAGGAAATCAAGATCGAGGCACTGCGCAGCTCCAAAATCCGCTTCGGCGAAATCGCCATCATGTATTCGTCGCGACTCGGCGAGTCGAAGCTCAACCCCTGGAAGGACGGCCTCGGGAACCTGTGGTTCCTGGTTGGTAAGCGCTTTTTCCGATGATCATCAGCGCCATCGTCCCGGTGTGGAACGGCGAAGACCTGCTGCGCCGACTGCTGGCATCGCTCGCCCGCCAGACGGTTGAGGTGGCCGAGTGGCTGGTGGTGGACAACGGGAGCGAGGATGGCGCGCCCGAGGTGGCGCGGCGCGCCGGAGCGCGGGTGATTTCCATGGGACGCAATGCCGGTTTCGCCGCCGCCGTCAACCGTGGCATCCGCGAGGCCCGGGGCGACTGTATCGCGGTGCTGAATGCCGACGTGGAACTCAGCCCCTGGTATTTGGCCCAACTGGCCGGCGGGATGGCGGAAACCGGCGCCTGGTTTGCCACCGGGAAACTTCTGGCGGCCGGTTCGGACGTGCGCATCGATGGCACTTTCGATGCCGTGTGCCGCGGCGGAACGGCCTGCCGCGTGGGCCATGGGCAACCCGACGGCCCGGCGTTCCGGGAGCGGCGGCCGATCTGGTCGGCGCCCTGGACCGCCGTGCTGTTTCGCGCCGATCTGTTCCAGCGGGCGGGCGGCCTGGAAGAGAGCTTCGAATCCTACCTGGAGGACGTGGATTTCGGATTGCGCTGCGCTCGTCTCGGACTGCCGGGAATCTACGTGCCCGAGGCCCTGGCGTGGCACCGCGGCAGCGCCTCGCTGGGCCGCTGGCACCCCGAAACGGTGCGGCGCATCGCGCGCAACCAGGTCTTCCTGCTGGCGCGCCACTACCCCAAGCGGATGCTGCGGCGCGGCGCGTGGGCGATCCTGGTGGCCCAGGCGCTATGGGGCGCGCTGGCCCTTCGCCACGGGGCCGGCCTGGCCTGGGCGCGCGGCAAATGGCAGGGGTGGCGCGGCTTCTCCGCGGCGCGAAGCTCCGATCCGTTCGAATTCGAAGCGCTGGACGACCTGTTGAACCGGAACGAACGTCTGATTCGTGAAGCGCAAGCCGCCGGAGTGCGGGATTGGTATTGGCGGATGTACTTCCTGTTCACCTCCAGTGGGGCAAAGTGACACATGGCGGAATTCGGCATCGTTATCGTCACGTACAACTCGCAGGCCGAAATCGGCGTCTGCCTGGACGCCGCCATGGCATCGGGCGCGGATGTTGTAATTATCGACAATGCCTCGGAAGACGGGACTCTGGCGAAAATCGCCCGCACCGGGGCCACCGGACGGGGCGCGCGCCTGATTGCCAACCCCGCCAACCGGGGCTTCGCAGCCGCCGTAAATCAAGGGTTTGCCACCCTGAGTACGCCGTATGTGCTGCTTTTGAACCCGGACGCGGTGCTGCGAACCGGGCTGGGTCCACTGCGCGAGGCGTGCGATCGGCCTGGCGGCGCCGGCGCGGGAGGCCGGCTGGTGGACTCCCAGGGGAATCCGCAGACCGGTTTCATGATTCGCCGGCTTCCCACCGCGGCCGCGCTGACTTTGGAAGCTCTCTTGCTGAACCGTATCTGGCCTGGCAACCGGATCAACCGGCGGTATCGGGGATTGGACCTGGACGATTCGGCGCCGCTCGAAGTGGAGCAGCCGGCCGGGGCGTTTCTGATGGTCCGGCGGACGGTCTGGGAGGAATTGGGTGGTTTCGACGAGGGTTTTTTCCCTCTCTGGTTCGAGGATGTGGATTTTTGCCGCCGCGCAATCGACCGGGGTTATCGACTATACTATACGCCTCAGGCAGTTGCGGAGCACGCCGGCGGACATTCCATTCGAGGCCTGGGACTGGAGATGTGCCGGTTTTATTGGTATCGTAGTTTACTGAAGTACTCAGCCAGGCACTTCGGCCCCATGGCGTTCCGGGGCGTGAGTCTGGCGGTTGTAACGGGCTCCATTCTACGGGGTGTTGCGGAATCGGTCTTAGACCGGAGCCTGAAGCCCATGGCCGCGTACGGCAGAGTGGTGCGGCTTGCCAGCCGGTGTGTGTTTCGGGGCTGGACGGGGTAGAGACGGATCGTCTCGGCCCGCGTGTTTGTGTGAGAGCGGATGCATAGTACGGATCGGTCACTGGGGTTCTAGTTCATGGCGCAAAACGACTGCATTTCGGTCACGATAGTTACCTATAATAGCGGCCGTTTTATTAAGCGGTGCCTTGAGTCGGTTCTCGCTCAGCGTTATCCCAACAAAGAGATTATCGTGGTGGACAACGGCTCGGCCGACGGCACCATCGACATCCTGGAACAATTCGAAGACCGCTGCCGCGTGTATTACAACGACGACAACATGGGCTTCGCCGCCGCCCAGAACCAGGCCGTCCGGCTCTCCAACGGAGACTGGGTGCTGACCCTGAACCCCGACGTTCTGCTGCTTCCCAACTTCATCCAGGCGCTGATTGACGCCGGCCAGTTCGATCCTCGCATTGGCGCCGTCTGCGGGAAGCTGCTGACCATGACCGCGCACTTCGAGATTCCCGAGAAGCCGGTGGTGGATTCGACAGGCATCTACTTCAACCCCATGCTGCGCCACCTGGACCGCGGCAGCCAGGAAGTGGACAACGGGCACTACCTGCAATACGAGTACGTCTTCGGCGCCACCGCGGCGGCGGCCCTGTACCGGCGCACCATGATCGAGGACATTTCGCTCGACGGCGAGTTCTTCGATTCCGATTTCTTCGTCTACCGCGAAGATGCCGACGTCGCCTGGCGGGCGCAGTTGATGGGCTGGAAATGCCTCTACGCGCCCTACGCGCGCGGCTATCACGTCCGCAAGGTGCTGCCCGGCAACCGCCGCGCCCTGCCGCCCGAAATCAACATGCACTCGGTGAAGAACCGCTTCCTGATGCGCATCAAGAACATCTCGCCGAACCTGTATTGGCGCAACTGCCTGTCCATCACCACGCGCGACCTGATGGTGGTGATGTGCTGCGTCCTGTGGGAGCACACCTCGCTCAAGGCATTCTGGCTGCTGGTGAAGAACATGCGCCGGGTGCTGGCCAAGCGCCGCGTGGTGCAGGCCCACCGGCGGGTGGACGACGAGTACATGGCGAGCTGGTTCCAGTACGCGCCCGTGAGCAAGCAGGCGCCCAAGAAGATGGTTCGCATGCTTTCGCGCTCGGAAGCCGCGCGAACCTAGCCCGCCGTGCGCATCGCCCTCCTCGGCACGCGCGGAATTCCGGCCAATTACGGCGGATTCGAGACCTTCGCCGAAGAACTCTCGACGCGCCTCGCCGCGCGCGGCCACCAGGTGACGGTCTACTGCCGCGAGCGCCGGGCCTCGCCGCTATACCGCGGCGTGCGCCTGCAATACGTTCCCACCATCCGCCACAAGTACCTGGACACGCTGGCACACACGTTCCTTTCCACCCTCCACCTGCTCTTCCACCGCGCCGATGCCGCGCTCTACTGCAACGGCGCCAACGCCCTCTTCACGCTGGCGCCGCGCCTGCTGGGGATTCCCGTGGCGCTCAACGTGGACGGCATCGAACGCCTGCGCAAGAAGTGGAACCGCGCGGCCAAGGCGTGGTACCTGGCGAGCGAGCGCCTGGCCACGCTGTTCCCGACGGTGATGGTGACCGACGCCGAGACGATCCGCCGCTACTACCGCGAGCGCTACGGCAAGGAAAGCGTCTTCATCCCCTACGGCGCCGAGGTGGGCAAGGTGGCCACCGCCGATGCGCTGCCCGGGCTCGGTCTGGAACCCGGCCGATACTTCCTATATGTGAGCCGCATGGAGCCGGAGAACCATCCGCTCGAAGTGCGCGAGGCGTTCGAGCGGGTGGACACGCCGCTCAAGCTGGCGCTGATCGGCGACGCCCCCTACGCCCACGAATACATCCGCCGCGTGCGCGATACCCGCGACCCGCGTATCGCGATGCCCGGCGCCATTTACGGCGCGGGATACCACGAGCTGGGCTCGCACTGCTTCGCTTACATCCACGCTACTGAAGTGGGCGGCACGCATCCGGCGCTGATCGAAGCCATGGGCCGCGGCGCGCTGGTGCTGTACCGCAACACGGCGGAGAACGCGGAAGTGGCCGGCGACGCGGGGATTCCCTTCGAAGCGGGGGAACTGGCGAAGAAGCTGGCCGAGGTGGCGGGAATGGGCGAGGCGGAGCGGGCGGCGTTCGGGAAGCGGGCGATGGAGAGGGTGAGGGAGAGGTACTCGTGGGATGCGGTGACGGATAAGTATGAGGGGGTGCTGCGGGGGATGGGGGGGTGATGCGCCTTCAACGACTAGATCAGCCCCGCCTTCTTCAGAGCCTCATACCAGACGCTGATCTCCTCGTCGTCGAATTTGTCGCGCTTTATAGCCTTGAGCTCGATGATGACTTCCGGTTTGCTGGGCTCTTTGAGGCGAACCCGGCGCTGGCGCCTGGCGATGAAATGGAGGGTTGCGATCAGCTCAAGATCTCTGGGTGTAGACCCACCAAGCACCTTTACGACCCGGTCGATTTCCGAAGTATGCGGCCCAATCTCATCAGCGAATGCCTGAAGCAGTTCGAGGGCGTTTTCGCCGAGTCCGTAGTTCGAGAAATCTGGTTTGGGGCTTCGGTCTACGACAACGTCATCCGCGATGAGCGATTCCATTGCGAAGGTAACCGTTATCGTGCGTTCGGGCAAACCCTGCTGGCGATTCTTAAGATGATCCCCCCGGTGGCCGGATCCCCGCCGCAGTCTAGCCTAAATCCGATCCTCCAGCGCAGGTTCTGCCGCCGGAACCTTGTCCAGCGCGGCGAGGAAACGCTCGCGGCTGCCGCGCGCGGCCATTTGCTCCAGGCGGGTCCAGCCGGACATCTGCTCTGCCAGCGCCGCGGCAACGATGCGTTCCACGGAGACCTGCTGCCGCGCCGCCATCTCGGCGATTTGCCGGTACACTGTGTCCGGAACTGTCACGTTGAGGGTCATGACGCCTCTCCCAGTTGGCGCCAAGCAGCCACCTGGAAGGCGCTGGCGAGTTCGGATGCGGCCTTCAAGACTTCCGGTATAGCCTCGCGTGGAAACGCGGAATCGAAGGAGTCATCGATCTCTTCGAGAGACATGCCGCCAGCCCGGCATTCGAGGATCAGAGAGACGGCTAACCGGGTGCCGCGAACGGCCAGTTCTCCGCCCAGGAGATCGGGATCGGCCACGATCCACTGGTAATCCTTGTAGGCGGCTGGTTGCCAGTCCGGCATCTCGTTCACGTCTCCATTCTACAGACTTCCCGGGACATGCCTCGAACCGGCGGACCTGGCGGCGGCGGCTGCCAGCGGGCAAGAGATCGCGAATTCCTGGATGTGGAGTACACTGTGGAGTAGAGTCCACATATGGAAACGATCCAGGTTGTCCTCGATGCGACGCTGTTGAAGGCGGCCGACCGGGCGGCGCGCCGGACCAATCGCAACCGCTCCGCGCTGATTCGCGACGCGCTGCGTGCGCACCTCCGCGGATTGGAGATTCGCGCCCTGGAGGATCGCGACCGCCAGGGCTACGCCAGGCGGCCGCGGGCGTCCGGGGAATCGCTCGTTTGGGAAGCGGAGGCGGCGTGGCCGGCGGAATAGCCCGGGGAGACGTCCGTCTCTACCGGTTCGCGCCGCCGGACAAGAAGAGACCGGTGGTGGTGCTGACTCGCGACAGCGCCATCGCCTATTTGTCGACTGTGACCGTAGCTCCGCTCACATCCACCATTCGCGGCGTGCCGTCGGAGGTGGTCCTGGATGAAGAGGACGGCATGAAGGCGGCGTGCGCGGTGAACCTGCACAACGCCGTTACCATCTCCCAGCAGCGCTTGGGCAGGCGAGTGGCCCGGCTGGGCCCGTTGCGGATGAGCGAAATCTGCGCCGCTTTGCGGTTCTCGCTCGGCTGCGATCTCAGTCAACTGTAGCGGCCGTTGACGATGAGGTCAGCCGGCTCCCCGCGTCCCCGGCGCGGGTGGGGCATCTCTCCCGGGACGGTCGTGCGTTTGTCGAAGGTGATCGGGGGCGGCGCCAGGCGACCGGCTCTTCCATCCCGCCTCCCCAGCTTTGGCAGGCGCGCCTACCCCAATTGCTCCGGGTCGGTAGTTCGCATCTCGATCCAGCCCTGCTGCGGGACGGCGTCCACGGGAAGACCTCCCTGCCACAGCGACACGGCGAACCGCAGGCCCTCGCCGGGGCGGAGACCCAGGGCGGCGAGACTGATGCGGGCCTCCATGACACGCGCGAAGGCGCACTCCACCGGCGATTCGATACCGGGCGACGCCATCACCGCCTCGCTCGCCTGGGCGCCGCCGCCGGCGAAGCGGATGGTCACGAAACTGGAGCGCGATGCGTCCAGCGACTGGAGCTTCAGACGGGCCTCCGTGCCGGCGGTCTCCTGCTCGAAGCCGCGGTGGAAATCCAGGCGCAGGTAAAAATTCGCGGCGTCGGCGCCGTACTGAACTTCACCAACCAGAAACTTCTTTCCGTGCATGGAGCCGGAGGTTTCGCCGAGGCGGCAGACGCCGGCGCCGAGCCACTCGAAGAAGGAGACGACCTCGCCGTCGATGGACGGCGTGATGGGGCCGGAAGGCTCGATGCGGACCTCGGGGAGGGCGATGCGGAGGATGGGCCGCGACAGTTCCTCGGGGGGATTCAGGCCCAGGAAACGGTAAACGTTGGCGAGGTGGCTGCGGTAGAGCTGGTCGAAATCCACGCGGTTGGTGGAATCGTGTTCGGGACCGTACCACCAGCACCAGTCGCTGCCCTCGGCGATGAGCAGCTCCTCGAAGGCCAGGTTGCGCCGCTGCTCGGGGACGTTGACGGCGGAATCGTAAGTCTGGCGGGCGCGCAGGAGCTGGGTCCAGGCGTGGTTGTCCTCTTCGGCGCCGATCCAGACGTCGAAATTGGCGTTGATCCACGACCCCGGGAAGATGTGATCGAGCGGCTCGGGCTCGAGCAGCCGGAGCCCTTCGCTCACGGTGACGGCGTTGAAGAGGCCGTCTCCGGAAATGCGGTGGTAGAGCTCGCGGAGGAACGGGCGGCCGTTGTGGTCGTAATATTCCCAGGCGTTTTCACCGTCGAGAATGATGGGAACCAGGGCGTCGCGGCCGCTGGCCAGGAGCCCGCAGCAGTTCTCGCGGATGCGCCGCAGGAAATCGCCGGCGGCCGCGGCGGCGTCCATTTTGGAATAGACGAAGCCGATCAAATCGCTCATGAAATGGTCGCGGAAGATGACGCCCAGCGATCGCCTGCCCTGGCGCCAGCGATAGGGGCGGTAGAGGCCCTCGATGGGAATGGAGCGGGAGAGCGTGCGGTCGAGGACGCCGGAGTCGGTGGCCGCCCATTCGAAACCCAGTTCCGAGGCGAGGTTGAAGACATCGTCGGAAACCGAGCCTTCCGAAGGCCACAGGCCGGCGGGCGCCACGCCGAAGTTGAGGGCGCAATAATCGCGCGCCAGTTCGAGCTGGCGGCGGGCGTCCTGGGGATAGCGGAACCGTGGCGGCAGAGGCACGCCGGCGTGGGAGACGCTGGCGATATCGGAATCGCACAACAGCGGCAGGATGGGGTGGTAGTAGGGCGTGGTGGAGATTTCGACCTGCCCGGAGGCGGCCATTTTCCGGTATTCGGGCATCACCAGGCTGACGATCTCGCGCTGCTTCTCGCCCATGCGGCGCTGGTCGGCGGAGGTGAAATTGCGGCCGCGCCGGACCCAGTCGCGGACCTCGGGATCGGAGTCGTGAAACTCCTCGTCGAACCAGGCCAGTTGCGACCACATCTGGAGGTCGCGGAAATCCTGCACGCCCAGCAGCGTCGGCGCGCCGGAGCCCTTCTGGCCGCGCCAGGCGTCGTAGATCTCGCCGTAGCGCGGATAGCGGCGGATCATGCGGTCGGGATCGGAATAGAAGGAGTGGCGCAGAAGGAAGGCGCGATCGCCGTCGTTGAGAGTCTCGGCGGGCTTGAGGGCCATCTCCAGAAACGGGTCGCGGGCCTGGCCGGCGGCGTATTCGGCGACCTGGGCCATCATGGAAGGCACCAGGTTGAAGGTCTGCCGCACGGTGGGAAACTCCTCCAGGATGCGCACCATCCCGTAGTAGTCCTTCAGGGCGTGCATGCGGGTCCACGGCAGCTTGTACTCGCCGGAGGCCAGGTCCTTATAAAAGGGCTGGTGCATATGCCAGAGAAAACAGAGATGGATGCGGGCCATTCCTCTTTAGTGTAAACGGCTGTGCGGGGCCTCGCGCGGCGAAACCCTGGCGCTCAGCCTCCGATGGAGTACATGGGACGCGGCGGGGCGACGAAACCGGCGGCGCCGATCTCGTGGCCCGCCCACTTGCGGGAGAGGTTGCGGCGGATCAGGGCGGCGATTTCGCCGTCCGTGGCGCCCGACGGATCTTTAGTGTAAACGGCTGTGCGGGACGTCGCGCGGCGAAACCCCGGCGCTCAGCCTCCGATGGAGTACATGGGACGCGGCGGGGCGACGAAACCGGCGGCGCCGATCTCGTGGCCCGCCCACTTGCGGGAGAGGTTGCGGCGGATCAGGGCGGCGATTTCGTCGTCCGTGGCGCCCGAGCGCATCGGGGACTTGACGTCGTCCTCTTCGATGGCGAACAGGCAGTAGCGCAGCTTGCCGTCCGCGGTCAGACGGATGCGGTTGCAGTTGAGGCAGAAGGGACGGCTTACGGACGCGATGAAACCCACGGCGCCCACGCCGTCGGCGAAAACGAACTCGCTGGCGGGAGCGCGCGGATCGGCGCCGGGCGCAGGGACCAGCGGGGAGATCTCGCGCGAGAGAATGGCGGCGATCTCGGCGGCGGTGAGCACCTTGCCGCGGTCCCACAGGTTCTGGGCGTCCAGCGGCATGAATTCGATGTAGCGAACCTCGAAGCCGTTCTCGCGCGCGTAGCGGGCCAGCGGCACGATGTCGGGCTCGACCAGGTTCTTCACCGCCACGGCGTTGAGCTTGATTCTGGGGTAGCCCAATTCGCGGGCCAGCGCCAGGCCGGCGAGGACCTTGTCCAGATCGTCGCGGCGGGAGATCAGCCGGAAGCGCTCCCGGTCGAGCGTGTCGAGATGCACGTTGAGACGGCGCAGGCCGGCTTCGAAGAGCGGCCGGGCGAGCGACGGCAGCAGCACGCCGTTGGTGGTGAGGGCGAGATCGGTAATTCCGGGAATGGCCACCAGGCGGCGGATGAGCAGCGGCAGGCCGCGGCGCACCAGGGGCTCGCCGCCGGTGACGCGGATCTTGGAGATGCCCAACGACACGGCGATGCGCGCGAAACGCTCGATCTCGTCGAAATTCAGGATTTCCTCGCGCGCCTCGAATTTCACGCCGGTCTCCGGCATGCAGTAGAAACAGCGGATGTTGCAGCGGTCGGTGACGCTGATGCGCAGGTTGTCGTGCAGGCGGCCGAAGGAATCGACGAGCGGCGCCATCTACTTCACGGCCAGCATCCTCTCGAGGGGGCGCAGGGCGCGCGCCACGATCCCCGAGGCCAGTTCCACGCGCGGCTCGAGATGGAGCAGACAGTCGCGGAGTTTTTCGAGCGTGTTCCGCTTCATGTACGGACACTCGCTGCAATTGCAGTTCTCATTGGCGACAAAGTGAAAGAGCTTGCCGGGACAGCGCTTTTCGAGCGAGTAGCGGATGCCGCTTTCGGTCATGACGATGAACTCGGCGGCGCCGCTCGAGGCGCACCAATCCACCATGGCGGACGTGGAGCCGACGAAATCGGCCATGGCCAGAACCGTTTCGGGACATTCCGGATGGGCGGCCACCTTGGCGCCGGGATGTTCCGCCATGGCCTCGGCCAGGCGGCGGGCCGGGAACGTGGCGTGGACGATGCACGTGCCCTGCCAGATTTGCATATTCCGGCGGCCGGTTTCCTTCCTCACGTAGTTGCCGAGGTTGCTGTCGGGGAGGAACAGCACGGGCTTCTCCGGCGGGATGGAATTGACGATTTTGACGGCGTTGCGCGAGGTGCAGAGGATGTCGCTCTCGGCCTTGACCTCGATGGAGGTATTGATGTAGCTGACGATGACGTGATCGGGGTGGTTGCGGCGGAACTCGCGCACCGCCGCGACGGGGCAACTGTCCACCAGGCTGCAACCGGCTTCGCGGTCGGGGACCACGACAATGCGGCTGGGGTTGAGCGCCTTGGCGGTTTCCGCCATGAACCAGACGCCGCAGAAGGCGATGGCGTCGCCCGAGTACTCGCGGGCCTGGCGGGCCAGTTCCAGGCTGTCGCCCACCACGTCGGCCAACTCCTGGATCTCGGGCTCCTGGTAGTGGTGCGCCAGCAGGACGGCGCGGCGCAACTTCTTCAGCTCCAGGATCTCGTCGGCGAGCGTGGGCGCGGCTGTCATGGGGACGTAGTATTTCAGTTTAGCAACAGAGAGCGGGAGGGGCGTGCCCGCCGCACTGGCGATGGTTGGCGGGCTTCGCTCGGAACCGGCGGCAATTCGCCGGCGCGGAAGCATCTGCCCGCCACCACCGCTTGCAGGAGTTTCGCCTGCCCGGGGTACCCTGCGGCCGTAGCTTCCAGCACCCAGAGGAGTTCCAGCAACTCTGTGGTGAACTGGCCCGGCCAGCGCTCCGGGCGGATGCCGTCGAGCGGCGAAGACTTCCTGCCCGCGCCTTTCCTCATGCGGTACTTGAGCCAGGAATTTACAACCTTTAAGCCAGAGACCTCAAACGCGAAGACCTCGGGCGCTACCGGGCGGAACTCGCCGCCGCCGACGCGGAGCGTCCGCGCCGCTTCGTCGTAGGCGAACGAAGCGGGGTAGCCGTTTCTGCCTCCGAGGACGGGCTTCGTGCATTTCGCCGCGCCGCGAGGGACCTGGCCGGGCCGCCTGCCCTCCGGGACGAAGCGCTCGCCGTAGGTGTGCAGCCAGAGCAACCTCGCTCCGGCGTCGCGGACCTGGCCGAAAAGCGCCGCGTCCCTGGTGATTGGCACGCGCAATTCGCGCGTCTCCAGTTCCTCTGCATAGAGCGCCGTGAAAGCGGGCTGGGCCAACGCGCCGTACACATACGCCAGGAAATCTTCCGGCGTTACCTGGCGCTGGTATGCCTCGCCAAGCACGCCGAGCAGGCCGGGGAGCGTGTTGGCTTCCGTCGCGCCGGCGTTGCGGTACAGGGGAATGGCCGCCTTGGCTCCATAGGAGCCCCGAAAATAGTCAAGGTCGGGAATGGCGGCGCACGAAGTCAGGGCGGGTCCGCCGCCCAGTGGCTGGGAGAACAGGCTGGTCAGATATAACTGCCGCTCGCCGTGGGCGCGCCAGAGGCCGGGGCGTGGCCGGGAGATCAGACGCCCATCGGCAATCAGGGTCTGAAGGTCGAAGGACCGGTAGGCGTACCGAATGGCGGGAGGCATGGGCGCGTCCTCCGGCAGGTGAGCCAGAGGTTTCGAGTCCGCTTCGGCCCCAAGGGCCACCGGGTAAGTTCCGTGGACATCCCGGTCCCCGGTTCCATGAAACGCCTGCGACCGGTCCTTCGCGGAAAGCAAACCTCGCCATCGTCTCTCCAGCGTTTGTAGGTCTGGCGCCAGGGGCCAGGTTCGCTTCAACTGCACGCCCGAGTGCTGCCAGGGCATGAGATCGGTGAGGAGCGGCCAGGCGAAATACGCGCCCTTTCCAGCAGGGCGGAAGGGCGCCTGCCAATCGTCAGGGCACGCCTGCCATTTCACCGACGCGAAATCCGCGATCGCGCCGAGCGCCGCGAGCTTGGCCTCGCGCGTTCCTTCGATCCGGGAGTAACGCACCGCTGCGGGACGGCCGTTCCTGGGCTTGCCCGTCCGGACGGCAACGGCGATGGCGACGGGGGTCCGGATGGCAAAGACATTGCCGCTCTTGCGCGGGCCGCGGCCCTCGCCGCCAAGGTCCAGAATCCAGATTTCGTCGGCCAAGCGGCGCATGTGCTCGCGCATCCCGCCGAAGGCGTCGCCGTCGAGGTAACTGGACGCGCTGATGAAGCTGACGATTCCCGGCCCACCAGCGCGCTCCCGTTCGAAGACCCTCCACAGCGCCCAGCGCCAGAAGTAGACGTACAGGTTGTAAAGGTTCTTGAGGCCGCCGCCGTGGCCCGCGGCGATGGCTGGCCCGACAAACTGCTGGAAGATGGGTGGCGCCTGGCTCGCCTCGCCGTCACCCCATCGCACCCATCCGCCGGTGCGGGCCTGGTTATCGCCGCTCGCCGCCCGGTGCCGGTCGTAGGGCGGATTGCCCAGGCAGACGAGGACGGAACCGTCTCTCCCGGCGGCCGGCGCCTCGGCAGGCTGCCGGTTGGGACTTCCGAGCGTGTCGGTCAGGTAGATGTGCGTGCCGGCGTTGGGCAAGGCCGCGCCACGGTCGCGCAAAGCGCGGCTAATGCGCAGTTCGGCCACGGCGTAGGGGCCGGCCATGGGTTCGAAGCCGTAGAGGTTGGCAGCCAGCGCGGTGGCCTGGCCCGGCACGGCCTCCGAGCCCTGTTCGGCAACTACCCGGCCCAGCGCGTGCTCGATGACGCCCAGCAGATAGGTCCCCGTGCCGGCGGCGGGATCGAGAACGATGACGCCGGGATCGGTGAATCCGCGCGGCCTGCCGAGCGAGTTCACGAGCAGGCGATCGATCAGGCGGACCTGGGCGCGAACGACCTCGATGGGAGTGTAGTAGACCCCGGCGTCCCGGCGCAGCTTCGGGTCGTAGGCGGCAAGGAAGTCCTCGTAGAAGTGAAGCCAGGGGTCGACGGGTCCGGCCAGCGAGGCCAGCGGCACGGCCGCGATCAGGCGTAACAGCGAGTCGAGGGACGCGGCCATCCGGGCCCGCGCGCTGGCATCGGTGAGCGCGTGGAGCGCCCGGGAGAGGAGGCTGTGCCGGGCGGAGAGGGTGGCCTGGGCGCTCGCCAGCGTGAGCGGATCGGCCCCGCCGCCGCGGCCCAGTAACAGGGCGAAGGCTACGGTCTGGGCGTATGCGTCGGCGAGTTGCCCGTCGGAGGCGTCCGGGAAGAGCGATTGCCGCCACTCCCTGGCGAGTTCGACCAGAGGCGAGTGGGGATCCTGGAGGGCGCCGGCCACGTCGTCGCGGAGCATCCGGCACAGCGGGGCGAGCAGGGCGGCAAAGCCCTTCAGATCGATCTTGCCCTTGCGGCCGACAGGCATGCCGGGCTGCCGCGGCGAATGATCGCCCAGAAGGCGTTCGAAAACACGGGAATCTTTGGGGGTCACGGCCTTCTTCCCATCCACTTCCCGACGGTGCCCCGCGGTTGGTCTTCCGGGGCGGCACGCGCGGGTTGGCTCATCCCGGCCTTGACCGTCATTTCCCCGATTATGCCAGCATCGCCTTGCCGATGCGAGCCCCGTGAGGGAGGGGCGCGCGACATGGAAGTGACGAGATCGCGGCAACCGCTCTGGGTCCCACACGGAACCGTGAGCGTCAGCGAGCGGCCCGAACCGGAGGACGACTCTGCCCGGCGCCCGCGGCCTCTCACACGCAGCCTGCTGCGTGCCGCTTGGGCCGCTCGCTGACGCTCGCGGTTCCGTGGGGGCGTCACGCGCGTGCCCGCGTGTTACGATCAAATGCTCGGGATGGGTGAAGACAGGCTGGAATCCACGTTGCACGCGATGCGCGACGACTGGGACTGCCGCGCGCGGGAGAATGCCCGGTACTTCGTGGCGACCCACCGTCCGGATTGGACCGACGAGGAGTTCTTTGCCTCCGGCGAAGAAGAGATTGGCCATCATATCCTCAGCGACATGGGCAACATCTGCCAGGGGCGGGACCCGGCCTCGATGCGGGTGATGGAGATCGGCTGCGGCGCGGGACGGGTGACGCGCGCGCTGGCCGGGATGTTCGGCGAAGTCCACGCCGTGGACGTCAGCGGCGAAATGATCGCCCACGCGCGGGCGGCGCTGGTCGGCCGGGCGAATGTATTCCTGTACCAGAACAACGGCATGGACCTTTCGGTGGTTCCGGACCTGCCGTTCGACTTTGCCTTTTCGGTGATCGTCTTCCAGCACATTCCCAGCCGCGGCGTGATCGAGAGCTATTTTCGCGAAATCGCCCGGTTGCTGCGGCCCGGCGCATTGTTCAAGGTGCAGGTGCAGGGGCTTCCGGAGATCCCAAGACCGCAACCA
>Ga0182027_10008945_pt1 | contig 14481 bp, 8 predicted proteins | sample 712E1DmetaG_FD_121300 | JGI IMG/M metagenome (GOLD analysis project Ga0182027, IMG submission 121300) | Permafrost microbial communities from Stordalen Mire, Sweden - 712E1D metaG (Illumina Assembly) | ecosystem: Environmental > Terrestrial > Soil > Wetlands > Permafrost | place: Sweden...
AAGCAATCTTAAGACGCGAAATAGCATAAACATCAGGGAAATAGCCATCGCTCCAAACTTCAGCAGCCTCACGGTCGTCTGCTTTTGGCTTATTTCCCATCTCGTTCTTTCCTCGATCGTCATTTCGAGCTACATAAGTTGTCGTATCGGTTATCTCGATAATTTTTAGCTGTACGCTACACGATTTGTCAGATATATCTCGTATAGCTGTGGGTAACATGCCTTCGGCAAACATGCATATTTTTGCATCGCGGCTAAAATGAAAGTTGCCTCCTCCCTTGTCTGCAGGAATATACGGATATACGCGGTAGGCAAATGTAAGAACACTAAGAATAGATAGTGTGATCACGATTGCCCAGCGTGTAAGATGGACGCCTTGTTTTTGCCCTGGGTACCAAAATGTTATCTTTGAATCCAGAGAATTGGTCAAGTAGTAGGTTAATGCTGAGACGAATATTATGTATGAAAGCGCCTTCCGAAAAATCACTAGTAAATACAGTATTGTTCCCTGAACTGCGAGGACCAATAATCCAACGGATAGTACGGCAAGTACAGTACGCATTACTGGTCGTTCATTTCCTGCAGTAAAACCGAGATACTTCTTAGCTGGTCCAACTTGTATAATCAACATGACGAGTAGAGCAGCCACGCGCCATAGATGGTCGTGAAACTGACCATATGGCTCAAAGAGAACATAGACTGACAGACAGAGGCTGACACAGAGAATCTGTATTGTATATTGCCAGTGACTTTTCCCAACCGTTTTTCCCTCACTTTGTGCCGTATTAAATAAGTCAATATAGTCGTCTTGCGTTGTGCACATCCAGTAGTGTGCTGTGATGGGTACTACGATGAAGAGCGGCAGCGCGATACATAAGAGACCCGTGTGGATGTAGCTAATCCGCAAAAACTCTGCGTTGGCATCATGTATGCCAAGCCTGCTTTGAAATGTATAAGTCACAAGAAATCCGGCAAGATATGATAAACCGATGAGCACTAAAGCAATCTCAGCTAGCGGCTTGGCAAGATCCTGTAGTTGCTGAGGTAAGTGCTGATCGTTCCGTACTGGCTCGATATCCTTGATGCCGTCCACAATGTCTCCTTCAATCTTCTCCATTGAGATATCTCTCTGAAGGAAGATACTATCAACTTTTGGAAAATCTAATAGAGAATACAGTGACAAGTAAGGTCCATCAATTGAGTGGTTCAGCTAAATCTATTCCACGGTGACGGATTTGGCTAGGTTGCGGGGCTGGTCTACGTCGCAGCCGCGGCGGACGGCGATGTGGTAGGCGAGGAGTTGCAGGGGGACGACCTCGAGGATGGGGAGGAGGAGCTCCGGGGCGGGGGGGATGTAGATGGTGTGCTCGACCTGGGAGGCGATCTGGCTGTCGCCCTGGATGGCGATGGCGATGACGCGGCCAGAGCGGGCGGTGACCTCCTGAATGTTGCTGAGGGTCTTCTCGTACTTGAGGACGGAGGTGGGGTCGGCGGGGTCCTTGGTGGCGATGCAGACGACGGGGAGGGTCTCGTCGATGAGGGCGTTGGGGCCGTGCTTCATCTCTCCGGCGGGGTAACCCTCGGCGTGGATGTAGCTGATCTCCTTGAGCTTGAGCGCGCCCTCGAGGGCGATGGGGTAGTGGATGCCGCGGCCAAGGAAGAGGAAGTCGTTGGAGGTGGAGAAGACGCGGGCGAGCTTGGAGCATTGGTCGTCCACCGAGCGCACCACCTCTTCGAGCTTGCCGGGAATTTTGCCGAGTTCGTCTACGAGCTGGATGGATTCGGCGTCGGTGACGGTGCCGCGGAGTTGCGCCATGTGGAGCGCGAGGAGGAAGAGCGCGGTGAGCTGGGCGGTGAAGGCCTTGGTGCTGGCGACGCCGATCTCCGGGCCGGCGTTGGTGGTGATGGTTCCCTGGGCCTCGCGGGAGACAGCGGCGCCGACGACGTTGCAGATGGCGATGGTGCGGGAGCCGAGGGCGTGCAGCTCGCGCTGGGCGGCGATGGTATCTGCCGTCTCGCCGGACTGGGTGATGAGCAGGCCGATGGAGGCGGGGTCGGCGATGGGCGAGCGGTAGCGATACTCGCTGGCGTAGTCGACCTCGGTGCGCAGGCGGGCGAGGCGCTCGATCATGAACTTGCCGGCGAGGCCGGCGTGCCAACTTGTTCCACAAGCGGCGATGGTGATCTGGGTGCAGGCGCGCAGATCGGCGTCGGTGAGCTGCATCTCGGAGAGGAAGACGCGGCCCGTGTCTGCGGAGACGCGGCCGAGGATGGTGTCGCGGACGGCGCGGGGCTGCTCGTTGATCTCCTTGAGCATGAAGTGCTTGTAGCCGGACTTTTCGGCCTGGATGGGGTCCCAGGCGATGCGCTGGATTTTTAGCGGGATGGGCGCGCCGTCGAAGTCGGTGAGGGTGATGCCGGAGGAGGTGAGGATGGCGAGTTCGCCGTCGGCGAGGAAGTGGATGTCGCGGGTGTGGTGGAGGATGCCGGGAACGTCGGATGCGAGGAAGAATTCGCCCTCGCCGAGGCCGAGGACGACGGGAGGGCCAAAGCGCGCGGCGACCAGCTTGTTGGGCTCGTTGGCGGAGAGGACGCCGATGGCAAAGGCGCCGGTTAGACGCTTGACGGCGCGGCGGACGGCCTCTTCCAACGGAATTGCGGGCTTGCGGCGGGGGAGGGTGAGGACGGCTTCTGCTGGGTTGGACTCGGGGGAGTCGGAGTTCTGTGGAGGAAAGGTGCGAGCTGTTGAGGTAGTGCGAGCTGCGTCGGGGCCCTTCGACTGCGCGCTACGCGCTCCGCTCAGGATGACAACATTGTTGGAAGAGGCGGCGAGGTCGAGGTCGTTCTCGAGGGAGGATTCGTCCTCCTGTTGGGCAGCGAGGTTGAGTTCGTTCTCGATGAGGTGGGCGATGATCTCGGTGTCGGTTTCGGAGACGAACTTGTGGCCCTTGGCGATGAGTTCGGCCTTGAGAGCGAGGTAGTTCTCCACGATGCCGTTGTGCACGACGACGAGCGTGCCGGAGCCGTCGCGGTGCGGGTGGGCGTTCTCCTCGGTGGGGCGGCCATGCGTGGCCCAGCGGGTGTGGCCGATGCCAAAGGTTCCGGAGATGGGGCTGGCCGCGATGACGGCCTCAAGGTTGCACAGCTTGCCGGGGGCGCGACGCAGCTCCAGACCCTGCGGGCCACCGGCGACGGCGATGCCGGCTGAGTCGTAGCCGCGGTATTCCAGGCGGCGCAGACCTTCGAGAATGATGGGGACGGGAGGCTTGGGGCCGATGTATCCAACGATTCCGCACATGATTAGAGTGTAGATTGTTCGCGTGGGATTTTGTGAGTTGAAGAAGATGGGACTTTTGGGTGAGCGATTGAGGACGGATCGAACGCGCGGGGAGTGGTAGTTTGGTGGTGGCCGCGGAGTGGCCTCAAGCGAATGCATATTCTGGTGCTGAATCCCGGGTCGTCGTCGATCAAGTTTTCCATGCATGAGGTTGGTGAGGGTGCGGCTGCGGAGGGCGCGGGCCCTGTTGAGTGCCGTTCGCTGTATGAGGGCGAGCTGGGCGGCATCGGAGGCCGGCGGGAGAAGCTGGAGTTTCGCTATGTGGCGGGCAACGACCTGAGCGGCAGGCTGGGCGCGGTGAAATCCGGCTCGATGAAGGAGGCGATTGCGGTGGTGGAGCGCGCGGTGGGGCTGGATGGTCTGCCGCCGCCGGACGCGGTGGGCTATCGCGTGGTGCATCCGGGGGCGCATCTGCGCGGACATCAGAGGCTGACGCAGGAGGTGCTGGTGGAGCTGCGCGCGGCGTGCGAGTTCGCTCCGCTGCACGATCCCGAAGCACTGGAGATGATCGACGAGATGATGCGGCGGTTCAGTGGCGTGCCGCACATTGCATGCTTCGACACGGTCTTCCACGAGACGATGCCGGAGGAGGCGATGGTGTATGCGTTGCCCTACGCGGTGCGCAAGCAGGGCGTGCGGCGGTATGGATTTCATGGGCTGTCGTGCGAGTCGATTGTGGCGCAACTGAGGGAGGCGCAGGGGATTGCGTTTCCGCGGCGGATGGTGATTGCGCACCTGGGCAGCGGGTGCAGCGTGACGGCGTGCGTGGACGGCAAGTCCGTGGACACGACGATGGGACTGACGCCGACCGGCGGCGTGATGATGGGGACGCGGACCGGCGATCTCGATCCCGGCGTCGTTCTGTTTCTGATGCGGCAGGCGGGCGCGACGGCGGATTCGGTGGAACGGATGATCGATGGCGACGCGGGGCTGAAGGCGCTGGGCGGCGTGAACGATATGCGCGAGCTGAGGAAGCGGGCCTCCGCAGGGAACGCGCGGGCGGGGCTGGCGATTCGCGTCTTCTGCCGCAGCGTGGTGAAGGCGATTGCGGGATTTATCGCTCTGGATGGCGCGGATGCGATTGTGTTTACTGGGGGGATTGGAGAGCACGATGCGGCTACGCGCGGGGAGATTGCGAGCAACCTGCGCGGGCTTGGCGTGGAGCTGGACGCTGCGGCGAATCAAATGGAGCACAAGGCTGCGGGGCAGAGTGCAGGCCAGACGGTGCGCAATATTAGCGATGAGGACTCGGCTGTCGCGGTGTATGTGGCGCCGGCGGAGGAAGACCGGATGATCGCGCGGCATGTGGCGCGGATCTGCCGCGCAGCACCGAGGAGCGAGGGGAAGGCGTCGTAAATTGATGCGGCTGGAATGCGGGCGAACGGTGGATGGACGTAAGCTGGCATCTGAAGCAATACAGCTCTTTCAATCGATTTGATACGTCATGGAATATAGGATTCAGCTACTTGAGCAACGTGGTTACGAGATAACTACCGACAGTAGCGCACAAGATGTTGAAGAATTGTTGGACGACTTCATAGAAATGTGGAATAACAGTTCAGATATGGATGTTATGACTGAAAAAGAACTGGCTTTGCAAAAAGCCGCAATGGCCGCAGAGCAATCGGGTGATCTGGAGGATGCATACGACATCTGGCGTACCATTTCATCCATCGACACAAATCGTCCGGATTATTTGTGCATATTGGGACGTGTAGCGCAGAAGTTAGGGAGATGGGCATACGCAGAACAAGCATTTCTTGACGCCATAAAAGTTGCTTCCAAACTGAAAGCCATCCTAGTGTCCTGAGTCAGAAGTTCGTTTACAAAATCTGGCGACGGAATCGAGGATCTGGTCTGCGGTTTTATGCCAGATGAAGGGTTTTGGGTCACGATTGTGATCTTGGATGAAGGTGTCGATGGCCGCTTTCAGTTCTTTGGTCGAGCGGTGAACCCCGCGTCGAAGCTGGCGTTCTGTGAGCAGGGCGAACCAGCGTTCCACCAGGTTCAGCCAAGAGGCAGAGGTCGGCGTGAAGTGGACATGGAAGCGGGGGCGTTTGGCCAGCCAGTTCTGAATTAGCTTCGTCTTGTGCGTCCTGTAGTTGTCCAGGATGAGGTGTACGTCCAGCGCGCCGGGCACGTTCTTCTCGATGGTGTCGAGGAAGTTGCGGAACTCGGTGGAACGATGGCGTTGCTGGTTCTGGCCGATGACCTTGCCGGTCTTGGTGTCCAGCGCGGCAAACAGGCTGGTCGTGCCGTGGCGCGCGTAGTCGTGGGTGCGGCGTTCGATCTGGCCCGGTCGCATGGGCAACAACGGTGCGGTACGATCCAACGCCTGAATCTGCGACTTCTCATCGACCGACAGGACCACGGCGTGGTCGGGAGGGTTCAGGTAGAGACCGACCACATCGCGCACCTTTTCGATAAAGAATGGATCGGTGGAGAGCTTGAAACTCTTGCTGCGGTGCGGTTGCAGTGAGAACAGTTGAAAGACGCGATGGACCGTAGACTTGGAAAGCCCGTTCGCCTCTGCTGCCAGACGAACGCTCCAGTGCGTTGCTCCAGGGGGCTTCTGCTTGAGGGTGCGGCGCAGCAGAACGGCAACCTGTTCGTCGGAGACCGAGCGCGGACGGCCTGGGCGAAGCTCATCGTAGAGACCTTGAAGGCGATGCCCGACGAAGCGTTGCCGCCACTTGCCCACCGTCGGCTTGGACCAGTTCAGACGCTCGGCAATCTCCGTGTTGGCGATGCCTTCGGCAGCCCACAACACCAGTTGAGCGCGGGCTACAAGAGAATGAGGGAGGCTGCGGGAAGCGGCAAAACCAGACAATTCACGCCGCTCCTCCGCAGTCAGTTCAAGAACAGGCAAAGGGCGTCCCAGTGACATATCCAAGCCTACCCTGAATAATCTAATTAGTCAAGCTATTTCTGGGACACTACACTAGGGAATGCTCATCTGCCAAACTGACCCACTACCGGCTCACAAGGACCGTAGCGGACGCATCGGGCTGAGTGGTAAGCTGGCGCGGATCAAAACACGTTGATTTTGGCGTTTTTAGAGCGTTCCGCGCAGGAGAAGATCGTATGCCGAAGATGAAGGAAAACCTGGAAGTTACGCGGCGGGACTTTATGCGAACGGCGGCGCTGGTGGGCGCGTCTGCCGCGGTGGGGCGGGTCGCAGGTCTGCCGGGCATTGCGGGAAGCCCGGAGGCGCTGGCGCAGCAGCCGGCTGGCGGGAAGGATGCCGCGATGGGACCGGTGTTTCCCTACGGCGCGGTGTACTTCCGCAAGACGAATCCGCCGGCTGAAGATTGGGCGCGCGATCATCAGACGGCGGCGCGCGTTGGGATGAACACCTTTCGCCACTGGTTTCTATGGGGCGCGATCGAGGTAGCTCCCGGCAAGTTCGACTGGGCCGACTACGACCGCATGATGGACCTTGCTGCTGCCAATGGACTGAAGGTCATCATCGCGGAGTTCACGACGAATGCGCCGGAGTGGGCGTTTCGCCGGTACGCCAGCGCGAGGTACAAGGGGAGCGACGGTTCCCTCCAGAACAGCGAGATCGGCGAGAGCACGGCGGTTGGCGGCTTTCCGGGATTGTGTCTCGATAACCCCGATGCACAGGCGGCGGCAGAACGATTTCTGACGGCGCTGATCGCGCGTTACCGAAACCATCCCGCGCTGCTTGGGTACGACCTTTGGAACGAGAACACCTATCCGGGCGGCGGCGCGCGCAAGATGAACTGCTACTGCGAGGGGACGAAGCGAAAGCTGCGCGAGTGGCTGCAAGCGCGGTATGGATCGCTACAGGCGCTGGGCAAGGCGTGGGGCCGGTACAGCTATGGGACATGGGACGATGTAGATCCTCCAGAGAGTCTGGGCGGATATGTGGAGAGTCTGGACTGGTTGCAGTTTCGCATCGATAATGCGTTTCGCCTGTTGCAGTGGCGCGTCGATCTCTTTCGCAGGCTCGATCCGCATCATCTGATCTGCGCGCACGGTGTTGCGGGAACGCTGGAATCGCTGCCATCCTCCTGCCACAACGAGTGGCGCTCCGCCGCGATGGTGGACGTCTGGGGCCTGACTTGGGTTGCGTCGCGACACGGAAATGCGCCGTGGCTGCAATATCAGGCGCTCGACCTGGTGCGCGGAGGCGCGCGCGGCAAGCCGTTCTGGCACGCGGAGGCGGAGGGCGGCCCGCTGTGGATGCAACCGCAGGTGATTGGGCGGCCGCGCGAAGATGGCCGCCAGCCCGACGCGGAGGATGTTCGCATCTGGAACCTGATCTCCTGCGCGGGCGGCGCGAGAGGCATCCTCTATCCCCGCTGGCGTCCTCTCCTCGACGGTCCGCTCTTCGGGGCCTTCGGCCCGTTTGCCATGGATGGCTCCGTCACGCCGCGTGCCGAGATGACGGGCAAGGTGGCAAAGTGGGCGAACTCGCACGCGGAGATGTGGAAGTCCCGGCCAGTGAAGGGCGATGTCGGGCTGCTCTTCATTGCGGAGTCGGAGCTCTTCAACTATGCGCAGCAGGGCAGCACCGAATACTACGCCCAGTCGGTCCGTGGGGCTTACCAGGCGTTCTTCGACCAGAATATCCAGGCGGACTTTGTGGCGCTGGAGAATATCGACGAGTACAAGCTCGTCTATCTGGCCTATCCGGTCATGTTGAAGCGCGAGACCGCCGACCGGCTGAAGCAATATGTGCAGCAGGGCGGGACGCTGATCTGCGAAGGGCTGCCCGCTTACTTCGGCGACCACGGCCATGTTGGGACTGTTCAGCCGAACCTCGGCCTCGACCAGTTGTTCGGCGCGCGGGAGAAGGTCGTCGAATTCGATCCCGACCTCTCCGATCAGCTGATGTTTGAAGTGAAGGGAAGCAAAATCTACGGTCGCTTCTTTCGCCAGGACTACGATCTGCACGGCGGCAAAGCTGCGGGGCTATATTCCAATGGCAACACCGCCGCCGTCGAGAATACGTTCGGCCAGGGGCGAACGTTGCTCATGGGCTCCTTTCCCGGAGCGGGATACACCCTGCATCATGGCGCAGCGACCAGGGAGTTGTTTGCGAGCTTTCTGAAACTCGCCGGACTGACGCAGCAGATCGCGATCGACGATCACGCTTTGCAGGCGCGGCTGCATCAGGGACCGGGCGGGACCCACATCTGGGTGACGAATCCGACGCGGGAGCCGAAGCAAGTGACAATCACGGTGGCCGCAGCCGCCGGTGAATTTCAATTCGCGGACGACGCTTGGGGAGATGCGCGCATCACGCAGGCCGGACGGCAGTTCACCATGAACGTTCCCGCGCGCGATGCCGTGGTTGCGATGTTGCGGTAGCTTCCCGTCTGAGTGCATCCAGGCAGGCTCTCCGTTGCTCAGTCTGAACTGTTGCCGTCTCACGGCGAACTTCACCGCCTCGACCGGCAACGACGTTGAGTGGAAGGTCTATTTCTAGGAGTTTGGTCATGTTCGAATCGACGGTTGCGATCGCTCTTCCGCGGAGTCTGTCGCGACCTTCGCGCTTTTTGCCGAGGTTTGGCATGGATGTGAAGCAAAGTCGTCCAGGCTCCGAGCGCTTGGGCAAACCCGCTTGCAGGACGCGGAAGAAATGAGGATTGAAATGAGAAAGAACTTTATCGTCGCGGCAGTTCTATTGGCATCGTTTGCAGGCTTCGCAGCGCAGGCACAGGAGAAGACACAGGCGAAAGCCAACCCCATCCCGAGCATCGTGCAGAAAGAGGGCCGCTACGCCCTGATGGTGGATGGCGCGCCCTATCTGATGCTGGGCATGCAGACCAACAACTCCAGCGACTGGCCGGCCACGCTGCCGCAGGTGTGGCCCGCGGCCGAGGCCCTGCACGTCAACACGGTCGAGACGCCGATCTACTGGGAGCAGTTTGAGCCCAAACCGGGCCAATTCGATTACACGCAGATCGACACGGTCCTCGCCCAGGCGCGCGCGCATCACCTTCATCTGGTGCTGCTCTGGTTCGGCACATGGAAGAACGGCAGCCAGCACTACATGCCCGAGTGGATGAAGCTCGAGCCCGAGAAGTACTCTCACGTCGTCAACAAGCGCGGCGAGCCGGTCGATTCGCCGTCGCCCTTTGCCCAGGCATCGCTCGACGCGGACATCCACGCATTCACCGCCTTCATGAAGCATCTCAAGACCGCCGACCCGCAACACACGGTACTGATGGTTCAAGTGGAGAACGAGACCGGAACATGGGGGACCCTGCGCGATTACTCGCCGCAGGCGGAGAAGCTCTTCGCCGCGCCGGTGCCTGCCGAGGTTCTGAAGGCGATGAATGTGTCGCCCGGATCGCGCACTGCGAACTGGCAGGATGTCTTCGGCACCGAGGCCGAGGTGAACTTCCACGCCTGGGCGGTTGCCCGCTACGTTGGGCAGATCGCCGCCGCGGGCAAGGCGGTCTACCCGTTGCCGCTCTATGTCAACGCCGCGCTGCGCGATCCCATCAAGCCCGGCGCGCCCGGCAGCTACGAGTCGGGTGGCCCCACCGATAACGTGCTTAACATCTGGAAGGCGGAGGCGCCCGCCATCGACGTTCTCGCGCCCGACATCTACAACAACGACACCACGGCGTACCTCAAGATTCTCGACCTCTATCATCGGCCGGACAATGCCTTGTTTGTCCCGGAGACCAGCGGCTCCGTTGCCAACGCGCGCTTCTTCTTCTCCGCCCTTGGACTACAGGCCATCGGCTACTCGCCCTTCGGCCTGGACTACACGCGGACTCCCGCGCCGCAGCCCGGCGCAACGTCCGCGCAGGACAGCTTCCTGCAACCGACGGCGCAGAACTACATCCTCATCGGCCCCATGATGCGCGACATCGCCCGCCTCAACTTCGAGGGCAAGCTGCAGGCCGTGGCGGAAGAGCAAGGCACGCCAACCCAGACGCTCCACTTCGGCGACTGGGACGCGTTCGTTACCTACGGCTCTGGCCGTGGCGCCGCACCTAGGCAAGGCTCCGAGCCAACCGGGCGCGCTCTAGTCGCGCAACTGACGGACAACCAGTTTCTGGTCACCGGAATTAACGCCCATGTGGACTTCCGCCCAGCCGGAACCGAGCAGCAACGCAAGTCCCAGCAGATTGTGAATGGCACCGGTCAGACCCCCTCGGCCCAGATCGACGGCAAGTGGCAGCACCGCCAATTCCTGCGCGTGGATGAGGGCACCTATGAAAATAGCGCCTTCAAGTTCCGGCGAATTCTCAACGGCGACCAGACGGATTACGGTCTCAACTTCTCGTCCGCGCCCCTGGTCCTGCGCGTTTCGGTTGCAACTTACTGAAGTCGGGCAAGAGTTGAAGTCGGATAGAAATTGAGGTCAGGCAGAAGAGGAGAACTGCACCCATGAGTCGTGAACTGACGCGAAGAGACTTCCTGGGCGACGCAGCCCTGGTTGGCGTTGCATCGGCAATCGGGATTCAAAATGCCCTGGCCAGCCAGGCGAACGCGGCAGCCACTCCGCCTCGCATGCGCCGGACGAGCTTCGACGATGGATGGAGCTTTGCCAAGGGAAACATCGCCGGCGCGCAGGCCCCGCAGTCGACCGGCGGCGTCTGGTCTCCCGTGATTCTGCCGCACGACTGGAGCATCGCTGGCCCCTTCAGCGAGACGGAGCCCTGCGGCAGCGAGGGCGCCTACCTGCCCACCGGCATCGGCTGGTACCGCAAATCCTTCCAGCTTCCCCGCAGCGAGGCGGGACGGCGCATCCTGCTACAGTTTGACGGCGTGTATCAGTGCAGCGATGTGTGGATCAACGGCCAGCACCTGGGCACGCGGCCCTACGGCTTCACCACCTTCTACTACGACCTCACTCCGCATCTTCACTTTGGCAGCGAGCCGAACCTCGTCGCCGTTCGCGTGGACAACTCGCACCAGCCGAATCTGCGTTGGTACTCCGGCTCCGGAATCAATCGCCATACCTGGCTCATCAACACCGGCCAGCTCTACATCGAGCAGTGGGGCACCGGCGTCACAACTCCGCAGATCACCGCGCAGACTGCCACCGTCGAAATCTCCACGCGCTTGCGCAATGCGCTTGCGCAATCCGCGTCCTACACGCTGCGGACCGCTGTCCTCGACCAAAGCGGTGCAGTGGTGCAGTCGACAGATACCGACGCAGAGATTCCCGCCGCCGGCGACCATCTCTTTGTGCAGCGCATCGTCGTGCCCCAGCCCAAACTCTGGTCACACACTGCGCCAACGCTCTACTCCGTTCGCCAAACGCTGCGCCAAGGCAATGAAGATGTGGACGCAACAAGCACTCCGTTCGGCATTCGTTCCATTCAGTTCGATGCGGACAAGGGCTTTCTGCTGAATGGCGAGCGCGTCAAGCTGAACGGGGTTTGCCTGCACGACGATGGAGGCGCGGTGGGCACCGCGGTCCCGCAGCGCATCTGGGAGCGGCGCTTCGCCTTGCTGAAAGAGATGGGCTGCAACGCCATCCGCGCCAGCCACAATCCGCACACACCCGAGTTCTTCGACCTCTGCGACCGCATGGGCCTCCTGGTCATGGCCGAGGTATTCGACGAATGGCGTGAGGAAAAGCAGCCCGCCTACGGATACCACCGCTACTTCGACGAGTGGGCTGCGCGCGACCTGACGGACATGATCGCGCGCGACCGCAATCATCCGTCGATCGTGATCTGGAGCGCCGGCAACGAGGTCCCCGACCAGGACGTGCCCCGCGGCGTGGAGACGCTGCGCGCTTTAAATAAAATCCTGCACGACAACGACCCGACTCGACTGGTCACCGTGGCCTGCGACCAGATTGTTGCCGAGCCCCACGGCGCGCTGCCCCAGTTCCTCGCCGAACTCGACGTGGTGGGATACAACTACGTTGGCCGCTGGCGCGACCGCCGTGAAAAGTTCTACAGCATCGATCGCCACGACTTCCCGCGGCGCCGCTTCATCGGCACGGAGAACGGCGCCATGCCCAGCTTCATCCCCAGCAGCAGCGCCACGGCCAACCAGTTTCGTTCCCCCTCCAACCAGCGCATCGAGGTCGAGCAGTTGCAGCGCTTTACCCAGGTCTACGACTACGTCTGCGGCGACTTCATGTGGACCGGCATCGACTACCTCGGCGAAGCGCGCTGGCCCGCCAAGGCCTCGCGTTCCGGCGTCATCGATACCTGCGGCTTCGCCAAGGACGGCTTCTACTTCTACCAGAGCCTCTGGACTAAAATCCCCGTGCTGCACCTCTCTCCGCACTGGAACTGGGCCGGAAGTGAAGGCCAGATCATTCCCGTCATCTGCTTCACCAACTGTGACACGGTCGAACTCTTCCTCAACGGCAAGAGCCTCGGCGTGCAGGGCTACATGTTCCCGGAGATGGGCATGGAGGGCAGGTACTCCAACTTCCCCGCGCGAACCAGAGTCATGCAGACCACCGGCGACCTTCATCTCACATGGTACGTCCCATACCAACCCGGCACATTGCGCGCAGTCGGCACAAAGGACGGCCAGGTCATTATGACCGCGGAGCAAATCACAACCGGCGCTCCGGCAGCCATTCGCCTTACCGCGGACCGGGCGCAGATCAATACGCAGTGGGACGATCTCTCCCACATCACCATCGAGATCGTGGACAGCCAGGGGCGCGTCGTGCCAACCGCCGACAACGAAGTGGTCTTCGCGCTCAGCGGGCCGGGACGGATCCTCGGCCTGGACAACGGGCAGGCCGACAGCCACGAGAGCTACCAGAGCGATCGCCGCAAGGCCTTCGCGGGCCGTGCGCTGGCGCTGGTGCAGTCCAGCGGTCTACCGGGCCAGATGCGGCTCACCGCATCATCGCCGTCCCTAACCGGCGCCTCCGTCACCATCACGGCGACGCTTTTGTTTTCGGGTCAACCGCTCTAAGGGCCAGCCTGCTTCAACATCTGGATTGCGTCTCTGTATCGCAGTCCGGGTGCAACCTGCGCGAACCCGCTCGCTTCCTCGCTGATCTGAAAGCTCAACGGCTTCACCATCAGCGCCTTGCCGGTCACATGCAGCACCAGGCGCGCCAGCTCCCAGTCGTGCCCGCCAACGTCGGTCTGCTCCAGCAGGACTGTTCCTCCCTTGTTCAGCTTGCCGATGATCCCGAACCCGAAGTCGACGTCCGCGATGAAGTGGCCATCCAGGCGGGTCAGCCGTTCCTGTGCCGGATCGATCCACACCTCGCCCGCAATGCCGCGCAGCAGGTCCGCCTCCAGGTTGGGCGGAGTGAAGTGCGGATTGGGAGTGAAGCTCAACCGATAGCACTGGCCCGCGGCGCAGGCGGCCATCCCTTCGAACCGGTATAGAAACGCATCCGGCAGCAGGGCCAGCAGGTGGTCGATGCGTTCCGCGTCTTTCTGCTCGCTCTTGTGGCGATGCTCCTGCATCTCGGGGTGGTTGGCCAGGGTGTCCAGGCGGTTCAGCTCGGCGCGGTCTGCCTCCACCGGGAGTGACTTGCCGTTGATGGCGACCAGACGCGCGACGTCGCCGTCCGCGGTCTCGATGATCAGCTTGGTTGTGTCGTGGCGCTCGTCGGTGCGGTGAATGAGATAGCGTACCGGCCGATGGCTCTTGCCGGCGTCGAGCCTGTGTTCCACGGCGCGACGCACCAGGGCCGTCGCGTCCATCGACTCGGGCGGCAAGCTCTGCGCTGCGCAGATCGACGCGAACATAATGGCCAGTAGAGTTAAAAAGAAACCGCTGCCGCTGCCCATCCTGCACGGGAGCGGCGGGAGAGCTATGCGGAGGGTGGGCATCTTCGGCTGAGTCACGGACGTGGGAGCACCTATCCATCAAGAATACTCAACAAGACGCTCTCTAAGGTATTGCCGTCCCGCGGGGGCGAAGCGGGATGCTTCGGGTTCCGGCGGGGTCATGAAGCGGCGGTGAGTCTTGCGGGAAGCTGCTATCGTTTAATAAGCAACGATTGTTTAGCAACATCCCTTGCTGAAGCTGTGGTTTGCTTGCCCGGCCACTGCGCCGTTCGGTGCGGGTTCCGTGTGGTCGATGCCGGCCGGGCTCTCGGCCAAAGGAGTTTTGATGTGGATCGTCCGTCTCGCGCTTAGGAGACCCTACACCTTCGTCGTGCTGTCGCTGCTGCTCTTCTTCCTCGGCCCGGTGGTGATCGAGCGTACGCC
>Ga0182027_10008948_pt1 | contig 14479 bp, 10 predicted proteins | sample 712E1DmetaG_FD_121300 | JGI IMG/M metagenome (GOLD analysis project Ga0182027, IMG submission 121300) | Permafrost microbial communities from Stordalen Mire, Sweden - 712E1D metaG (Illumina Assembly) | ecosystem: Environmental > Terrestrial > Soil > Wetlands > Permafrost | place: Sweden...
AACCGTGCTACTGCGTGTAGTGCTGGCAATATATGCAATTTCACCTTTTAATTGATTTACGTTATCCTCACTAACCCCAAAACGCCAATCATAAGGAAAAGTAAAAAGGTCTTTGCCTTCGGTATAACCGATGTCGGAAGAGGTGAGTTGATTAATTAAACTATCGGTATAATCATATACTTTAAATTTTGCTATGCCCGTATTTAAAGTCAGTTTTCTAATAACATCAGTTGCCATTAGACCACTATAGATAGGCGTTAAATTCGGATTAAATCCTAATGGGTCCATAAAACCATCCGAAATAAAACTCATCTTTGGGTTTGCCCATAATAGATTTGTTCCTTGGTAAATATCCGTTCCAAGAACTCCCGGTATAATTAAAATCGGGGTTTTTTTGCTAATTACAGACGGATTTAAAACCGGCACGGCATCGGTATATGTATAAAAAGGGAAGTAGTTTGGATACCCGGGATAGCCAAGATAGCGGTAAAAGCCAATGCTTAAAACGTCTTCCGCAGAAAAATTCCCCGATGGAAATTTTACCCCGCTTTCAGCTTCCTGGTTTGTGTCGTCATTGAAAATCTTAAAATTATAGTTATTGCCGTCAACCTGAAAAGCTCTAAAAGAAAGGTTTTTGGAGCCGTCAAAAACACTATATGGCCATAATATCTGCGGATAGGTGGTATTTGTATATCCACATGTTGTCGGATTGTAAAAATTATAAGATAACTGATATTGGTCGTTTAAACCATGGAAGTGAAATTCAACCAAGCCGTCAGACTGATAGTCGTATGTAGGCATAATCCCAATATTACTATATGCGGCAGAACAGACCGTAACATCGGCGGCTCCGGTATTTAAAGGAAAAAGTAAAAAAAATATTCCTCCAATAAAAATTAATTTTTTCATAGGTATTTTTGTTTTTTCGTCCTCTTAAATTTTAAAATGAAGTATTAATAATTATTATAGCAAAGTATAAATAGGTAAAAACTGTTATTTTTATTATTTTTTAAAAACTTATTCCATGCCTAAACGCAAATATTAAATAAAGAAGAAGCATTGAATATAAAATTCCTAAAATTCCAACTATTTCAAAAATTATAAACAACACTTTTGCTTCTATATATTTTTTTCTGTTTTTGTTATTTATGTAAGTAATAAAAATACCCATTGCTAATATTATTAACAAAGCCGTTAATTGAATGGTGTAAATATTTTGATAATTATTTGAGTTTGCCCTCAATACGATTATTGGAACAATATACCCTATTAGTATAAGAAGTAAATTCAGCCAAAATTTTTGCGTTTTTGACATATATTTGTTTCTTTATCCGCCTAAAGGCGGATTAATTATTTTGCTTTATTTAAGAATAACAAATCTAAAAAGCTTGTCAACAAAAAGAATTTTTAAAAATCTCTTGTTAATTCAGCTAAAACTCAAGTCTTATTTTATCATAAAACTCCTTATAAATAAGGAGTTTTTTTAAAAGGTTCCGCTGTTAAGTGATTTTTATTTTTCTTTAAACCTCCCCCCTCCCTCAAAAACTCCCCTTAACTTTTCCACAATTTATTCTGATTTGATTGTACCAAAAATCCCGCGGCAACGAAAATTGCGCGGGATTTTATTTAATTTTATTAATACTCCCCGCCTTTGCGAGGCGTGGATATTAATGACCGGGTACCCTAACTGTATATTATTTTTTTACACCGTTTTCCCAAAAAGTATATTTTTCCTGTAATTTATGTGTAATCGTTTTTCCGTCATCGGTAACAAAATCCTGTATCAATCGTGGGCCTGAAAAATAGATATGTATTTTGGGAAGTATTCTCCCGGCAAATGGAAGCAATCGCAAATAATCCCAGCTTGAGGTCCCTTCGGTATGCACCTGGACGATATACGTATCCTGCATCTTGCCGACTTCACGGACCATATGGCCGACTCCTGGATACCAATTACCGTCCGGACTTCTTCTGCCCGGATAAATAATCACCAGCCCGCCGCCTCTTACCTTCTCCGCGGCTTTCCTGATACTTTGAATATTTTTTTGGTGTTCAATCTCGGGTGAATCTACCGTTTGAGGACGGTAAGTATCAAGAAGTTTGTTCAAAAATGTCTTTCCGCTTTTACCATAACTATGATGGCGGATGTAAACCGGGATTAAGTGTTTATCAACTTCCGTATTTAAACCGGTAAACATAGCGTTAAAAACAACATAAATATCTTCCCGGGAAGGAAGCGCGGCGATAAGAGCGAGTACTTCCATATCGTGCGGATGGTTGGCAACAATAATTACGCTTTTTTCCTTTAGTACAGACGCGATTTCGGGTGTCAAATTATGCAATAACAGTTTCGTATGGGTCCGTTTCATTAGCCGCCGTGAAGTTTCCTGCCAACCAAGATTGGTAAGTTCGTAATTTACATCCCGTATAAACTTACCAACTACCGGAAAATTTAATATCTTTATCATATATTTATACTATTATACACCTTTTAACCTAAGTTCAAACGGCCGTTCGTACCATTATCCCGAAAGTGCTACTCAGTAAAAAACAAAAAATCCCGACCCGTCAGACGGGTCGGGATTTTAAAACTCTTAGACTATTCCCCTTCTTCCGCGGCGGAGGCCGCGGCGGAGGCTTCAAGCTGGAGGTTTTCTTTAGCGATTTGGTCGGTAAAACCGGTGCCGGCCGGAATAAGTTTGCCGATAATTACGTTTTCTTTAAGGCCGCGCAAATAATCCGTCTTGCCGGTTACGGCGGCTTCTATCAAGACGCGCGTTGTCTCCTGGAAAGACGCCGCGGCCAAAAACGAATCGGTATTTAAAGATACCTTAGTAATGCCCATAAGCAATTGTTCGGATTGCGCCGGACGTTTGCCCGCGGTTTTAAGTTCTTCGTTAACAAAACCGAGCTTGGCTTTATCCGCGACTTCGCCCACAGTAAGTTCGCTGTCGCCGGAATCGGTTATCCTGACCTTGCTGAACATTTGTTTAACAATAATTTCAATGTGCTTATCGTGGATATTCTGCCCCTGAGAAACATAAATATCCTGGACTTCCCTGACAATGTATTTTTGCGCCGCTTCAAGGCCCTTAAGCTGCATAATTTGCCCGGGATTTAAGTTTCCTTCGGTTAGCTGCTGGCCTTTGGTTACCAAGTCGCCGTCTTTAACCAGCAAAGACAATGACGCGGGAATAACGTACTCCTTAACCTGATCGCTCTCATGTACCACAATAATTTTCCCTTTTTCTCCGCCAGAGGCGGATCCGCCTCTGGCGGACAAGCGCACAAATCCGGCAGTTTTGGCCTTAACCGGCTTGCCGCTCTCATCTATATATAATGTTTCGCCGGATTCAACTTTTATCCCGTCTTTGATGGTAGATTGCGCTTGGCCCAAATCGTAAGTATCTTTGGTAACGTCCGCCCCCTGGATTCTGACAATATATTCTTTGTTGTTGGGCTTGGCAATATAAACCTGGCCGTCAATTTCGGTAACGTAAGCCTGGCCTTTGGGTTCTCTGGCTTCAAATAATTCTTCCACCCGCGGAAGTCCCTGGGTAATATCTTTTACCGAGGCCGAGCCTCCGGTGTGGAAAGTTCTCATGGTCAGCTGGGTTCCCGGCTCGCCAATGCTCTGGGCGGCTACAATTCCCACGGCCGCGCCCAGGCGCACCATATCGTTAAAGCCCAAATCGTAACCGTAACAAAGACGGCAAACCCCGCGCGACAGCTTGCACTTTAGCACGCTTCTGCATTTTACTTCCTCAATCCCCGCGTCCACGATTTCCTTGGCCTGGATGTCGTCAATTCCGTGATTTTTTTCCACAATAATCTTGCCTCTTTTGGTTTTAACGTCTTCCGCGGCCACGCGCCCGAACAGCCTTCTGTCCAGCGGCTTGTTCATTCGCTTGCTGTCTTCCTGGGTTATTAAATCGTAATCTTCCGTGCCGCAGTCTTCGCTGTTAACTACAATATCCTGGGCCACGTCTACCAGGCGGCGGGTCAGGTAGCCGGCATCGGCCGTGCGCATAGCGGTATCGGACATTCCTTTACGGGAGCCGTGGGTGGAAATAAAATATTCCAAAACGTTTAAGCCTTCCTTAAAACTGCCCTTAACCGGAAGTTCAATAACGTCGCCGGCCGGGTTAACCACCAGGCCCTTCATGCCGGACATTTGGGTAATTTGGGAAAACGACCCTCTGGCGCCGGAGGACACAAAATAATTAACCGAACCGTATTCGGCCACGGTGCCGTTAACCGACTTGGCGATTTTTTCCGAAACGTCGGCCCAAATTTCCACCACGCGGTTATAGCGTTCGTCTTCGGTTAAAAGACCTTCCTGATATTGCTGATAAGTGCCTTCCACTTCCCCGTCGGCGATTTTCATAGTTTCATATTTGCCCGGAGGAACCGTTAGGTCGTCCATGCCCCAGGACAGGCCGGATTTTTTCATATAGTAAAAACCCGTGCGTTTAATTTCGTCAATTAAGTCCGCGGTTTTTTCGTTGCCGAGCAGGCGATGGGCTTCGCGCACCAGCCCTTGGAGTTTCTTTTTATCAAAGTTATCGTTGCGGAAACCTAACTCCTTGGGAACGACTTTGTTAAAGATTAGGCGGCCCACGGAAGTTTCTATAATTTCGCCTGTCTCCAGCCTGACTTTAATTTGAGCCTGGATGTGTACATACCCGTTATTGTAAGCCAAAATGGCTTCGGACGGGGAAGAAAATATTTTTCCCTGGCCTTTTGCGCCCGGATGGATTCTGGTAATGTAGTAACAGCCCACGACCACGTCTTTGTCCGGAGTCATAACCGGATCGCCGGAAGCCGGCTTAAGCAGATTGTGCGCGGAAACCATTATTTCGCGCGCTTCTTTTTGGGCCAGTTCGGTTAAAGGCACGTGCACGGCCATTTGGTCGCCGTCAAAATCCGCGTTAAACGCGGCGCAGACCATAGGGTGCAGTTGAATGGCTTTGCCCTCAATAAGGACGGGCTGAAAAGCCTGAAAACCCAAACGGTGCAGGGTTGGCGCGCGGTTTAAAAGCACGTAATGGTCTTTGGTAACTTCTTCCAAAATATCATAGACTTCTGTCCTGCCTTGTTCTATTAAGCGATTGGCCGAACGCACGTTGTGCGCGAATTCGCGGCCGATTAATTTGCTAATAACAAACGGTTTGAACAATTCCAGAGCCATCATTTTGGGCAAACCGCACTGATGGAGCCCAGGCGCGGACCCACCACAATAACCGAACGCCCGGAATAATCCACGCGCTTGCCGAGCAGATTTTGGCGGAAGCGCCCCTGCTTGCCTTTAAGCATATCGGCCAAAGAGCGCAGTTTTCTTTTTTGCCCGGTTGAAGCCGTAACCTCTTTGCCGTGGCGGATGCTGTTGTCTATAAGCGCGTCCACCGCTTCCTGAAGCATGCGCTTTTCGTTGCGCGTAATAACTTCCGGCGCCTTAATTTCCAAAAGTTTTTTTAGCCGGTTATTGCGGTTAATAACGCGGCGGTAAAGGTCGTTTAAGTCGGACGCGGCAAACCGGCCGCCGTCTAACTGAACCATGGGGCGCAAATCCGGCGGGATAACCGGCAGCATGGTAATAAGCATCCATTCGGGCCGCAGGCCGGAATTGATTAAAGATTTTACCAGCTTCATCCGCTTTAATACTTTCCGCTCGGCCTGGCCTTCCAAGTTCGGCAATTGTGTTTGCAAATCCCGCAATAGCTGTTCCAGGTTTACTTCTTCCAAAAGCCCTTTAATGCCTTCGGCGCCAATGCTCGCGTTAAATACCGGCCCATACTTTAAAGACAAATCGCGATACTGAAGCTCGCTGATAATTTGCATTTTTTTGATGGACTTAAGTTCACTGCGGGCCTGGTCGCGAATGCTTTCAAGAGCGTCGTTTTCTTTGCTCCAGGCGTCTTTAAGGCGCGTAACTTCGGCATCAATTTCCGCTTGCAAAACGTCCGGATCTTTTTGCGAAGATTTTTGCCCTAAGCTGGATTTGGATTTGCCAATAAGCGTTTCAAACTTTTCTTCAATAACTTTTTTCTTACCCTTAAATTCATGTTCAATCTGCTCCAGAGTGGACACGCGGGTTTCTTCGTCCACGGAAGTAATAATGTAGGCCGCAAAATAAACCACCTTTTCCAGTTCCATCACGCCCAAATCCAAAATCAAGCCCAAACGGGAAGGCACGCCGCGCAAAAACCAAATGTGCGCGGTCGGCACGGCCAGCTTAATGTGGCCCATTCTCTCTCGCCTGACGGAAGACTTGGTAACTTCCACACCGCACTTGTCGCAGACAATTCCCTTGTAGCGAATGCGCTTGTATTTGCCGCAATAGCATTCCCAGTCTTTAATGGGGCCGAAAATCTTTTCGTCAAAAAGCCCGTCCTTTTCCGGACGCTGGGTTCTATAGTTAATAGTTTCCGGCTTTGTAACCTCCCCGTGCGACCATTGCGTAATGGTTTCGGGTGAGGCTAACTTGAGACGTACTCCCTTAAAATCTTCTGTCTGTGTAAACATGAGGATAATTTAAAGATTAAATGGTTAATTAAAATTCAGTTAATATTGAAAATTGTGTGACCGATACTAATCCACGAATTGGACACGAATGATACGAATTCGTGTCATTAGTATGTCATTCGTGTATTGGTATCGCTGTTTTGACCTCTTTACAAACCTCTCTCTCTGTGCTATTTTTAGCTGTCTATGTCTGTTAAGACAGGAAGGAGGAAAAAAGAAAAGATGAACACTTTTCGAGCTTTATACAATGTCCACTCCTTCGTAGTTCAAAGGTTAGATGGACAGAATGCGTCATTCATGAGGGAGTTTAAGCGGCGTTTTGAAGGAGTTTGTCAAACAGCAAATGTCCCGCCTTTGCCCAGAGACTGGTCCGGCGTATCTCTTAGCGACAATCTACCGCCTAACGCTGAACGCCAACTCGGAGAGCTTTGCAACTGGCTCAAGAAAGAAAATCCCGAATTTGAGAGCGAGTTTCATCTCTGAACGCCGCCGCCACATCCCGCCACGTTGCTCGCAAGCAACACACCCCGCGCCCTGTGCCAGTTTGCTTCCGATGAAGTTCATCGGAACGGCTGGCACGGGGCGAGTTTTTTTGCCCACAATAATTTTATTTATAGAGGGCAATCCGCCGGCTTGTCCGCCATAGCTTCAGCGACGGCGGAAGCCTCGCGCGAAGGCGGATATTTAGGAATATTTTAAGGTTCTTAGCACTTTTCGCGGAGCTTCCCCTCCTGCCAAGGAGGGGTGGATCGCGTTAGCGAGACGGGGTGGTTAGAATCTGCAAAAATTATTAAACCCCCTCCCCTCGCTTCGCGAGGTACTCCCCCTTTGCAGGGGGAGAGGCTCCGCAGTTTCGCGTATGTTTCCTTCGCGTCTAACTTCGCTTCTACTTTTTCTTCTCTTTCTTCGTTTTCTTTTTTACTTCATCCTCAAACAAAGAAGTTTCGGCTATAATTGGGACTATTGGCGGCAAATTCGGAACGACGATTTCCGGCTCTTCAGCCGCGCTACTTACCGCGCCGTCGCGTCCGAGCAGTTCTACATCCATACACAGCGATTGTAATTCTTTGACTAAAACTCTAAACGACTCGGGAATGTTCGGCTTCTTTATGGGCTCGCCTTTTACAATCGCTTCATAAGTTTTAGAGCGGCCGACTACGTCGTCGGATTTTATGGTCAGCATTTCCTGGAGTGTGTGCGCCGCGCCATAGCCTTCCAGGGCCCAGACTTCCATTTCCCCAAAACGCTGGCCGCCGAACTGGGCTTTCCCGCCAAGCGGCTGTTGGGTAATTAAACTGTATGGGCCGGTAGAACGCGCGTGCATTTTGTCATCTACAAGATGGTGCAGCTTTAAGAAATACATAACGCCCACGGTAACTTTCTCGTCAAAAGGCTGGCCGGTCTTGCCGTCATAAAGCCTGACCTTGCCGTCCTGCGGAATACCGGCTTTTACCAACTCTTCTTTAATTATATGTTCGGGAACCCCATCCAAAACGGGAGTTGCCACATGGTAGCCCAAACGGTAAGCGGCCATGCCCAAATGGGTTTCCAAAATTTGCCCCAAATTCATACGCGAAACCACGCCAAGCGGATTTAAAATAATATCCACGGGGCGGCCGTCTTCCATAAACGGCAAATCTTCCACCGGGATAATTTTACTAATAACGCCTTTGTTGCCGTGGCGGCCGGCCATTTTGTCGCCGACCTGGACTTTGCGCAAAACCGCGACCGAAACCTGGATACTGCGGATAACGCCGCTCTGGAGCTTGTCGCCGGCTTCGCGCGTGAACTGGCGGATATTTACTACTTTTCCGTATTCACCGTGCGGCAAAGTTAAAGAGGTATCTTTTACGTCGCGCGATTTTTCGCCAAAAATTACGCGAAGAAGTTTTTCTTCCGCGGTCAGGTCGGTTTCGCCTTTGGGCGTAATTTTCCCGACCAATATATCGCCGGCTTTTACCTGGGCGCCAATGCGGATAATGCCGGTTTCGTCCAAATCCTTTAATTTTTCATCGCCGACATTGGGAATGTCGCGCGTCACCTGCTCGGGGCCGAGCTTGGTATCGCGTACGTCTATTTTAAAATCATCAATATGGATGGAGCTGTATCTGTCCTGCTGGACCACACGCTCGCTTACCAAAACGGCGTCTTCGTAATTGCCGCCTTCCCAGGACAAAAAGGCCACCAGCACGTTTTGACCCAAAGCCAGCTCGCCGTGTTCCGTGGAAGCGCCGTCGGCCAAAAGATCGCCCTTTTTGACATTTTGCCCCTTATTTACGCGGGCAATTTGGTTGATGGATGTGGCGGAGTTAGTGCGCAAAAATTTTAAAAGCGGGTATTCCTTCTTTTTTCCTTTTTCCCCGACCACGACAATTTTCTCGCCCATGACCGAAGTTACGGTGCCGTCTTCTTCGGCCAAAACCACGGTGCCGGAATCGCGCGCGGCCTTGCCTTCCATGCCGGTGCCGACTATGGGCGCGTCGGGCTTAATGCAGGACACAGCCTGGCGCTGCATGTTGCTGCCCATTAACGCGCGGTTGGCGTCGTCGTGCTCCAAAAACGGAATTAGCGAGGTAGTGACGGAAATAATTTGCTTTGGGGATACATCCAAATAATCTATGTCGTCGGTGGAATGCATGGTCGGCACGGTGCGCACTCTGACGCTGGCGCGCGGATCCGCGAAATGGTTATTGGCGTCAAGGTTAATATTGCTCTGGCCGATAATTAGAGTTTCTTCTTCGTAAGCGTCCAGATATTTAATTTTATCCGTGGCGCGGGGCTTAATGCGGATTTCCAGCATCTGATGGTTTTTAGCAACCTCTTTGGCTTTGGCGCTTGGGACCGTTTCGCCGGCGCTGACAATCACATTTCCTTTTTCATCTTTAATGTCGTATAAAGAAATTTCATCCGCTAAATCTTTACCATCATTTTTGGCGAATTTTTTTACCACGCGGTACGGAGTTTCAATAAAACCAAAATCGTTAACGCGGGCGTAGGTTGCCAAGTGGGCCACAAGGCCGATGTTCGGGCCTTCCGGCGTGGTAATAGGACAAAGCCGGCCGTAGTGGCTGTGGTGCACATCGCGGACCTCAAACCCGGCGCGCTCTCTGGAGAGTCCCCCGGGACCCATGGCGGACAGCCTTCTCTTATGTTCCAACTCGGCTAGCGGGTTGGTCTGGTCCATAAACTGCGACAGCTGGGAAGAAGAAAAGAATTCCTGCATGGTGGCGACTATTGGCCTAACGTGAATAAGCTGGGCCGGCGTTACGGTGTCTAAATCGGCCAAAGACATGCGGTCTTTGGCAATCCTGGCCATGCGGGCAAGACCGACGCGGAAACGAGCCAAAATAAGTTCGCCCACTGCCCTAACGCGGCGGTTGGCCAAATGGTCAATGTCGTCCGGCGTGCCTTGGGTGTTGTTTAATTTAATTATTTCGCGAACCGCCATAACCAAATCTTCTTTGGTTAAAATTTGGCTTTGATTTTCCGCCGGCACATTTAAGCGCTGGTTAAACTTGTAGCGGCCGACCGCGGAAATGTCGTAGCGCTCGGTGTTAAAAAACATCCCCGAGATTAAAGACTTGGCGTTGTCCACGGTGGCAAGGTCGCCCGGGCGGATTCTTTTATAAACTTCTTTATAGCCTTCGTCCGCGTTGGTGGAAGCGTCTTTTTCCAGAGTATTTTTAATATATTTGGTGTCCGGGTCGGTGTCTATGCCGGCAAAAGCTGCCAAAATTTCCTCGTTGCTGTTTAGCCCGAACACTCTTAAAAGGGCGGTTATGGGGATTCTTCTTTTGCGGTCAATTTTAACGCCAATTACCCCGGAGGCATCGGTGTCCAATTCCAGCCACGCGCCGCGGTTGGGAATAATTTTGGCGCCGTAAAAATTTTTGCCTCGCAAATTTTCCGCGGTAAAAAATACTCCCGGCGATTTAATGAGCTGATTTACCACCACGCGCTCCACGCCGTTAATGATAAACGTGCCGCGCGGAGTCATTAGCGGAAAATCACCAAAATATACGTCCTGGGTTTTTACTTTACCGGTCTGCTTGTTGACCAGTTTTGCCGAAACGTAAAGCGGGGCTTCGTAAGTGGTATTTCTTTCGCGCGAGTTGAATTCGTCGTATTTGGACTTGTCAAAAAAATAATCGCCAAAAAACATCTCCAGGTTTTTCCCGGTAAAGTCACGGATGGGGTTAATTTCTCCCAACAAATCCTTAAGGCCTTTTTCCACAAACCACTTATAAGATATCAGTTGCACTTCTATTAAATTGGGCAAAAGCGCGGTTTCGTGGCTGGATGTAAAAAATTTGCGCGCTAATTGCTTGCTTTCAGGGAACTTAACCATGGCGGAGGACATGGTTTTTGATTTATTGGCCATTAAATAACCTAACTTGGGATTACCGCCTGACGGATACAGACAGCAAACCCTAAAGCCAAAAATGCACTTTTGGCTTATTTAAGGATAATATTAAACCCAAAAGCTGTTGAACCAAAAATATTCTGCGCTCTCTATCTCCCCGAAATCGTGATTGAGGACGCAAAACATTCCCTTTTTTACATACGTAAAAAAGGCCGGTCCAGAAGGGCTTATAAGCTTATTAAATTGTGCATATTCTGATTTTAGCAGTCAAGCGGAATTTGTCAAGTCCTGTGTCTTATTCCTCTCCTTTATAAGGAGAGGTTAGGTGAGGTATCTCAACCACGATCCATTTGTATCTCCATCCTACCACACTTACCCCCAAACTTCAAACAGTTAATCCACAACTTGTCCAAACCTATCCCTGCTTTAGCTTACTGTAAAGCTCCTGAAAATGCTCCAGGGCTTTTGGTAAAATGACAAAAACTTCTTCGGCCACGGCTTTTTTGTAAGTATGGACGGTCAAATTTCGCTTATCAGCTAAATCAAGCCAAAAATCATCATAAGGAATAAGCTTTTGTCGATAAGCTTCCCTGAATGCTTCTTTTGGGCTGGCCACATTAACGCCTTGGCGTTCCTGTAAAAAAGCCTTAACTGTTTTCCAAGTCATATCAAAGACTATCTCAAAACGCTTGATGGCTGAATCGCGCACAATATCAGTTTTAGGAATTACCAAAACCTCATTAAGTCGGCTTATCGCACTTTCCATATCTGGCAACAATGATTTAAATTTAGACATAAAATAAAATTAATTAATCAACTCTATATGTTCTTTGGCAACAGCTTTAAATTTTTCATTAACCGTGGCAAAATCAACTATGTCAATTTTATACAAAACCGGTAAATTTACTATTTCGTCCTGAATATCACTTAACACACCGGCTGGTAGAGGTAAAACCCCTTCAATGCCAACGTCAATATCAGAATTCTCAACAGATTGCCCATTAACCCTTGAACCAAAGAAAAAAACCCGATGGCTTTTTAAATCCGCGTGCCGCCCCACAATTTCCAAAATCTTCCGCTTTAAATCTTCCAAATTTTCGTGTTCAAGCTTCATAACCGCATTCTAACATTTTTAAGCAAATTTTTAAAGCTTTTTTATACTTCGCTAATCACATCAAACCCTTTAAAACTTCCGGTTACTGCCAAACCAATTAGTTTTCTGTTGCAAATTTTTTGCTCTCTAATTTTTTTTGCGGTCTCGTTCATAGTTGCCCCGCTGCCTATGGCATCATCAATAAGCAGGATATTGTTAAACACCCTGGATTCTTCAACAAAAATTGTAACGCGCGCGTTTTCTATCCGGTCTTCCAGCTTGCCCAACGATTTCTGCGGCACAGAAACCGGGGTTTGAATTTTTACAATATCAATTACAGGTACTTTTAAATCCAGCTTTCTCTCCAGTTCGCGCATAAACTGCAATTCGCGTTTGACCGTTGGCGGAACAAAACCAACCGCGTCTATATTAAAGCGTTTAACAACCTCCTGAATTTTAGGCTTAATATCTTCAATAAGTTCATCCATTAGCTTTTTATTCTGACTCTGTTTTGCATAAAGCAACATTTGCCCCAGTTTGGTTTTGCCAAAACGTTCAATGCTGTAAAAATCCAAATAATAAACTTTATCCAAAAAAACCTGCGCGAAAGTATTTTTTATTTTCGGCGTTCCGTCCGCCAGCCCGCTTGTTTTAACGACTTCAAACTTTTTTAAAGTTTTCGTGTACTGAGGGGCCGTCTTGACGACATCCAAATTATTTTTTTTGCACCAGTACGCAAAACCTTCCATTCCCTGCAACTTCTGCCCGGATGGGGTTATAAACAGATAATTTTTTTCTATCACATCTTTATCCGTTGCCGATATTTCTCCGTCCGTAAAAACTTCCGCTTTAATTTTTACCTGATAAAAAACCTTAGGCGGCCTTCCAATTTTCTGGATTTTATCCGCGCGCAAAAGTTTGCCAAGCTGTTTGTACAAAGCCTGCCGACTAATACCCAAAAAATCCCCCAATTCCTTAGCCGTAGCCTGTTTGCGGATTTCCAAATGTTTAATAATATTTTTTGCCGTATCGGTAACCATAGTCTAATTATATCATAGTTGACAGTTTACTGTCAACTGTCAACTATAATTAGTTTACCCCGTTAGAAGTAGCTATAAATAAGCATTTGATAAAACTTCTAATGGGGCTTATTTAAAACAAAAAGCAGCGCTGATATTCAACAACGACTTTTTTAGGACTTACGCGCTTGGCCGAGTACGAGGCATTTTGTGAGGATTTCTGGAGACGTAGTTTGACTACGTCGACAAAAACCGCAACAAAATAACGACGTAATCGGCCAAGCCCTTCAGGGTTTGAGGCAACATAATATAGATTATTTATCTTTTTTGCCTCAAACGCGTAAGTCCTATTTTTTATCTTTTTTCAGGCCACCAAGGCTTAAACCTCTTGCTCCGGCGCAAGGTCGGAGCGAGGCAGGATTTAAGATTTTTTGGCGGCCTTCAAAATCTTATTTATATCCGATAAATATTTATCAGTTAACCTTTTCAACACTTCAAAATCTGCTTTATTATAAAGATCAAGATTAAAAGGACGAACAAAACCATATTTTCTGCCCATTCCAACTTCTTTTGCCCATTCGGTGTATGCCTGGCGAACAAACGCTTCCGCATTTTTCTCGTCGCCCAACGCTGAATACCATCCTGCATAAGCCGCTATTCTCATAGAGCTGGAGGTAAAAAGAAAAACCGGTTCTTTGTATGGCGTAACGGACTTTAAACTAAAAATTTTCTTTAAGCGTTTTTTCATATACTAATGCTTTACATACCAAGTTGTTTTAAGTAGTCTTTTATTCTTTGCTGATTCTCCCTTTGTTGAGCGCCCTTAAAATAAAGCTCAATAAATACGATTTCTTGTTTTTTCTCCCAATAAGCATATATTATCCTCAAAGTACTTCCCTTTAAAGACTTGCAAAAAAAGCGTGCCTTAGCGATCTTAACCTTTTCATTTTGGTAAAGAATAGCAAAATGCTTATCCGTACCAAGCGGAACTGTTGCGAGGATTTTTTTAAGCGTTTCTATGTCCTTAGGCAGTGAAAAGTATTTCTTCCCCAATTGCTTGCAATCCTTTTTAAATTCATGCGTTTCATTAAAGTTCATCGTCGTAATTGCGTACCGAATGTTCCTGGTCGCGATAAAATACGCTCTCGTAACTTATCGCCTCTCCCGGCTTATGGACTATCCATGGGATATCCGAATGAGAATAATTGCTAAGTTCCGAAGCGGATTTATCGGAAAGCCTGTTTAACACCTCGTCAATGTGCGACAATTCGCGGGCGGATAAAACGGTTAAGTCCGCCTCTTCTCTCGGCAAATACTTTTTTTGCTCATATTGAAAATAGCTGCTTTTGACTTTCTCCAATTCCCCTTTCCCTTCCATTTTCTTAACCAAACTTGGAAATTCTCTGGGTGTAGGGCCGAATTGGTTGCGGATATACGTCGCGCCTGTTAATTGCTCCTCAAATTTTTCATAAAAGTCAA
>Ga0182027_10008949_pt1 | contig 14478 bp, 19 predicted proteins | sample 712E1DmetaG_FD_121300 | JGI IMG/M metagenome (GOLD analysis project Ga0182027, IMG submission 121300) | Permafrost microbial communities from Stordalen Mire, Sweden - 712E1D metaG (Illumina Assembly) | ecosystem: Environmental > Terrestrial > Soil > Wetlands > Permafrost | place: Sweden...
AAATAACTGTCGGCGTACTTGGTAATGGTAGAACTGCCTTAGTACTTCCTCCTACTGAAGTTTTGTTCCAGAATTGTACTGATGAAAATAAAATCTATAGTTATGAGGCAAAATGGTTGAAGGAGACGGATTCATGGAAGAATGTTGTAGAAGAATGTCCTGCTAACCTGCCAAAGTATCAAGAATATAGAATCAAAAGAATTGCATTACAAGTTTATGATATATTAGGATGCAGAGATTATGGTAGAATAGATTTCAGACTCAGCAAGGAAGGCGTCCCTTACGTTTTAGAATTAAATCCTAATCCTGGAATAAGTCCTGCTATTGATGAGCAACCGGATTTTATACCATATGCTGCGAACAAAGCTGGAATGACTTATAATGATTTAATACTAAAAATATTTAATGAAGCTCTTGATAGAAACAACATGACAATTAAGATAATGTCATTACCAAAGACCGCAAGCACAGAGAATGGACAGGCTAAGATAGAAAGCGAAGAAACAATAAAGGTAGAAGATCAAAAGCCGAGAGTCAGGCCAAGAGTAGACCCAGATATAATATTATAGATAACACTGGGCTATATTATAGATTATTCTGTAGATTATTCTAATTTATTGCCACTTGAACTAATATAACATGATAACATTTAAATTCTATAATGTTTGCGAGACTTATGAAGATGAAAATACTCACAGATGCATACTCGGATGCCGGCAAGGCAATTATAGAAAGGATGATTTCTAAATATGGATGTGCGGCTGAACATCATTATTCGTGCTATATAAATAATATTACAGATGAAGATCCGAATGGGACTCCATATATCTATTTAGTAGAAGATGATATGGGAATATTGGCTATCTATGAGCCGAAAAAGAATGATTATAGAATATTTACTGAATTACTTGCGCCAAAAGAGCGGAAGGCGGAATTATTAAAAGAATTTTTGAGTCATGTGTTTTCCCAAGAAAAAAAGCCAACAAAGGTTTGGGTCGAGTTGGAAACGGACACACGTCAAAACGTATTGAAAATTTTGAAAAATTCTCCTTACAAATGTAATGCTCCTGCTTATACATTGATATGGCCTGTGTTTGATATGCATGCTTGGAATGGCGACGCGATGCAAGGCGGAGAATGGAAAGATATGAGATATTACTGGAATAAATTTTTCCGTGACCATAAAGTAGAGTTCGTTACAGCTGACAAAGTAAGTAAAGAAGATATGATTAAGTTAGTATATGATTGGAAGAAATCTAGAAAGACAGGAGACAGAGCATATATAGATTATTATCTTCAAACCATTAAGGATGGCTTCAAAGGTTATGATGTTACCAGAATAATGTTAGTTGATAGTAAGATTGGAGCCATAACTGCAGGATTCAGTGTCAGGAAAGGATATTACTATTCATCTATAGGATTATATAATACTGAGATTCCTAGATGCAATGATATTGCAAATATGGATGACTTGATAAATCTAAAGAAACTAGGAATAGAAGTTGTAGATTTTGGTGGCATAGAACAAGAACACTTGGAATTCAAGAAAAAATTCAGGCCATCAAGATATTACGAGACGCATATGTTTTCGATTGTGTTGAGGAAGAAGGATTAGAAAGATTAAAATGAATATTATAAGAACAAAACCATCTGATTGGTCAAGCATAAAAAAAGAGGTGTTTGATATTGAAGCGAAAGTGTTTGAGGAAGACATACGGTATGAAGATGAAGACTTTGAAAGTTTTGAGCTTGATAATACAATAAATTATGTTGTAAAGGACAAAGACGGTTCTGAAGATTCTGATGATTCTAGCAAAACTATAATTATTGGTTACTTGATGAGCTGTCCAATTGAAAATGATGAACGTTATGAAGAAGATGAACATTTCGGAAGAAATGATACAATACACGTTGAGAGCATGGCTCTTGCGCCAGAATGTCATGGTAAAGGAATTGGTAAAGCATTGTTCGAAAAATTCTTGGAAGATGCTCGAGTGTCGGGCTTCAAACGTGTAGTTCTAGATGCAACAAGCCCGCAGATGATTGGTCTAGCAACGAAATTTGATTTTCAAAAGATTAAATTCTATGAAGATTGGCAAGCTGGCAGAAGCTCGTGGTTCATGGAAAAGATACTTTAGATGTGTCTCTCTTTAGATATTTCTCCGAGTGTTTGATTAAATATATCTAGATATATTAGGCGTACATCCTTTATATCCGCCCCATGCAGGATCTATAAGAATTATTCCCTTGATTTCTCCACACATCTCTTTAGATACGTTTTCAAAAACAATTGAAATTCCGCCATACTGCGGACAAACATCAGAGCAATAATATTTCTCAATTAAAGTCAGATTGTTTTTTGAATATATACCCAGAGATTTAGGATAATCCTTAGAATTAATCTCTAAATTATTAGGAACAGTATTAATCTTATCTAATCGATTCAATTCTATTTTTATATCATTATCTGTCCAGATTTTCAAAGAATTATTTATTTCTGGGCATGGTGTGAATTCACAATTTGGTCCAGTTCTTCCGACCGCAGAGCCATCAGGACATATTTTTGCTTCCATAGTACATGCAACTGGATGGAGAGCACATGAACTTAATGCGATAACGCACGCTAGCAACGCAATAATTAGTGCAAGTTTCTTCATGTTATAATTATACTTTGTGGATATATATAGTTTATGAAAAGTTTGAATGAGATAGAAACTTAAGCCCCTGACGAGAGTTGCACTCGTGACCTGCTGCTTACGAAGCAGCCGCAATAGCTACTATGCTACAGGGGCATGATTATAGAATCAATTAATAGTTTATAAATTTGTTTCCATTTTATCTTTATTTTAGAATTACAAATTCAATTTCTCTTTAATCTCTTTGCTAGAATGTCTCTTCTGGCAATCATTGCATACTGCATGATGTTTCTTGCCTTTAGTATAAACTGTGCCTATTATCTTATTCATGAATGTCGTTTCAATCTTTTTACTGCATATAGAGCATTTCATTTGGAACTTTTCTTCTGTTTTTTCTTTGATCCATCATCAACTTCTTTTGTTTCTAAAGATTGCAACAGTTGATTTAATTGTTCAAATATTTTTCTTAAATCACCAAAATCACTTTCCAGTTCCCATGTTGTTTTGTTTTCTTTTTTTTCATTATTCATGGCTATATTCATCTTGTTAGCCAATTTCTCTATAAAATTTAATGAATCCTGAATATCTTCTTTTTTCTTATACGAGCCTTTTTTCAGGCTCTTCCTTATCTCTTCCAAACTATCACGTTCATATTTCTCCAAGTCATAAGGAGTATACGCTCTATCTCTTAATTGTGATAGTGATACACTTTTTAGATAGTCTTCACTTAGTCCGCTTTGTCTATCTTGTTGTGTTGGATCTATTGCCATTATTATACCTATTCGCTCTAATATTAAAATTTTATTAATTGTGCTTCTTTTTCTTGGCTAACAGCTCTCTCATCCTTGGCCAAGCATCCTCATCAAGCATATATCCTACACAATTATCAGATCCGCATCTGCATTCTTGCTCTTCAAAATCATATAGATTCTTTTCATTTATTTCGAATCCATAATTATATGTTATTTCTTCACCTTTAGATATATCTTTTATAGCGTAAATCCATATTTCTCCATTAGTTATATCCATTTTACAGTTTGGATTACATGAATGATTTATATATTTAGCATCATTGTCTGAAGTGTCTCCATCAATATCCCACATGTCGTCTAGTTCAAAAATATATGTTCCAGCATGATTCTCTGGATCCATCTGATGTTTATGAAATGTTTCTTTAAGTATTCTGTCGCCTTCTTCTTTGCTAATCTTTCTGCCAGTATATTCTATTATTCTAAGCCCTTTCGGTATGTCTTTCTTGGCAAATACTCCATGGCGATGTATTCCTGAACTTTTGATTTCAATATACTCATGTACGCTTACGCACCCGTTTTGTGTTATTATTTCCATTTTATCTCTATTTATATTGTTCTTATCATATTATTGTTTAATTATTATTGTTATAATATTATTATTCATTTGTCTACAAAGTAGAAAAATATCAGGAATGCTGAAAGTGCTATCATAGTATAGAATACTTTGCGATTCCAAGCATATATTTTTGCGCCGTCAAAATTCCAGAACGGTATCATGTTGAATAATGCCAGCCAAGCATTTATTAGATATCCTGAATCAACTATGTTTTGCACTATTGTACTTGAAAAGTTTATGAATAATAATGGTAGTAATGCTATTGCTAGTATTATATTTGTTAATGGTCCCGCCATGCTTACCTTGCCATTCTGTTTATAATCTATATTCCCAAATATGATTACTGCGCCTGGTGCAACGAATACTACTCCAAGAAAGCTCATTAATACTCCTATTCCTAACATTGTTAAGTCTGCTCTGAACTCTGCCCAACATTTATATCTTTGTGCGACTAATTTGTGTGCAAGTTCATGCAGCAAGAACGCTAGTCCTACTGTAACAGCACTTATTAGCATGAATAATAGGAATTCTATGCTAAAAAATGAGGAGAATGTTATTCCTTTATCTACTGTTCTTGCTATCGCGAATGCAAAACTAATGAACACCCACGCTATAAATAAGTCTTTTAGTTCAGTATTTGACGTGTGGATACTATGCCCATTTTTTGATTTGAAGCTATAACTTTTATGCATATTGATTTGGATAAAGGGTTTATTTTTAAAGTTGATGGATGGTTTTGATTTAAAGTAAAATAATTTATTTGTGATTATCTAGTAGTTACTTATAGTAAACTTTTTAAATATATTCTTATTATTGATCGCATAGAACCTTATATTATGTATTATATTATAATATTAGCCACGCTTATGGCTTACATGGGGGATTATCATGAAAAACGTATATATGTTAATGATTATACAAGCACTATTGACATTATTGTTATTCTTCTCTGAAGGATACGTAAAATATACTACAATAGGATTGTTCTTATTGATGGATTTAATATTGTTCGCAAGCCTATTAACAAAGAAATGGTCTGTTGAAGAACTATTGACATTCGCAGCAATAATTTGTTCAGGCATATTCATGCTATTCTATATATTTATGAAATCTACATTAACAATTGTGTTTGGTGTAGCATTAATGTTGTTATTCTTGGTAATAGCAATGATTGATTATATATCAAAGCCGCTAAGTCAAGCATATTCAAACAAGTTTGACAAGTTGCAAATGCCGGAAGCACCAATATATTATTATGATGTAGAGCACGGTGCAGGCAGAGTTAAGACAGGACCTGAACCAGTTATGCATATAAAGCCAGGAACAAAACCTTCAGAAGTCAAAAGCAAGTTGACAGCAAGAGCAGTTGCTTATGAGTTAGAAAAGGAAGCTATGCAATTGAAAAATGTAGAGAGATTAATGAAGAATTTACAAATATATAATGCTGAAAAGGAAATATTGAAAGAATCAAAGACTTTACAGGATGCTCAGAAGAAAATGAACATTGTGGATGCTGCTATTAAGAAGGCACAGGCTGCTAAGCAATTGAAAAAAGAAGCTTCAGAGATAATGAAAGTACAAAAACAGATTAATGATATAAATAAGATTAAAGCATTAGAAAAGGAAGCTAAAACTTTAAAGGGTGCAGAAAAGCAAGTTAGAGAAATTCAATTCTTAAACCAGCAAGAAAAAATAGTTAAGCAGGCAAAAGCCATAGCCAAGGCACAGAAAGATATAGACCATATGAATAAGGATACAAAAAAGTCTATGGCAAAGCAAGCTTCAAAGCCAGCCAAAGTTAAAGAAATAGTTAGAGTAAAGACAGTTAGAGCTAAGGACGAATCATTCTATTTTGCCACAGAAGGCGGCAACAAGTTCCATGAGCCAGGATGCCTAGCAATAAAGAAAGTTCCAAAGAATAAATTAATACTATATACTAATAAGAAAGATGCGATGAAGAAAGGCTTACAGCCATGTAGTGTATGTATACCAAAATAAGGTTTTTTTATTGTTTTTTTAATTTAATTTCTTTGATTTAAGGAGTTATTTATGACACAGGAATCTTATAATGCTCGAATAATCGTTAATTATATGAATGAATCTATAGAAGCATTATTTAAAGATATATCTACATTTCCTGCAATCATTGGAGTTCCTTCTTTTAACAGAAGTGAAATACTTACACAAGAGTTTCAAGTACCATTTAAATTGTATAATGATGATATCACGCACAAAATTAGTTTTATATATAATTCTCGAAATGATATTATCAAATTTGGTGGGTCAATGGCCAGCAGATTGGTTGATATGTATGGTGTTAAAGGCACTAAATATTTGACAAATTTTCCTACACTGATTTATGCTGAAAATATTGAGGATACTATCCTTGGTGAGAATCAAATACTAGTATATGGTCTCTCTAGACCTAAACCTTTGGCATTGATGTCTCCTGAATTATTACTTGATATTGCAAGAATTCCTTCTCCTAGCGTTGAAGGTCCAAAAGATGCACTAGGAAATTATCTGCCGATTATATCTAATGATGAAAAATCAGTTGAGGCATTATTTAAGCATGTTGAAGTGTTCCCTGCACATATCTATTGTTCTCCTGAAGAGTTCATAAAAAAAGGTCCTATAGATTTTATATTATATTTTAGATTTGATAAGAGTGAAGACAAACGTGTCAGCGAAAAAGTATATAATATGCGATTAAATGATTCGGTCGTCAATACACTTATGCATTTATTGGATGCTGCTAACCATGATAAATTTATTGGCAAGCATGTTTCAGTATATGCGCGTTACATGGAAGAATCCAAAAGATTAGTCATATGTGGTATGGGCCCTTATGAGCAATATGAAAGAAGGTCAGAAATCATTACAGTTTAGATCTACGAATATTCATTTATCTTCTTCTGCGTTTTAATCTGTCTTAATAATTCGCTATTCTTAATCATCGGCGTTAAATCATAATTGAATTTTTGCTTGGCGAAATTTATTGTATAATTAATCATGTCTTCTTTTGTAGCAAATTCTAATGGTCTATTACTCATTGCTTTCTTTACTGCTTCTCTTACAACCCATACCCCTAATGGCGCCCAGTAATCGTCTGTAACAAGCCTTAATGCTAATATTGTTGCTTGTCTTCTCAAGGACTTTAATTGTTGTAATATGCTGAATCTTGCTGCATAGTATCCTCCAGCCGTTTCATCAGCATAAACTTTTCTACCATAATAATTTTCGAAATCATGCATTGTCGATGGACTGCTTGTCTGCATCTCAAATAATTCATATGACCACACTTCTGGAAGGAGCATGATAAGATAATTGTTTCCTAAGTATCCTCCAAAATATATTTTATATTCTGACACGACTTGATAATCTTTGATTTCTTTTATTATGTCTTTTCCAAGTGTATCATCCACAGCTGTAATTGACCATCTTGTCGGAACTAACTTTTTATTTGCATCTAATCCTAGATTGCCAACGCTAAAGATTTTTGTTAAATAGTATCCATCAAAACCTTTTTTGTGAAGCTCAGTCAATCCTTCTACTGCAGTCATCTCATCATTGACAACCTTATCGACTTTCGTCGGAATATGAACATTTTCTGTAGTTCTTGCTTTTTCTAGTTTTATTGATGGTCCAAACGGTGTTGTGTCCTGATTGAATGTAAGCTTGAATTGAGGTTTCTTCTCTAGTGTTATTTCCGTGTCTACTGGTCTATCTGTCAACGATACTTCTTGGACTAGATCCATGAATTTATCGTTAAAGCCTTTTATCTGCGTTTTGAAGTTAGAATTGATTAAGTTAGATCTCAAGTTTATTATTTTATTTATATCATATTCGTCTTTAGACCATAAAAGCGGATTATCTATTGTTTCATCTTTCTTTGGCTCAGCGATGTTTAATAATCCAACATTTATGTCCGGATATCCGAACTTTCCGACGAATACATTATAGTTTTCTCCAAAGAATTCTTTCTTTGCACCCTCATTGAAAGTCTTTTGGACTTGAATCTTCTGTTTGATTGCACAGAACCCTCTATTACAATATCCTCTACCTTTACATCTGAAGCATAATTGGTTCATAGTATATCCGTCAATGTTGTATGCAGGTTTAGCAGCTAGCGAGTTCTTGAAATTTAGTTCTATTAATCTAGACTCGGTTGCAACAAAATTCATGTACGAATTTTGTGCACAAGAAATGTTACACATTTCTTTGTGATGCATAGATTGCACATCGATATGAGCCTGCTAAACTGCACCATTGCTATAGAATGTATATGTGATTTAAATGGTTTATTGGTGGATGACTAGTGTGCTCTTTATTCTTATATACTTCTTATAGGTTTCAAACATACACAATTTTTATAAATAAACCAACGTTCTTCGTATCATGTTAACTAAGTCGGAACTAAAAGAGTTGAGGAATGAACTGCTTTCTTCGAAGAAGCCATTGATATTCTTTGATGATGATACGGATGGCTGTTCATCATTTATATTATTCTATAAATTCTTGAAGGATTATACTGATGATGCTAAAGGCATTATTGTGAAGAGCAGTCCAGAACTTAAAGATCCTACATTCATAAGGAAGATTGAAGAATATAATCCTGATAAAGTTTTTGTTTTAGACAAACCAATCATTAGTCAAGATTTTATTGACGATGTTCACAAACCATTGATTTGGTTGGACCATCATTCTTTACTAGTTCGTACTAAAGTCAAGTATTATAATCCTTTGAAACATAAATCTAAGCTATTTAATCCAGATACTAGGCCAACGACGTATTGGGCATATAAAACTGTTGAGAAGGATAGACCGCAAGACTTATGGTTGGCGATGGTTGGATGTGTTGGCGACTGGTTTGTACCTGAATTTCATAAAGAGTTCTCTAAGAAATATCCTGAGCTATTGCCCAAGAATTTAAAGATAAAAAACCCTGGTACAGTTTTGTTTGAAACTCGTCTAGGATTATTATGTAAAATAATTAATTTTAATCTGAAATTTCCGACTAAGGAAGCGATGACTGCCGTCAAGATTCTGACTCGAATAAGTTGTCCTATGGAGATATTGGATCAGACGACTCCTGCTGGAAAGTATATCTACAAAAATTACGTGTTCTTCAATGAGATCTATGAAAAGATGAAATCTCAAGTCAAGATTACTAAAGAATCTTTGGTCTTATTTGAATATGAAGATAGATATTCTTTGACTTCTGATTTATCTAATGAGTTGATGTATTATCATCCTGAGAAAGTCATATTGATTGCGAGACTTAAAGGTGATGAGTATAGGTGTTCGTTTAGGTCTGTCGACTTAGAAGTACGTCCTATACTTGAAAAAGCTCTTGTTGGCATCGATGGATATGGTGGCGGTCATGTACATGCATGTGGCGGAAGTGTGAAGATTGCTGACTGGCCAAAATTTTTGGATAATTTAAGACGAGAATTGAAACACGTTAAATAATTCTACGACGACAGAAAAGATGTATACTTCTTACAGCCTTGTTGTTCCTTCTAAGTGACTACAAAAACGAAACATTTAAATATAAGTTAATCCATATACCACTATCGAGTAACAATTAAATGTGTGAGTAAGCCGTTCTAGGATGGCAAGGAGGTAAAATGCTATTTGATTCAGAAACAAAAGATATAGGTAAAAGTGATGATAAAGAATCACATAATAATACTGCGATATATGTTTCAGTACCAACTATAAGTGCATGTTTAGCTACTGCACTTTGTGTAATTGTACCTAGTTTTTATATTGGCAAAGGAGTCGAACTCGATAAAATAATGAAATTACAACATACTAAAGAGATTACAAATCCATATCATGGTTTTAATCCAAAAGCTGATATTAGCAAAGTGAACGCAGAAGAATTTTTATTAGATATGGATAAAGGAGAACAATTTTCATATCGTGGTAAGATTATTACTTTATTGAAAAGAATAGACGATAAAGAACCAACTAATACAGGTTATACTGATTATTTTATGATAGGTAACCAGATTAATATGATTAATACAAGCAACTTGAACGCTAAAACAATAGATCAAGTATTCGGAAAGTGATTCAAATGCCAAGCAATATAAAAAGAATCTATCGTCAGAAAGTTGTCTCAAACTTGACTTTAGACGAGATCGAGAAATTAATCGATAGAGAAGATATTGCATATTCAGGAGACTACGGTCTCAAAGTCATGAAAGATGTAAGATTAGTATTTAGTATGAATTAAGGAGGAGAAAATGAATTTATCAAAACAAATTAAAAAAGCTACACTTATGGCTATAACTTCGATAGGATTTCATTTAGGATATCTTAAGTCAGAAAAATCAAAAAATTATGAACCAATATCAACAGAGCCTAAACTAGGCAGACTAGGTAGTATAGATTCAGATAATTTGCATGACTTAGATGTTACTGAACAAGGTATGCCCGAAAAATCACCTACATTCGGTATTATGGCAGGTCCGAGATATGCAGGACAGAAACCAACTTCTATTGTAATTGGTGGAACAATCAATCAATATGTTAGTGATGCAGTTGGAAATGAGAGAGGAATAATAGTAGATGTTAGAGATTTTGAATCAAAAGGAAAAGAATTATTCAACAAGTGTGGCTCAATGAATTATACTGGAAGTTTAGGATTAATAATAAAACACCATGACCCAATAATAATGGATCCAGATATGATAATAGATCCAAAAACAGGCGAGACCACCTTCAAAAAATATATTGGCTCCCAAAATGTTGCAGCCTCATTTGGAGTATATGCAGGGATTAAGAAATGTTTTCATGATAATGAAAAAAATCATCCAAAAAAGGATTAAAATGATTAGTGCAAAAATCAATCGTATCTATCGTCAGAAAGTTGTCTCAAGCTTGACTTTAGACGAGATCGAGAAATTGATTGATAGAGAAGACATAGCATATTCAGGAGACTACGGTCTCAAAGTAATGAAAGATGTAAGATTAGTATTTAGTATGAATTAAGGAGGAGAAAATGAATTTAAAACAATTCAAACAAGACTGGAATCAATTTAGACAAGATTTTGCATTTATCATTGGTTTAACATGGTATAATTTTACCTCAGAAAAGCCGGACATAGGCATGATAACTAATGGTTTAGGCGACGATAAATTCATACCAGTAGGAGCTGCACCTAAGCCTGAAGATATTTTAGGTGATAATTACACTTGGGATTCTAATAAAAAGGAATGGGTCATGAAAGAAAAAATTTTGCCTAAATATGTACAGGTTGATAGAAAAGATTTGTATAATTCACGCAGAATGTTAGATACAGAAGTATTCTATCACACTATCGATTCAAGATACCCTCTAGAATCACAGCGAATGATGGAGAGAAATAAAAATCTATCACCAGGATATATGCCTAGATCAGGCAATAACTCGCCAAAGGGAGCAGCATAATTAATAATACTCAAACACCTCACTGTTTGCACGAAGAACTACTAAAATCACCTCACCCAAAAGTTTCTGATTTGTTCTTCGTGCTTTATATTCAAAAGAAATATGGAGAACAAAATGAAGAAAAGCATATTCAGAAATGAAAATAATTTTCCGGGATTAGAATCAAATTTTTCTGATATTCGCACTAGGTTAACTAATAGTGATCAGTTTGGAAAAGTTGTCTATGATGAAATTCCTATCTATTCTCTCAAAGAGATAACTAATAGGGTAGAGGAGATGGAAGGAAAAGCTTCTCGAGCTTTTGCAAAAGGTCTAATTGGTGGTGGTGTATTTGTCGCTTCAATAATATACATGCCCGGTCTTATGGAGGACGCTGTAGACTATTTATTTAAGAAATGTGTTTCGGATTCTCATAATATTATTACGAATACTACATCAAGTATAGATGCAAGGGTTCAATCTGCAGATACATACGTTGTATCACCTGCATTATTTAATACTACAGAAATAACTAGTAGACAACAAGAGAGCAGTACTTATTTAAAAAAATAATTTTTTTTCACAACATCACATTATAAAATTGCGCAAAGAACAACTTTAAATCACCTCACCCAAAAGTTTCTGATTTGTTCTTCGTGCTATTTATATTTAAAAACAAATCAAAAAATATGGAGAACAAGATGAATGGAAACCTATTAAAAAAAGCAGGAATAGGCGCAGGATTAGTTATTGTTCCAATATTAGTATCGGGGCAAACAGTAGAACCGGACACTCTTAATTCCGTATTAAATTCTGACTTGTATCAGAATGATTGTCCTCGAGCTGATCCTAAGCCTAAGATTCTTGCATGGATTGACGCTAGACGAGAATTTTCTAGATATGAACGAAAGATGTTGAAAGTCCAGTGTAGGCTTTCAGAGCAATCTGAATATATTGATTCAGATGATATGTATGTTATTAGAGCTATGCCTGCGTCTCTTTTTCGTAAAGAGTTTATAGCAGAATTTTCACGTCATGATTGGAAGATGTGGCGTTTGCAACATAAAAATTTGGAGCAATCTGCAAACATTGATTCGAGTAGTTATGGTAGGACTGATCCTATGCCTGTAAATTTGTGGCAAAAAAATGATAATTATATTGCACCACATATTCAGTCAAAGTCAAAAATAGGATATCATCCAAATAAATAATTTTTTCACAACATCACATTATAAAATTGCGCAAAGAACAACTTTAAATCACCTCACCCACACAAATCTGATTTTTTCTGTTCTTTGTGCATTTTATATACTTATAATTAATTGAGAAAAAAGGGAAAAATGGATGCCAAACATTCGCAGGAATATCATTCGCTATTGTATGATACTAGAAAGATGTTCTCAGAGAGTAAATTATTAACTTCTGTGGCTGCATTTGCAATTGGTTTTAATCTTACGTTTAGCGCAACTACTCTACCTAAGGAATTTATTTCAGCTCCAAAAAACTCTATAGTTGTCATATATAATAAAGATAAAGACGATAAAAACAACGAATTGCACTACATTCCAAATATGTACGAAGCGATTATGCCTAACAACACATATAATTCTAAGCCACCGGTTACTAATATTTTTTCTATCCGCTCTTAATCGCTGCATAATCTTCTAATATAATCTTATCAACTGTTTCTAAGTCGGTAACTTTATACAGTTTACCTTGACCAAGTTCTGTAATTTTTTTAGCTAGTTCCATTCCTTTAGTATCGAGATTTATTCCAACCAAAGATATGGTTACTCTTTCTGAACGCGCTTTACTTACTGCCTGCAATGTTTCATTCTCTGGAATCAGACCTTTAGTTGGCAATGCATCAGTCAATAATATCAAATGTTTTGTATCATGTTTGGGAAATAATTCAACGGCTTTAATTATGCTTTTTGCAATGTCAGTTTCCATCGATGCTCTTATCTCTGACAATCGACGTAATAGTTCTAAGAAATCTAATGTCGGCGGAACATACTCTTTTATGTCTGAACCAAAGACAACAATTCCTACACGATTCTTCTCTTGTATAGCTTTAAATGCTAGAGCGATTCCTGCTTTCTTTGCAATCTTTAATTTTTCACCTTTCATACTTCCAGATGCATCAATACCATAAATTATAGAAATCTTCCCTTCACTTTTACGATCATATGCAACAAAGTCAGAACTTGCAATTTCTGCATGTCCTCGTCTTAAAGATTGTTTTATTGTTTGCTTGATTGCTAAATCTCTATATCTATCTTTCTTGAAAATTTTATAATCTTCTTTATCTCCATAAATGGTTTTTTTCTTGCTTTGACGCTCTCCAAAACCTTTTGGAATTAAATGATCAAGTTCCTCGACGTATAATACAAGCGCACTTAATGTTAATCCCTTGTCTGTTATAGTGCCTTCTTTATTTACGAGTCCCTCATCTTTTAATCCATCTATCTTTTCATTAATCTTTTTTTGTAACTCTCTTCGGAATTCTGGGATATTAATATTTTTTTCAATATAATTAGGACTATAACCTGTGAGTTCTCTTATTATGGTTTCACCATATAATTTCTTAGCTAATTTGTAATCTTTGATTAAATTTTGGAATATCATATCAGGAGTCAAACTACCTATGCCTTGAGTCACGCTCTCAGAAATAAGTCTGCCATCACTGATTGTTTCTTTATCATCGTCGAGAATGGAATGCATTAATTTATCTTCATCAGTCTGCTTCTTTAATTTGCCTGAATGTTCATCAACATCATCAAGCTTCGGAATTATTCTTTCAACATCTTCGTCGTCTTTAGTGGTCTCCAGGCTAGGTATAACCACTCTTTCTGCCCTTAAACTTTTGAAATTCCTCCTCCAAGTATTTCTCAGGCGTTTCCAGATATTTGATTGATGGCTTTAATTTTATACGATGTGATAATACTGATAACATTACTTCCTTGATGTGTTCGCTAGTTACTATCTTATCTTTTGAAAGATATGCAATTGCTTGTGCACGCTCGTATATTCCAAGGCTTGCTCTTACTGATG